>WNGK01033029.1_pt1 | contig 12585 bp, 11 predicted proteins | sample 5400601 | NCBI WGS metagenome assembly WNGK01 (sample SAMN13153376, study PRJNA577476) | soil metagenome | isolation source: 60 cm soil or saprolite under Garry oak tree replicate 1 | place: USA:California | collected 2016-06-15 | reverse complement strand
AGGAAATATTCCGATTCGGCGCTCTGGAAAACGGTGGCGTGCTGCCTCAATTCGTTGGTGACCTGGTAAATGATGAACTTGCCTCCCTCCGTAAGAGCGTCGTACGTTTTTCGCAGCAGCGCGCGTTTCTTCTCGATCTTAAGAATGCTGAACGGGATGCCGGAGAGAATGTAATCACACGAAGTGAACCCGTGGCGTTTCAGCTCGAATGGCAACGATGCCGCATCACCATGGATCACGTGAACACGCCGATCGGCTGCAAATTGGCGTTCTAGTGCTCGCGCGAGCGCCGCGTCGAGTTCAAACAAGAGCAAATGCGAACCAGGGGTCATCCGTCGCGCAATCTCACGGGAATGCACGCCTTCGCCGGGGCCGTATTCCGCGATCACCCGCGGCTTGGAAAAGTCCATTTTGCTTGCGACGCGTTCCACCAACGCTTTGGAGCTGGGCACAATCGACGCGATCTGGAATGGACGTTTCAGGAAACGCTTGAAAAATAATGTGCTCACGGGAGTCGAAATGTTCGCCTGAGCCGTTCCGGTTGTCTAGTATTGATGTGACCTGCGATCTCTGGTTGTGGCGAGACTCGTATGGCTTGACTCATTATCGATCAACGGTCACTTATCACTTCTGATCCGAGTGCGCGGTTAGCTCAGTGGTAGAGCACTACCTTGACACGGTAGGGGTCAGAGGTTCGAACCCTCTACCGCGCATTGCCCTTGCGCCCGATGTTTTACACATATGTGCTGAGATGCGCTGATGGGAATTTGTACATCGCGCTCCACGGTTGATTTACGAAAAAGAGTCGCTCAGCACCACGCCGGACGGGTTCCAGCGACGGTTTACCGATTGCCTGTTACCTTGCACTATTACGAAGCTTTCCGGCCCGAGTCTTGTGCGCGCATGCGCGAGAAGCAACTCAAGACCGGGTTCGGCCGAGCATATTTGAAACGGGCCTAAACTAGCTAGTCGTCACTGGCAGATTTCGCTTGACCATACAAGTCACAGGTTCGAACCCTCTATCGCGACCATCTCTTTGTCATGAGTCACAACTCTTCTTCAAACCTAAACCGAGCGATTAATGACTCAGTCCGGGTGCTGGAATCGTTGAAAGATCTTGAGCCGCAGGTCAGCAGAGCCGCGGATCTGATAAGCGAGTGTTTTCACACGGGAAACAAGTTGCTCATGTGCGGGAATGGCGGCAGCGCGGCCGATGCATCCCACTTTGCAACGGAGCTCGTGGTGCGTTTTACCAAGGACCGGCGAGCGCTTCCGGCGATTTGTCTTGCAAGTGATAGCGGAATTCTCACCGCCGGCGGAAACGATTATGGATTCGACAAAATTTTCGCGCGTCAGGTGGAGGCATTCGGCCAGCCGGGCGATGTGCTCATTTGTTTCACAACTTCCGGCAACTCCAAAAATGTCCTTCTCGCTTTGGAAGAAGCGAGAGCGCGCGAACTGAAAACCATCGCGTTCCTCGGGCGCGATGGGGGATCGACAAAGGGCATGGCAGATGTCGACCTTTTAGTTAAAAACGACTCAACAGCCAGGATCCAGGAAGCGCACCAGCTTCTGATTCATGTGCTATGCGAGATCATCGAAGCGCGGATTAAAGACAATAAAACGTAAAGGCAGGCGTGCCGTCCGCGTTTCGGAGAGATCAAGCAGCCGAAACGGCTGCCACTACAGGAGATTACTGCGAATTTTTTAACAAGCGTTCGCGCTCTCGATTCAACTGCCGCCGCTCGCTGGCCGTCAGGCTTCCAATTCCGAACTTGGAAATCTTGTCGAGGATAGGATCAATCGAGGCTTGAGCGTCATCCGGTTCCGTCCGGCCACCGCTGGCACGCGGTTGCGGCCTGGGAACAACATGGTATTTCGGGCGCGGAGCGAATCGCGTTTTCAACGCGTTCCACCAAACGAGCTCCGGGCCGGCGCCATTTAATTCAACAAAAAGGAAGGCGGCGCCAATGCTCGTCCAGACCACGACCAAATCGCTCCAGGCGTGATAGGCGAGCAGTTGAAACGTGTAAACAGCGGCGAGAATTAGGGCGATCCACTTGGCCTGGATCCGCAGCAACAATTCGACGTGCGGATAAATCGTGGCGAAGGCAACGAAAACTCCAAAGTGCAACGCCGGCGAACCGGCAAGTAAAGATCGCTCCCAAAGTCCCCACACCGTCAGTAGTATCGGCGGCGTAAGCAGCAGAATCAGATAAAGAAAGATGTACGCGCGCCGGCCGAGAAAACGTTCCACTTCTCGCCCGAAGACGAATAGCAGATACATCTCGATGGCAAACCACAGCAGCGATGACGGGAAATGCACGAATGCATACGTGCCGAGTCGCCATACCTGCAGCCCGTCCCAGATACGTGCGCTGTCGAAAACAAAGTATGTGAGCGTACCGGCGAGGCCAGGAATTGCAGTCACGATGCAGGCCAGGACTGCACAGACCACGTGGACCCCGACCAGCATCGTGGTCACATCGACAGGATAGCGACCCATCCACGCAACCGGCCGATAATCATCGGACGTGGTCACCCCGAACATAGTTTCAATTAATGCTGCGCAGTGTGCTTGCGCAAGTGAAACGACCACCGAACAGTGATTCGTTCCAGCGTTAATAGCACAAAGTAACGCCGCTTTGACGGGTCAATAGTTCAATGATTCAACGTGGCGAAGCCAGCGTTCGTGGTTAAAGTGGACGTTTTCCGTCGATGAAAAATCTCGCGCCCGCCATTTTCCCGCCCAAAGGGATCGGTGACGCAAAGCCCGGCAATGCGGCCGTGCTCGATTGGGTGAACGAGATCGCCGCTCTGACTGAACCCGAAAATATTTTCTGGTGCGACGGCTCGGACCGCGAGAACGAGTTTCTGATCGCTGAATCCATGAAGCAGAACGTCCTCATCGAGCTGAACCAAAAGAAGGTTCCTCGCTGCTATCTGCATCGCTCTGATCCAAACGATGTCGCTCGCGTGGAGCAATTCACAATTGTCTGCACGCCAACAAAAGAGGAAGCCGGCCCGACAAACAATTGGTCTGAGCCGCGAGAGACGTATGCGAAACTGCGGCGGCTATTAAAGGGCGCTATGCACGGCCGCACGATGTTTGTCATTCCCTACATGATGGGCCCGGCGGATTCGCCCCTGACCAAAGTCGGATGCGAGATCACCGATTCCAAGTATGTCGTGCTTAGCATGAGAATCATGACGCGCATGGGCGAGATCGCGCTCAAACGGCTCGGCAACGATCCGCATTCAGAGTGGAACCGCGGCGTGCATTCCTTGCTGGATGTCAATTCTGAGCGCCGCTTCATTTGTCATTTCCCGCAGGACAACACGATTATTTCAGTTGGTTCTGGTTACGGCGGCAACGTTTTGTTGAGCAAAAAATGTCTCGCTCTGCGGATCGGTTCGTATCTGGCGCGGACACAAGGCTGGATGGCCGAGCACATGCTGATTCTCGGCGTGGAATCTCCCGAAGGTCGCAAGCACTACGTAGCTGCCGCATTCCCCAGCGCATGCGGCAAGACCAATTTCGCGATGCTTATCCCGCCCGCACATTTCAAAGGCTGGAAAATAACGACGGTCGGTGACGACATCGCCTGGATGCGAATTCGCGATGGCCGGTTGTACGCGGTTAATCCGGAGAACGGTTACTTCGGCGTTGTGCCGGGCACGAGCTACAAATCGAATCCCAACGCGATGCGATCGATCGCGCACGACACAATTTACACGAACGTGGCGCTCACCGACGATGGTGACGTGTGGTGGGAGGGCAAAGATGGTCCCCCGCCGGCGCATGCGCTTGATTGGCGTGGAGATGATTGGACGCCTGAATCAAAAGAAAAAGCGGCGCACCCCAACAGCCGCTTCACCACGCCAGTACGCAACAACCCCGCGCTCGACTTCGACATCGAGAAAGGAGAAGGCGTCCCGATCAGCGCGATCATTTTCGGGGGCCGCCGCAGCGATACCGTGCCGCTGGTTTATCAAGCGTTCGATTGGAACCATGGCGTATATCTGGGCGCGACAATGGCTTCGGAAACAACCGCGGCGGCCGCCGGTGCGGTTGGGCGAGTGCGCCGCGATCCGATGGCGATGCTGCCGTTCTGCGGATACAACATCGGCGATTATTTTCAGCACTGGTTGGACATGGGAAAGCGCCTCACCACTCCGCCGCTCATCTTCAACGTGAATTGGTTTCGCAAAGGCGCGGACGGAAAATTCCTATGGCCGGGCTTTGGCGAAAACATGCGCGTGCTCAAGTGGATCATCGACCGCTGCGAACGGAACGGTGGCGCGGTCGAATCGCCTGTAGGCTGGCTGCCCAGTCCCCATGATCTGGATCTTGCAGAGCTGGACATCGATCACAATGCCGTTGACGAACTCCTCGGGCTCGATCACGAGGAATGGCAAAAAGAAATCGCGGCGCATAAAGAGTTTTTCGATTCGTTAGGCCGGATTGTGCCGAAAGAGTTGCAAAAACAGCGCGAGCAGCTCGCCACGCGATTTGAGCCATAGTCGGCCGCGCACAGCAACGATTCCAAGTGGTTGCCCGCTCCGCGCGATCTCGAATTTCGCCGAGCTCCACATTGGCGGTTTGCAGTGACTGGATCAACTCACCGAGATTCCCGTCCATTACCTGATCTAAATTGTAAACGGTCAGTCCGATCCGATGGTCAGTCACTCGGTTCTGGGGAAAATTGTAGGTGCGAATTTTTTCTTCGCGCCCCCCGGTGCCGATCTGCCCTCGGCGTTGCGCGCTGTATTTCTCCGCTTCCTCGCGTTGCCTGCGCTCGAGCAAGCGCGCTCGCAAAATCGATAGTGCGCGTTCCTTGTTTTTGATCTGACTGCGACCGTCCTGGCAGCGCACGATCATGCCGGTCGGCATGTGCATTACCTGCACCGCCGAGTCAGTGGTGTTCACGCCCTGCCCGCCGGGACCGCCCGCGCGGGAAACTTCGATCCGTAAGTCTTCCGGTCTCAATTCAACATCCACATCCTGTGCTTCGGGCAACACCGCGACAGTGGCCGTCGACGTATGAATGCGGCCTTGCGCTTCAGTCGCAGGCACGCGCTGAACACGATGCACACCGCTTTCATAACGGAGCTTTCTAAAAACTGCTTCGCCCGAAACTCGGAAGATCACTTCCTTGAATCCGCCAAGCTCAGAGGGACTCGACTCGAGGTCTTCGGTTTTCAGCCCGGCAGATTCCGCGTAGCGATGATACATGCGGTACAGATCGGCGGCGAAGATCGCCGCTTCGTTCCCGCCTGTTCCGGCGCGGACTTCCACGATTGCGTCGCGCTCTTCGGTTTGATCCGTCGGCAGCAAGGCGACCTGAACGCCGCGTTCAAGATCGACGACGCGTCTTTCGAGTTCCGGAATTTCATCGTCGGCCATCGCTGCGATCTCAACATCGCGCGACGTTGCCAGTTCACGGTTGTCATCTAATTGCTTGCGGGCCGCTTCGAGCTCGCGCCATTTTTCCAGCAAATCTGTCAGACTCGCGCGTTCGCGCATGATTTCCTCAGCGCGCTTACGATTGTCGAACAGGCGCGGATCCGCAATTTCGCGTTCGAGTTGTTCGAGGCGTTCGCGTTTGAGTTGAATAAGGGAATTTAAGTCCATCTGTAGCGGCGTTCTATGAACGCCGAAGGAGGGCGGCAGTCATAGACAGCCGCTACAGCCCAGTTAAGCTAAGCTTTTTTCTCGGCACGGGCGGCTTTGGTGCTGCCATAGCGCCGCGCGAACTTCTCTACGCGCCCAGCCGTATCGACAAATTTTTGTTCGCCAGTGAAAAAGGGATGACAAGCGGCACAAATGCCGATCTTAATATCGCGACGGGTGGAGCGCGTGTGATATACCGCGCCGCACGCGCATACCATATCAGTCTCGTAGTATTCTGGATGAATGCCTGCTTTCATCTTCAAATGGAGCGCGGAATCTATCCGTGCACACCGGTTTTGGCAAGCGATGAAAGCGCGTGATCCACTGCTGGCAGCGTGGCAGCGCACAGTTTCGCGCAAAGGTGATGATGCTGCTGTATTCGATTCAACGGGCAAGATCGCGCGCAGCTTTCGTGACGTTGAAGAGGGGGCGCGCGCTTTCTACACGAAAATTGATATGTTCACCGCAGGCGCGGTCGTCGCGGTGCAGATTGGCAATCACCAGGATTGGCCGTCGGTCTTCATTGCATCTTTGCGCAAGCAACTCGTCGTTCTTCCGCTTGACCAATCCATCAGCGAGCGACAGCGCGATGCAGCGTTGGAAATTTGCAAGGCAACCGCTGTCGTATCCGCGGCAACGTCGGCAAGAGAGGACGTCTCCGGCGAAACTGACTTGAAGGTCGTTCGGCTGACGACTGACGGCTCTACAGTGGATTGGGGTGACAATCCGCCGTCGCTTCTGAAACTTACATCCGGCACAACGGCAGCTCCGCGCGCCGTTCGATTTCGCGCACATCAGTTGCTAGCCGATTGCAATCAGATTTGCGAGACGATGGGAATTACCAATGGCGATCTGAATTTTGGCGTGATCCCGGTCTCGCACTCCTATGGGTTTAGTAATTTGCTTACGCCCTTGATCGCGCGCGGTGTGCCGATGGTGGTCAGCCGGGATAGAACACCGCGAGCCGTTCTTGCCGACCTTGCTCGGACGCACGCAACGGTTTTTCCCGGCACGCCGGTCTTTTATCAGGCCTTTTGCAATCTGGACGATGTGCCCGCCCTGCCAAAGCTTCGGCTGTGCATTTCTGCCGGGGCTCCGCTTTCGGGTGCTGTGGCGAAAAAGTTTTTCGAAAAATTCAAGCAGCCGATTCATTCCTTTTATGGTGCTTCGGAATGCGGTGGAATTTGCTACGACCGGGATGGCACAACATTCGAGGACGGTTTGGTCGGCCGCCCGATGCAACGCGTGGAGATTGAATTTATCGAACCAACGGCATCCTCCAGCCAGATCCGAGTTCGCAGCGCAGCGGTGAGCGACGGCTATTTTCCCGAGGGGGGCGAACAGAAACTTGGGAACGGTGTTTTTGTTCCGGATGACCTGCTCGCTCAGCATAACTCGGCGCTAACAATCGTTGGTCGGGTTTCGGACGTCATCAACGTCGCCGGGAAAAAGGTGAATCCGGCGGAAATCGAAGCGCAGTTGCTGCGTTTTGAGGGCGTGCGGCAGGCAGTTGTGTTCGGCCGTTCCACAGGCGCAGGGTTACGGAACGAGGAAGTGGCGGCATGCGTTCAGGCTTCACCCCAGACAACCGAAAACGATCTGTTGCGATTTTGCCGTGATTTCTTAAGCCCCTGGCAGGTTCCGAAGCGAATTTTTATTGTCGGTGCAATTCCCACGAACGAGCGCGGCAAGATGAGCAGACGCGACTTGTCGCGCCGCTTTTCACAATAGGGGGTAACAGTTCTCCGTTGCGAAGATTGGCTTCTTGATACAGCCTTGATATGGGGTTTGCTTAGACCGTAGAAGACTTACACCGAGAATAGGCGGCAAATCCAAGCTGACATAACGCGTGATGGAACCTTCCAACAGCGAAGAACGCGAACAGATCGACCGGTCACCCGTTCGGCACGAGGAGGAGCCTGCACTGGAGCCGGCCGCGGGTGCCGAAGCTTTCCAATCGGACGATTGGTGGCGCATATCAACCCCCGCTTCTGATTGGGCCGAGCCGGTTTCGGAGCCTCCCGCCGCCGAAACCACGCAACGCGAGGAGCCAGGGGCCGCTGATATTTATTTTTGCGGTCGTACAAGTCTGTTTCCGTTGAATCTTGCGGTTCGAGCGATTGGAAAAGAGAACCTGACCGGGCTGCTGCGAGCGTGCTGGGACAAGGAACCCGTGGACGTTCTCGCGCGGGATGGCGAGATTGTTCTGGCCACAACTCGGGACCCGGACCTTTATTGTTCGGAGACGCCGCCCATTCTCGCTGAGGTGGACCCAGAAATGGTGAACAATGCGCGCGACCAGCAGAAAGAAAACAGCACTCCTTTTCTGTTAACCCTTGCTCGTACCGAATCTATTGAGAGGCGGCCGGCGTTCGATCTGATGCGGCACTATGGCCAAACGCTGTTTTCGCAACTTTGGTCGGCGCCGAACGTGTGGATCATGTTTGAAAAGAATGCAGAGCTGTTAAGCGGTTTCGGCGACCTCACCGGCGATCCGGATGTGGATGACTGGTCACTGGAGACTTTGCGTCTTGTCCAGCACCCGGACCTACCTGCAGGCTTCGATCCGGCCTCAATTCCGGCTTACTCAAGAGAAGGTTTCGATCGCGTTCAGAAGTTGAAGCTGACCTCGGATGAGGCGCAATTCGCCTCGCAGTTCAATGGCGCCCGGTCGGTGCAACAGATTGCGAAGAACCTCCGGCTCGATTTGAAATCTGCCCGGCAACTGCTGTTCCGCTTCGTCGTGCTTCAGATAGTAGAGTGCTGGCCTGCCAGCACCGCTGCGAAGTCTGAACCGAAGGGCGGCATGGGGCGATTGTTCGGCCGCGGGCGATAACGCCGCGTCCTCTGCTGCGGGCACGCACCGATGAAGAGAAGAATTCTCGTTGTCGATATCGGCGGCAGCTTTGTCAAACTGCTGTTGTCCGAGCGCGTCGAACGCGAATTTGCCTCCGGTCCGCGGATGACGCCAAAACAGTTCGTATCAAAATTTGAGGAGACCGTCTGCGGCTGGAAATTTGATGTTGCATCAATTGGTTTCCCGGCGCCGGTGCGCAATGGACGGATCCTCCGGAACCCCAAGCACCTTGGCAAAAGCTGGGTCCATTTCAATTTTGCGCGGGCACTCGGAATACCGGTGCGAGTCGTGAACGATGCAGCCATGCAAGGGCTTGGCAGTTACCTCGGCAGAGGGCGGATGCTGTTTCTCGGACTCGGTACAGGGCTGGGCTCAGCGCTGGTCTGGGAAAGGAACCTGATGTCCCTCGAGTTAGGCGACCTGCCATATCCGAACGGAAAGATCATCGAGGAGGATCTGGGAATTCCTGGACTGGAGAAGTTCGGCAACAAAAAATGGCAGCGTCAAGTCCTTTATGCGATCACGCAATTGCGACGAGCATTCATTGCCGATTACGTCGTTCTCGGTGGTGGGTTGGTGCATCGGTTCGGGCGGTTACCGAACGGAATTGTGCGCGGCCAAAACGAAAATGCATTCCTTGGTGGACGCCGTTTGTGGGAAACGAAAAGGAATTCGCACGAAGTGAAATGGCAATTGGTGTAGAGCGATGAGTGTGAATATCAAAGTTTTTGTGTGTCTGACGCAGGTGTGGTGGTTGTGCCGCTTCTGCAGAAGATTTGGACACGTTTTCAAGAGAAATCTTGACTTACTCAAGCGACGTCACCACGATGCGCAGCAAAGCAAAGGAAAAAATATGAAGAACTACACGTTTGTTATCTCGGCTGTATCCATCGCCCTGCTCGCGCTGCTGGCACCAATGCCGATTCTTGCTGCCGAAGTACCAAAAGTGCAGGCAATTAAGAACGATAATTCGCTTTCAAAAATGCAGAAAATGCAACAGCTCAGGGCCATTCATCAGCAAAGCGATCCGCAGATGAAGGCGATTCTTTCACCTGACCAATACAAAAAACTGCAACAGATTCGTTTACAGACAATCCGCGAGGCGACACAAGGCCGATTCTGAGACGAATTGATGGCCATCGATCAGTGGCCGAGGCGTCACAAGCGTCAGTCCGATCGCTTTGCGACCGAATGTGCGGCTTTTGAAGCGCACCATCGCGCAGAAGTCGCACTGGATTCCAGTGTAATCCGTGCTCATTGAAGATGTACATTCGAAGGGGTTCCGTTATGGCTGATCACCTGCAACCAGTCACCGAGCAATTCGCGAAGCTCTGCGACATCGTCACGAGACTTCGCGCACCCGGTGGTTGCCCGTGGGATCGTGAGCAAACGAACGAGTCATTACTCCCGGCGCTAATCGAGGAGGCGTACGAAGTGGCCGAGGCCGCGCGCGGGCAGGACGATGCACATTTCCGCGAGGAACTCGGTGATCTTTTGCTGCTGGTGGTGATGCACGCCGAGATCGCGGCCGGAGCCAGTCGCTTTAATATTGAACAGGTCATTGACGAGGTGTCTAATAAGCTAGTCAGGCGACATCCTCATGTATTCGGCACGAGCGACGCTCGCGACTCCGGCGCAGTCCTCAAACAATGGGAAGCAATCAAGCGAGAAGAGAAAAAGGGCGATTCGCATTACCTGGCAAGTTTGCCAAAAGCATTGCCTGCGCCGGTGCGCGCACAAAAGGCGCAATCCAAAGCGGCCAGGGTGAATTTTGACTGGACAGAAGCGCGCGATGCGATAGCGAAGGTCGAAGAAGAGCTGGACGAAACGAAAGAGGCGATCCAGTCACAACAGAAGGAAATGAGCGAAGACGAGATTGGCGATCTGCTGTTCGCGGTCGTGAATCTGGCCCGGAAATGCAACATCGACGCGGAAAGCGCTCTGCAATCTGCCACCGACAAATTCGTCGCGCGCTTTAATCAGTTGGAAGACAAGCTGAAGTCGCGCGGCAAGAAACTGGGGGATGTCGATCTCGAAGAGATGGATGCGATTTGGGACGAGATTAAAAGAAACGCCAAACGTCCAACGCTCAACGCTGAAGTTTTCTGAAATTCGAGGTTGGCCGTTGGGCGTTTGCTTGTCTCGTTTCTTTGGAGATATTTCGCCTCCCGATGAACCTTTTGATTAACCTTTGTCTCGTGCTTTTTGCGCTGGTGGCCGTGCTGATGGTTCTTGTCATCCTGATGCAGCGGCCAAAGAGCGAAGGCTTGGGCGCGGCGTTTGGTGCCGGGGTTACTGAGAATATTTTCGGCGCCCAAACGACCAACGTGTTGGTGAAATTCACCACATGGCTGGCCGCAATATTTCTTGTGCTCACCTTTGCCTTATCCGTCCTGTATGCGCACCATAGCACGGCCAGCAGCGCTTTCCGTCGTGAACTCATGAAGACGCAAGGCGCCCCGCAGACTTCGCCTGCGCCCGCGGGAACAACACCTTCGCCTGCCAACGCTTCACTGGCTTCTTCTCCAGCAGCGCCTGACTCGGGCGCTGGTGTGTTGCCTGTCGGCACTGCTGCACCATCGGCTTCGCCGAACCCGTAGAAAACTGACACGGCGTGCAGAGGACTGCCCCCCTACCTGTACGCGAATGGTGGGGTAGGGCGCGTCACTCCGTGCGCGCCGCCGCTCCGAGACGCCGTTTACGCTCGCGAGGGCTTGCGGGAGCTCAATCCCTCCATGCATCGCGCAAACAAGAGCGCTATTTCGCTTTGCGCGCGAATTTTGGCGGGAACAGCCAGAGAAGTTTTCCTTCCTCAGATTCGGGATCGATATCGAGCAGCGCCACACCGCCTTTGGAAAGCTTGAGGCTAGCGCCGGTCAACTCGGAGATCACGCTGGTAAAATCCGGCTCATGGCCAACAAGCATCAAGATTTTTGAGCCATGCCGCTTCAGCACAGTTCTCAATTCGCTCATTCCAAATCCCGGCTCGAGCGCTTCATCTTTCCGCAGCTTCGTTTTTAGTTGTTCCGCGGCAATCTTCGCTGTCTGCGACGCCCGCGGCAACGGACTGGTCACGATCAGGTCCGGCTGCACCTTGAGACGGTTGAGAAATTTCGCCACCTGGCGCATTTCCTTTTTGCCGAATTCAGTGAGCGGCCGTTCGTCATCGGGCTTTTTCCAGTCGGGCCAATCGGCCCTGCCATGTCTCAGGAAATAAAGTCGCATGATCAGACCTCGCACAACATCCGCCAAGGACACAACGTCACCCTATTCAAAATGGCCTTCGTGTCCCTTGTGCTCTTTGGGTGAGGCTCTTTCATAAGATTTGCCATTTCGGTTTGCGCGTGCGCGGGTCGGTTTGCCACAGGCGAACGCCGCCGAGAAAAGCGTTTCGGTTGTGTCCTAACTCGATCCCTTCGGGCAGCGCGTCCAACTTTTTCGCGCTGCCGCCGCCGAGGACAACGTAATCGGCAATGAGCGATTTCTTTAGCAGAGTCACGGCGTGAAGGACTTCTCGTTTCCACCGTTTTTCGCCGAGTCGCCTCAATCCAGACTTGCCAAGGTAATCTTCGATAATGTGGCCGTTGCCGTAAGGGAGATCACCGAGTTCGAGTGGCAACAAGTTGGTGTCCCAAATCAAGGCCGATCCCAGGCCGGTCCCCAGCCCGAGAAACAGCATCCGCCCACCTCGAAAACTGCCGAGCGCCTGCATGGCGGCGTCGTTAATAATGCGGACCGGTTTGCCTAACGACTTCTCGAGATTGAATCGCGCCCATCCTGGGCCGAGATGCTTCGGTTCGCTCATGATGCAGCCATTGCGGACTGGCGAGGGAAATCCGATCGAGACTGCGTCGAAAGCCCAACCGTGGACCAGCGATTTGATCTGAGCCACCATTTCGCGCGGAGTCATGTTCGGACCGGATTTGAATTTTCGACGCTGCGCGCGCGAAATCATCACCTTCACATTCGAGCCGCCGACGTCGATGACGAGGATTCGTTTCTTCACCTCGTGAGATAATCGTGCGTGCGATGGTCTCCCGGATAGTGCGTCATA
>WNGK01015008.1_pt1 | contig 12586 bp, 10 predicted proteins | sample 5400601 | NCBI WGS metagenome assembly WNGK01 (sample SAMN13153376, study PRJNA577476) | soil metagenome | isolation source: 60 cm soil or saprolite under Garry oak tree replicate 1 | place: USA:California | collected 2016-06-15 | reverse complement strand
GGTGAGCAGGACGCCGAGGACGGCGCCGGTGATGTCGACGCGCAGCAGGCCCAGCACGGTGATGACCGCCCAGGCGCCCAGTGCCCACTTCCACCACGGCTCGTGCACGCCCAGGTGGGCGGCGGCCTGGCTGGCCGCGCTCGGCCCGAAGGCGCCGTACAGCCCGGCCTGCAAGAACGTGTAGGACAGCAGCGCCACCAGGGCAGCGGAGACGCCGGCGGCGCGGCCGATGCCCCTTGAGATGAAGGCATCTGGGGCTGGCACATGTTCCGGTTGAGCGATCTGGGCTGCTGGCTGGGGTTTCTGTTCTCCGGCGTGTCCGCCGGTCTTCAAGGTGTAAGCAGCGTATGTTAGGTGCCACCTTAACGGTTCAGGTGCGAGGAAGGTGTGCCGGTGGCGCCGAGGCTGAGGGTGCTGGAGGGCGGAGCGGTCCTGGCGGGCCCGGTAACCCGTGACCGGTGGGAGTTCCAGGCGCTGTGCGTGGATGCGCTCGTGGCGTCGTGGCGGGCGCGGGGGTTCAGCCCGGTGACGATCGGCAACGACAGCGCGCTGCTGGAGCGGGCGCTGAAGGCGCTGGTTCACCGACGACGTGCGCGGCAAGTTCCCCGATTCTGCGGTGCTGTTCGCTGATGAGTCCGGCGGCGCGCTGCATCCGGGCACGATCCGCAACCGGCTGCGGCACCTGATGGAGCTGGAGGGGCGCCCGGCCGCTGAGTGGTTCAGCCCGCATGCGCTGCGCCGGGCGTGCGCGACCCATAATTATGAGCGCGGGGTGGACCTGGTGGCGATCCAGCAGCTACTCGGCCACTGGACGGTCAGCTCCACGATGGCGTACGTCCGCCCGTCGGCGACGTTCATCGAGGACGCCTACCGGCGGGCGGTCGCCGCCACGCTCGGCGAGCTGGCCGAGGAGGAGCCGGGCGCGTGAACATCAAGTGGAAGCTGCGGATGGCCGCCGCCCAGCGGGAGATCTGGACCGGCACCCAGCTGCGGCGGCTGCTGGCTGAGAAGGCGGGGCTGGAGCTGTCGGCGGCGTCGGTGTCGGCGCTGTTCACCAGGGAACCCGCGCAGGTGAAGCTGTCCACCCTGGCCGCGCTGTGCACCGCGCTGGAATGCACCCCCGACGACTTGTTCGAGGTGGACACCACGCCCGTGGCCCGCCCGGCGGCCCCGCCGCGGCCGGCGGCAGAGCCGCCGAAGGCCGCCCGGGGCCGGTCGATGCCGCCGCTGTGATCGGGGCTGCGGGATGAAACAGCAGCGCGACTGCGCGCGGTGCGGGGCGGGCGTGGGCCGGCGGGGCCGCGACTACTGCTGCTACTGCTGGCGCAAGATCACCGTGGCCGCCGCGAAGGCGGCGTGCCCGCTGTGCGGCAAGCTGAGCATCCTCCAGCCCGGTACCGGCGCGTGCGCGGTGTGCTCGCGGGCGTGCGCGTCCTGCGGCCGTCCGGTGCGCCGCACGGACGCGGTGCTGTGCCGTTTGTGCCGACAGCAAGAATGCCGCCGCGCTGCGCAGCGTCCCTGCCCGTGCTGCGGGCGTCACGGCTACCTGCGCGAGGATACCGGCTGGTGCGGCCCGTGCTCTCATCCCGGCCCGGCGCCGCAGCCGCCGCGGGTCTGCGCCGGGTGCGGCGAAGTGCGCCGCCACTTCGGCCTGGGATTGTGCACGCGCTGCTACCAGCGGCACCCGGGCCGCCCCGCCGTGACCGCGGCAAGCCTGATCGCCCGGCTGGAGGACCCGCCGGCATGGCTGGGCGAGTTCGCCGCGCACGCTGCCGCCTGCTACGCCCCCGCCCGGGCCGTCGCCGTGCTCACCGGCCTGGGACGGCTGCTGACCGACGGCCGCTCCCGGCACCCGCAAGCCCTGCTCGAACGCTCCCCGCAGGCAGGCAACAGCCCCTTGCCCAAGATCCTGGAAGACTTGTTCACCGCCCGCGGCCTGGCCCTGCCGCCCGATCAGGCCGCCCAGAGTGCAGCCGTGCGGCGCCAGCGCTATACCGGCGCCGTCCCCGGGCCGCTGCGACCGGCTGCCGCCGGATTCTGCCAGTCCATGCTCAACGCGCGCGACCGCGCCCGCCGGGCCGGCACCCGCCCCCGTGCCGACGACACCATCGAGCGCCGCCTGTCCATCGTCCGGGACCTGGCCGTCTTCCTGGCCGGCCGGCGGGGCAAGAACGACTGGGCCACCACCGACGTGCACGACATCGAGGCGTTCCTGGCCACCCTGCCCGGCAGCCGCCGCAGCCGCCTGACCGCGCTGCGCCACTTCTTCACCTGGGCGCGTGCCAGCAAGCTGGTGCTCACCGACCCGACCCGCGGGCTGTCCGCCCGCCAGCCCCGCGGCTACTGCGGCCCCACCGTCCCGCTGGGACTCCAGCGGCAGCTGTTCCGCCGCTGGACCTCCGGCGGCGTCCATCCGCACGAGGCCCTGACCGGCCTGCTCACCCTCATCCACGGCGCCAGCAACGAAGAACTCCGCGCCCTGACCATCAGCGACATCGACCCCGCCGGCCGCGCCGTGCGCCTCGACCGCCGTCCGCAGCCGGTCCCGCTCGACCCCGCCACCTGGACCGCTGTCGAACGATGCCTCACTTACCACGACCAGCTGCGCACCGCCAACCCCCACCTCCTGGTCACCCGCAAGACCAAGGCCACCCGTGCCCCGGCGTCCGATGACTATTCCCGCAACGTGCTGCGGCTCGCCGGGGTCCAGCCCCGGCTGCTGCGCTGCACCCGCCTGGCCCAGCTCACAGTCGCCACTGACCCCAAGCTGGTATCGGCCGCGTTCGGGATACACCCCCAGGCAGCCACCCACTACCTGGCCGGCCACGTCGATGACGGCCGGCTGCACGGCACAGGTCCAGACGACGCCGGCCCTCAGTGATTCCTGCCCGCTCGCGGCCCGCCAGCGGCTGCCCGGCGACGGCCATAGTCATCACGGAACGTGACGAGCAAATCCTGAGCGCTGGCACGCCGAGGCTTCGCTATGCGCGGCAACCGGGAGCCGGTTCCCTCCAGCGGTGGCCGCGCATAACCGATAGGTCTGAACGGCGGTTACCGGGCGGCCGATCGTCCTGGTAACCGGGATCATTCGGTGCGGGACGCCCGGGGAGTGCACGGCGTCCAAATGTGCCCGGGCCTTCCTCGCCCTGCACGCCGCCTTCATCGCCGAAGGAGCCCAGTGGGGTAGGGAGCGGGGGAGCCCGAAGTGGGGGAAGACGCTGCTGTCGGAGAACCAGGTGATGGCGCAGATCTGATCGCCGGTGAGGGTGAGCACGATCATCCCGTACGGCCGCGCGATCGGTGTCTGGGGGAGGGGAGGTAGCAGCCAAAGGCGGGCTGGGTGTTGGCCCGGGTGGGCACCAGGCGCAGCGCCGCGCCGCGCAGGGCGGCCCGATGGTGCAAGAAGGCGGCGATGGCCGCGTGGCCCTGGTACTCGTACGGCTCGGGTGGCATGGTGAGCCAGGCGTCGGTGGTGAGCATGGTGAGCACGGCGTCGATGTCGCCTGCTTCGACGGCGGCGGCGAAGCGGCCCGCGAGGTGGCGCCCGCGGGCGGAGTCCGGCACCGGAGCGCGGTCGCGGCCGACCCGGAGCTGGGCCTCCAGCGCCGCCCGGGCGCACTGCAGGGCGCCCTTGACCGAGGTCTCGGTGCTGCCGAGCATGTCGGCCACCTCCGCGGCGCGGTAGCCGAGGACGTCGCGGAGCACCAGCGCGGTTCGCTGGCGGGGCGGCAGGTGCTGCAGGGCGGTGACGAACGCCAGCTCGATCGACTCTTTAGCGTCGTAGCGCGCCTCGGGCCCGGGCGCGAGGTCGGGCACCCCCTCCAGCAGCACGTCCGGGTAAGGCTCGAGCCAGACCGGGTCGGCCAGCCGGGTGGGCTGAGGCGGCTCGGCGGAAAGCGGTACCTCGCGCAGGCGGCGGCTGCGGTCGCGTAGCGCGTTCAGGCATCCGTTAACGGCGATCTTGTGCAGCCAGGAGCGTAGCGAGGACCGGCCCTCGAAGCTGCTCAGGCCGCGCCAGGCCGCCAGCAGGGTCTCCTGGAGCATGTCCTCAGCGTCCTGCACCGAGCCGAGGATCTGGTAGCAGTGCACCAGCAACTCGGCCCGGTAGGGGTCGGTGAGCTCCCGGAACGCCTCCTGGTCGCCCGCTTGGGCGCGGGCGAGCGTGCCTTCTATCACCATCGCATCCTCGCATCGGCTCGTCCTTTCACACCCATCACAAGTACAGAACCCATCCGGGGCGGAAAGGAACCGCCGTTCCGTTCTGGCCGCCGGCGGTGTCGGAACCAGCAGGACCGCAACACGGCGAGCCGGAGGAGACATGAGCCCAGGGGGCATGCGAGAAGCCGCAACGTCGGCGCAGCGGTGGGTGCTCGGCCTGACCTCGGTCGCGGCGCTCATGGTCGTGCTTGACGCGCTGGTCGTCTCCACCGCGCTGACTGCGATCCGGGTGTACCTGGGCGCCTCGGTCGAACAGCTGGGGTGGATGGTCAACGCCTACACCCTGGCGTTTGCGGTGTTGCTGATGCCCGCCGCCGCAGCCGGTGACCGGTTCGGCCGGCGGCGGGTGTTCACCGCCGGGCTGGGATTGTTCGGGGTCCGGGTAGCGAGCGGAAAATTTTGGTCGGATATCACCGACCAGCGGTTATGTGCGTTCGGCGGACGGGGGCTGATTGCGGCCACTACGGTTCGTACGGTTTTGCCCGTGCGTGGTGGGGGTGGTCGCGGTGGCGGCGCGGATGTCCTCCGAGGAGCAGCTGACGCAGGCGGACGCGGCCTTCGTGGACCCGGGACGTGGCCGGGGTCCGGCTGACCGGCTGGGTCTTGCCGTTCAGCTCTGCACGCTGCCGTGGCTGGGGTTCGTCCCGGATGCGGTGGACTCGGCGCCGCCGGTGGCGGTGGCGCGGCTCGCTGAGCGGCTGGGCCTGGCCCCGGAGGCGATCGAGGGATACGGGCACCGTGCGCATACCCGCAGCGATCACCAGCTGCTGGTGGCGAGGTACCTGGGCTGGAAGAGCGCGCCTGCCGGCGGCGGGGAGATGAAGGAGCTGGAGCAGTTCCTGCTGGACCGGGCGATGGAGCATGACTCGCCCGCGCTGCTGTTCAACCTGGCGACCGAGTTCCTGATGTCGACCAAGACGATCCGTCCGGGAGTGTCGATCCTGGAGAGGATGATCATCTCGGTCCGGGCGGGCGCGACGGCGCTGACGTCGGATCTGGTGGGCCACATGCTGACCGGGCAGCGCTGCTCCGATCTCGGCCGGCTGCTGGCCAGCGATGCCGGGCTGGGAATGACGAGGCTGGCGTGGCTGACTAGGCCGGCAGTCGAGGCGACCGCGAGCGCGGTGCTGACCTCGGTCGGCAAGCTGGCCTATCTCCGGAACCTGGACGCTCACGCGCTGGACCTGTCGATGCTGCCGGCCGAGCGGCGCCGGTTCCTGGCGACGGTGGGCCGGCGGTCCACGGTGCAGGCGCTGATGCGGCGGGAGGAGCGCCGGTACCCGATCCTGCTGGCCCTGGTGGCGCAGTCGGCGGTCGACCAGCTCGACGAGGTCATCGCGCTGTTCGACCAGGCGGTGTCGGCGCGGGAGTCACGGGCCAGGACCAGGACCGATGAGGAGCTGGTCGAGCGGGCCAAGAAGGGCGAGTCCCGGCAGCTGCTGATGGACGTCATCCTGCCGGTGCTAGCCGACCCATCGGTCCCGGACGAGCAGGTGGGCGGCCTCCTGCGGGAGCGGATCGGGATGAGCGTCCTGCGAGACATGGTCGCGGGTGCCTGGAAGCCGCTGCCCAGGGACCACGGCCGCCTGTCGGCGATGGACTCCTCCTACTCCTACCTGCGGCAGTTCACCCCCGGGGTGCTGGCGGCAGTCGACTTCACCGGCGGCCCGGGCACGGCGGACCTGATGACAGCGGTGGCCATCCTGAAGAACCTGAATGCCGGCGGGGGCCGGAAGGTCCCCGCCGGCGCGCCCGCCTCGTTCGTGCCGGCCAGGTACGCCGGTTACCTGGAGAAGGCCCGCCAGGCCGGCGACGACACCGGCTTCCGGCATTACTGGGAGCTGTGCGTGATCCTGGGGCTGCGCGACGGGCTGCGGTCGGGAGACATCTTCGTGCCCGGGTCACGCCGCTACGCTGACCCGTCGACCTACCTCTACACGCCTGAGCAGTGGATGCCCAGGCAGGGCGAGTATTGCCGGCTGGTCGGCAAGCCGGCCAGGGCCGCCGACGCGATCGCCCAGGGCAAGGAAGAGCTCCACGCCGCGCTGGCCGAGCTGGAGAACACCCTGGCCGGCGCGCTGCCTGACGATGCCGGGACGGTGCGGCTGGACGGCGACGACAAGCTGGTCATCCCGAAGCTGACAGCCGAGGACGTCCCAGCCGAGGCCAGCGAGCTCAAGGACGAGCTGGCGGGGATGCTGCCGTTCGCGCCGATCGCCTCGCTGCTGATCGAGCTGGACGCCCGCACGGGCTTCGCGGACTGCTTCACCCACGCCGGGGGCCGCAAGCAGGCCCGCAGCGCCGACCTCACGCGCAACATCCTGGCGGTGCTGATCGGCATGGCCACCAACCTGGGGCTGACCCGGATGGCCGAGGCCTGCGGCATCCCCTACGACGTGCTGCGCTGGACCCAGGAGTGGTACGTGCGGGAGGAGACGCTGCGGGAGGCCAACACCGTCATCGTCAATCACCACCACTCCCTGGGACTGGCAAAGGTGTTCGGCGGCGGCACGATGTCCTCCTCCGACGGGCAGCGCTTCCCCGTGCGCGGCAAGTCGCTGACCGGCCGGGAGATGGTCATCCACGGCGGGCAGGTCCTGTCCACCTACACCCACGTCTCCGACCAGCACTCCACGTTCGGCACCAAGGTCATCGTGCCGACCGCCCGCGAGGCCCACTACGTGCTGGACGACTTCCTCGGCAACGCCACCGACCTGCCGATCTACGAGCACGCCACCGACACCCACGGCGTCACCCTGATCAACTTCGCCTTGTTCGACCTGGTCGGCAAGATCCTGTCGCCGCGGATCAGGGACCTAGGCAAGATCACCATGGTGCGGGACGGCACTCCCGCCGAGACCGGGAGGCTCTACCCGCACGCCGGCCCGCTGCTTTCCGCCCGGTGGAACGAGGACCTGGTCGCCGGCTGCTGGGGCGACCTGCTGCGCATAGCCGGGTCACTGAAGTACGGGCAGGCCACCGCCTCCCTGATCGTCGGCAAGTGGTCGGCGTCCTCCCGCCAGAACACCCTGGCGGCCGCGCTGAAGGAATGGGGCACGCTGCGGCGAACGATCCACGCCGCCAAGTACCTGTCGGACCCCGCGTACCGCAGGAAGATCGCCCGGCAGCTGAACAAGGGCGAGAGCCTGCACGCGCTGCGCCGCGACCTGCACTACGCCCAGCAGGGCACCATCGGCAAGCCGCTGCTGGCAGACCAGACCGAACAGGCCTGGTGCCTCACCGTGCTGACCAACTCGGTGATCACCTGGGTGACCGAGTACTACCAGCTGGCCGTGCAGGACCTGCGAGCCAAAGGCCGCGCTGTCCCCGACGAGCTGCTCGCGCACATTTCTCCCGCCCACTCGGAGAACATCAACTTCTTCGGCGTCATCACCGTCGACGTGGAGGCCGAGCTGGCCAAGCTCGACGGCGCCGGGTGGCGGCCATTGCGGCCGGCCGCCCTGGATCTGAGCAGGCTGCTGTGAGACGGCCCCGCGCTTGCGCAGCTGTCCCAGCACCACAAGTCCCTGACCCTGGTAAGGGCCGAGGCTGCTCGCCCTTGGGGTCGTCGCGATGGGGTTAAGTGGCGGGCGACGTCGGCGCGCCGATCGCCCGTTCCCCTGTGGAAACAATTAACGGTGTCGACCATGCCTGCCGCCGACACCGCCGGCGGTGAAGGTGCGGTGCCGCTGGTCCTGCTCCAGACCAGGTCAGAGCAGCTGGTCGATAGTGATGGGCAATGAGCGGATGCGCCGGCCGGTGGCGTGGTAGACGGCGTTGGCGATTGCGGCGGCGACTCCGACCAGGCCGACCTCGCCGACGCCCTTGACGCCGATGGGGTTGTCCAGATCGGGCTCGCCCACGAAGGCAACGTCGATGTCGGGCACGTCGGTGTTGACGGCGACGAGGTAGTCGCCAAGCGTCGCGTTCGCGACCCGCCCGCTGCCCGGGTCGCAGATCGTCTCCTCGAACATCGCCATGCCGATGCCCCCGACGGTCCCGCCGATGATCTGGCTGCGGGCAAGCTTCTCGTTGACGATCCGGCCGCCATCGGTCACCGACACGATCCGTGCGATCCGCAGCACACCGAGCTCGGGGTCGACCCTGACCTCGGCGAAGCGGGCACCGAAGGCGCCTGCGGGGACCGTGCCGTGCGAGGCCCCGACGAGCGTGCGGCCGAACCGGCCCAGACGCGAGACGACGAGTGACTCCACCATGACGCCTGTGTCCGAGCGTGACGGCGCGCTGTCCCCGTCGGCGGTGAGCTCGTCCAGCCCGTGACGCTCGAGGATCTCGGCGTAGGTCTGCCCGCGCGATTCATCGTCGCCGCGCGCCAGGCGGCCGTCCCGGGCGACGACGTCCTCGGCCGCGCAGCCCTGCAGCGGCGAGCTGGAATCGCCGGCGACGAGCGCGAGGAACCGCTGCACCAGCCCGATGCAGGTGTTGTGGACCGCGCTCCCCAGGGCCGCGGTCAGACCCGATCCGCCGGCCTCCGGGGCCCGTGGAAGCCGGGTATCGCCGAGTTCGAACGTGACGCGGTCCATCCCCAGCCCGAGCACCTCGGCCGCCAGCTGGGTCATGACGGTGTAGGTGCCCGTCCCGATGTCGGTTGCGCCGCTGCAGACGCGTGCGGTGCCGTCGCGGCGGATCGTCGCGCGCGCCTGGCATCTGGCCTGGTAGTGGGTGAAGGTCACCCCGGCCACGCCGTAGCCGACCAGCCAGCGCCCATCGCGCATCGCGCCCACGGCCGGTTCGCGCCGCGCCCAGCCGAATCTGTCGGCGCCCACCTGGTAACACTCGCGCAGGGCCTTGCTCGACCACGGGAGCCCGGTCGGGGGATGGACCTCGGCGTAGTTGCGCAACCGCAGCTCGATCGGGTCCACGCCCAGCTCGTACGACAGCTCGTCGAGCAGCGACTCGAGCGCGAAGTTGCCTTCCGCCTCGCCGGGCGCCCGCATCATCGCGATCGGCGGGATGTTGAGCCGGACCCGCTTGTCGCGGGCGGCGACGTTCGGGCACGCATACGCCGCGGTCGTGCCGATAGTAAGCGGGAAGTAGGGGTCGCCGGGCGCTGGCGGCAGCGATTGCAGCGGCGCCTTGCGAGCCGGCGGCTCGGCAGCCATCGAGGCGGTCGAGACGCCCTCGTGGTCGATCGCGACCAGCTTGCCCTCGCGTGTGGCGGCGACCTTGAGGTGCTGTACGGTGCTGGGCCGTCGCCCGATCCCAGTGAACATCTGCGGCCGGGTGAGGCTAAGCCGGACCGGCCGTTTGACGGTGCGAGCGGCCAGCGCGGCGAGGATCGAGTGCGGCCAGCTCCGCAGCCCGGCACCGAAACCGCCGCCGACGTAGGGCGATAGCACCCGCACGTTCTCTTCGGCGAGCCCGAACGATGCCGCCAGCACGGCGCGCACGTTGAATGGGTTCTGGGTCGAGTCATAGACGGTCAGCGTGCCGCCGTCCCAGTGGGCGACCGTGGTAAACGGGCCGAGCGGGTTGTGCGTCTGCGCCGGCGTCGTGAACGTGCCCTCAACCGTCACATCCGCTTCGTCCATAGCCGCCCGTACGTTGCCGCGCTTCATGTCGGTCAAGTACGGGTTCGACCGGAGTTCGGCAGCTGCGTCCTCGAGGGTGAGCACCGGCTGGCCGCGGTCGTAGCCGACCTCGACCAGCCGTGCCGCCGCAGCAGCCTGCTGTGGCGTCTCGGCGACGACCATCGCGACGTACTGGCCGTGATGACTGATCTTCGCGTCCTGAAGCGGCGGCGGAGGGGGCGGGTACAGAATCTGCTGCAGGGTGCGCTTGGCCTTGTGCAGTCGGCCGGCGTTCTGGTGGGTGATCACCGCGAGCACGCCGGGTGCGGCCGCGGCGCGGGCGGTATCCAGGCGCGCGATTGTGCCCGCGGCGATCGTGCTGCGCACCAGGGCCGCGTGCGCCATGTCCGGCCAGCTGACGTCAGAGGGGTAGTGCGCGGCGCCCGTGACCTTCAGGCGCCCGTCGACGCGGTCGACACCAGGACCCAGGAGCGGGGCCGCGGCTACGGTAGTCGTCACGAGCTGCCACCACCCGCGACGGTCTGAAGAATCCGCACGAGCGTGCGCTTGGCGAGCTCGACCTTGAACGCGGTGCCGGCGACCGTGAACGGGTCGTGGATCGCCGCGTCGGCCGCCGCCCGGAACGTCTGGGCATCGACCGGTGCGCCGCGCAGCACCGCTTCGGCCTGCGGCGCGCGCCAGGGGATCGTGCCGACCCCGCCGAGCGCCACCCGTGCGTGGGTGATCACGCCGCCGTCGGCCGCCAGGGCGACGGCGGCGGAGGTCAGCGCGAACTCGTAGGAGGCGCGATCGCGAACCTTCAGGTAGCCCGACCGTGTGCCCGCTGGCAGCAACGGGATCTCGATCCCGGTGACCAGCTCGCCGTGCTCGAGCACGTTCTCGACGTCCGGGCGATCGCCGGGGGGAAGGTAGAACTCGGTCAACGGAACGCTGCGCTGCGCGTCCGCACCCTGGATGTGCGCGACGGCGTCGAGCGCGACGAGCGGCACGCACAGGTCGGAGGCATGCAGCGCGATACAGTGCTCGCTCGCGCCGAGGATCGCATGCATGCGAGCCGCCCCGCCGACGGCGGCGCACCCTGACCCGGGCGCGCGTTTGTTGCACGACGCCACCGCCGGGTCGCGGAAGTACCGGCAGCGGGTGCGCTGCAGGATGTTCCCGCCGATCGTGGCCATGTTGCGCAGTTGCGGCGAGGCGCCCGCCAGCAGCGCCTCGCGGACGAACGGCAGGCGCTCGGCGACGGTGGCGTCGGCGGCCAGTTCTTCCATTGTTGCCAGCGCTCCGACGCGCAGCACGTCACCGTCGCGGGTGATCCCGCGCAGCGGCAGGCGTGTGATGTCCACCAATCGCTCGGGCTCGAGCACGCCGTCCTTGAGCATCAGGTCGATCTGGGTCGTCCCGCCGGCCAGGTACTGGGCCGTGGGATCGCCGCTCATCAACGCCACGGCCGACGCCACGTCGCCGGGGCGGATGTACTCAAACGCCTGCATCACTGCCCCGCGGCCTCTCGGATGGCGGCGACGATGTTCGGATAGGCGCCGCAGCGGCAGATGTTGCCGCTCATGAACTCGCGGATCTCCTCATCAGAGCCCGCCCGTCCCTCCGCCAGCAGCGCGACCGCCGACATGATCTGGCCCGGCGTGCAATAGCCGCACTGGAACCCATCGTGACGGATGAACGCCTCCTGCACCGGGTGCAGGCCGCCCTCACGCGACAGGCCCTCGATCGTCGTCACCTCGCGGCCGTCGCACTGCGCCGCCAGCGTCAGGCACGACAGAACCCGCTTGCCATCGACCAGCACCGTGCACGCCCCGCACGCCCCCTGGTCGCAGCTCTTCTTGGTGCCGGTCAGGTCGAGCCGATCGCGCAGCGCGTCGAGCAACGTCACCCGGCTGTCCAACCGCAACCGCTGCGCGCTGCCGTTGACTCGCAGCGTGAGGTCGACCTCCGCGGAAGACCCGCGCGTCGTCTTCAGCATGGCATTATGTCTCCTCGTCGGCTCTTGGCACTGGCCCGGCTGTGCCGTCACGCCGCCACGGCATCGGCCTGGGTCTCGGCACGGGCGACCCAGTCCGCGATGATGGCGGCGTACTGGCCGGGGACCTGCTCCCAGGCGAAGTGACCGGCGTCCAGGATGGACAGCTTGCTGCCCGGCATCCGCCCGGCCAGGTAACGCGCGTTGGACACCGGCACGAATGGGTCATCCGCGCCGGTGACGTCCTCGGCCTGCCACTGTGAGGCGTCTTCCGGGTCGCTCCTTGCGTCGGCGGCGCACGCACCACCCTCGGGGCTGAAGATCTCGGCCTGGTAGCCGAGTTCGGTGAACCGGAAGTACGGGTGGCTGAGTTCGGCCCACCAGAAGCCGACCGGCCAGCCGGTGGTCGTCGAGACGACCGGGTTCGAGATCACGATCGCGACCCGCTTCGGGTTCTTCCGGTTAACCGGGTTAAGGTCCTTGTGGCTCATTGTGGTGTCCTTTCCTGTCCTGATCGTCAGAGCAACGCGTCGGCTGCGGCAAGCTCGTCGAGCCAGGGTCGCAGCGAGCCGCAGCGCTGCTCCTTCTTGAATAGCCCGGTAGTCCGGCGGCCCTGGTGCCCGCCGGCCGGGTCAGACCGGGAAGGTGACCCCGGTCAGCTCTTCGGAGACTGCCCACAGGCGGCGCTGGAGGGCGGTGTCGCGGGATCGCCGGCTGGAGTGGGCCAGTTCCGGGTAGCCCCTGGCCCCGAAGAATCCGCCCGGGCCGTAGTACTGGCCGCCGGCCACGCCGGGGTCGGTCGCGGCGCGCAGCGCGGGCAGGGCGCCCATCGCCGCCTTCT
>WNGK01012332.1_pt1 | contig 12586 bp, 10 predicted proteins | sample 5400601 | NCBI WGS metagenome assembly WNGK01 (sample SAMN13153376, study PRJNA577476) | soil metagenome | isolation source: 60 cm soil or saprolite under Garry oak tree replicate 1 | place: USA:California | collected 2016-06-15 | reverse complement strand
CGATCGTCGCTAGTAGACACCCGGTATGCGTCACTCCTCACTCCTTGAACTCGGAAAAATTGGCTCCCGGCGCCACCGCCTCAGTAGTGTGAACAGGCCCTAATAGTTGATCTTGTTGCGCGAGGCGATCCATGCTGCGAAGCTCGCCCATGCTTCTTCGCCCAGGCACTGCGTCGTCTCAAGCGCACGAGCCTGCGCATCCTTGCGAAACTCCTGGTACAACAACGCATCATCAAACCCGGCACGCGCGGCATCAGTGGCAGAACTGCCGTAATAAACTGCGTCGAGACGCGCCCAATATGCCGCCGCCAGGCACATGGGGCAGGGCTCGCAACTCGTGTAGAGTTGGCAGCCTCCCAGGGTGAATGTACCCAGCGCCTTGCACGCGGCGCGAATGGCATTGACCTCGCCATGTGCCGTGGGGTCGTTGGTCGCTGTGACTGAGTTCGCACCCTCGCCTACGATCTGGCCATCACGAACGATCACAGCCGCAAATGGGCCTCCGCGACCACGCACCACGTTTTCGGTGGCAAGCGCGATCGCGCGCCGTAGAAATTCCGGGTTGGGTTCCGGTGTCATAATAAGCGTACTTTCCCGATGAATCAGCAGCCTGAATAAAACCAGTATGGCACACGCACTTCATCCGCAAAGCCTGCGGATCAGAGCCTTCCCCTACTCCAAATGCGCCAGATCTGAGGGAAGATCAATATCAATCTCTCCGCCGGGAAACTCCTGTGCGATCACAGAACAAGGTGGCTGAGCCAGCAACGCACGCGCCCCTTTGTCTCCCTTGAGCGCATTCAGTTGTGGAAAGATATCTCGCGGAAACACCGCTGGGACGCCGCGAACGCCGCCATACGACGAGCAGACGATGGCTGGCGAACTCTGCGCTTCAAACGCACCGATGAGCGACTGCAGATGAGCCGTCGTAAGCAGAGGTTGATCGCAACTCATCAACAGCACGCCCGTTGCGTCGGGCACGGCCGCACCCATCGCACGCAAACCCGCGTGAATCGATGTTGCCATTCCCTTCTCCCATTGATCGTTGATGACCAGGATTGCATCGCCAAATTTCATCGATGCGCAGATAATTTCGAAATTTGCGCCGAGGACGCTGAAAACCGGCGAGGCGCCGCCCTCAGTCGCGATGCGGATGGCGCGCGCGAGCAGCGTTTCTCCCTCGTACTCGAGCAGTTGCTTCGGCTGGCCCAGGCGGCGGCTGGCGCCGGCGGCAAGAATGATGGCAGCGACCGACATTCTCTCCAATATAGCGACTAACCCTTGACCCACGCCTGACAGACGGGCAAGATAGAAAAACCTGAAGACAATTCCTCGAGTCGAAGGGCGGATCAGTGACCGACCAGACCAGCGTGGCAGTCGATGAGCACTCGCAGCAGCTAACACGAGAGAACTACGGGCTCCACGTGGGCGTGCTGGGACCGGTCGAGACACTGGCACAGTCGGTCTCAGCCATCGCGCCTTCCACCTCGCCGTCGTTGACCATTCCGCTGGTCTACGCACTAGCCGGCAATGCCACCTGGTTTGTCTATCTGCTTGCAACATGCGCAATTTTTCTTGTGGGCTTCTGCGTGAGTCGCTTTGCGCAGCTCTCCGCTTCGCCTGGATCTCTGTACACCTATACCGCGAACACGCTTCCGCCCATCTTCGGCGTAACCGCCGCGTGGGCATTGCTGCTCGCGTACCTTGCTACTGGCGCCTCGGTGGCTGGCGGAGCACTCTATTACGGCACACTGCTCATGCAGCAGTTTTTTCACTGGGCTCCGCCGTCGATACTCACTCTGGCGTTGGTCTGCGCGTTGGCGGGACTGGTTGCATATCTTGACGTAAAGCTGTCGGCGGAGTTGATGTTGTGGATTGAAATCGCCTCAGTCAGTTTGATCATGAGTCTTCTGGCCGTGATGATCTTCCATTACGGCTTTCAAATCGATCTCGATCAGTTCCGGCTCAAGGGCGTCTCATTTTCCGCTCTCGGACCGGCACTCGTGCTTTCCATCTTCAGCTTCGTAGGGTTCGAGAGCGCAACCACTCTGGGCACTGAAGCACGCCAGCCGCTGCGGACAATTCCCCGCGCCGTGCTGCAGTCCGCCTTACTCGTCGGGGTTTTTCTGATGCTGTGCTCCTACTCCGAGGTCCTTGGCTTTCGAGGCGAATCCGGAAAGTTGAGCCAGGTCACCAGCCCTTTGCATCTGTTGGCCGCAAATTCCGGTATCGCGCCTCTTGGCATAGCAATTGACTTTGGCGCATTCGTGAGCATGTTTGCCTGCGTGCTGGCATGCACTACAGCAGCCGCACGTGTGCTCATGCGCATGGCACACGGCAAACTCCTTCCTTCAGTTCTTGAATGCACCAGCAAGCGGCATGGAACTCCTTACGTCGGCGTTGCACTGGCAGTTGGCTTGATGTTCGCCGCCACGGCCCTCATGTCAGCGCGCAACGTAACTGGTTTCGATATGTATGACCTATTAGGATCTCTCTCAGTCTTCGGATTTCTGACCGCCTATGCGCTGGTGGCTGTGGCCTTGCCCTTTGCGCGGCATGCGTATGGCCGGCACTCACTGCCGGTGGTGATCGTCAGCGGGGTTACAGTTGTGGTGCTTGCGTTGATTGCAATCTTCGATGTACATTCGACATCCGATCCCATCCACGCGCGGATTCCCTATATCTATCTCGCCTACATCGCTGCCAGTCTCACCCTTTATCTACTGCGGCGCAAGACTGTCGTATTGCCTGCGGAGTAGTGCTGTATGACTCCGGCCAATTCCCTTCTCCCTCGTGAAAATGGCCCTCAGCCTCTCATCGACACAGGCAATCAGCCCTCGACAAATGGCTCAGTGGAATAATGATTTGGTCTCTCGTTTACACAAATCTTTATGCGCATAAAGATTCACACACAACTTACACTTGGCAACAAAAAAATGTGAATTGCTCTTTGATTTCTTCGCCGCAGAAGCTATCCTAGTGCTACCACGCATTTCAAAAAGCTCACCTGCACAGTGAGCGACATCCCGGCTTCCCTTTCCGTTTTTTTCAAGCTTGATCGATCCAGAACGCTTCGAGCTTTTTCAAACAGACCAAGATTTCTTTCGAAAAACTCCCTAAGAAGTTATGGGGAAATCTCTATTCCGAGGCCAGCCACTTGAAATACTTCCTGCGATTCGTCTCATCTCTGATTCCCCTCATTGCCATCATCCTGACAGCGATTGCGCTGAGCAATTCACCGGCCTTCGCCCAGCAGACGCTCGGTGGCGTTACCGGAGTCGTCACAGATGCCTCTGGTGGTGTCATTCCCAATGTGACCGTGACGCTGCTCGATGAAAACACCGGCCTTGCACGCACGGCAAAATCCAACCCATCGGGCAACTACAGCTTCGTCAACCTGCCCATCGGCACTTACACGCTCACATACACCGCGGACGGTTTTGATATTCAGAAGACTCCGCACGTTGCGGTGCAAGCCGACCGAACCGCCACCTTGAACGTGCAATTGAATGTCGGCGCCGGCAAGGCTGAGACCATCGAAGTGGATGCGTCGCCGCTGATGAATGCTGTAGACACCACCGTTGGATATGTGATGGACACGGCGCAGATTGAAACCGTTCCCCTCTCCACCGGCAGCTTCACCGGAGTGGCCATTCTCTCTCCCGGCGTCAATGCGGAACTGCCCGGCGGAACGGGCGCCAACAGCGGCCTCGGCAACGCGCCCATCTGGGCCAACGGTCAGCGCGATACCAGCAACAGCTTTTCGCTCAATGGGGTCGAAGCCAGCAACCTCTTCAACGGCAAGAGCACCAGCCAGGTGCCCTCGGCACGTGTCATCAACAGCACCGGCGTCTCCAGCAGCGCAGGCGCGGGCGGCGTGATTCCTTCTGCCGCTTCGATCTATCTGTCGATTGGCAATGCCATTCCCACTCCCGCCCCCGAGACCCTTCAAGAGGTCCGTGTCAACGCTTCAATGTACGACGCTCAACAGGGCGCCACTTCCGGAGCGCACATCGACATGAATACTGCCTCCGGAACGAATGACTTCCACGGGTCCGCCTACATACACCGCGGCACCAGCTGGCTCAACGCCGCTCCCTTCTTCTTCAATCAGGACAATGATATTCCGCAGTACAATAAGGTGCCGCAGCTACACCGCTACACCGCAGGCGCAACGATTGGCGGACCCATCATCAAGAACAAGCTGTTCGCGTTCCTCGCCTATCAGCACCTGCACGTCTCCGATCAGGAAATCGGCGACAGTGTAATTGATGTTCCCGTTGGCCTGTCTGATGATCGTTCCGCATCTGCGCTGGCCGACATCACCAACAATTCCTTTGGCACAAATCTCACCGCCGCGCAGATCGACCATACCGCCCTGGTTCTGTTCAACTCCCCGGCGCTCAAAGGGGAACCCGGCAAGTGGCTGATCCCTAATGATGGCCTCAATGGCGCGATTCCTACAGCAGCACACCCCGACAACGCCTTCCTGCCGGGCACCGGCCGGTTTACCGCTGACCTGGCCGTGGCCGACCTCGACTACAACGCCACTGCCAAAGACACGCTAGCTCTCAAGTACTTCTACCAGCACGATCCAACCCTCGCACCCTTTGCCTACTCCAGCGTGCCAGGGTTCACAGAACATCTGGATTCCGGTGCACAGGTCTTCTCCATCACCAACAGCTACATCGTGAGATCGAATCTCAGCACCACGCAGACCATCGGCGTCCTGCGCGAAAAGAACTATGCAAACAACGAGCAGCCGTTTGGTCCCGATTCCATCCCCGGCGGTGCGGCGGGTACGGGATCCATTAACGTCTTCGGTTCAAAGTATTTTCCAGGCGTGTCGGTCTACAACGTACTCGGCAACTATCAGCCATCTGGAACTTCGCAAGCGATCCTTAACATCGGTCCCAACGCTGAGGGCCAGGCTTCCAATACCGGCGTCTTCCAGAACCGCCTCTCTCCTTCAGGCAATGCCATCTGGATACTTGGCAAACACACGGTCAGCTTCGGCGCCAACTATAGCTACACCCAGCTCAACACCATCGATAAGCGCACCGGCACAGGCACCGTCGCCACTGATGACTTCAGCCAGTTCATTCAGGGTTTCGTCACACCCGGCAGCGCCGCGACAGGCTTCTACGTCACTTCCTTCCTTCAGGGCAACGCCAATCGCTACTACCGTGCCAACCAACTCGGCACCTATGTGCAAGACAAATTTCAGATCACGCCCACGCTTTCACTCACCGCGGGGGTCCGTTATGACTGGGACGGCGGCCTCACCGAAAAATATGGCCGCATCTTTAACTTCGATTCCAAACGTTACAAGTACAACGCCGAGTCTGACGTAATTGAGGACCCGGGCCTGATCATCGCAGGCAACAATGCCAACGGCACCAAGGGGGTAAGTTCCACCACCCTCACCGGCCGTCAATGGGGAATAGGCCCGCGCATCGGCGCTGCGTGGCAGCCGGGTTTCTTCCATAACAAGGTGGTAGTCCGCGCCGGCGGCGGCATGTATTACGACCGCGGCGAACTGTTCAGCTACTTCTCCCCTGGGTACGCCATCGGCACCGTGACCGGCGGACCCTTCGGCGTCAACCAGCAGCTTCCATTCGTGAATGCATCCAGCTGCCCTGCCAGTTCCGTCACGTATCTCTATTTCTATCTACCCACATGCGGCGGAGCGACAGACCCCGATACAGGCGCCGAAATCGGCACTCCCTCGGCCGTTGCAGGTAACCTCGAGAACCCTTATGGCACCTCGCTGCTGCCCGCTCCTTCCAATCCCAAGGCTTCCGACCTCGCTAACTATCTTCCTAACGCGAACGCAATCGCCAACACTGGCGGCCAACCAATCTCGCTGGGTGTCTACGATCGCGCCAACAAGCTGCCCTACACCATCAATTACACTCTCGATATTCAATGGCAGCCGCGGAACGACCTCGCTATCGAAGTCGGCTATGTCGGCAATGTGGGCCGCCACCAGGTCATCCCGGTTCCCTTCAACCAGCCCGGAATCGCCTCGCCGTCGAATCCCCTGCTTGGAGGCACCGCCAATCAGCAGAACTATAGCTATGGCTACAATGTTGTCGGCGCCACTCTTCCTGACGGAACCAACTACCAGGCCAACTACGAAGGCGGCAATGTCGACCTTCGCGTTCCCTACATCGGCTACGCGGCCGAATCCATCACCTACACGGCAGCGGGCATCGATGCATACAACGCTCTCCAAACGCACTTTGAAAAGCGCATGAGCCATGGGCTGCAGGTGGGTGCATCCTACACCTGGTCGCACGCCACTGACGAGCAAAGCGGACTTGGCCTTTTTTACAACGGCAATAACCCTCTCAACCTGCGCAGTGGCTACGGCTCGGCAGACTTCGACCGCACCCATGTCATCAACTTCAACTATGTTTTCCGCGTTCCTGACCTCGCGAAAAGGAATTCGCTCGCAGGCATGCTCGTCGACGGCTGGTCGCTCCTTGGCCTCACGGTGCTGCAGAGTGGACAACCCTACAGCGTCATCGATTTCTCGGGCGCAATCGGGAGCATCTATTACTCGACCGCAGACGGTATCACCAACCCCATCGTGCCATTGGCCCCCGGGTGCACGCCGAAGAATGCCCTGACCGGCTCCTCGGGAGCATGGACACCTGCAGGCGGAAAACCGGCGTTGAAGGCCTCGTGCTTCACTCTTCCGCTGCTACCGGCGGGCGGCCTCAACGGCGCCATTCCCACCTCCGATCCCTACGAAACCGGGTTCACCACAGGCCAGCGCAACATCTTCCGGCAGGCTTTCCAGCGACGCGCCGACGTCTCGCTGGTTAAGGTCACAAGCTTCAGAGAGCGGTACAGTCTGAAGTACACCTTTGACGTGTACAACCTCACCAACACAACCAGCTTCGATGTCCCCGGTAACGAAGTATCCCAGAATGCCTATTACAATCCGTTCCCGGAATCAGGCACGCCGGTGCTGCCCACCGGTTGCGGCACAGGGAACGAGGTCAATGCGTTCTACAGTTGCCCGTCGGGACTCGGCATCGTGAGTCACACCATCGGCAGCCCGCGGCAAATTCAGATGTCGCTGCACTTCGCCTTCTAGTCTGCACGGCTTTCGAACCAGACCGAGGGCGAATCCACACGGATTCGCCCTCGCTTTTTGCTCCCGGCTCACATTCAAGCCACACCATGCGGCGTGATAGCGTCTCATACATTGAGGTCGTTTCAATGTGCAGGAATATCAAAACCCTATTCAACTTCGATCCGCCCGTCACCCCGCACGAAGTTCAAGCTGCCGCTCTGCAATATGTAAGAAAGATCACCGGCTACAACAAACCCTCGCAAGCAAACCAAGCTGCGTTCGGGTCCGCCGTCGACGAGATTGCCGCCATTTCATTGCAGCTTCTCCGCTCGCTCGAAACGAACGCGCCACCCAAGAATCGAGAAGAAGAAGCCGCGAAAGCCAAAGCGCGCGCGGCGGAGCGATTTGGTTCCTAACAATCGAAGCCACTCACAGCGCATTCTGATACAGCGGCATTTCGCCCGCCTTTCCACGACTTAACAGCCAGCGCAAAAACTCGTCGTGCCAGGCGCCCTGTAACAGGGCATGACTTCAGTCATGCCATAAACCCGTTGAAATTAGCGTGGGCTTTAGCCCCTGCGGGGTGCACTCTTCCAACTCACGCGCGATAACGTGCTTTTTTCCGCGAACTGTTAGCTCGCTTGTTTTCCTTCTTGCCAAACCTTCTCTAGAATCTCCCCTATGGCCGTTCCCCTTGGTACGATCCGGACCCTCCGCAGCGCGCTCGCCAACAACATTACGCAGCCTTCCCGGCTCACAGACATGGCGCTGGGAAATGCCAATCAAAATCCCGGCCGCAATACCTACATCTGGTCTGACCCCGCCTGGACGCGAGACCAAGCCGCCAAACTCGACGACGCGCCAAGAGGGCAAGGTGGTCCCTTTGGCGACGGGCTCGGAATCCTGTGGGGCTTACCCATCTCTGTGAAAGACTGCTTCGATCTGGCCGGCGCACCAACAAGCTGCGGAACTACCTTCTATCGCGACTTGAACGGAGTGGCCAAACGCGATTCTTGGCTGGTGGAACGTCTCCGAGCAGCCGGTGCAATCATCACCGGCAAAACTCACCTGCACGCCCTCGCCTATGGCATTACCGGCGAAAATCCCGAGTTTGGCGATTGCCTGCAGCCCGGCAACGAGAGCGCACTCACCGGCGGGTCCTCCTCTGGCGCGGCGGCCAGCGTCCTCGAGGGCTCTGCTGTTGCGGCCATCGGCACCGACACCGGCGGCTCGATTCGCGTACCCGCAGCTCTCTGCGCACTCGCCGGCTATCGCGCCTCTCTTGGCCGCGGCGATTGGCGTTGTGCCGCGCACCTGGCACAGTCATTCGACACCATGGGCTGGCTCTTTCGCGATCTTGAAGAATCTCCCCTGCTATCCGGCTTCTTCACTGAAAATGAGCCCATCCACACGCGGGCTCTCACCCGTTTCGCCATCGTAAACGAAAGCTTTCTCCACGATTGCGAACCGGAGATTGTTGCAACCTACCGCAAGACGATTCGCGAATTGGAGACCCTCGGTCTGCAATCGCGCCAGATCGATGTGGAGCGGCAGGATTGCATGCGGGACACTTCGATCGATTCGAAACAGCGATAAGGGATCGGCTCAAATGGGGCGCGAGCATTACGCCCACCGAGATTGCCACGCTCCGTCAGCGCCATGCCGAGTTTCGCACCCGCATCGATGAGCTATTCGCCACGCACCAATTGATCATGCTGCCTGCGGCCCCGGTCGCACAATTAGCGGCCGGAGCCGATCACAGCCAGACACGCAGCCGCTTGCTCAGGTACACTGCACCCTTCAGCCTCGCCGGCGTCCCCGCAGTGGTAATTCCGTGTCGGCCGGGAGGCATGCAACTGGCGGCCGCGCGTGAGGCCGACGAATCCCTTCTGCAACTCGCGGCACTTCTCGGAGCTCGCAGAAAAGTGTCGGCGCCGGTGCTGAACGCGTAGCTCCGGCTCTATATCTGCGATGACGAAAGCGGACTCAGAATCAGATTGGTGATGTCGCTGACGATCGCCTCATATGCAAACCGCGAGTCGGCCGAAAGCTTCTTCCAATTGGGATCGTTCTGGAAGGTATGCCAATGCGCATCCAACTCCGCTAGTTCCGTAAAGCTCAACATGTATGTCAGATTCGGCATCCGTGCACCGATAAGCGTGTCGCCATAAAACACCGACTGAAGCCCGGCCGCTTTGAAAATATCAAATTCACCGGAGTGGAACATTTCCACCTTGCGCACGTGGTCGCGATAGCTTGGGCTCTCATACGTGCGCAGTTGAAAGATACGCTTGCCCTTGGTAGCTGCCGAAGCCGGAGGAGTGATCTTCGGCCAACCCTCAAAGGCAGCCAGCAGCGATGAATCGACACGCAAAAACGCGGGAGCCGTCGCCGGAGCGCTCCAGAAAGCCTCAGCGGATTTGAGAAACTCGCTATCCTGTGACAACTGAAGATCGAGCCCAACCAGCGCTTCAACCGATGTCGAGGGAATAAGCACGTAAAACGCCGGCGTCTCCGGGCCGATGTCGAGTTTGAATGCTCCCACCGGACCGAAACCGCGGCGTGTCAGCGCCGGAATAAGCGAATCAGCAATATAATGTTCGGTGAGCGAAGTCTGCGGGCCAGACTGCATATGGTAGCGGCGAGTCTGGTAGTACTCACGGCCATGGGTGGCCGGAGCCTGTGCCTCGGCGCCGCGTGCAACGGCAATGGCTGAAGTGGCAAGTGAAGCGGCAAGAAATTGACGGCGCTGCATGCTATATCCTCCGGGCAAAAGCCTAATTCTATGCGATCGAAATGGCGCTACTCTTCACCGATGTCTTCGTTCCAAACTTCCGGATGCTGACTGATGTATCGCTCAAGTAACTCGCGGCACTCGCTGTCGTCGAGATCGATCACCTTCACGCCATTCTCCTGCAACCATTCCAGCCCTCCGCTGAAAGTGCGGCTTTCACCTACCACCACCGTGCCGATGTGAAACTGCCGCACAAGTCCGCTGCAATACCAGCACGGCGCCAGTGTCGTGACCATCACAAGGTTTCGATAGCTGCGTTGGCGGCCGGCCCGGCGAAAGGCATCCGTCTCACCATGAATGCTGGGGTCGCTCTCCTGCACGCGCCGGTTGTGCCCGCGGCTCACCAGTCTTCCATCCGCAGTAAATAGCGCCGCGCCAATCGGGATGCCTCCTTCGGCTAGTCCCAGGCGCGCCTCTTCCAGCGCCACCGCCAGCATTCCGCGATACTTCAAATCCTCAGGGTCTTGTTGCGCGTTCAAGCGTTGGATCACTGCACCCTCACCGATGTCGATCATAAGGTAAGGCCCCTCTGAGGCGAACACATCTTTGACTTCAGGCTTTTCAACCAAAAGCGAATCCTTAAGATTTGTTAAGGGATTTCTCTCCTCATAACCCTTATTCCCCTATTTGCAACAATCTAAGCAGGTTGCAACACAATATGACTATTTTTGCAGCCAAATGGCCGTCTTGACTGAGAGCGTACTCCAAGTTGTACGTTGAACATATGCGGGATGCAGGATACACGATACGGAGCATGGCAGAACGATGCGGTATGACCGCGCACACGCTGCGTTACTACGAGCGTGTGGGACTGATTCAACCGGTGGGACGCGCACGGAATGGTCACCGCCGCTATTCCGAGGCCGACGAGGCATGGCTCAACTTTTTGCACTGCATGAGGGCCACAAACATGCCCATCCGGGAAATGCAGCGCTATGCCGGGTTGCGCGAACGTGGCGACGCTACATCGCTCGACCGGCGCAAAATCCTCGAAGATCACCAGGCGCAGATCGCCGAGCAGATCATCGCCCTCCAGCGTGCTCACGCTCTCCTAACCCACAAAATCGCAAACTACCGCAAGATCGAACAGCGCATTCTTCCCAATCCATCGCTGGCCGAGCCTGAAGTGGATTGCGCCCTGACTGTCGCCAACTAGTGACGAAACGGCAGGGATACATTTTGAAGACTCTACGACTAGGTGCGGCCGGCCCCAAAGTTCTGCCATCGGGCTCGGCTGCATGGGAATAAGCAAGTTCTACGGCGGCGGCGAAAAGGAATCTCTCGCTGGCGCTTTTTGAACGGGTGGAAATCTCTTCACCGCGGGCCTATAACTCGGACAGCTGCAGAACTCGATTTCCCAAATTTGTAAACAAACGCCGTTCCAAGTCCTTGTAACAATCGGGTAGGATAAACGGCACGGCGTTGCTGCCTTGTTCGTAACCGTCGTTCACTACTGTCAGTTGCAAGTGTTGTAGCAGCGCACGTGAGCGGTCGATTCAGCCCCGTTTCCCTCATCGCGAGTCGATTTGCGGTGCCGAATCAGCGGCTTGCGTAAGTAATCAAATCAACCCATTCGTGGGAGTACGACCTGTCCCGAGGAGGTCCCCTGTGGCAGATTCATCTGACCTGCGTTTCAAGCATCTGCGCTCTCAACCCGTCCAGAAACCGGAAGAGCAGCTTGCGCCCGACCAGCACGCCCTCGACCTTGAGCCGCTGACGCCCGAGCAGGCAAAATCCAGCCGCTTCAGCCGAAGATCATTCCTCTCCGGGCTCGGCGCTACCGGATTGCTGGCTGGTGCTACGCCACTGGTGCAGGCTGCCCCGTCGATTGCGCCCGACACGCAGGAAGCGGTTGAGGGCGCAGGCACAACTGTGCTGACTCTTCGCATCAACGGCAAAGAATACAAACTGCGAGGCCTCGATCCGCGTGCGACCCTGCTCGACACATTGCGCGAGCGGGTCCACCTTACCGGCACAAAAAAGGGCTGCGATCATGGCCAATGCGGCGCGTGTACCGTGCATGTGAATGGAAGGCGCGTCAACAGCTGTCTCTCCTTTGCTCTGATGCACGAGGGTGACGAGATCACCACCATCGAAGGCCTCGGTCAACCCGGCAATCTGCATCCCATGCAAGCTGCTTTTGTTGAGCATGACGGCTACCAATGCGGCTACTGCACCAGTGGCCAGATCATGAGCGCCGTCGCCTTGCTCAAGGAGCCAATCGGCCCCAGCGACGAAGACATCAAGCACGCCATGGCGGGCAACATCTGCCGCTGCGGCGCCTACTCGAACATTGTTGCCGCCGTGCGCCAGGTGCGCCAGACTCGGGCTTAGCGCCTGACGGAGGAGACCCATGCAGACCTTTAATTACGTCAAGGCCGCCAGCATCGACAAGGCGCTGGCCGCGGCAAGCGGAGCCAAGTTCATCGCCGGCGGCACAACACTGGTGGACCTCATGAAGCTAAGCGTCGAACAGCCCACCGCCCTGGTTGATATCAACCTTCTGCCCCTCGACAAGGTCGAACCCTTGCCATCGGGCGGCCTGCGCATCGGCGCCATGGTGCGCAACTCCGATCTCGCCTGGCATCCCGAGGTACAGAAATCGTACGCGGTGCTCTCGCAAGCCATTCTTTCGGGCGCGTCGCCACTACTGCGCAATATGGCAACCACCGGCGGAAACCTGCTGCAGCGGACACGATGTGCTT
>WNGK01006197.1_pt1 | contig 12586 bp, 11 predicted proteins | sample 5400601 | NCBI WGS metagenome assembly WNGK01 (sample SAMN13153376, study PRJNA577476) | soil metagenome | isolation source: 60 cm soil or saprolite under Garry oak tree replicate 1 | place: USA:California | collected 2016-06-15 | reverse complement strand
CTTTGCCCTTGGCCCGCAACGTGACGCGCACGTCTGTGCCCAACCGGCGCCGCAACACGTCCTCGATGCGCCGCACTTCGGGCGCCGCACCCACGCCGCGCCGCATCCGCGGCCGCCGCTCGGGTGCCCTGCCCCCACGCACGCGATCTTCGATCTCGCGCACCGACCAGCCCTGTGCCGCCGCGTCGCGCGCCAGCGTCGCCACGGTCGCGGGATCGTCGATGGCCAGCAACGCGCGCGCATGTCCGACGGTGAGACGGCCGTCGTGCAGCAGCGCGAGAACGGCTTCCGGCAGACGCAGCAGACGCAGCGCGTTCGCGACCGTAGAGCGATCACGGCCTACCGCGTCGGCCACATCCTGCTGCGTCAGGTGGAACTCGGCGATCAGCCGGTCGTAGCCGCGCGCCTCGTCCACCGGCGAGAGGTCGTCGCGTTGCAGGTTTTCGATCAGCGCCAACGTCAACAGCGTCCGGTCGTCCACGGCGCGTTGCACCGCGGGAATCTTCTCCCACCCTAGCGCCTGGCAGGCGCGCAGCCGGCGCTCGCCGGCGATCAGCTCGTAGCCCGGGGAGCCGTTCGGCGCCGGCCGGACGACGACGGGCTGCAGCAGACCCACCTGGCGGATCGAGGACTTGAGCTCCTCGAGCGCCGCCGGATCGATGTCGCGCCGCGGCTGAAACGGATTGGCGCGGATCGCGGTGACCGGCAGCTCCACGAGACTGCCTTCGCGCTCGGCTTCCTCGCGAGTAGGGCCGAGTAGCGCCTCGAGACCACGGCCCAGGCGGCGACGTCCTGCGGCGGCTTCGGTCATGCGGGCACCTCCGGGAGCGGCAGGTCGGACAGGGCAGGGGAGGACGGCGCGTGTTCGACGCGGTGGATCAGGTCCTGCGCCACCGCGAGGTAGCTCTTCGCGCCCACCGACTGCACGTCGTACAACAGGATCGGCTTGCCGAAACTCGGCGCTTCGGCGAGCCGCACGTTGCGGGGAATCGTGACGGCGAACATCCGCGACCCGAAGTACTCCTTCGCCTCGTCCGCGACCTGCTTGCACAGGTTCAACCGGGCGTCGTACATCGTGAGGAGCACGCCGTCGATCGCGAGCGTCGCGTTGAAATTCCGCTGCACCAGTTTGATGGTGTTCAACAACTGCGACAGTCCCTCGAGCGCGTAGTACTCGCACTGGATCGGGATCAGCACGCTGTCGGCGGCCGTCAACATGTTCAGGGTGATCAGGCCCAGCGACGGCGGGCAGTCGATGACGATGTATTGGTACTTCTCGCGCACGTCGCGCAGCGCCCGCCGCATCACCGTCTCACGGCCCTGGCGATTCACCAGCTCGAGCTCGGCGCCCACCAAGTCCTGCGACGCGGGCGCGACGTCGAGGTAGGGGAAGTGCACGTGGGGAAACACGACGTCCTCGAGCGCACGGCCGTCCATCAGGACGTCGTACAGCGAGCGCTCGATCCGATCGCGCTCGATTCCCACGCCGCTGGTCGAGTTCGCCTGGGGATCGGCATCCACCAGCAGCGTCTTGCGCTCCGCGGCCGCCAGAGAGGCAGCGAGGTTCACGGCGGTCGTCGTTTTCCCGACGCCGCCTTTCTGATTGGCTACTGCGATGACGCGAGACATTACGTAAGCTTATGTTCCATAATGAGTTGTGTAGCAATACTGTTGTTGTGCTCCCCAATATACAGATAGCTCGTGGAAACGGAAAGGGCGCCTGTTTCACGTGAAACATGCGCCCCCGACGGCTGACTCTGTTGCCCGACCGGCAGTTACGCGACCATGCGGCGCCTCTTGGACACTTCGAAAACCAGATTGTGCAGATCGCTGGGCGACACGCCGGGGATCCGAGCGGCTTGGGCGAGCGACGTCGGCTTGATCTGCGCCAGCTTCTGACGCGCCTCGGTCGAGAGACTCAATAGCTCAGGGTAGGGGACGTCCGCGGGGAGCGCGAACGCGGCCAGCTCCCCCAGGCGCTCCGCGGCCGCTCGCTCGCGAGCGATGTAGCCATCGTACTTCAGCTCGATCTCCGCGGCGGCCAGCGCCTCGTCCGGCGGCAGGTCAGCCGTGCCAACCGCAACCAAGAGAGCGCGCAGGCTCACTCCAGGCCGGCGCGCCAACGCCGCCACTCGCTCCGTCTGCTCCAGCGGCGCCCCGCTCGACCCCAAAACCGGGTTGGCTGCGGCCGGCTTGATCGTGGTGCTCTCTGCCAATGTCATGGCTCGCTCCTCCTCGGCCAACCGCTGTTCCGCATGGCCCAGCTCGGCGCCGCTCAGCAGGCCCAGCCGGGCAGCCAGGGGCAGCAGCCGCCGCAGCGCATTGTCCTGGCGCAGTAGCAGCCGGAACTCGGAGCGGGACGTGAACAAGCGGTAAGGCTCGTCCACACCGCGGGTCACCAGGTCGTCGGCGAGTACGCCGATGTACGCATCGCTGCGACCAAACACGACGGGCTCCTGGTCCCGGATACGCCGCACGGCATTGATCCCCGCCACCACGCCCTGACCGGCCGCCTCTTCGTAGCCAGTGGTCCCGTTGATCTGCCCGGCAAAGAACAGGCGCTCGACCGGCTTGGTCTCGAACCACGGAGTCAACTGGGTGGGTGGGTAGTAGTCGTACTCGATCGCGTACCCGGGACGCGTCATGCGCGCCTGCTCGAGCCCCGGCACCGCGTGCAGGAATTCGAGCTGCACCGCGACAGGCAAGGACGTCGACAGCCCGTTTACGTACAGCTCGGATGTGTCGAGTCCCTCGGGCTCGAGGAAGACCTGGTGGCGCTTCGCGTCGGGGAACTTGACGATCTTGTCCTCGACCGACGGGCAGTACCGCGGGCCGCGACCGCTGATTGCGCCGCCGTACAGCGCCGACTCCTTGAGGTGTCGCTGGATGATCCCCTTCACTTCTTCGCCCGCCCACGTCATCCAGCAAGGCAGCTGACGGGGACGCTCGACGTGCTCGTAGAACGAGAAGCGGTAGTCTGCCGCCTCGCCGTCCTGGCGCTCCAGCTGCGACCACGTGACGGTCCGGCCATCGACGCGGGGTGGGGTGCCGGTCTTGAAGCGCGACACTGTAAAGCCAAGCTGCTCAATGACTTGGGCGATAGCAACTGACGGCGGATCGCCTGCCCGCCCGGCTGGGATCTGCGTGTCCGTCCCCATGTGAATGCGACCGCGCAGAAACGTCCCGGCGGTGATCACGACGGCGCGCGCCGTGAAGCGGCGGCCATCCGCAGTCTCGACACCGGCGACTTGGTGTGCGTTCAGAACGAGCCCCGCGACCGAGCCCTGGGTGATATCGAGCGCCGGCAGTTGCTCGAGCAGCGAGCGGACCGCGCGGCGGTACAGCGCGCGGTCGCACTGCGCGCGCGGCGCCCAGACGGCCGGTCCCTTGGATCGATTGAGCATGCGGAACTGGATGGTGGCGCGGTCGGCTGCTCGCCCCATGATGCCGCCCAGCGCGTCGACCTCGCGCACGACCGTGCCCTTGGCGATGCCGCCAATGGCGGGATTGCAGGACATCTGCCCGATGGTCTCGAGGTTGGACGTGATCAAGAGCGTGCGGGCGCCGAGGCGCGCGGCCATGGCGCTCGCCTCGGTGCCGGCGTGTCCCGCGCCGACGACGATCACATCGTAGTCGAAACTCACGGGAGGGAATGTAATGCTAATGAAAAGGGCCGCCCGGAGGCGGCCCTGATATCACGCGGTCCGGACCCAGCGCACCAACTCGGCAATACTGGGCCGCTTGCCCGTCATCAAGATACCGACGCGGTAGATGCGGGAGGCGATCCAGGTCACGAGGACGATACCGAGCACCTGGAGCGCCAGTGCTAACGACACTTCGCCGGTGGTGAGCGTGCCCGCGGCCCAGCGCGCGGGCACAACGATGGGTGATGTAAACGGAATCAGCGAGAGAGTCACCGCCAGGTTGGAGCCGGGGTCGTTCAGCACCCCGAACATTCCGAAGAAAGAAAGCATCAAGAGCCACGTGACGGGTTGCTGCGCCTGCCGCGCCTCCTGATCGGTCGACGAGATGGCGCCGACCGCAGCGTACATGGAGGAATAGAGGAGGAAGCCGCCGATAAAGCACGCGCCGAAGATGGCCGCAGTCTGCAGCGACACGTGTGGCACCTGGAAAACCGAAGGTGACTCGCGCAGCGACTCGGCAGTGGCGAACCGGCCACGCAGCCGCAACAGGATGCGGGCGGAGACCCCCCAGATGAGGAACTGGAACATCGACACCGCACCCACGCCCAGCACCTTCCCAGCCATCAACTGGAACGGCTTGACCGACGAGACGAGCACTTCCATCACGCGGTTTGTCTTCTCCTCGACGATCGAGCTCATCACGTTCACGCCGTAAATGATGATGGCGAGGAGCAGTATGTACGACATAAAGTACGCAAGCGAAAACGACTGGCCCGCGCTTTCTCCCGTGGTCTTGCCCCCCGTGATCTTCTTCGTCGCAAGGTTCATACGGACCTGTGCCGACGCGACGACGGCAGGGTTGACGCCCGCACGCTCGAGGCGCGTGGCGGTCGCAACCTGTCCGAGGGTGCGCTCCAAGACTGCGATCGTCTGAAACCCCGAAACATTGGAAGATCGGTACTCCGCCGCGCCGGAATCCACCGTGGCATCGGTGAGGAGGAGGAAGCCGTCGAGCTCCTTCGCACCGACGGCGCGCGTCAGCGAGTCGACCAGACCGGCGTGGTCGGGCAGGCGTGTTGCAGTGAACAGCTTGTTCTGTTGCAGGGCAACAGCCACTCCAGCACCAAATGACGTGGTGCTGCCGTCCACCACCACAATGCGTTTGACGCCGCCCGTTCGCTCGAGCAGCAACGGGAGGAAGAACAGCCCCGCGAAGAACAGTGGTCCCACCAGCGCCATCACCCAAAACCATTTCTGCCGCACCTGTTCGATGAACTCCCGCCGCACCACCGCCCAGACCTTATGCATGGGCCACCTCCGGACGCATGTCCGGATGGGCCGCTTCGGGGCCGACCAAGTCGATGAAGATCTTGTTCAACGAAGGTTCGGCGAGCTCGAAGCGTGACAAGCGCGCGCCAGAGGACACCAAGGCCTGCAGGATCTGTTGCGCGTCGGCGCCCGCCGCCAGCTCCAGCTCGGCGTACTGGCCCGAGACGTCGGCCTTGCTGATCACGCGACGGTCCGCGAAGATGCGGTCGCCGTCACCCCGCGCGCCGTCGAAGTTCACGAGCACGTGCCGCCCGCCGTGCGTGCGCTTCACGTCGGCCAGCGTGCCGTCCACCACTTTGCGGCCACGCGCGATGATGCAGACGTTGTCGCAGAGCTTTTCCGCCTGCTCCATGATGTGCGTGGAGAACAGGATGGTCTTGCCGCGGCCGCGCAGCTCGAGCACGGTATCCTTGAGAATCTGCGAGTTGACGGGATCGAGCCCAGAGAACGCTTCGTCCATTACGAGGAGGTCGGGATCGTGCAGCACCGTCGAGATGAACTGCACCTTTTGCTGCATGCCCTTCGACAGCTCGTTGACCTTGCGCTGCGCCCAATCACCCAGGCCCAGCCGGTCGAGCCACTGCAACGCCTTGGCGCGCGCCGCGCGCCGGTCCATGCCCTTCATTTCGGCCAGGAAGAGCAGGACGTCGAGCACGCGCATCTTGGGATAGAGCCCGCGCTCTTCCGGCAAATAGCCAACCCGTGCCGAGTGGTCGCGCCCGCCTGGCTCCCCGAAGACCTGCACCGTCCCGCCGTCGGGCACGTAGATGTTCATGATCATGCGGATGGTCGTGCTCTTGCCGGCGCCGTTGGGGCCGAGCAATCCGTAGATCACACCTGGCGGAACGACGAGGGACAGCGCATCGACAGCGACGTGGCCCGCGAACCGTTTGGCGACGCGGTCGAGCACGAGAATCGGTTGAGTCATGCGGAAAAGCTAGGGCGGGCGGGACGTCGCAGCTACTCGGGCGTGTTACTCGGTCGTCACGCTCGCTTGACTCTGGAGTGCGGCGTGCAACGTGTGCCAGGAAAGATTGGCGCATTTCACGCGCGCCGGAAACTCCTTCACACCGGCGAACGCCGCGAGCTTGCCCAACGTCTTGGGGTCCGCGGGCGCGTTGGCGCCGCCCGCGACCATGTCGTGGAATTGGTGGAACAGCGTTTCGGCCTCGGCGGCCGTCTTGCCGTGGACCGCCGCCGTCATGAGCGACGCCGACGCCTGCGAAATGGCGCAGCCGGAGCCCTGGAAGCCGATTTCGCGGATCACGTCGCCCTCGAGCCGCACATACAGCGTGATGTGGTCGCCGCACAGGGGGTTGTTACCCTCCGCCGTGCGGTTGGCGTCCCCGAGCTTCTTGAAGTTCCGCGGGCTGCGGTTGTGCTCGAGGATGGTTTGCTGGTACAACTCGCGCAGGTCGGCCATCAGGCGAACAGGGTGCGGACCTTGGCCACGGCGGCCGCGAGGGCGTCCGCGTCGGCGCGCGTATTATAGAAAGCGAACGACGCCCGCGCCGTCGCCGGCACGCCGAAGAACTCCATCACCGGCTGTGTGCAATGGTGGCCCGTCCGGATCGCCACGCCCTCCTGATCGACGATTGTCCCGACGTCGTGCGCATGCACGCCGTCGAGCACGAACGACAACACGCCGGCGCGCCGCGCCGCGGTGCCCACGAACCGCACGCCGGGAACCGCGCCCAGCCGCTGCTCGGCGTACGCCAACAGGTCGGCTTCGTGCGCCATCGCCGCCGTGCGGTCGAGCCGTCCCAGGTAGTCGATGGCCGCGCCCAGGCCGATCACGCCCGCGATGTGCGGTGTGCCGGCCTCGAATTTGGCCGGAATCGGCGCGTAGGTCGTCTGCTCGAACGTGACCGAACGGATCATGTCGCCGCCGCCCTGGTACGGCGGCAATGCCTCGAGCAGCTCCGCCCGCCCGTACAGCAGGCCGATGCCCGTCGGGCCGAACATCTTGTGACCCGAGACCGTGTAGAAATCGCATCCCAGGGCTTGTACGTCGACCGGCATGTGCGGCGCCGCCTGCGCGCCGTCCACCAGCACCACCGCGCCGCGCGCGTGCGCCCGCGCCGCGATCTCGGCAATCGGGTTGATGGTGCCGAGCGAGTTGGACAGGTGCACCAGCGCCACCAGCTTGGTGCGCGGCGACAGCAGCCGCTCGTACTCGTCGAGCAGCAGCTCGCCCGACTGGTTCATCGGGATCACGCGCAGCGTGGCGCCGCGCTCGGCGCAGATGATCTGCCACGGCACGATGTTGGAGTGATGTTCCATCGCGGTGACGAGCACTTCGTCGCCGCGCTCCAGGCGCGCGTGGCCGAAGCTCGACGCGACGAGATTCACGCCCTCCGTGGTGCCGCGCACGAAGATCACTTCGCGCGCCTCGCGCGCGTTCAGGAACGCGCGGGCCTTCTCGCGGACGCCTTCGTAGGCCTCGGTCGCCCGCGAGCTGAGGTAATAGACGCCGCGGTGAATGTTGGCGTTCTCGTCCGTGTAGTAGCGGTCGATCGCCTCGATCACGCTGCGCGGCTTCTGGCTGGTGGCGGCGTTGTCGAGGTAGACGAGCGGCTTGCCGTTGACGCGGCGCGCGAGAATGGGGAAGTCGGCGCGCACGCGTTCGGCGTCGAACGCCGGCGGGGCGGCGCGGCTGGGAGCGGCCGCGGCGCGCGTGGTCACGCCGCCGCCTCGCGCGCACCCGCGAGCAGGCGGGAGCGAATCATCTCGTCGAGCTCGACACGGACTGCTTCCGCGCCGATCCGCGCCAGAATGTCCGCACCGAAGCCGTAGGTGAGCACGGCGCGAGCCGCCGCGGCACCCAAACCGCGGCTGCGCAGGTAGAACAACGCCGTCTGATCGATCGGGCCGGTGGTGGAGCCGTGCGTGCACTTCACGTCGTCGGCGTAGATCTCGAGCTGCGGCTGGCTGTCGGCGCGTGCGTCTCCCGAGAGAATCAGGTTGTTGTTGGTCTGCTTCGAGTCGGTGCGCTGCGCGCCCGGCCGCACGATGATGCGCCCGTTGAACACGCCGCGCGCGCTGCCGTCGAACACGCCGTTCACGAACTCGTGGCTCTCGCAGTGCGGCTGCGCGTGATCGATCACGGTGTGATAGTCGCCGTGGCGCTCGCCATCGAGGACGAGCAGCCCGTTGAGGTACAACAACGCACCGGGCCCGTCCAGCACCGCACCGAAGTCGCAGCGCGTCAGCGCCGCGCCGAGCGTGATGCTCGTGGAGCGCAACACGCTGTCCCGGGCCTGGTGGGAGTGGATCGCGCCGACGTGGTACGCCTGGGCGCTCTCCTGCTGCACGCGGACGTATTCGCAATGCGCACCCTCGCCCAGGACGATCTCGGCCACGGCGTTGGTGAAGTGGTTGGCGGTGGTGCCGCTCTCAAAGCGCTCGACGAGCGTCGCCTGCGCCCCGGTCTCCACCACCACAAGGAGTCGCGGGGTAGTCATCGTCTCGGCAGCGCGCGGCGCGTGCGTGACGACGATCGGCTCGTCCACTCGCTTGCCGGCAGGCACGTGTACCAGCGTGCCGTCGCCGAGGAACGCCGTCGCCAGAGCCGTGAGCGGATTCGTGTCGATCCTGGCGTAGCGACCGAGGTGTGTCTGCAGCAGCGCCGCGTGGCGGCCCGCGGCCGCCGCACCAAACGGCTCGACGGAGACACCCGCCGGGGCCGGCGTCACCCGCGTAGCGTCAGCCCCCGGGAGGAATGCGGCTTCGACAAGGGGCGCGACGCTGGTGAAACGCCACTCCTCCTGCCGCGTGGTCGGAAACCCTGTGGCTTCGAACCGGGCGATCGCCCGCTCACGCAGCTGCCGCCACCAATCCGGCCCCCGGCTCTCGCCCGCGAACGCGCGGTAGGCCGCGAGCAAACGCTCGCGGGCTTCCGCTGCCGGGGTGGTCGCCGTCGCCGTCACGCCGCGCGCACCCAGTCGTAGCCCTTGGCTTCGAGCTCCAACGCCAGCTCCTTGCCGCCGGACTTGACGATCTTGCCGTCGGCCAGGACGTGCACGACGTCGGGCACGATGTAGTTGAGCAGCCGTTGATAGTGCGTGACCACCACCGTCGCATTGTCGGGGCGGCGCAGCGTGTTCACCGCTTCGGCCACGGTCTTCAAGGCATCGATGTCGAGCCCCGAATCGGTCTCGTCCAGCACCGCCAGCACCGGCTCGAGCACCGCCATCTGCAGGATTTCGTTGCGCTTCTTTTCGCCGCCGGAAAAGCCTTCGTTCACGGCACGATTGAGGAAGCTGTCGTCCCAACCGATCATCTTGAGCTTCTCTTCCAGCACCTGGATGAAATCCAGCGGGTCGAGCGGCTCGAGATTCTTGTACTTGCGGATCGCGTTCACGGCGGAGCGCAGGAAATACGCATTGGTGATGCCGCGAATCGACACGGGATACTGGAACGCCAGGAACACACCTTCGCGCGCGCGCTCCTCGGGATCCATGTCGAGCAGGTCGCGGCCGCGATAACGCACCGTGCCGGCGGTGATGGTGTAGGCCGGATGGCCTGCCAGCACCTGCGCCAGCGTGCTCTTGCCGGACCCGTTGGGCCCCATGATGGCGTGCACCTCGCCCGCGTTGACGGTCAGGTTCACGCCCTTCAGGACCGTCTTGCCTTCGACGGTCGCCTGCAGGTCTTTGACCTCGAGAATCACGTTGCCCACGCTCACCCCACGCTGCCTTCGAGGGAGATGCCGAGGAGGTTTTGCGCCTCCACAGCGAACTCCATCGGCAGCTCCTTGAAGACTTCCTTGCAGAAGCCGTTGACGATCATCGAGACCGCGTCCTCGGCGGACAGGCCCCGCTGCTTGCAATAAAAGATCTGGTCTTCGCCGATCTTGGACGTGGACGCCTCGTGCTCCATCACGGCGCTGCTGTTGCGCACGTCGATGTAGGGGAACGTGTGCGCCCCGCACTGGTCGCCGATCAGCATCGAATCGCACTGCGAATAGTTGCGCGCGCCCTCCGCGCCCTTCATGATCTTCACCAGGCCGCGGTAGGTGTTCTGCCCGTGGCCCGCGGAAATCCCCTTGGAGACGATGGTGCTGCGGGTGTTCTTCCCGATGTGAATCATCTTGGTGCCGGTGTCCGCCTGTTGGCGGTTGTTGGTCACGGCCACCGAGTAGAACTCGCCGATCGAGTTGTCGCCTTGGAGAATGCAGCCGGGATATTTCCAGGTGATCGCCGAACCGGTCTCCACCTGCGTCCAGGAGATCTTGGAGTTCTTGCCGCGGCAGTGGCCGCGCTTGGTGACGAAATTGTAGATGCCGCCCTTGCCGTTTTCGTCCCCGGGATACCAGTTCTGCACGGTCGAGTACTTGATCGTCGCGTCGTCGAGCGCCACGAGCTCCACCACCGCGGCATGCAGCTGGTGCTCGTCACGCACCGGCGCGGAGCAGCCCTCGAGGTAACTGACGGTGCTGCCCTCTTCGGCGATGATCAGCGTGCGCTCGAACTGCCCGGTGGATGAGGCGTTGATGCGGAAATAGGTCGACAGCTCCAGCGGACAGCGTACGCCCTTGGGGATGTAGGCGAACGAACCGTCGGAGAACACCGCCGAGTTGAGCGCCGCGAAGAAGTTGTCGTTGTGCGGCACCACGGTGCCGAGGTATTGGCGCACGAGGTCGGGGTGCTCGCGAATCGCTTCCGAGATGGCGCAGAAGATGATGCCGTGCTTCGCCAGCTCCTCGCGGAAGGTGGTCGCCACCGACACGCTGTCGAACACGGCGTCCACGGCGACGCCCGACAGCCGCTTCTGCTCTTCCAGCGGGATGCCGAGCTTGTCGAAGGTCTCGAGCAGCTTGGGGTCGACCTGCTCCAGGCTCTCGAGTGTCGGCCGCTGCTTGGGCGCCGCGTAGTAGCTCGCCGCCTGGTAGTCGATCGGACCGTAGTGCACGTTGGCCCACGTGGGCTCGCTCGTCTTCACCCACGCGCGGTACGCCTTCAAGCGCCAGTCGAGCATCCACTCCGGCTCGCCCTTTTTCGCGGAGATCAGGCGGACGATGTCCTCGTTCAAGCCGGGCGGGACGACGTCCGACTCGATGTCGGTGACGAAACCATACTTGTACGGCTGCAGGACCTGGGATTCGATCGACGTCATACGGACTCGGGCGCCGGGGCGGGGGGATTGAACGACACGTGATACTGGCAGGCGTTACACCCCTGCACGATGTGCGTACGCCGCTCCACCGCCGCGCCCAACACGGTCTGCAGGAAGTCTTCCTCCGCCGCGCACACTTCGGGAAAGCGCTCGGCCACCGCGCGGATGGCGCAGTTGTGTTCGGACAGACTGAACGCCCCCTCTTCGGCTTTCCATTCCGCCATGTACCCCAGCTCCGACATCACGCGCACGACCTCAGTGAGCCGTCGCTCCGCGGGCACACCCGCGAGCTGCCCGGTGAGTTGGCGCGCCAGGTCGGCGTAGTGATCGCGGAAAATCTCGATCGCCGCGTCGCGACCCACGCGCGTGGCGATACGATCGAGCACGTCGGTGAGCGTTTGCTCGTAGCGGCGCGGGAACAGCCCTTCGCCGTCCGCGCTGAGACGGTACGCGAAGGTCGGCGCGCCCACGCCGCGCTGCTCGCGGCCGTAAGCGATCAGCTGCTCGGCTTCGAGCTCCTTGAGATGGTGGCGCACCGCGTTCGGTGAGACACCGAGCTTTTCGGCGAGCTCCGTCGCGGTGAGCGGCTGAGCGCGCTTCAGCTCGAGCAGGATCTGGCCCCGAAGTCCTTTGTGGGCCGAGAGTTGGGGCAGTGGAGTACCCATGAGGGCGAATCCTATCGCCCGTCTGGGTGATTGTCAACTAATTCCAACGATATTGGTGTGAATTGATAAGGCGTTGTCAGCAGTCAGTATACGTCGCGGTTTATCGCACGAATCAGCCGTTCGTAGTCGGCCGGCGTGTTGATGTAGTCGATGACGGCGGGATCGTCCACGGCGATTTGGGAGACCTCGGCGCCATGGGCGTGCAGCACGGCGCGAGCGCCTTCCTCGGTCGCGGCGGGGCTCTCGGCCAGCTCGCTGAACAGCGCTTCGTCCCAGATGACCGGATGGCCGCGGCGATCGCCGAACACCGGCACCACCGCCTTGGGCCGGCCGCGTTCGTGCGCTTCGATCAGGCGCTCGACCGTCGCGAGGCGTACGTGCGGCAGGTCCACGGGCCAGACCAGGATGGCGGCTGGGCGCACGGGCTGCAGGGCTTCCAGCGCTTTCCTTAATGAGGCGATCGGACCGCCGTCCACGTCCGGGTTTTCGACGATGAGACAATCATGGGCGGCCACCGCTGCACGAATGCGGGCCGCGTCCGGACCCAGGACGAGCACGCGCGTCTTCAGATCCAGCGCTTCCAACACTTCCAGGATGCGGACGACAAAAGGCTGACCCCGGAAATCGAGGAGCGCCTTGGGCGTTCCCATCCGAGCGGAATGACCGCCCGACAGCACGACGCCGGCCAGGGACATGGGGGCATTAGCATAGTCCGCTTCATGCTGGCGGGCAAAGGCGCACGACCCCAGAATTAGGGCCCCTATGGCTGTCCGTCGCATGCGCCAACTCGGCGACCCGGTGCTCCGGGCGCGCTGTGAGCGCGTGCAGGAC
>WNGK01006195.1_pt1 | contig 12586 bp, 7 predicted proteins | sample 5400601 | NCBI WGS metagenome assembly WNGK01 (sample SAMN13153376, study PRJNA577476) | soil metagenome | isolation source: 60 cm soil or saprolite under Garry oak tree replicate 1 | place: USA:California | collected 2016-06-15 | reverse complement strand
TGGCCCGGCGGCTGGACGACGTAGCCGGCCAGGCCGTCACGCCCGGTGACCGCGCCGCGTGCCACGACGCCGCCGAAGCTGCTAGCCGCATCCGCCAGCTCATGACCTCCGGCGCCCGGCCATGACCGCCGTCTTCGGCGACTTCCTGACGCTCGCCGGCCAGCACATCAGCGTAGTGACCCGCCCTTCCGCTGAGCTTCCTGCCAACGCCCGCCCTGGCATCGTCGACGGACTGAGCCGGCTCGTGGCGATCATGGCCAGATACGCCGCCGACCCCGCGCTGCCCGGCTCCTGCCACCCCGCCGCACCGCAGCCGCGGACAGCCGGCGAGCTGACGGCGCTGGACTGCAAGGCGGCCTTAACCCGAGCCGCCCAGGCCATGACAGCCGCAGCCCGCCCGGCCGCCAGACCCAGGACAAGCACCACGCACCCGGCCGAGACCCACCTGCACGCGGCCGCGGACTGCCTGGCCGTCGGCCACGATCTGCTCAGGACCCACTTCCCCGGCCCCGCAGCCCCCGTCGGCTCCCGGTGGGCGCCCGTGATCACATCGGTGCCGGTCACCACCGCGCTGCTAGCCGAACTCGCCAGCTACGCTATGCAACTCGCCCCACTCGCAGCCCGGCTCGCCGTGCCCAGCGCAGACGACAACACCGGCGCCGAACCGACCAGCCAGGCGCTGCGTACCGTTAGCAGTTGGCTGCACGCCGCGTCGACCGCCATCACCACACCCAGCAAGCAGCTCCCGCCAGACGCCGAGCGGCTGCTCCGCGCCATCCCGGCGAACCTCCCCCCTCCCCGCCGAGTTCCCGCCAGCGGGGAAACCATCGCCGACCTCTGCGCCGGCGTCACCAGCACAGCAGAGCGACTCCGCCACCTCGTACTCAGATCCGGCCCCGGCCGCTGGCCACCAGCCGCCACCAGCACGACCTGGCGCCGCGACGCCCTCGCCACCGCCATCCTTGGCCACACCAGCGAGCTCATCCTGCGCACCCTCGCCGACCGCGCCCGCCAGCTCAACCAAGCCAGCAGCTTCGCCCCCGGCCTAGACCAGGCCGCCGACGCGATGCGGCAAGCCTGGACCACCTGGCAAGAAATCGCCTGCGCCTGGGACACCCTCACCACGGGCACCAGCAGAACCGTCTTCCCCGTCGCCGCCGAACTCGGCGACCTCGTCCTGTGGACCGGCCGCCTCGCCCGCACCGACCCACACTGGACACCCGCCCGCAGCCACGCCAGCCAGATCCGCTGTCCCGCCGACCTCGCCCCCGCCACCGACGATCTCACCACAGCTGTCGCCGCCATCGAACGCGTTGCCAGCACAGCCACCCTGATCGCCTGCCACGACCGCCGCGCTGTCCGCCACGCCACCAGCGAGCACGGGATCTACATCCCCGCCCGGCTGCTTCCCGCGAAATCCGACTCCGGCCCCATCTACCGCTACAACCACGCCCCCAGACCACGCATCACTGCGCTGATCACCGCCTACCACCCGCACAAGCGACCACGCCGCCGCCATCCTGCACGACCTGGTCATCGCAGCTGACCCCTCAGGCGTGCCCGCTGCGATCGCCCGCGTGACCGGGCAGAACCTGCCGGCCATCCGCAGCGAACCGCACCCCAGCTGTCAACCACCACCAGAACCGGACATCCTCCCCCGTCCCCCGCGACCGCCAGGCGAACTCCAGCACCTGCTATACAGGCTCAAGATCACCGACCCGGTACTCCTGCTCCGCGCGACCGCCATCGATGACGCCGCCCAGAACCTCATCGCGGAGGCACACGCAAAGACCCGGCAACGCGCGTCATTTAACTCCGCACCCGTGCTCAGCGCCTCCAGCCGCCGCAGCTCAGCGGCCCGCCTGGCACATCAAGACGTGCCCGGACCTCTCAGCCGCCTGCGGCCAGCACCCGGAGACGATCAGCGTGCCTGCCGGCCAGGCACTGGCCGACCCGCGACACTCCCACGTGCCAGACCAGCATGACCGCACCCGGCCAGGCTGGTCGAACGGCACCAACGCTGAGTCAATAGTCAATAGCTGGGCTGGCAGGACTGCTGGTGACTGTTGCGCTCCCGCCGGACCGGCACGGCCAACGGCACGGTGCAGGCAACGCTGCCCGCCGCGCGCCCGGGCGGGATCCGGCCGAGGTCGCCTGGGTCGTGGCCCGGGCAGCGCAGGGCCGCGGCTACGCCAAGGAAGTGGCCAGCAGCCTGACGGACCTCCTCAGCGAGTCAGGATGGCCAGTGACCGCCTACATTCATCCCCGCCACCTCGCCTCCCAGCACGTCGCCCGCGCAGCCGCGATGGAACCCACCGACGCGACGGCGAGCAGCGCTGTATCCGCCCGCCACCTGTTGTCTCGCCCAGGCCACATGACAGCCAGAGCCGTCACGGCACGTGACCACCTGCCACCGCTGGCCCGCCGCAAGATGGGCTCGTTATGGGCGGCCTTCGGACCTGGAGTGGCCGCGGTCGTTGCCCTGCATAAGGAACGTTATGGCACTGCGGCGGGATCGTTCCCCGGAAGCTGCCGATCTGTCCTGACTCGCCCGCTCATGCCGAATGAGGACGTTGTAGTTGATCTTCACGTGCGGGTATGCGGATCCTCAACCGGACGTGGGTCGCTTGACTGCAGATGCCCGCCCCCAGTAGCCCCGCGAGCCCAGGTCCTCAAGACGGAAGACAAGCACTGCCGGGAGTATGAGATCACGCTCACAGGCTAGAGAACCCTGAGTCTTGCAATCCAGGCCATTATGGGATTTCATGGACCTATCACAAGTTCTCCTGTTCGTCAAACCGTCATGCCGATCGAGTCACTCCGACTTACGTGCATCTCGTTTCTCTCGTCCGACAGATCGGCGTGCGGGCTCAAAAGGAGTGGCATTAATGTCCGTTGAGGACCATGACTCGAGTCTCACCGATGAGAAGTCATTCCAGAGGCTAGGCTCAGGACAAAGGCGACTAGCCAAGGTATACTTCTGGCTGCAACTAGACCTGCTTATCGACTTCGCGTACGCATTGTCCTGCGATTTCTTCGCGCGACCTCAGCTATACCGGGACTTGTCTGACTCAACAACCGATAGACTGGTAGCTCTGCACTTCCGCTACGGCGCGAGCGAAACATTCCCCTCCCATGCACAAAGGAACGAGTTCTTCGCTCCGATTTTTGGGAGTACCAGTGCCGATGCCGCGGCCGGACAGTTTTCAAGTCTCCGAGACTCCCTGTTCTTGGCCGTATGCCAGTTCCGTCAGCGCCCAGCCGGTGAGGGCGCGCCCATGCTCAGAAAGGTTGTGACAGACCGTGCGCGGCTCCTGCAGGACTGGCTCCATGACTTCTCGGTTCCGGTGACCAAGAGCATCGAGCACGCAATGGATGCCATCACGGAAAAATCCGCTTATCCGATACTCAGAGATGCCACGGTAACAACTACTTTCGGAGTTCCGGGGGGGATAGAGCTGACATGGCCCTACGCGCGGACAGCCACAGCAGATAAGTTCCTTGAGGAACTTTCAGCCAAGATGCGCATGAGGTACTCGATGCTGCCCCCGGTCACCAGGGCAGGCTTTGGCAATCTTCACGAAACGGCTCGCTCGGGTGTCGAAGCCATCGCTGCCGTCCTTGCTATAGACCCGGCGGCTAAGGTTTCGGACGAGCAGCTCGAGCGAATAGTGTCAACATCGTACGTTTGGTTTGTGAGTATCCAGTCACTCGGAACTACAGAGGCAACGGTCAAGAACAACCAACCCGCATTCAACGCGCTCAATCGTCCCCCTTATTCGGCGATTAGTGAGCCGCAAACGGGCCTCTAAGGAGGTGCCCACGCAATCCTCGGACCACTCATCCGGCAGCCGAACTAGCGTCTCAGGCCGGGCGAACAGGCTCCACCGATGCTGACCGTGCCAATCGCTGCATCGGTCTCAAGAAAAACGACGCGCATACGCGGAGGCCAAGCCACTATACACTAGTGGAGGGAAACATTGACCCAGCCGCTCCAGCCAGGCGCAGTACCGGGACCGAGCCCGGCGACCACCGCTTCGCTCGCAGACTCCCTGCTTCCGACCGAAAACGTCATAGGTGTCACCCCGGGAGAAACAGATTCGAGCCTGACGGTTTCTGCCGACGGCGCCGCCATCTACCGGCTGCCCCTCTGGGTCCCTCCGGGCCGTAACGGACTGCAGCCTGAACTGGCCTTGCAGTACGATAGCCGGACCGGCTACGGGTGGCTCGGCGCATCCTTTACGCTAACTGGCCTTCCGGTTATATCGAGAACAAAGAAAAATCCTAACACCGACTTGGTCGCTGAGCCGATAAGATTCGATGACTCCGATCCGTTCGCTATTGGTCCAGAGCGGATGGTGCTACTGAACGGCGTGCTCGGTGAAGACGGGAGCGAGTATCGGACGCGTCACGAAACATACGTGAAGATAGTCGTCCGCGGCTCGGATAAATGGGGTCCTCAGTATTTCGATCTTTACCAGCGCGATGGAAGGATCCTTACCTTTTCGCCGTCGCTAAACAGCGGCCCGAGACATGTCCTCCTTGGCTCCGATAGCTCTGGAGAGCCAATTAATCTTACGGAAAGTCACCTTCGGCTGCACTGGGTCCTCACACGGGTCGTAGACCGCGCTGGCAACACGATGGATGTGCGCTACGCATATTTCATTTATCAAACGCGGTCGGGAATGTTCCGTCGTGAGCAGGTACCCGACAGGATTACCTATACAGGATCCACCTCGCCCACGGCTGACCCCCGCCACCAAGATCTTCGCAGCGTACGATTCTACTTTGGGGCCGATCCGTCGACTAATCCGGAGCAGTACACCGCTGGCATGCCGATCGGCAGAGGAACCCTGCTCCAACGCATCGAAATGTGGGGTCCTGACCCGGCTGTGCCTTCGTTGCTTCGGCTTTACGAAATGACGTACCGCCGTGACAGCGTCACCGGCCGAAGCCTTCTGGCGACCGTAAGGGAGTGTGACGGGTGGCCCACGGAACCGGCGCTCGCGTACCAGCCGAGGCCGAGACCGCCCGCAGGCGTTCGCCTGGGCGTCGCAAAGGCGCCACTAGTCTTTGACTGGGAGCTTGGATCGAGGGGATTTCAGCGCATCGAGACGGGGATAGCCGACTTCCTCACCGGCCCCCACCCTGCGGGCCGACTCATCGCGGCAGACTTCAACGAAGATGGCCGCGATGACCTTCTCTACGTAAACAGCTCCTTTAAACTGGCAATCCAGCTTGCAAACCCATCCGGCAGCGGCTTCGGACTCGCCGCGCCGAATTGGAATTGGTGGCCTGATGACAAAACTTTCGTTTACGTTGACGAAAATGGAATATTTAATAGAGGAATTTATTACTTTAGCTATGCTGGCAACTATACAGACGTTGAGTCAATTCCTATTGCTGTTCCCCCGATTCCCCCGGTGGATCCGTACGGATATACCTTTAGAGGTGTAGGGGTATTCGAAGCTGCGGATTTCTGTGGCGACCGCATGCCATGCTTCTTGTTTAGTTTGGCAGAGAGTGGAGGTCACCACCTATATCGGCCTCGGCTGAATGAGGGGGGTTGGGTGCCTTTGGATTTTGACTTCCCGCATCGAATCATAGATGTTGATGGCGATGGCGCCATGGAGATCATTGCGCCATTCTTGGATCCCGAACGTGGTTCCCACGATATGTCTATCTACCGGCTTGGTGACTGGATCCGGGACCCTCTCCGATGGCCTCCGGAAAAGCCCAGGCAGTGTACTCTTCTGCCCTACGCCCCCTATGTCTTTGCCGACCTCAATGGCGATGGCTTGCCGGATGCTGTTAATGTCGGTCTGGACCAATTCAATCGGTGTTCGGCGTGGACGCAAATTAACACCGGGAATGGGTTCCTCCCGTTTGTCCCAGGACCTCGCCCTGTTGAGCAGCCTCAAGGGGACCCACTGGTTGATGGTCAAGTGGAGAGCGTCGCGATACGGGTGATGGATCTGGACGGCGACGGCCGGCAAGAGCTGCTGATTCGGGCGCGGCCGCTCGCCGGTGGCGGCCAGCAAGGTGCACCCAGGTTGTGGGTAGCCCGGTGGACTGGCGAAGGTCTGGAACATTCCGCAGTGGACCTCATCGGCGAAGGCGCAGCTGAGCCTACTCCGGACGAGGAGGAATTGTTTCAGGTCCTCGACGTGAATGGTAACGGTCTTGATGACTTCGTCATGGTCGCCGGAGGTAAGCTGGACCTTTATCTGCACCAGGGCAAGAAACCTGACATGCTGGTCTCGATCACGGATAGCCTCGGTGCCGTCAGCAGTATCCGTTGGGAGCCGCTGTCCAATCCCGAGGTTTACGCCGACACCCAGCAATGCTCATATCCACTGCGGGCTGTGCGCTCCGCTCACTGGGTGGTCGCAGAGACATCCCTGGACGACACAAACGGAAGCGTGAATCACTATACATACGGATACGAGGATGGCAGGGCCAATGTCCTGGGGCTCGGCTTCCTCGGGTTCCTTGCCCGGAGCGTCACCCATCCGGAGAGCGGCACCGTCTCCCGGGCGGTCTTTAACCTCGACTCATGCGATGGTTTCTATCCTCTGGCCGGTCAGCCGGTAGAGGTCGAGACGCGGACGCCCCTGGACGGCGGCGTGGAGTATGTCCATATCACGCAGATCACCTACTCCATCTCGGCGTCTCATATGATAGTTTCCGCATACCCGCAGCAGATCATTGAGGCTGAGTTTGAAATACGCCCGGACTCTGAGGTCGCGGTCGGATCGCTGAGCACGACCCAGGAACTCGACGAGTATGGGAACGTCGTCCTGCGTGAGCGATCCTGGAGCGAAGGGGGCCGGGAAACGTACACGGCGAAGTACCACCAACCCGTTCCGGAAATCTGGAGCGTAGCGCTGGTATCGGCGACGTCACTGGAAAGCCGGTCGGCGGATGGGGAGACGGCGACCCGCTGGGCCCGCTATCAATACGATTCAAGGGGGCTTCTGGCAAGCCTCTCTCTCCAGGCGCCTATAGCAATCCTCGGCCCTACCCAGCCGCCACCAGACCCCGAGTGGGGCGCACCGCTTTACATCACCTGCGACAGAAACCAGTACGGGCTAGTAAGCCGCGTGACCGAGTCTGAGTCACCCTGGCCCACCAGCGGCGACAGGTACCTTCAGTATGATTACGATGACGTGGATGGCACCTTCGCGGTCTCTGTGTCCAACGCCCTAGCGCATCAGACATGGACCGTTCGCCATCCGGGCCTTGGCGTCCCGGTCGTTCTCCAGGATCCAGGCGGGCAGGCTTCTTTTCTGCAGTATGACAGGTTCGGGCGTATCAGGGCCCGGCAGGAATCCGACGGCGACGCGAGGACTTGGTCATATGTCGCCGCGTGGCCGCCAAACGCACCGGGGCACGCGGGGAACGCGTCGGCCTGCATATCATCCCAGAGCCTTAGCGGAGAGGAAACCCTCACGCTGTTCGACACCCTGGGCCGTCCGTCCGCAACCAGGGCCCGCGACATGAAAGGCAGGGACGTCTACAAGATCATCCAGTATGACCGAATGGGCCGGGTAGTCCAAGCATCGGGGCCATTTTTTCTGGGGCAAACGCCCAAGGTCAACGAGTATGACTATGACAATCTGGGTCGGCCGGTCGCCGAGCGGCGGACAGATGGCTCGGCCTACCGATATTCCTACGACGGCAGATCCGTCGCCCGGGCGGACAGGTCTGGAAATACCAGAACATGGGTGTCCGACGAGCGCGAGGCGATCATCGAGGTCATCGAGCCCGGTTCACCAGCCGCCAGCCTGTCCTATGGACATGGGCCTTTTGGCACGGTCCGGCAGATTCTTGATCCCAGCGGGCACGCAACCAGCATCAGGTATGACTGGCTGGGCCGCGTTATCGCCGAGAGAGATCCCGACCGCGGACAGAGCCGATACAGATATAGCGGATTCGGGCAGCTCGTCGAGGAGCGTTGGCATGACGGGTCGCTAACCTACACCTATGACGCCATCGGGCGGCTCGCGGGCATAAGTCACGCGGAAGGCTCGACATCATTCGTGTGGGATACGGCATTGAACGGGACGGGCAAGATAGCAACGATCGGCAGCGCCGACGGAACTGTCATCTCATTTATCTACGACCCGCTAGCCCGCGTCCGTGAGCAAATATGGGAGATCGGCCGAAAGGCGTACCGCCTTGTTATCAACTACGACGCGGCCAGGCGTCCATCGACGCTCATCTATCCAGGCGGCTCCGCGATGCGGCCAGCGCCGGCGATTAAATTCCACTATGGGAATAACGGTTCGCTGATCGGCGTATCTGACGCGCATTCCGGGCGCCCCTATTGGCAGCAAGATGACGCCGATGCATCTGGAGCATTCTCGTCCGTCACGCTCGGCAATGGCATAACGGAGACGCGGGTCGAGCATCAGGGGTCGCGAGGCCTGCTCGGGGTAATCCGGATCGGCAATGCCAAGCAGCACATCGTGGATCTGGAATACGACTACTACCCCAACTGCGAGCTCAAGGAGATACGGGACAAGATCAACGACACGAGAGACGTCTTCGACTACGATCCGGTCGGCCGATTGGTGAACTGGGACCATACCAGCCGCTCGGGGTCGTCAATGGCGAATTGGACGTATCGGCCAGACGGGAGAATAGCAAAGAGCCAGGCGCCTCCCGGTGCCGGCCTGAGTTCAGATTACGCGTATGGTGGGAACAACGCCGGGCCTCATGCGCTCACCATGACCGGAGGGGGCCGCTACTCATATGACGCCAGGGGCAACCAGATAAGCGGTCCAGGCCGGACTCTGATCTATGATTCGCTGGGGCTTCCTGCCCAGTTGTCCACGGCGCAAGGTACGTGGATCATGCAATACGACGGGCTCGGGCGTTGTGTCAGGAAATCCGGTCCGGCAGGAGAAAGGATCACGATCGCCGACCTGTATGAGGAAGATCAGTATGGCAGGATTAAGGCGTTCACCGTACCAGGCCCCAGCGGCCCGGTGGCATGGATAATAAGGTCAGAAGGGGGACAGCTCGCCGAAGACAGGATATTCTATTTGCATAAAGATCACCTGGGTTCTATTAGAGCCGTCACCGATGACCAAGGGATCGAGCAGATAAGCTACTCGTACGCGCCATTCGGAATTCGCGAGCTGCGTGGCTTGCGAGACCCGGGCGCGGGCCTTTTGCCCAAGCTTGAATCAGCAGGTTTCGCCGGCCATGAGCAAGAAGACTCTCCTCCGCTCATCGACATGGTGGGGCGTTGGTATGACCCACTGACAGGCCGGTTCCTGAGCCCCGATCCGCTGAGACGCAGAAGACTATACTCCGGCCAGGAAAACGATCCGTATGCTTATGCAATGAATAACCCGATTCGATATCGCGACCCGACTGGGCTGCAGTACGTCGATGACGGCTGGCCGGGCAGCCCTGGATGGGGAGGCAGCAGCTGGATACCCACCGAGATTGGATGGGGATCGGGCGGTGGGACAAGCGGGACACATGGAGGTGGTTCGCGGGGCGGATCCACGGGGGCGCCTTCGCAGCCGGGCGGTTACTACGATCGTGATACATGGAATCGCCTGGAGAAGGCTCAGGACTGGATGTACTCACAGATAGCTCCAGGCGGATCTACCGCAAATTACAACGGCTTCGGCGGAATCGGCCTAAGCGCCGCGCCGGTGGACGGCCCGCTCCTCGGAAATCCACCCTTCATTGACATGGGGGTCGGGCATCGCCCTCTCGGCGGGACAGGATCTGTTACGAATGTGGCACCATCAGCGAGCGCAGGCAATGCCCGGGCATGGTACAGCCGGTTGTATAACGGCACAAGATCCGGACTCTACGACTTCGAATTTGCCTACGGAAGCGTGCCGGGATGGAAGTGGGGTCTGGGCGCGGGTGCAGCGACCGCCGTCACCGGCCTTTCCGTAATGGCGGTGGGACTACTAACGACCCCTGTCATTGGCGCCGGGAGGCTCTTGCAGGCAGTCACCGCGATTGGCGGTACGGCGAGAACCGGGGATATCCTCGTCAACAAGGCCTGGGGCAAGAGTTTCGAAGATGTGTTGGCCGAGGAGCTGAGCTCGATATTGCCCGCCGCATACAGAGTGCTGACCCAGGTGCCCTTCCGTGTTCCCTTTGGGGGAGGAATAAGAACGCTTGACGTGGTCGTTCTGAATGAGATAGGGGAGATTATTGGCGCGGTCGAGGCAAAGACCGGGATGGCAAGATACGATGTATTCCAGAGGCTCGCCGACGGCTGGATCATGGAAACCCAGAACTTTCCGATCTTCCTATATAGGTATCCTTGGTCGGCAGGTGCCTGGCCATTCGGTTTCTGAGTAGACCACGAGTCGCACACCACGGGACTTGCGGGAACAGGACGTCGGCACGCCCCAAGCTGGTGCGATGGAAGTCAGAGCCGAGCCGTCTTTGACCGCGATGAACCGCCCGTTGCCTGAGAGGCTCCATGCCAGCCAGCGGCCAGAAGTCTCGCCGCGCAGCCGGAAAGGAGCCAGGTCAGGGGTCAGTACACCCAAATGGGTGCGGCAGATAATAATGTGCCGGGCAGGCCATTGGCATCAGCACCCACCAGCCATGATGAATGACGCCTTACGTTGCGCCAGCCTGCTTGTCCAAACGTCTTCCTGTCATGCCGCTGGTGTCAAAGCGGCTCTTCGGCTCTACGTATGGGTGACGGGCCTGGGTCTGTTGATACTGACCGCCTCAGCCACTTCGCTCAGGTCGTTGTTCAGCTGATGATCCCGCCCGGGCAGCCGGTGCACCTGCGCCTGCGGGATCACCAGGGCATATAGGTCGGCATGCGAAGGCGGGGCGGTCTCATCCTGGAGTCCGTGGAACACATGCACCCGCACACCTTGTGGCAGCCTCGCGCCGAGGTCGCTCGTCAGCTCGAACTCGTCGCTGGGCCAGCCGCCCTCGCCGACGAACGGAGCGGCGATCAGCACGATCGCCCCGAGCCCCCTCTCCGGCGGCTGCTCGGCGAGCGCATTGATGAGGATTGTCGCGCCCACCGAATGACCGGCCACGACCGCGCCGTCGTCCAAGTCCTCCATCTCACGCCGGATCGCCGCGCTCCACCGGGCGTAAGCCGGGTCGCCCTCGTCGGGCATACGCGGGTAGCGGACCTCGTGCTCAGCCCCGAGCTCTCGCCTCAGGCTTTCGACCAGCTTGTCGTCCCATTCGTCGTGCGCGCCCGCGCCGCCGCCCTGGATGAACAGGATCTGCCGGGTACCTGTCATGGCGATCTCCTTCACGCCTTCGTGACGACCCGATCCGATACCCACCGCTGGCCGGAGTCAATCCCGGTGGCGGGGGCAAGTCTCGTCGAAGGCCACGACGGCTTCGCCGCGAACATCCTCAATTGCCGCGCTGGGCGCTGTCTGAATTGCTTTACCTGAGCAGTTCGGCTGGCCGCGGGTGGCTCAGGAACGGCGCCAGGATGCACTCGGGCGGGGCGTCCTGGCCCGAGTGCGGCATTCCTGCCGCATCGAGCGCCCGCCGCGCGGACATGGCGCCTGCGCCCGGCCATGACGAGCGGTTGGCTGGCGCGCGGCGCCGGTCACGCCAGTGCGGGCGCTGTCCAGTCCTGAACCGGCCCGCGCCGGCCGGTATCACATTCGGTCAGGCGAAGGTTGGAGCCATTCGGGCAGCGAGCCCCGATAGCGAACGCCCGAGAGGACTGAACATGCCCGAACCCGCCAGGCGGCGGATTGCCCTGATCGCGCACGACAACAAGAAGCGGGACATGCTCGAGTGGGCCGAGTACAACCTGGACCTGCTGGCCGGTCACGAGCTGTTCGCGACGGCCACGACCGGTCACCTCCTGGAGGAGCAGCTCGGACTCCCGGTCACCTGTTTCCGGAGCGGTCCTTACGGCGGTGACCAGCAGATCGGCGCCCGCATCGCCGAGGGCGAGATCGATCTGCTGGTCTTCCTCTGGGATCCGCTGGAGCCACATCCGCATGACCCGGACGTCAAGGCCCTGCTGCGGGTCGCGGTCGTCTGCAATATCCCGGTTGCCTGCAACCGGGCAACCGCGGATTTCATGATCTCCTCGCCGCTGATGGGCCGCAGCCATCAGCAGTGGGACCCGGCGCCCGGCCAGGCCCGTCACAATCAGGCAGCCCTGACCGTTGCCCGGGCCGGCTGATGTATCTCGCCTGGTACTAAGCCGGGAGCAGGACTGCCGCAGCCCGCCCTCGCCCGCACCGATCCGCCTCGATGACAGACAGCTGCCCTGTGAGGGCCCGCACCGGGCACGCTGCATCCGCTTCTGCCGCCGAGCGCGCCGCGTCAACAGGCTACGATGACGGGCCGGTTCGCGGCAGCCGCAGCCAGCCGGGACAGGTCACCAGGATCGCTGGTCAGGATCCGGTCGCCAGGCGCCGCCAGCAGCACGACGGTGGCATCGATCGGGTCGGCAGTTCCCGCCGCCGCCAGCAGGACGCCAGCATCGCGGCCATCCTGCTGGCCCACGGCACGGACGTCGACGCCACGTAGCAGCCGCGCCAGATTGACCTGGCGTCCCTGGCGATCACGCCATACCTGAGCCACGACCATCGCATTG
>WNGK01006194.1_pt1 | contig 12587 bp, 5 predicted proteins | sample 5400601 | NCBI WGS metagenome assembly WNGK01 (sample SAMN13153376, study PRJNA577476) | soil metagenome | isolation source: 60 cm soil or saprolite under Garry oak tree replicate 1 | place: USA:California | collected 2016-06-15 | reverse complement strand
GCAGAAGGGGTCAATCGAATTTCTGGGCAAGCCGATCCAGCGCATGGAAGCCGACAAGATCGTGCGGCTCGGCTTGAGCCACGTGCCCGAGGGCCGCGAGGTGTTTCCGTTCCTCACCGTGCGCGAGAACCTGATGATGGGTGCCTATCCGCGCAAGGATCGCGACGGCATCGCGGACGATCTCGATCGGGTTTACGGATATTTCCCGCGGCTCAAGGAGCGGCTCAATCAGCCGGCCGGCCAGCTCTCGGGCGGCGAGCAGCAGATGCTCGCGATCGGGCGCGCCTTGATGAACCGGCCGACGCTTTTGCTGCTCGACGAGCCGTCGCTCGGCCTGTCGCCAATCCTGGTGAGGGAGATTTTCACCATCATCCGGCGCGTTAATGAAGAGCAGGGCATGTCGATCCTGCTGGTCGAGCAAAATGCCAAGGTTGCACTGGAGACGGCGCATTACGGCTATGTGCTGGAAATCGGCCGGGTCGTCATGAACGATAGTTGCGAGCGGCTGATGCATTCCAAGGACATTCAGGAGTTCTATCTCGGCGCCAAGGAAGCGGGCGCCCGGGGCGAACGGCGCTGGAAAAAGAAGAAAACGTGGCGTTAAATGCAGGTCGCGCTTCGGGAAAAAGACCGGGCTGTCAAAGCCGGCGTCCGCAGCGGCCGAAGGAGAGGGAGAAACGAGCATGGCCAGACCGGCGGTACTGACGGTCGCCGACACGATCGCGAAGAGCCTTCTGCTTGCTGCGGAAACGCGCGGCGACAGGCCGGCGATCCGCGAGAAGAAGTTTGGCATCTGGCAGCCGACCAGCTGGCGGCAATGGCTCGAAATTTCCAGGGACATCGCCTACGCCCTCCACGCCACCGGCTTTCGGCCGGGGGACGTCTCCTCGATCCTCGCCAATGCCGTGCCGGAATGGGTGTTTGCCGATATGGGCATCCTGTGCGCCGGCGGCGTCTCGTCCGGAATCTATCCGACTGATTCCGCGGTCCAGGTGGAATATCTCATCAATGACTCCGCAACTCAGGTCATCTTCGCCGAGGACGAGGAGCAGCTCGACAAGGTCCTGGCGTGCCGCGTGCGCTGTCCGACGTTGCAGAAGATCGTCGTCTTCGACATGGAGGGCCTGAGCGGCTTCTCTGATCCGATGGTGCTGTCGCTTGGCGAATTCATGGCGCTCGGGCGCAATCACATCCTGGGCCGTGAAGCGCTGTGGGATGAGATGATCGCGAGCCGCGGAGCGGGCGATCTCGCCATCCTGGTCTACACCTCAGGCACGACGGGTCCGCCCAAAGGCGCCATGCATGCCAACCGCAGCGTAACGCATCAGATGCGCCACGCCAACGATCTGTTTCCCTCCACCGACAGTGAAGAGCGCCTGGTGTTCCTGCCGCTCTGCCACGTCGCCGAACGGGTCGGTGGCTATTACATTTCGCTTGCGCTGGGCTCGGTGATGAATTTCGCCGAAAGCCAGGAAACGGTGCCTGATAATCTGCGCGAGGTGCAGCCCACCGCGTTCCTGGCAGTGCCGCGGATCTGGGAGAAGTTTTATTCGGGCATCACGATTGCGCTGAAGGATGCCACCCCGTTCCAGAACTGGATGTACCGCCAGGCGCTGGCGATCGGCTATCGCATGACCGATTGCAGGCTCGAGGGCAACAGACCCTCCCTGTCGTTGCGTCTTCTCAACCGCGCTGCCTACCGGCTGGTGTTCCGCAACATCCGGCGCATGCTCGGACTGGATCGTTGCCGCGTAGCCTTCACCGGTGCGGCGCCGATCGCGCCGGACCTGATCCGCTGGTATCTCGCGCTCGGCATCGACATGCGCGAAGTCTATGGCCAGACCGAAAACTGCGGCGTCGCTACGCTAATTCCTGCGGATCGGGTCAAGCTCGGCTCGGTCGGCAAAGCGGTGCCTTGGGGCGAGGTTGCAATCTCGCCAGTCGGCGAAATCCTGATCAGGGGCGACTTCCTGTTCATGGGTTACCTGAACCAGCCTGAAAAGACCGCCGAGACCATCGACACCAGGGGATGGCTGCATACCGGCGACGTCGGCTCGATCGATAATGAAGGTTTTGTCAAGATCACCGACCGCATGAAGGACATCATCATCACCTCGGCCGGAAAGAACATCACGCCGTCGGAGATCGAGAACCAGCTCAAATTCTCACCCTACATTTCGGACGCCGTCGTGATCGGCGACAAGCGGCCTTATCTGACCTGCCTGGTCATGATCGACCAGGAGAACGTCGAGAAGTTCGCCCAGGACCATGACATTCCCTTTACCAATTACGCGAGCCTGTGCCGTGCGGCCGAGATTCAGGATTTGATCCAGCGCGAGATCGAGGCGGTCAACGCCAACTTCGCGCGGGTCGAAACCATCAAGAAGTTCTTCCTGATCGAACGCCAGCTGACGCCCGAGGACGAGGAATTGACGCCGACCATGAAGCTGAAGCGGAATTTCGTGAACAAGCGCTACGCCACCGAGATCAACGCCATGTATGGCGAGCGGGCGGTGGCGTGAGCGGCGAGGTTTGAAAACGGCGAAGGACCAGAGGGCCCCAGCCTTCGCTCAACACGGGCCAACGAAGAGGAGACTTTAAATGTCAAAATCGTTCAAGGCGCTGGGCCTTGCGGTGAGCGCCCTTGCGCTGACCCAGCTGCCGGCGGCAGCCCAGACCAAGGTTACCAATGAAGGCATCTCGCCGACCGAGATCGTGATCGGTACCCATCAGGACCTGTCGGGCCCGGTCAAGGGCTGGGGCGTGCCGGTTTCCAACGGGATGAAAATGGCGGTCGAGGAAATCAATGCCGCCGGCGGCATCAACGGCCGCAAAATCAAACTGATTGTGGAAGACAGCGGCTACGATCCGAAACGGGCGGTGCTGGCGTCGCAAAAAATGGTCGAGCGCGACAAGATCTTCGCGATGGTCGGCCCGATGGGCTCGCCGACCGTGCTCGCCGCGCAGGATATCCTGTTCGACGCGGGCGTGCTGCAACTCTTCCCGCTGACCTCGGCCGAATTCACTTTCAAGTTCGATCCGGCGAAGCCGCAGGAACGGCTCAAGTTCAATAACCTGCCGCCTTATGTCGAAAGTACGCGGGCCGCGGTCAAATACATGATCGAGGCGAAGAATTTCAAGAAGCCCTGCATCATGCATCAGGACGATGAATACGGGAAAAACGTGCTCGACGGCTTCACCCAGCAGCTCGAAGCCATGAAAGTGACACCAGCCTCGATCACCAGCTTCAAGCGCGGTGCATCCGACTTCAGCGCGCAGGTGGCCAAGATGAAAGCCGACGGCTGCGACATGGTCGTGCTCGGCACGGTGATCCGCGAGACCATTGGCGCGATGGGCGAAGCCAAGAAGCTCGGCTGGGAGGTGACGTTCCTCGGTGCCACGCCGACCAACGTGCTCGAAGTGCCGGCGCTCGGCAAGGATGTCGTCGAAGGACTCTACGCCGCCGCGGGCTTCGAGATTCCCTATGAAGACACGGCCAAGGGCAAGGTGAAGGACTGGCTGGTCAACTACAAGAAGATGTTTGGCACCGACGCCAACACCCAGGCCATTGTCGGTTACAATGCGATGATGACGTTTGCTCACTATGCGAACAAGGCAGGCAAGGATCTCACCGGCCAGAAGATGCTGGACGCGCTGGAATCCGGCGATACCTTCCAGGATATCTTCAGTTCGCCGCCCACCAAGTTCTCGAAAACCAACCATCTCGCCAGCCCCGTGACGCAGGTGCAGCAGATCAAGAACGGCCGCTGGGTGCTGATGAAGGACAACCTGATGTTCTGACGTTGTGACGACGGATACTGCGCGCGCGGGTCAAGCGAGCTCGCGCGCGCAGCCAGCTTACTTCGCCGCTTCCCCTTCTTTCTTCGGCTCTTCCTTCTTCGGCCGGATCGCGTCCGCGGTGCCCTGAATGAAGGCCTGGATCTTCACCACGTCCTCGTCTTTCAGCTTGCCGGTGAAATCCGGCATGCCCTGATCCTTGAAGGGACCGTTGAAGACGAAGTCTTTCAGGTTCGCAATCGTCTCGGTGGAGACATAGCCGAGGTTCTTGATGTTGCCGCCCTTGTCGACGCCGGGCACACCGTGGCAGAACACGCAGTTGCTGACATAAAGCAGCGTGCCGGCCTCTACGTGGGCGGGATCGTACTTCACACCTTCGAGCAAGCCGGCCATCTGGTACTTCGTGAAGTTGGGTGGCGGCGCCTTGCCACCGATGGCGAAGGTGAAGACCGTTCCCGGCCCTTCCATGTCGGTCGCCCGCGCGGCCTCTCCGAAGACACCGCCCCACCCGACCGCAACCGAGACATATTGTACGCCATCGATGCTGTAGGTTGCGGGTCCGGCGACGATTCCGGTGCCGGTCGGCGACTCCCACAGCTTCTCACCTGACGTAGCGTTGTAACCGATAAAGCGTCCATCCGCCGAGCCCTGAAACACCAGATTGCCGGCGGTGGTCAGCGTTCCGCCATTCCACGGCGACACGTAATCCTGCTTCCAGACTTGCTGCTGCTTGACTGGATCCCAGGCGATCAAGCGGCCGAATGGCTGGCTTTTCGGCGGCTCCACATTGGCGAAATAGCCAAGGTTCCAGCCGAGTCCGGAATGGGGCTGGCCGGGATTGTTGGAATTGTGCGTCCAGTTCTTGTCCCCCGTGAGGTTTACCGGAATGTTTTGCGCGGGAATGTAAACGAGGCCGGTCTGCGGATTGAACGACATCGGGTGCCAGTTGTGCGCTCCATAGGCTCCCGGGATGCTGTCGTATGGCTTGTCACCTCGGGCCTCCGCGACCTCGATCGGCCGACCGCTGGCGTCATATCCGGTGGCCCAGTTCACATCGACAAAATTCTTTGCCGAGATGAATTTGCCGTTGGTGCGATCAATCACGAAAAAGAAGCCGTTCTTCGGCGCATGCAGGATGACTTTGCGCGGCGCGCCGTCGATGTTGATGTCGGCGAGGATCATCGGCTGGGTCGAGGTGTAATCCCAGCTGTCGCCGGGTGTCTCCTGGTAGTGCCAGACATATTTGCCGGTGTCGGCATTCAACGCGACAATGGATGCGAGATAGAGATTATCGCCGCCTGCGGGGCTGCGCACGTTCCTGTTCCAGGGCGAACCGTTGCCGGTGCCGATGTAGATCAGGTTCAAGTCCGGATCGAAGGTGATGCTGTCCCAGACGGTACCGCCACCGCCGTTGATCCACCACTTGCCGGCCGGATCCCAAGTTTTCGCCGCGGCTGCCATCGAGTCGTCCTCGAACGGCTTGCTTGGATCACCGGGAACGACAAACCATCGCCAGGCCTGCGCGCCGGTCTCGGCATCGTATGCAGTGACATAGCCCCGCACGCCATACTCGGCGCCGCCATTTCCGATCACTACCTTGCCGTTGAACACGCGCGGCGCGCCGGTGATGGTGTAAGAATGGCTGTGGTCGGTGATGGTATCCTTTTCCCAGATTTTGTTGCCAGTGACGGCGTCGAGCGCGATCAGCCGTCCATCATAGGCGCCGACGAAAACCTTGCCCTTGTAGAGCGCAACGCCGCGGTTGACGACGTCGCAGCAGCCTTTGTAGCCCTTCTCGCGATCTACCCCGGGATCGAAGCTCCAGATTCGCTTGCCGGTCCGCGCATCGACGGCGTGCACCACGCTCCAGGACGCCGTCACGAACATGATGCCGTCGACCACGACCGGCGTGGCTTCGACGCCGCGGATCGATTCGAGATTGTACGTCCACATCAATCCGAGATTTTTGATGTTGTTGGGGGTGATCTGGTTGAGCTTGCTGAAACGGGTCTCGGCATAGTCGAGGCCATGGGTCGGCCAATCCTTCGAGGTCGCCGTGTTGGCCTTGATCGAGGCGCTGTCGACCGCCGAGGTGACGGCTTTGATATGATCGGGTGTGCCTTTCGCCGCGTTCTGGGCAAAACCGCTCGTGCAGAAAACCGCCAGGCCAATCCCGATCGTCACAGCGGCATGCGCGAGGCGCGGCGGCCGGCGAAAGCCGGGCTTGGCGTCAGGCAAGATTTTGAGATCAAGAAAAAAACGGCGAGCAGAATCGACGTGCGGCAAACGTGTCATCTTTTCCTCCCTGCGATCTCTAGCGGATCTATTGCAATGCTAGGCCCGAGGTGAGGACGGCGTCAATCACAGGACGACGCAGACGGAAAAAGAAAATTTATGGTGTCATTTTTTCGCCAAGCGAAATGCCGACGTTCGGACGCATGCAAAATCGGAAATGGTCCAGGTGCATCTGTTGCCAACACAATGAATCGATCGGTGTCGTCGACCTACGGCCCGCTTAGCGCAACGCCGAAGTCGACCGGCTGGAGCGCGGGCGTGTTGCAGCGCCAGCCGCTATCGGTTTTCTGGAACGCGAACGCCTTCTCGATCCGCAGTTTGCGCGCAACCGAAAAGCCCTCTCTAATTGCCGGCGACGGTTTTGCCCAGCACATGCCAGTGCAGCTTGATGCGATCGGACTACAGAGCGCAAACGGAGAGAGCACAATCATTTCAACCTCGGCCGTCACCAGCGCGCTTTGCTCCGCCACCTCGCTGTCAATCTCAAACACACGACTGACCCTTAGAAAATCATGGCAGGTATTGGCCGAATGGATTTGCGCCACGCATAAATCGACTCCATCGGCATCAGGCAAGGGCGAGGACACATGCCGTCCAAAAACTCGCCTGGGATCGCCCTTGGCTGCAACGATCTCCGCTGTTTTCTGACTGATGTATTCCGCCAGACAACCCGCGGACGACGACAGCTCTTGCAGCGGCACGTTATCCTTATCATCCAGGTCGCACTTTCGATCACGGGCCCTGGTCCATCGAGCGTATTCGGCGAATGCATCTCTTGCGTCGTCTTCCTTCAACTTGGCTATCAGCCCGAGGACGAGGCTGTCGAGCTCCGCGTCCGCCATGGCCAATGCCGGCTCACTGCATATCAGCAGCCCCGCGGTCGTATTGGATGCCAGGCAATCGAAATTCGGATCGTTCAGTATTTCAATTCGTTCTTCCGTTTCCTTCAATAGACAGGCCTTGGCAGACTGGATGGCCTGGCTCCTGACACTTTGCTGCCTGAAAACGCCGCAGCTTGAATTGCGGAGTCTAATCCATTCAGCGTTTTCTTCGACCGCAAGGCGACGATCTGGAAGCCGGGTCATCCGGTCCTGGACCGCGCTGCTCAGCCTGGCGGAGGCGGCGTTGAGTTCGGGATCGCCACAAAATAATTGACCCGCCGCGTCCCTGATCTCCTTACAGTTATTTTTGTCAAATAGCGGCAGCATCTCGCTCAGAGATCGGTCGCTATCCGTTGAATTTTCTGCGCACGCTGGATGCGCCAAGCCGACCTGGATTGCAACGACAGCCAAAACAATTGCGCGCATCCCAATCTCCACCCAAGGAAATAAAAACGAGATTATATGTCGGCTATGGTAGCTTGTCAGGCGTCGCGGACAAATGAAATTGTAGACGATTTCCAAGCATCGAGCTTTCGCAGAGATATGGCCATCTCTGCAAATCCAGCCGGTCTGCGAACCGCGGCTCGCCGCAGCCCGTCCCAATCCGGATACCTAGTTGGAAGATGAGATCAAGCCGGGCTCGACAGCCAATTTGAGCGCTGCGGACGGCTCCCGGTCCGGCGCGACTGCGAGCAGGGGTGCCTCGACATACTGCATGACGCCGTATTGATCGATCACAAACAGCGGCCGGTAATTCCTGACATACGCATCCTCGACCATCGCCATGCGGCGGTTGTCGAGCGTGAGCCAGTGGCCGTCCAGCCGCGCCGCAGCAACGGCGTGATCCTCGCCGCGAATGGTGTCGCGCATGATCACGATCCGTAAATCCTCGGGCGAGATGCCGGCCTGGCGCAATGCGACGAATTTTGCGATCGCGTAATCTTCGCAATCGCCGCTACCGTTCGTGAAGGTGACAAGCGGCGAACTCCACACGTCAATCTCGCCATACTGGGCCAGATCGCTCATCGGGTGGATTGCGAGATTGATCGCACGGTTGATTTCGCCGAGGCGGGCGCGTCCCTCGCGGGCTTTCGCATTGTCCACGATGGCAAGAAACCGAAGCGCCGCCGGCGATACGCAGCGGTCCCGATCCCCGTCGCAAAGCGCCAGTTGCACCCGTTCCTCGTCGAGCTTGCGCTGGATACCCAGCCATTTCTCCCGCAATCCGCCGCCGGACAGGCGAAATGCAAACACCCCGAATGGCTCGGCGGATTTCCGGACCAGATCCGCAGAGCCGGGAGAAAGCAGCGTTCCGGCAGCAAGGTCGGGCGCAGGTCCAAACGAGAGCATGCCCCAGGCCATCACCGCGACGCACAACCCGCGCGAGTAACTGAAAATTCCCATCTGGCGCCCCATGTCCGGGCATCGGCGAGGCCTGTTGGCCTGCTCGTGACCGGATCGTTTCGCCGGAGATGATGGGAGTCGGGGCTTTTATTCTGCTTAAAGCCGGCCGGCCCTGGCCGGAAAGCACGAAACAGGCTGAAATCCGTCTCGCCATTTTGCTGAAAATGTTACAGATCGCCCATTTCGGAACAGAAGCCCTTGCCAGGGACGAAAATGACATCCGATGGTTGTACTGACCGGCTATTTCCGCTGGATATGGCTAATCACTCGGAATTGTTCCCTTTGTTACGCAGTTCATAGTTTTAACCCGGCAATTGGCGCAGTATTGTGCAGGAAAGAGCGCGGAAAAGGATTATGCAAGTATAGCTGTTTGATTCTATAGCCTGGCTTGCGACGGTATTCTTGATATCTTGTTGCCAAGTCAGCTGTTTATTTGTGGAACCGACTTGGAATACCTCGACATCCCGAGTTTTCGCGCAATAGATATTCCGTTGCGGTTCTGCGGGCTGGAATTTGCGCGGGGCTTCCACAAGCAAAGGATGGTTTCGCAGTGGACTTTCCGATGATAAGCAAGCATAGACGGCTGAATATTAAATAAATTTTAACCGTGGCGGTGGCGCTTTGAATTACACCGGCAAATTTGATGCGGTGCTGCCCATTGTCGGTTCAGGCCCGCATTCCCATGCGGATGGCCACTTCGAGACCATTTCTCCGGCCGCTACGCACGCTCCCTCGGATGCGATCATCGTTCCCGATGCGCATCTGCTGTTCAACGGAGATTTCAAGCGATCCGGCGTTGACCTGATCCTTTCCAAGGACGGCCACGAACTGGTCCTGTCGGATTACTTCAAGGGCGAGAAGCGCGCCGCGCTGTCTTCGCCCGACGGCGCCCACCTCACCGGTGATATCGTCAACGCGCTGACAGGCTACGTCGAGTACAGCCAGGCCGGCCCCAACGCGGGCGTCGGCAAGGTCATCGGCCATGTCACTAAGCTGGCGGGCACCGCGACCGCGATCCGTAACGGCGTCTCGATCATTCTGAATGAGGGCGACAACGTCGAAAAAGGCGACGTGGTTCAGTCCGGCTCCAATTCGACGCTCGGCATCACCTTCATCGATGGCACCGTGTTTGGCCTCTCGTCGAATGCGAGGATGGTGCTCAATGAAATGGTCTACGATCCGAACGGGTCGAACAATTCCTCGCTGCTCAGCCTGGTGGCGGGGACCATCTCTTTCGTTGCCGGCGAGACCGCAAAACACGGCGACATGAAAGTGGATACGCCGGTCGCCACCATGGGCATCCGCGGCACCGCGGTGCTGGTCGAGATCGACTTCAGCATCCCAACCCCGGGCGGCCTGCCTGATGCGAAATTCCAGGTTCTGGTCGAACCGGACGGCACCACCGGGTCGTACATTCTGTTCGACAAGATAACGCTTGCGCCGATCGCAACGGTCAATCTGGCCGGACAGCAAGTGAGCATCAATCAAGGCGTCGTCAGCTTGACGTCAGTTCCGCTGTCGGCCGATGTGCAAAAGCTCATCACTGACGTGTTCTCGCTGAAATTCACGAGCACGGACACCACCCCCAAAACGTTCGATCATTTTACGGATTCGATCGTTCCTGAGTCTCTGCAGCCGATCATGACGGCGAGCGGAGCGATCGCCATCCCGATTATCGTGAACGTGAGCACGACTGGCAACACTTCGTCTACAAGTTCGAGCGGGCCGTTAGATCAACTCAATCATATTCCCGGGCCGCCGACCGTCGTTGCCTTCGGCGGCTCTTTTACCGAACGCCCGGGCGTCACCGGCAGTACCGAGATTGATGCGGTGTCTGGCACGATCCTTTTTGCCGACATCAACGCCGGTGATCTTCCGACGGCCTCGGCGAAGTTCTTTTCGTTCACCTATCAGGACGCCCAGCACAACGACATCACCGCGAGTTTAAGCGCGGCGCAGCTTAAGTACATTGCGGCGCTGGAAATCAATCTCGCCCTGGTTCCGGACCCCGGCAACAAGAACACCGGTTCTACGACCTGGACCTATAGCATACAGGACCATTTCCTCGACTTCCTCGGCGCCGGCGAGATCCTGACGCTGACCTATATGGCTCGCGTAGACAATAATTTCGCAGGAAACGACGAGTACAGCTTCGCGCCGTTTACAATAACGCTCATTGGTACCGAAGATCCGCCGGATCACGTACCGGTGATTGAGAAGGTGACCAGCAACGCGTTCGTCGAGCTGTCGAATCCGACCGGCTCGACGACGCCGGATACGGTGTCGGGCACGATCAGCTTCACCGACGCCGACCTGTTTGACCTCCCGGTGGCGAGCGCGGCGTTTACCTCGTTCACCTATACCGATGCCGCCCACCATCCCTTGACGCTGACGGCGCAGCAGCTGGCTGCTGTGACGGCGGTGGAGGTGCCGCTTTCGGTGGTGCAGACACCGGGCAATACCAACAACGGCTCGGCGACGTGGATCTACAGCCTGGCCGACAAAAACTTCGACTTCCTGGCATTGGGTGAGATCCTTGTCCTGACCTACACCGCCATCGTCGACGACGGCCGCGGCGGCGTCGCCACCGCGCTGTTCACAGTGACAATCACCGGCACCAACGACGTGCCGACCATCACGTCTTCGACGCAGGCGGCGACGATCACCGAGATTGCCGACCATGCGTTGGGCGAGAACACCGCCACCCACACCACTTCGGGGGCGGTGACGTTCAACGACGTCGACCTGTCGGACATCGAGCACAGCTCGATCACCAACACGCAGGTCACTGCCACGCTGGCCAACGGCTACGCGCTGACGGCGGCGCAGCACGCGGCGCTGGTCAATGCGTTCTCGATCGGCAGCGCCAGCCATAACACGGTCGGCGACGGCTCGATCGCCTGGCAGTATTCGATCTCCGACGGCGCGCTCGACTTCCTCGGCGCCAACGACGTTGTGACGCTGATCTACACGGTTCAGGTTGCCGACGGCAACGGCGGCACCGCCAGCCAGGACGTCACCATCACGGTGCACGGCACGGAAGACGTGCCGGTGATCACGTCTTCGACGCAGGCGGCGCCGATCACCGAGATTGCCGACCATGCGTTGGGCGAGAACACCACCGCGGACGCCGCGAGCGGTGCGGTGACGTTCAACGACGTCGACCTGTCGGACATCGAGCACAGCTCGTTCACCAGCAAGCAGGTCACTGCCACGCTGGCCAACGGCTACGCGCTGACGGCGGCGCAGCAGAATGCGCTGGTCAATGCGTTCTCGATCGGCAGCGCCAGCCATAACACGGTCAGCGGCGACGGCTCGATCGCCTGGCAGTATTCGATCTCCGACGGCGCGCTCGACTTCCTCGGCGCCAGCGACGTTGTGACGCTGATCTACACGGTGCAGGTTGCCGACGGCAACGGCGGCACCGCCAGCCAGGACGTCACCATCACGGTGCATGGCACCAACGACGCGCCGACGATCACGGCTGCGACGACCCCGTCGGGCACCGTGTTCGAGGATAGCCCGGTGGACGCGTCTGGGACGATCACGTTCCAGGACGTCGATCTGACCGACACCCACCTCATCACCCAGGCGCTGACCAGCGGCTCGACCTCGGTGCCGGGTTTCGATCCGACCCAGCCACTCGGTACGCTGACGCTGACGCTGCACGAGGACAACACCGATACCAACAACATCGGGACGGTGGACTGGGACTTCGCGCTCAACAATGCACTGGTGCAGCAGCTTGCGGGTGGTCAGGTCGTTACGCAGGTCTATACCGTTACCATCGACGACCAGCACGGTGGTGTGGTTACCCAGGACATCACGGTGACGATCACCGGCACCAACGATGCGCCAGAAGTTGGCCCCGACGTGCCCACCAAACAAGCCAACCTGGCCAATAGCAACGGTGAAGCCGTTTTTGACGGCCAGTATTTCTTCGGAGACAGCGACCTGACGGTTAGCGACGTGGACTTCGGTGCCACCTACGGCATTGCGATCACCGACGTCGATGATGCCGGCGGTAAGTGGCAATATCAGATTGCCGGCAGCACCGATTGGATCGACATTTCCTATTGGATCGATCAAGGCTTTGCCTTGGCTCTGTCGGCTGACGACAGGGTGCGCTTTTCGGGAGCCGGGAGTGGGTCGATCGAAAAACTGACCTTCAGGGCGTGGGACGGAACCGGAACCGACGGATCCGCGTCG
>WNGK01006193.1_pt1 | contig 12588 bp, 12 predicted proteins | sample 5400601 | NCBI WGS metagenome assembly WNGK01 (sample SAMN13153376, study PRJNA577476) | soil metagenome | isolation source: 60 cm soil or saprolite under Garry oak tree replicate 1 | place: USA:California | collected 2016-06-15 | reverse complement strand
CCGGAGGGATCGGGACCGACCCGTCGATCCCGGCCGCCCTCATCCCCTCTCGCGAATCTCTCCTGCCCATGGCACGCCTTCCCACGCTCTTCTCGACCATCTGTGCCGAGCGGGTCCAATGCACACCGGACCGCGGCACGCCTTCTCCGCTCTGTTCGGCGTCTCGCCGGGTCAGAGAACACCGCCAGGCCGAAAGAAACGGATCCAGATTGACCTGCAGCACCCGGCGTTCAGATCACTCCGTCGCGGTGTTCCGGTGCAGGGCGAGGAACCGATCCACCGCCAGGTCGGCGGGATCGCGGACCTCGCCATAGAACTCCTCGTCGTCGGGCCCGACCTCCCTGATCTCGCCGGGATCGATGAGGCTCGACAGGATGAACGCGCGGGTGGAGCTCGGTACCGCTCATGAGACGGAGACTGAGGTCAGGTTCCCCCTCGTCGCTCCCTATCCAGCCTCGTTCTTCTCGATAGGGGACTACGTCCGGATCCAGGGGTTTGAGACCACTACCGCCTTCAACGGCAAGTGGCCCGTGTACGACGTCGCGACCGATCATTCATGGTTCTCCGTGCAGTTCCCCACCGGACTGGCCGACGACGCAGGCGGCACGGCCGGGGAGTGGGAGCGCGGCGTGGTCGGCCTGTCCTCGGCCACCGAGAACATCTACGAGGCCACGTTCACCGTGAACGGGTCGGTCGCCTTCACCCCGTTCCATACGGTGGTGGTCCAGGGCTTCCAGGGCCCCACCTTCGAGGGCTACAACGGCACGTGGATCGTGGACGGCGTGGACACTGGCGCGAACACCTTCAGCGCCAAGGTAAACTCCCCCAACCTCGGGACGGGGGGGAGCGGCTCGGCCGGGGCCCAGGGGCTGACGTGCGGGCAGCTCGAATCCAACCCGACCCGGACCGATCCGGGAGCGCTGAGCTATGACACCGCGGCCTATTGGGCGCCCTCGGTGTGGACCACCGATGGAGCATTCGCGCCCCCGGTGAGGGCCCGGGTCTACTACGTGGGCCTGCCGGGCGGCCAGCTGTGCACAGACATGCACAGGAACTGCGTGATCCAGATCCCCGAGGGCGCCGGGATCGCTGGGGGTAACCCCGACGCGGCGGATCCCACCGAGAACCCCCATGTCCTCTGGACCTGTGGGCACAAGCCCCACCACATCAGCCCGGTCCTCAACCACCCCTACGACTGCTCCCCCTTCAGCCAGGTCAACAGTTGGGACTTCGTCGACGGGCCGGTGGCCGTGGTTGACCTCCCCCGGTGCGGGCCGCCGGTGGTGTCGCCGTCGTCCGGAGACCCCTCCGCCCTCGGCGTGGTCTATTCCGACCAGGACGGCGGGCCCGACCCCACCGGCTGCGATGGGGACCACCCCACATCGTTCCCCCAGATCTCGGTGCGGTTCACACATCGGACTGATGAACCCGTGCGTGGGCGTCGACTGCCTGGCCTACGTCATCCAGAGCCTCACCATCCTGGGCACCGGGTGCGCCAGCGACTACTGCGACGCCCAGATCACCATCAAGGGGGCGGACGACGTGAGAGCCGGGCCCAAGCTCGATGACAGTCGCCCCCTTTCCAAGGTGGACGTGTTCGGCTACATCTACGACCCCGGTGAATTCCGGTCCGGTCCGTATGACTTCAAGCAGAAGGACGGGGACTACGTCTTCACCATCGAGAAGTTCCCCACAGCCCTCGGGAACTGCCCCCAGCCGGGCTCCAGCCCCGACTACTGCGGGAGCGTGGCGCAGTATCTGCCCAACCTCGAACCACCATCGGCCACCCCTCCCTCGGACAGCGACTTCAACTTCGAGCTGGGCGGGGGTCCATGCACCCCATGGCCTTCGTGCCAGGTCACCCATCCCTTCTGGACCATGCACGCCGGCTTCTGGAACAGCTGGGACCAGAACTCGCTGACAAGCCTGGTGAGCAACTGCCTGAACGGGGACCTCACGGGGACCATCTCGTGCCTGGATCAGAGCACCAACGCCACCGAGGCCGATATCCTGGACAACCATCAGGTGGATTGCATCGAAGAGCTCGAGCCGGGCATCAGCGCTTGGCAACGCGGAACGCCGGATGGCTCCGCCCACCGTGATCTCCATGTGCAATCACGGGATGGGCTCCCCCGGCGGGCGCACGAATCGATACTCTCGCACCCAGTCGACCGCGAGTCTGCCGATCTCCTGGCCGGTCGCGAACCCGACGTCCATGCCTGAGCGAGCGCCATCGGAGCGCCGCCTCTGGAGTACGTCGGTGTTCCCTCGTCAGCCCTCCTTACTCATTGGGGGACTCCCGAGGCGCCCCGTCATCGCGAGGCGTCCCAGAAGAACGGGCCACCGCCCTCTACGGTTTCCCACATCGCTCCCCTATAGGGACGGGAACCCGGGAACCCTCCCCTCTGGGGCTGTGCGCCCCCGATGAGGGAGATGGGTTAGCCCCCAAGTTCCATCAGTTCCCAAGGGTTCCCATAGCTCTCGGGAAGGATCACCCCCAACAGTGGGCAGGGGGTCCCCCCAGGGGGCTGAATGTGGATCAGATCAGTCCTGGAGCAGGGAGAGCTTCGCCTTGGGGGTGTCCGGCCCGATGCGCCCCTCCTTCACCAGCTTGTCCACGACATCGAGTGCCGTCGTCCTACGGCCCCCGATCTTGCCGGCCAAGGCCGTCTTGGTGTGTGTGTCGGGGGACTCGCCGACCAGCCTGAGCGCCTTCTCCTCAAGGTCGTCCCCGGGAAGGCCCCCCGAGATGGAGATCGGCTTCGGGGAGACCCTGAAGGGCACGGCCTTGGGGTCGTCCAGCCCCGGGCGCTCCAGCACCGCCTGCGCCTCTCCGGCGCCCTGGACGGGCCACACGTCCCGCAGATGCCCACCTCGATCCTTCCACGCGACGATCCTGTTCCGTTCGATGTAGAGGATCTTCGAGGGCCGCCCCTTCCACTGCCTCGAGCCGAACAGGTCGTCGAACCTGCGGGTGTGCTGGGCGGCGGTCCGCTTCCTCAGGTGGTGGGTGATGCCGATGGCCGCCAGGCTGCATCCCTCACTCAACCGAGCCAGGTTGTTGAAGAACTGCTTCACGCAGGAGTCATCCATCGGGTCGGCCACGAGATTGGTCCCCGAGTCGAGCCAAAGGAGGCCGATCTGCAGGTCGAGGCAGATCTTCCGCAGGAGGTCGAGCTGGTCGTCCTCGGCGAGGTCGAGCCCCTCCGGCTGGCAGACCCAGAACAGGGAGTCGGGGGGCACCTCGAGGCCGCGCCGGTTCATCTCCCTCGAGCGCCGCCCGGCCTCGGCCCGCTCCTGCTCGACGTCCACAAGGAGGATCCGCGGGGTCGGCAGCCTCCCTCGGGGGAAGAACCCGAGCACCCGCTCCTGGCGGGCTACCTGTCGGCAGATCTGGTCGGCCAGCATGGTTTTCCCCTGCCCCTCCTCGCCGGCCACGAGGATGATCGAGCCCTCCGGGATCAGCCCGCGCGTCACGAACCGCTCCTCCGCGTCCCCCTGCTCGGCGGCGAGCCGCATGACGTCGATCGCGTTGAGGCCCCTCACACCTACGGATGGAGAGGCGCCGCCCCCGTTCGCCGAAGCCGAGCCGTCCCACCGCTTGAACATGGTGGTCGCCGGCGCCGGAGGCTCCTCGCTGTCCGAGACGACCGGCTTCGCTGATTCGATCAGGCCACCTACGTCCATGACCGGGGCCCAGGTCGCCTCGGCCACCTCGGCCAGGTCCTTCGACCCGTGGAGCCTCACTTCCCGCAGTTCGACCTTCCCCGACAGCTTGCGCACAGCCTCGTCGCGGGCCCGGCGGCCGGCCTCGTCCTGGTCGGGCACGATCGTCACCCTCTTCTTGGCACTCAGGACGGGGATCGCGTCCTCCATGAGGCTGGCACCGTCCATGGCGAACGCCGGGAACCCGGCCTGCGCCGCAGCGAGCGCGTCGATGAACCCCTCGACGAGGACGACCTCCTCCGCCTCCCACGCACCGGGGGTCGCCCACAGCGGCGGACGGGAGCCGGGGGCGTTCTTGTACCTCGGCTGGGAGTCGTCCATCGCCCGGGTCGTGTGGTAGACCTCGTTCCCCTCCTCGTCGAGCCAGGGGATATAGAGGCGGCCATCCTCCTCGCGGAGGCCAGCCCGGGTGATGAGGTCCTGGTGCGTGATCCCGCGGCTCTCGAGGTACTCCTCAGCGTCCACGGTTCCGCCTCCCTCGGGGGGGACGGGGCGATCGCCGCCCTGCCTCGAGACCGGAGGTCACCGTAGCCTCCACCTCGTCGGGATCCAGCCCGGCGTGGAGCCCGGCCACGGCCAGCTCCTCCCGGACCTCATCGAGGGGGAGGTCGTCGCTCTCGATCAGCTGCCCGAGCGAGTACGCGGCCTCGTTCAAGGTGACGTTGCGGACGCCCTCGGGCGCCCGGCGGATCCTTCTTGTCTCGCGCCCGAGGGCTGTGCGCCCGTACAGGGAGGATGATCGCTTCACTGGCCCGACCCCCTTCGGCCTCCGGGATCGGCAGGGACAAGTCCTTCGCCCATGCGTCCACTCGCCCCGGACCCCGAAGGCTCGCCAGCACGCCTCAGCTCCTCGACGAACATGGTGATCGCCTCGGCGGGCACTCGCCGGCTCCGTCCGATGGCGACGCTCTCGATGCGCCCCGAGGTCATCAACTCGTACAGCTTCGAGCGGCTCACGCCGATGACCTGGGCCGCCTCCAGCGGCTTCAACAACAGCTTGTCCATGGCGCCCTCCTTCCCAAACGGTCTGAACCGCTTGGAACATAAACGACTCCCTGGAAGCTCTCGTAAAGTGAGAAGTGCCCTCCGACCAAGAGGCCGGGGCTCGGGGGAGCCCGACCATCTGATCCCTTGACCGGCGCGGATCCTCGGATCCTGCACGGGGACGAGCCAGTAGGTCGGAAAATCATGGTGGTACAATCGCTCTCTCAATTTAGAGAGGAGCAACTTGAGTCTGGGGGCGGACAGGTGGGAGGTGGAGAAGAGCCTCGGCCTTCCCTTGAGCGACGCGCAGTGGGAGGTGCTCGTTGACCCCGACTGGTTGGACAGTTACCGACACGCGGGACACCCTGATGACCTCGCGGAGGCTTTCCTGGCGCTAGCCAGACGGTTCGGCCAAAGGGCCGGGCAGGCTCAGAAGGGAACGGTCCCACGAAGCCCGCACCTCGACGAGTACGAGCGGGCCGTAGCGGCGGTGCTCGCCCAGGAAGCGGCCGAGCGTCGCCCCGTAGAGGACTTCCGCGACGAGGAACTCGGCGGGCAGCTGCTCGAGGAGGCCCGCCTGGAGGAGTGGATGACGGCCCGAGCCGATGAGGCGAAGCGGCTCGACCAGGAGCTGACGGGCAAGCCGTTCCCGAGGAACCCGCTGTTCCTTCTGGACTACCGGCTGGGTGGGGAGGACGAGGTGCGAAGCGTGTGGGCCGGCCAGGGCGTCCTCGCCCGCCTGCGCAAGGTCACCATCTGGCTAGCAGACACCTATCCCTGGGACGCCGCGGACGGCGCTGCGTTCCTCCTCTGCGGGCGGACACCCCCCGTGAGAGCCATTGAGGTCGCGTTCGCGGCCCCCCATCCTCGCTACGCCGCCGCCTCCGCACGGATCACGCTGTCGGTCGATCCGGTCTTGTCGCCCGCTCGGGTTGCAGAGGTCTATCGTGCCACTCGCAGGAGAGTCTTCCGCACCCGGCACCGCTCGCTCACTGTCAAGCACCTGCGGCTGGCTAGGTGGGCCCTACGGAAGAGCGACGGGGTCACCTGGATCCAGCTCATGCGGGAGTGGAACGCCGACTACCCGAATTGGCGCCAGGAGAGGCCCAGCAACTTCGCGAGGGACTGTACTCAAGCCATGGAGAGGCTTCTGAACCCACCAATCTCGGCTAGTCCCGGAAAGCGACGTCGTCAAGCGGCCGGGGAGGAAGAGGAATCACATAAGGGCTGGGCCGAATGATTGAACCCGTCGCAAAGAGCAGGTCCGGCCGAGGATTCGCGAGCGTGCCTCCAAGTGAGCCCGCATGCGGCTCCGGAGCACCGATGCCGATGCCAACAGGTGGCTCCAGCGGGTTCGAGGCATGTCGAGGCTGAGCGACAGGAAGGGAGGGCAACTAGATGGCTGGTACCTATGAGATCAGGGCCGAGACCGTCAGGTTCCGCTACACCGGCCCCCGATTCCCGCGGCCGATCTACGAGTCCTTCCATGGCCTCGCAGGGAAGCGGGACATCCAGCGGAGCCTTGCGAAGTGGGTCCAGGACATCGAGTCGGGCGAGTGGCACAAGCGCCAGGCCCGGCAGGCGAGCGCCAGGACGGTGCAGGACTCTTTCGATTCCTGGCTCCAGCGGGCCGACTTGAGGCGCACGACGCTCAAGGGCTACCGCAACGTGCTGAGCAAGTACGTGAACCCCGTGATCGGGAAGATGCTTGTGCAGGACGTTCAAACGGCCCAATGCCAGCAGGTCATCGACCGCATGACTGGCATGGGCAGGGCTGGCAAGACGGCCGTGAATGCCCATCGTGTCATGACGGCGGGGTTCAATGTCGCCGTCCGACAGGGTCTCCGGCCCGACAATCCTGCCGACAACCGTAAGGTGATCACCCCGTCGCCCCAACCGCCCCATCTGAGCGTGCCCTCCGTGGACCAAGTCAACCTGATCATGAAGGGGGCAGCGGACGGGCCAGACCACGCCGCGGTCGTCGTAGCGGCGGAGACGGGGCTACGGCGGGGCGAGCTGCTCGGGCTTCGCTGGTGCGACATCGACCTTGACCGCGGCCGGGCGCGCGTCGCCCAGACGGTCTTCGTGGTCGACGGAGAGGTTCGGTTCGGTGGGCCCAAGACCGAACGGTCCCGCAGGACGATCGGACTGACGCCCCGCGCGGTTACGCTCCTCCGGCGGCACCGGGCGGCCCAGAGCGAACGCCGGCTCTCTCTCGGGGCGATGTGGCATGACAACGATCTCGTGTTCGACAGGGGTGACGGAGGGCCCCTCCACCCCGACACGTTCAGCCGCCGGTTCCATGCCCTCGTGACCCGACTCGGGCTGAAGGGGGTTCGCCTTCACGACCTGCGCCACGCCTTCGCGACGAATCTGCTGGGCATGGTCGGGACCAAGGACACCTCGGCAGCCCTCGGCCACGCCTCGGAGGCGTTCACCATGCGCGTGTACCAGCATCTCGTGCCTGACGCGAATGCCGAACTCGTGGTTCAGGCCGTCGCCCAAGTCTACGGGGGGCTCGAGTAGCGTTCTTGTCCCACAGTTGTCCCAAGACTCGCTTGGCGCTCTCTCCGGGGAACCCTGGATCGGCAAGCCTCATGCGCCATCCGCGCTGGTGGGAAGGCGTTTCGTAGAATCGTGCGGGGCCGTTAGCTCAGTGGCAGAGCAGGGGGCTTTTAACCCTCGTGTCGTAGGTTCGATCCCTACACGGCCCACCGGGCCGCGGGCAGACCCCACCCGGTCCGGCGCTATACTCGTCTGCGCTGCCCCAGGCCGAGGGCGCAGGGGTCGCGCCGTGGCCCCCATCGTCTAGCGGCCCAGGATGTCGCCCTTTCAAGGCGGAGACACGGGTTCGAATCCCGTTGGGGGCACGAACCGCATAGAGGTCCCGTGGTGTAGCCCGGTCAAACACGCCGCCCTGTCAAGGCGGAGATCGCCGGTTCAAATCCGGTCGGGACCGCAAGGCGCCCCCGGCACGACGCGAGGGGTCGCCGCCGAGGCGAGGTAGCTCAGTTGGCAGAGCACGCGGCTGAAAACCGCGGTGTCGGCAGTTCGATTCTGCCCCTCGCCACCAGGGCGCCGTGGCGAGGAGCGCTCCCGATCCCCTTACGTTCGGCCGGTGGTTGACTCCTGGAGAAGCCCGCGGATCTCCGACTCGCGGTAGCGGCGATGCCCTCCCAGCGTCCTGATGGACGAAAGCTTCCCAGCCTTCGCCCACCGGGTCACCGTCTTGGGGTCGACGCGGAACATCGCGGCGACCTCCGCGGGGGTGAGAAGCCTCTCCCCATCCTCCGTTGCATTCTTCACACAACCCTCCAGTCCGTGGCGGGCCGGACCTCAGCGTCGATTCGGGCGAATTGTCGCCGAGCCAAGCCATCGAGAACATAGACAATTCGGACTAATTTATCTGACCGTCCGGGACTACCGGACACCGCCGTCATGGCCCTCAATTGAGCGACTCCTTGCTCCGGGCCTCGGCCCACCGGGCGGCCACGACCTGGTAGAGGTCGACGGCCCGGGCCATCTCCCCCCCGCCCTCGACCACGCTGATGGCCTCCTGGATCTCCCGGCCGCTGTGGTCGTTGTCCAGCTCGTCCCAGGTGAACAGCCCCGACACCGAGGCGTAGTCGAGCTCGACCATGGAATGAGGGTTGAACGAGGAGAGCCATCGCCCAAGGTCCCTGACCAGGCCGGCCACCGGCGACAGGTCCGAGCGCCGGAGGGCCTGGAGGGCTCGTTCGGCCCGGCGCCTGGCCACCCCGATGGGCGTCCAGTAGAACAGCCGATAGTCGCCGGACCCGTCCTCCACCAGGCGGCGCTCCTCCCCGTCCACCAGCACGAACCACCGGACCGGTACGTGCCAGGGGCTCTGGAGCATCGACGGCACCGCCGAGGGCTCGCGCCGCTTCATCCGGGCCAGCTCCCGAGCGGCTCGCCGCGCCTCGGTGTCGGGGACAAGGGCATCCACCATCTCGAAGGGGGCGGACTCCCGGAGCGACAGGATGCTGGCCAGCACCCGGAGCCGGGTTCGCCAGGGGCACACGTAGTGGCGGCCGTCGACCAGCCGGACGTCGGCCTGTTCGCCGTCGTCGTCCGTGGCGATCAGGCCGATCAGGCCTCCCCCGACCTGGGACCGCTCGCGGTAGATGGGCCGGGACGGCGGCCGGCTCCCCCCCGACACGATGTATCGCTCCCAGTGGCCACGTTCGGCCTCGGTGAACGTGTCCAGGGGCCGGAACACCCGCAGGTAGGCGCAGGGAATCACGGGGCGAATCATAGGGGGCGCCATGCTGGTGAGCCAGCGTTCGTGAGAAAAGAGCGAAACGTTCGGGCCGTCCGACACCCTCTCGTGGGCGGCGCCGTCCCGAGGGCGCCGCCGGCGGGCCCCCAGAACGTCCCTGGTACACTCGCCCCTCGACGGGACCGGCATGATCCGGGAGGTACGGGTGAGGAGCGAACCTGGGCCCGTATCGGGAGCCGAAGGCTAGTGTCCGTCTTCGATCGTCTGGAGGCCGAATACGAAGAGGTCGTGTTCTTCCACGACCCGCCCACGGGCCTTCGAGCCATCGTGGCCATCCATTCGACCCATCTCGGCCCCGCGCTGGGCGGCACCCGCTTCTATCCGTTCGAATCCGAAGACGACGCGCTGAAGGACGTGCTGCGGCTGGCCAGGGGCATGACGTACAAGGCGGCCGCGGCGGGTCTGGACCTGGGGGGCGGCAAGGCCGTGATCATCGGCGACCCCAAGCGGATCAAGTCCGAGGAGCTGCTCCGGGCCTACGGCCGGTTCATCGAGAGCCTGGGGGGGCGCTACATCACGGCGGAGGACATCGGCACCACCGGCGATGACATGGACATGATCCGCCGGGAGACCCGCTACGTCACCGGGGTCTCCCCGGAGCTGGGCGGCTCCGGCGACCCGTCGCCGGTCACCGCCTACGGGGTGCTGCTGGGGATGCGGGCCTGCGCCGAGGAGGCTTGGGGCGAACACTCGCTTGCGGGCCGGCGGGTGGCGGTGCAGGGCGTGGGCAAGGTCGGCTACCACCTGGTGAAGCACCTGCTCGAAGAGGGCGCGCGGGTCGTGGTGTCGGACGTCGACGTGGACGCCGTGGGCCGGGCGGTCAGGGACTTCGGCGTGGAGACCACCGAGACCGAGAAGATCCACGCCACCGATTGCGACGTGTTCGCCCCCTGCGCCCTGGGAGCGGTGATCCGCGACGACACCCTGCCGGAGCTGAAGTGCCGGGTGGTGGCGGGTTCGGCCAACAACCAGCTCGAACGGCCCGAGCACGGAGAGGCCCTGGCCGAGATGGGGATCGTGTACGCCCCGGACTACGTGATCAACGCGGGCGGCCTGATCAACGTGGCCGATGAGCTCCAGGGATACGACCCGAACCGGGCCAGGGCGCGGGTGGACAGCATCTACCGAAACGTCCGGCAGATCTTCGAGGTCGCCCGCGACCGCCACATCAGCACGGCCGCGGCGGCCGACGCGTTCGCGGTCGAGCGGATCGGGAAGATCGGGCGGGTCCGGTTGACGTGGGTCCCGGGCGGCCGCGGCTGGGCCCGGATCTGGGCCCGTTGAGCCTGTCGAGCCGTTGAGCCGCGCTCCCGTGCTGTCGCAGGAACCCGGCAAGCCCATGCGGCTGCTGCCGGTGGGCGACGAACCGGCCGGGGACGTCTCGGCCACCGGGCTCTCGGACGAGGAGCTTCGGGAGCTGTACCGGCTGATGGCGCTGGTCCGGCGAGCCGACCTCGAGTCCACCGCGCTGCAGCGCCAGGGGGAGCTGGCGGTGTACCCGCCGCTGATCGGCCAGGAGGCCGCCCAGGTGGGTTCGAGCTTCGCGCTGCGGGACGAAGATTGGATCTTCCCGTCGTACCGCGAGCTGGGGGCGGCCGTGGTGCGCGGGATCGACATGGGCCAGTACCTGCACTTCTACCGGGCCACGTGGCACGGCGGGACCTACGACGCGCCGGGTCACCGGTTCGGCCACGTGTGCGTGCCGGTGGGCTCGCAGATCCTGCACGCGGTCGGCCACGCCATGGGCTCGAAGCTGGACCGGGCGCCGGTGGTCTCGCTCGTGTACTTCGGGGACGGCGCCACCTCGGAGGGCGACTTCCACGAGGGGTGCAACTTCGCCGCGGTGTTCGGCGCCCCGGTGGTGTTCTTCTGCCAGAACAACCAGTGGGCCATCTCGGTCCCGCTGGCCGACCAGACCGTCGCGCCCATCTGGATGAAGGCCGGGGCCTACGGGTTCCCCGGAGTGCAGGTCGACGGGAACGACGTGCTCGCGGTGTACCTGGCCACGAAGGATGCGGCCGAGCGGGCCAGGTCCGAAGGGGTGCCAACGCTCGTCGAGGCGGTCACCTACCGCATCGGGGCGCACTCGACCGCCGACGACGCCTCGAGGTACCGGGGGGCCGAGGAGGTCGAACGATGGAAGGCCCTGGACCCGCTGGACCGGTACCGGGCCTGGCTGGCCGCGGACGGCCCGGCGGACGACGGGTTCTTCGAGAACGTCGACGTCGAGGCCAGAGCGTTCGCGGCGAAGCTTCGGGCGGACGTCATCGGCTCGGGGCCCCGCCCGGTCGAGGAGATGTTCGAGTGGGTGTTCGAGGGGGAGCTGCCTCCGCACCTGACCCGGCAGCGGGACGAAGCCCTGCGGTTCGGCCCGGGGGACGACGCCGGTGGCTGAGGTCACCATGGTGAAGGCGCTGAACCAGGCGCTCCGGGACTCCCTGGCCGAGGACCCCCGGATGCTCGTGCTCGGGGAGGACGTGGGCAGGCTGGGCGGGGTGTTCCGGGTGACCGACGGCCTGCAGGCCGACTTCGGCCGGGAGCGGGTGTTCGACACGCCCCTGGCGGAGGCGGGGATCGCCGGGGTGTCGGTGGGCCTGTGCATGGCGGGATGGCACCCCGTGTCGGAGATGCAGTTCGACGGGTTCTCCTACCCGGCCCTGGACCAGGTGATCAGCCACGTGGCGAAGTTCCGGATGCGCTCGCGGGGGCGGATGGGCATGCCGATGGTGGTGCGGATCCCCTACACCGGCGGGTACGGGGGGGCGGAGCACCACAACGACAGCCCCGAGACCTACTACGCGCACACGGCGGGCCTGAAGGTGGTGACGCCGTCCTCGGCGCTCGACGCCTATCACCTGCTGCGGGCCTCCATCGCCGACCCCGACCCGGTGATCTTCCTTGAGCCGAAGAGCCGGTACTGGTCGAAGGAGGAGGGCTCGCCGGAACGCTCCGCCGGCGGCGACGGCGGGCTGCCGATCGGCCGGGCCCGGGTGGTCCGGGAGGGTTCGGACTGCACCATCGTCTCCTACGGGGCGATGGTGGCGAGGTCGCTCGCCGCGGCCGAGGTGGCCGCCGAGGAGGGCACGGAAGTCGAGGTCCTGGACCTTCGCTCGCTGGTGCCCCTGGACCTGGCCGCCCTGGCGGCGTCGGTTCGAAAGACCGGCCGGGCGGTCGTGGTGCACGAGGCCCCCATGACCTTGGGGATGGGAGCCGAGGTGGTCGCCCGGCTCGTGGAGGACTGCTTCGACCACCTGGAGGCGCCGGTGCTGCGGGTGACGGGCTACGACACGCCGTATCCGCCGGCCACCATCGAGAAGCACTACGTCCCGAGCGTGGAGCGCATCCTGGCCGCGGTGGAGCGGGTGACGGGCTACTGATGGAGGCGTCCCGGTGAGCGTGCGGGAGTTCCTGCTCCCCGACCTCGGCGAGGGCCTGGAGGACGCCGAGGTGGTGTCGTGGCGGGTGTCGGAGGGCGAACGCGTCTCACTCAACCAGATCCTGGCCGAGGTGAACACGGCCAAGGCGGTGGTCGAGATCCCCGCCCCGTGGGAGGGCGTGGTGGCGAAGCTCCACGCGAA
>WNGK01006979.1_pt1 | contig 12589 bp, 13 predicted proteins | sample 5400601 | NCBI WGS metagenome assembly WNGK01 (sample SAMN13153376, study PRJNA577476) | soil metagenome | isolation source: 60 cm soil or saprolite under Garry oak tree replicate 1 | place: USA:California | collected 2016-06-15 | reverse complement strand
GAGAACGAGGTCGGGCTCGAGCGCGAGGATCTTTTGAAAGTCGGCGGAGATGAACGCCGACACCCGCGGCTTCTCCCGGCGCACCCGCGCCGGCCGCACCGCGTAGCCCGACACGCCGACGATGCGCCGCTCCTCGCCGAGGAGATAGAGCGTCTCCACGGTCTCTTCGGTGAGGCAGACGATGCGCTCGGGCGGGAACATCGAGCCGCCGCTCACTCCGACAGCGTGACGGGCTGGCTGAACTCCGAGGTGGCGCCGTCCGCCGACGTGAGCGTGGCCGTGAACGAGGCCGGCATCGCGGCGAGCTTGGTGGCATCGACCGTCAGCGAGAATTTGCCCAGCCCCCCGGCGTCGGACGTGGTCACGACCTCGCCGAGAAATATTTCGCCTTCGCCGCTGCCCGCCGCCCGATTGCCGAACACTTCCACGGTGAAACGCGACAGCGGCTTGCCGCGCAGCTCGCCCTGCACCGTGAGCTCGCCCCCGCTCTTGCGTACCCGCTCGAGCGTGGGGGCGGCGAGACCGCCGTTCGGCGGCGCTTGGCAGTTGGGCGCGCCATCCGGGCAAATCTTGGCGAGATTTCCCGGCGCCGGAGCGACGCCGGTGCCGCGCTTGCCGACATAGCGTTCGTGCTCGCCGCTCGGCAGGCCGAACACGATGCCGCCCTTGCGGATGTCGGGGTCGCAACTGCCGCCGGCGAAGCAGCGCTCGATCTTTTGGCCATTGCCGTAGATGGCGTTGTGGGAGATCCATGCCATCGTCATGGTAGGCGCCGGCCGCACCGCGATGCCCACGGCGTTGCCGGAGATGACGTTGCCATCGATGATATTGCCGGCGCCGGACAGGCTCAGGCCGAAGGTATTGTTGGTGAAGATATTGGCGGCGATGTAGTTGCGATGCCCCCAGTTGATTTGCAGGCCGTCAGAATATCCTTCGAAGCGGTTGCTCACCACGACGTTGTCGTTTCCGAGCAGGATTTCGATGCCCTGCGACGGCTCCGGCTTGGCGCCGGTCGAGCGGAAGACGTTGTCGGCCACCATATTGAAGGCGGCGCCGCGCGTGAGCTCGAGACCGTCGCCGTTGTCGAGGAATTCATTGCGCTGCACCTTGTTGTGCATCGTAGTCGTGGCGGTGGGATTGCCACTGCCGTCGTCGCCTGTGAGCATCACGCCGGCGCCGCCGCGATTACCGACGATGCGGTTGTCGTGAATCGAGTTGCCGCTCGCGCGGTGGATCAGCACGCCGATGCAGAAATTGCGAATTTCCAACCCGCTGATCTCGACGCCTTGGGTGTCGACCAAAGCGAGGCCGGGATTGGTGGTCGTGCGCACGTTGGCGCCGTATTGGCCGGCGACGGCCCCAGGGCATGTTTGCGGACCCTTGTCCTCGATGTAGCCGGAGCCGTCGAGGGCGACGAACTCGCCGCTGCGCTTCCATGGTGCGCCCTCGATCACCACCGGGCCTTTGATCGCCGGCAGCAGCGAAGCGAGCTTGATCACGTGCGGCGCCTGACCCGCCGGATCGACCTCGATGCGGAAGCGTCCGGGCGCCGCGTTGTTGCGCTCGATCGCCCAGCGCAGCGAGCCTTCGCCGCCGTCATCGGCAGTGCGGGTGACGCGCAGCACCTCGGGCGCCGCCGTCGAAGGGCTTTGCGCGCCGGCGTGGGTTGAAATCGCCCAAAGCGCAACGGCGGCGAGGTAACGAATAGAACGTGCCGACACATGATCCTCCCGAGTTCGTTGCGGCGGTGACGCCGCATTCGCCCGAAGGGCCGTTTCCCGCGAGCGTGCACCTCTCGGGCCGCATCGGCAAGGCGGCGGACCATATTGGCTTATGCCGGTCATATCACCACATGATGACTGCCCTGATGGTCGGAGGCCCCCATGCCGCAAGCAAGGAAAGCGCGCGCCGTCGGTTTCAACCATGTCGCCCTCGAGGTCGGCGATATCGAGGAGGCGCTGGCATTCTACGGTCGCCTGTTCGACTTCAAGCTGCGCGGCAAGAGCAAGACCATGGCCTTCATCGATTTGGGCGATCAGTTCCTAGCGCTGCAGAAGGGCCGCACCCAGGCGGCTGACGACGGCCGTCATTTTGGACTCGTGGTCGACGACAAGGACGCGGTGCGCCGCGCGCTGGCGGCGGCGGGCATCAAGCCACTGCCCGGCCGGTTCCTCGATTTCCGCGACCCCTGGGGCAACCGAATAGAGATCGTCGGCTACGACAACATCCAGTTCACCAAGGCGCCGAACGTGCTGCGCGGGATGGGGCTCGCCCATCTGTCGAAGAACAAGAACGCGATCAAGGAGCTCAAGGACAAGGGCATGGCCCCGACCTGAGGGCTGTCGCCGGTGGATTGGCGGGGGCCGACGATCAGAGCATCTTGTTCTGGAGTGGAGTCAGCTCAAGCGGCGAACTCGGTCTGCTCCCTCCCCCGCTTGCGGGGGAGGGGTGGGGAGGGGGTGAGTTCGCGCACATGAATCCTTTTGCATGCCGCCTCGATGTTGCTGCATGCCCCCTCCCTATCCCTCCCCCGCTTGCGGGGGAGGGAATGCACCGAGCGCGCGGAGTCATCATGCTTCAAGCACAAACGAACATGCTCATGCCGTGAGTTCCGCCGTTGCCGCGTCGAGCACCTCGAGCCCGCCGGCGGCGGCCACGCGCCCGCCGTCGAGCAGCACCACCGAGGTCGCGATGCGTTTGAGCTCCGGCGCGTGGTGACTGACATAGACCATGGGCACGTGCGCCTCGTCGCGCAGCTTCTGCAGATAGGGCAAAATCTCGCGCTTCCTGGCGGCGTCGAGCGAGGCGAGCGGCTCGTCGAGGAGCAGGAGCCGGGGACGCATCAGCAGCGCGCGGCCGAAGGCGACGCGCTGGCGCTCCCCACCCGAGAGCTTCCCCGGCCGCCGGTCGAGCAAGTGGCCGATGTCGAGCAAATTCACGATCCGCGCCATTTCGGCGCCGTCGCGCGCAAGCCCGCGCATGCGTCGGCCATAGTCGAGGTTCGCCGCAACGCTCAGATGCGGGAACAAGCGTCCCTCCTGAAAGACGTAACCGATGCGGCGGCGGTGCGCCGGCACATCGATGCGTGCGGCGGAATCGAACAGCACGGTATCGTCGAGCCGGATACGTCCTCGGTCCGGCGCGACGAGCCCGGCGATCATGTTGACGAGGGTCGTCTTGCCCGCGCCCGACGCCCCGAACAAGGCGGTGACTCCGCCTGCGGTCTCGAAGCGCGCCGAAAGCGAGAAGTCGCCCAGCCGTTTCTCCACGTCGACCGCCAGCATGCTCATTCCCCGTGGAAGCGCGTGCCGGCGCGGCGCGCGAGCCATTCGGCCACCACCAGCGCCGCCAGCGAGATCGCGATCGCCACCAGGACCAGCCGGCCTGCCGCCGCGTCGCCGCCGGGGACCTGGGTCAAGGTATAGATCGCCGCCGAAATCGTCTGGGTCTCGCCGGGAATGTTGGACACGAAGGTGATGGTCGCGCCGAACTCTCCCAGCGCCTTGGCGAAGCACAGCACCATGCCCGCGATCAGCCCCGGCATCGCCAGCGGCAAAGTGACGGTGAGGAATATCCAGAGGCGGTCGGCGCCGAGCGTCGCGGCGGCGTCTTCGAGCTTGCGGTCGATCGCTTCGATCGCGAGCCTGATCGGACGCACCAGCAATGGAAATCCCATGACGCCGCAGGAGAGCGCCGCGCCGGTCCAGCGGAACGAGAACACGATGCCGAAATGATCGGCGAGAAATGCGCCGATCGGTCCGCGGCGGCCGAACGAGATCAAGAGCAGATAGCCGGTGACGACCGGCGGCAGCACCAGCGGCATATGCACCAGGCCGTCGAGCAGCGCCTTGCCCCAGAAATTCTTGCGCGCCAGCAGCCAGGCGACGGCGATGCCGAACGGCAGCGCCACCACCGTCGCCACCAGCGCGATCTTGAGCGACAGGCGGATCGCGACCCATTCGTCGGGGGAGAGGTCGAGCATGGCTGATCACGGATGAGCGACGATAGATGCAGAGAACACAAGGCCGCACCTGGCATCATCTGTCATACGCAATCCGGCTGATCGGTTTGGCATCATATTGCCGTCGTCGTCCCCGCGGAGGCGGGGACCCATATTCCAGAGAGGGTGGTTATGGGTCCCCGCAACGGGGTGCCCGCGACGCCAGCGTCGCGGGGTGCCCCTCGCGGGGACGACAGTCCTATCGACGGATGATTCGGATTCGGTATCACCTGCTGTCCTCAAGACGTCGGCCTCACCAGGACCGTAAAACCGTAAGTCTCGAACACCGCCTTCGCCGCGCCCGAGCGCAGGAAGGCGAGGTATCGCGCGGCCTCGGGCTTGGCGTTCACGGTCAGCGCCACGGGATAGACGATGGGGGGATGCGAGTCGGCGGGAAAAGCGCCGACGATCTTCACGTTCGGCTCGACCTTGGCGTCGGTCTCGTAGACGATCCCGAGCGGCGCCTCCCCGCGCGCGACCAGCGTGAGCGCCGCGCGCACGTTCTCGGTCATGGCGAATTTCGGTTCGGCCGCGGCCCACGCGCCGAGCTTCTCCAGCGCGGCCTTGGCGTATTTGCCGACCGGCACGGCGCGCACGTCGGCGGTGACGATGCGGCCGTCGCCGACGAGTTTCGCCAGGTCGAAGCCGGGCGCGATGGTGACGTTGCCGATCTTGGAGTCCTTGGGTGCGATCAGCACCAACCGGTTGCCGAGAAGATTGACGCGGGTGTCGTCCTTGATGAGCTTGTGCTGCGCGCCATAGTCCATCCAGTCGAGGTCGGCGGAGGCGAAGACGTCGGCGGGTGCGCCGTTCTCGATCTGCTTGATCAGTGCCGAACTCGCCGCATAGCTCGCCACCACCTTGATTCCTGTACTCTTGGTGAAGGCGGCATTGACGTCGTCGAGCGCGTTCTTCAGCGAGGCGGCGGCAAAGACCGTGATGGTTTTGTCCTGCGCCAGCGCAGGGGTCAGCGGGCTCGCCAGCCCCATGCCGAGGGCGACGGCGGCGAGAAACGAAGCGATGCGATCGAGCATTCTGGCGCTCCTTGAAGCTGCCGGCGCGCCCGCGTGATGCCGCGCCGCGCTCCGGCAAGTGGTCCGGCCACAGGTTTGTCGGGAAGCGACCAACCCGGAAGCGCCGTTCCGGGGCAGAGGCGCGCTTACGGCGCGCCATGGGCCGCGGCGCAAGAGTAGCAGGATCGTATTCGAAGGCAAAGGTGTGCCTCGATTGTCCTGCGGTCCCCGCGCCACCGTCCGCTCGTCCCCGCGGAAGCGGGGACCCAGCCCTTTGGCCCTGGATTCCCGCTTGCGCGGGAATGAGCGGAGGAGTTTTGTGCGCTTGCCGCGACTCGGGCCCGCTCGAGTTTGCCCGCAGCCGGCTAGGTTGGACTTTAGAGATGAAAAAAGATGTCCGGATCGACTAGCTCTTCGATGGCCGAAGCAGCGCCACTCGAAGGTGAGTACGACTACATCATCGTCGGCGCGGGCTCGGCCGGCTGCGTGCTGGCGAACCGGCTCTCCGCCGATCCGGGAACGCGCGTGCTGCTGCTCGAAGCCGGCGGCAAGGACAACTGGATCTGGTTCCACATCCCGGTCGGCTACCTCTTCGCCATCGGCAATCCGCGCTCGGACTGGATGTTCAAGACCGAGCCGGAGGAGGGGCTCAACGGCCGCAGCCTCAACTATCCGCGCGGCAAGGTGATCGGCGGCTCCTCATCCATCAACGCCATGATCTATATGCGCGGCCAAGCCGCCGATTACGACCACTGGCGCCAGCTCGGGCTCGCCGGCTGGGGTTCCGACGACGTGCTGCCGTTCTTCCGCCGGCATGAGGACCATTTTCTCGGCGCCAGCGCGGCGCACGCGGTCGGCGGCGAATTGCGCATCGAGGCGCCGCGCGTGCGCTGGGACATCCTCGATGCCTTCTGCGCGGCGGCGGAACAGGCGGGCATCAAGCGCATCGGCGATTTCAATACCGGCGACAACGAGGGCAGTTGCGTCTTCCACGTCAACCAGAAGCGCGGGCGGCGCTGGTCGGCGGCGCGCGGCTTTCTCAAGCCGGTGCTCAACCGCGCCAATCTGCGGCTCGAAACCCACTGCCTGGTGGAAAGGATCGCGTTCGACGGCAGGCGCGCGGCGGGCGTGCACTGGCGGCAGAACGGCGTGGGTCGATCCGCGCGCTGTCGCGGCGAGGTGATCTTAGCGGCCGGCTCGATCGGCTCGATCCAGATTCTCAAGCTCTCCGGCATCGGCGGCGCCGAGGAGCTCAAGCGCCTCGGCATTGCGGTCGTGCTCGACAAGCCCGGCGTCGGCAACAACCTGCAGGATCACCTCCAGCTTCGGCTCATCTACAAGGTCGTGGGCGCCGAGACCCTCAACGAGACCTATCGCTCGCTCATCGGCCGCGCGCGCATGGGGCTCGACTATGCGCTGTTTCGCCGCGGCCCGCTCACCATGGCGCCCTCGCAGCTCGGGTTGTTCACGCGCTCGGATCCCGCGCGCGAGCGCGCCAATCTCCAGTTCCACGTGCAGCCGCTGTCGCTCGACAAATTCGGCGACCCGCTGCACGAATTCCCCGCGCTGACCGCGAGCGTGTGCAACCTGCAGCCGACGAGCCGCGGCTTCGTGCGGCTGCGCTCCGCGGACGCCGCCGACAAGCCGGTGATCAAGCCGAACTATCTGTCCACCGACGAAGATCGCCGCGTGGCGGTCGACTCCATCCGCCTCGCGCGCAGGATCGTGGCGCAGCCCGCGCTCGCGCGGTACACGCCGGTCGAGCATCTTCCGGGCAGCTCCGTCGGCGACGACGACGCGGCGCTGATCAAGGCCGCCGGCGACATCGGCACCACGATCTTTCACCCCGTGGGCACCGCCAAGATGGGGCGCGCGAGCGACCCCATGGCGGTGGTCGACGAGCGTCTGCGCGTGATCGGGCTCGAGCGGCTGCGCGTGGTCGACGCCTCGGTCATGCCGACGATCACGTCGGGCAACACCAACGCGCCGACCATGATGATCGCGGAGAAGGGCGCCGCGATGATCCGGGAGGACCGACGCGCCTAGCGGATCTCAGGCCGCGCCCATGGGACTTGACCCGACGGAGACCCGTTTGCGGCGGAAAACGCAGCAGATGCGGCGCTCAAGTGGCCGCCCACAACGGAGCGGGCCACACGTTTTGTAGGCGTTCGGCGCGCGCGGCAGCGTCGCGCATGATGCCGGACAGCAATCGGTAGACCTCGGTCCACGCCGCCGCCGCGGCGGGTGTCCACGCGTGACCGAGACCCTGTTCCAGGGTCCACAACAGCGCAGCGCCCACGGAATCGTATTGCGCGTCGGTGACGCCATAGCCGGCGTGGCGGCGGCCGAGATCCTCGACCTTCGTTACCAGCGCGCCGAGATTGTCCAGTCCACCGATGGCGAAGGCCAATGTCTGCAACAGCTTTTTGCGTTGCGCGACCATATCGGTCGCGCGGAACAGCTTGCGCGTGGTGGGGTCGATTTCGAACAGCCGACGATAGAACATGTCGGCCGCCGCATCGGCGATGGGAGCCACCTGTTTCCAGGTATCCCGCACGAGTTGCTTCTGTTCGGGGGTCATTGCGTTGCTCGTGCTTCCGCCGATGCGGCCTTTGCGTCGTCGCTCAGAAGACCGTCATTAGGTCCTGGATCCGCTGGCCCGGCAGATCGCCGGCCTGCAGCATCAGCTCGAGCGGGTTGACCGACACCGACGCCGCGGGTTGCTCGGCCGGCGTCCGCCAGGCAGCGACCAGCGGCACCGCCGCCAGCAGGCTCAAGGTGGCCGCGGTCAGCGTGGCGGTTACGATACGAGTAGCGTTGTGCATAGGAACCTCCATCAAGCTGCCGGTAAGGGGCCGGGAGCATTTGAAGGATGCTTAGCCGCAGACGCGATCAGAGGCTTGAGGCGGAGCTGAAGTTGATGCTGAATCTGCTTGAAGATTTTCTGGAGATTTTCTGAAGATGGTATAATGGCCCTCCCGAGGGGGCCGCCGCTCGGCGGTCCCGAAGGTAAAGTTCCGGGCGACGTCAAGGGAGGACACGCGCCCCTTCCGGGCAGCCGCGCCCAACCGAAGTTCAGGTGCCGGCCGCCAGGACAAAGCACGGGCGACGATCATCGCCAGCCCAGGTCGTCAAGCAATCCCCTATGCATCGACGATGAAGATCGCGCACAAGGCATGATCCGCAAAGACTGGCGCGCGTAGGCGCCGCTTGGAGGACCACATGTGGGCAAATTACCTGATGAAGCTCGTCAATCGGGTCAAGGCCATCCTGCTGTCGCCACAGGCGGAATGGAAGGTGATCGAGCGGGAGCAGGACACGCTTTTCGATCTGTTGATCAGCTACGTCGCGATCCTCGCCGCCATCCCGGAGATCGCCCACTTCATCGGCCAGTCGCTCATCGGCGGCTACGCGCCGATCGTTCCGAGTCTCTTGCGCGCGGTCGTCGTCTACTTCGTGGCCTTCGCGATGGTCTACATCATCGCGGGGGTGATCGATCTGCTGGCGCCGAGATTCGGCGCCGAGAAGAACTTTCCCAATGCCGTCAAGCTGTCGGCCTACTCCCACACGCCGCTCTGGCTCGCCGGCATCTTTCTGCTCATCCCCGGTCTGAACTTCTTGTTGATCCTGGGTCTTTACGGGTTCTACCTGCTGTGGGTCGGGTTGCCCATGCTGATGAAGGTGCAAAGCGACAAGGCGCTGCCCTACGCGGCGATCGTCACCGCCTGTGCGCTCATCCCCGCGATCGTGCTGACGATGATTTAGCAACGAATGTCGCTGTCACGGCGCCGCGCGGCAGGCGGCGCACGGGCGACCTGAGTGTGGCCGGCAGCTTAGCGCTCGGCGCGGCCCACGACCGCCATCAGCTCTTCGATTTTTCGGCGCTGATCGGCCTTGTTGCCGGAGACAATCGCATGCTCCACGCAATGCGCGACGTGGTCGCGCAGGATTTCCTCTTCCACGCGTCTGAGCGCGGCGCGCACCGCCGCAACCTGCGTCACGATGTCGATGCAATAGCGATCCTCGTCGACCATGCGCGCGATGCCGCGCACCTGGCCCTCGATTCGGCTCAAGCGCTTGGCGCAGGACGCCTTGATGTCTTTGCGCATGCGCGCTATATACCCCCATAGGGTATAAGTTGCAACCCCTGAGGAACGGCTCATGGCGCGCGCGAGCGGCTCGACGCAGACCGGCTGCTGCTCGGCAACCGACCATCCGGCTGCGGCGCCGACGGATAATGCCTTGATGCACGACCATTGCCATCGCCCCGGCGACGCGCGATCGCCGGCGAAGTCGCCGCCCGCGCCGGACGGCACGATCTATACCTGCCCGATGCATCAGCAGATCCGGCAGGTGGGCCCCGGTGTCTGCCCGATCTGCGGCATGGCGCTGGAGCCGGAATTGGCCTCCGCCGAAGCGGCGCCGAACCCCGAGCTGGCCGACATGACGCGCCGGTTCTGGATCGCCCTCGTGCTCACGCTTCCGGTGCTCGCGCTGGAGATGGGCGGCCACCTCACCAATCTCCACGTGCTTCTCGGCCAGAACTGGTCGAACTGGCTGCAATTTGTACTCGCCACGCCGGTGGTGCTGTGGGCGGGCTCTCCGTTCTTCGTGCGCGGCTGGCAATCCCTCGTCACCCGCAATCTCAACATGTTCACGCTGATCGCCATGGGCATCGGCGTGGCATGGCTCTACAGCGTGGTCGCGATCCTGCTGCCCGGCCTGTTCCCGCCAGCGTTTCGCAGTCCGGACGGCGCGGTCGCCGTCTATTTCGAAGCCGCCGCCGTCATCACCGTGCTTGTGCTGCTCGGTCAGGTGCTCGAGTTGCGCGCGCGCGAACAGACGTCGGGCGCGATCCGAGCCCTGCTCGATCTCGCCCCCAAGACCGCGCGGCGCTTGAACGCGGACGCAAGCGAGGAGGAGGTGTCCCTCGACGCCATCGCGGTGGGTGATCGGCTCCGCGTTCGTCCGGGCGAGAAAGTTCCCGTCGATGGCGAGCTGATCGAAGGACGCTCGGCGGTCGACGAGTCGATGGTGACGGGAGAATCGATGCCCGTGACCAAGGAGGCGGGCGCGAAGGTCATCGCCGGTACGCTCAACACCACCGGCAGCTTCGTCATGCGGGCGGAAAAGGTCGGGCGCGACACCATGCTGTCCCGGATCGTGCAAATGGTCGCGGCGGCCCAACGCTCGCGGGCGCCGATCCAGCGATTGGCGGACCAGGTGTCGGGCTGGTTCGTGCCCACGGTGATCGTGGTCGCGCTCGTGGCATTCGCCGCGTGGAGCATCTACGGGCCGGAGCCGCGTTTCGCGTTCGGATTGGTCGCGGCGGTCACGGTGTTGATCATCGCCTGTCCCTGCGCGCTCGGTTTGGCGACGCCGATGTCGATCATGGTCGGCGTCGGACGCGGCGCCCAGGTTGGCGTGTTGATCAAGAACGCCGAAGCGCTGGAGCGGATGGAAAAGATCGACACCCTCGTCGTCGACAAGACCGGAACGCTCACGGAAGGTAAGCCGAAGGTGGTGGCCGTCGTCGCGGCCAAGGGGTTCCACGAAAACGACGCGCTGCGATGGGCTGCGAGCGTGGAAAAGGCGAGCGAGCATCCGCTCGCGCTCGCGATCGTCGCCGCCGCGGAGCAGCGCAAGCTCAACCTCTCGGCCGTCGCCGAGTTCGATGCGCCGACCGGCAAGGGCGTGGTGGGCGTCGTCGATGGGCGGCGGCTCGCGCTCGGCAATGCAAAGTTTTTGCGCGAACTCGGCGTGCAAACCAACGAGCTGGAGCAAGACGCCGAACGGCTTCGGCACGAGGGGGCGACGGCGATCTTCCTCGCCGTCGACGGCAAGGTTGCCGCGGTGATCGCCATCGCCGATCCGGTGAAACGCACGACTCCGGATGCGCTCAACGCGCTCTTGCAAGAAGGCGTCCGGGTGGTGATGCTGACCGGCGACAACAAGACCACGGCGGATGCGGTCGCGCGGCGTCTCGGCATCACCGAGGTGGAAGCCGAGGTGCTGCCGGACCAGAAGAGCGCCGTCGTTGAGAAGCTGCAAAAGGAGGGGCGCTCGGTCGCGATGGCCGGCGACGGCGTCAACGACGCGCCGGCGCTGGCGGCCGCCGAAGTCGGCATCGCCATGGGCACCGGGACCGATGTCGCGATCGAAAGCGCGGGCGTCACCTTGCTCAAGGGCGACCTGACCGGGATCGTGCGCGCGCGCCGGCTCTCCCAGGCGACGATGCGCAACATCCGTCAGAACCTGTTCTTCGCCTTTATTTATAATGCGGCCGGGGTGCCGATCGCCGCCGGGGTGCTCTATCCGGTGTTCGGCATCCTGCTCTCGCCGATCATCGCCGCGGCGGCGATGGCGCTCTCGTCCGTCAGCGTGGTAGGAAATTCCCTGCGGTTGCGACGCGTGTCCTTGTGAACTCCGCGGCTGTGGAAGCTTCCCGATGCAGACCGAATCCACAGTGACGTGCCCGCGCTGCGGGCACCGATCGACCGAGCAGATGCCGACCGATGCCTGCCGGTTCTTCTACGTGTGCAAGGGCTGCGGCGAGACGCTCAAGCCGTTGCCCGGCGATTGCTGCGTGTTCTGCTCCTACGGCACGGTGCCGTGCCCGCCGGTGCAGGCGGGCCAGCGTCGCGCGTGAGCGCGTGTATGGATTGATTAAATCACTTCACATGATTGCAATCATACCGTCCTTCGATCCTCGGCCCTAGCGTCCGGCGTTACTTCTCGTTGTCAGGAGGACGCCATGAGTCGGTTTAGCACCGTTGCTGTCGCCGTTGCAGCACTCCTGCTGGCAGCAGGACTGCCGGCAGCAGGACTGCCCGTCGGCAGCTCTCTCGGCCAGGAAAAGGCTCAAGACACGTCAGATGTCGATCGGGTGAAAGCTGCGAGTCAGGTATTCATTGCGGCGATAGCAGCACGCGACATTCGCGCGATGGACAAGGTATGGGCGCACGAATCCTACGCGACATTCATCGGTCCGCTCAGCACGACAATTGTGGTCGGCTGGGACAGCGTCAGGAAGGCTTGGGAAATGCGCTTCGGCCAGTTCGACCGCGTCACGATCTCCTTGGCCGAATCCCACGTTCGTACCAACGGAAAGGTCGCGTGGGCCGTCGGCGTGGAGAAGGTAGAGCTGCTGCGCAAGGACGGCAAAACCTTGAGCTTCGACGCCTTCGTAACGAACGTGTTCGAGGAGCACGACGGTGGCTGGCTCATGGTGTCTCACCAGGCGACGCCGATCTTCAGGGCAGCCGAGTAGTGCGTGAACCTTCGGGGCTCGAGCGAAGACACCCCAAGCCTGCGATATGATCGTAATCATATTCAGGCATCCGTCCCGAGCGCATAATCGCGCCTCCAGCCGCAGGAGGCGATTATGATTCGCATGGCACTCATTGCGTTGCTCGCCATCGTGGCGACGACGGCGACTTCGTCCGCTCAAACCACGTCGCCCTATACCGGCCAGGAACAGCGCGCCATCAAAGCCCTTTCGGACGAAGAGATCAGGGACCTGCTGGAGGCGCGCGGCATGGGCTTGGCCAAGGCTGCGGAGCTGAACTCCTATCCG
>WNGK01019627.1_pt1 | contig 12590 bp, 12 predicted proteins | sample 5400601 | NCBI WGS metagenome assembly WNGK01 (sample SAMN13153376, study PRJNA577476) | soil metagenome | isolation source: 60 cm soil or saprolite under Garry oak tree replicate 1 | place: USA:California | collected 2016-06-15 | reverse complement strand
TCGGAAATTGAATCTCCAGCGTACCACCGGGCCGAACGGCTTGTCCGGCCAAAGTCGCAGCCTCGGCGGTGCGTGGCCACAGCAACGGTCCCGAAATCAAAGCGACGACAAAACCAACGCGGATTAAGCGGCGCATGCGCAAAGAAACAAAACGCTCAGCCATTTGTCCAATCGCGCACAAAGTTGCCTCGCGACGACCAGAAATAGACTACACGATGCAATTTAATTCTTGCTAAACTAAAGTGATGCGGGGAGACAAATTAAATTCCTCTGGTTCGGAGCGCGACCTCTTGTGCAGAGGACCAAGCGCGTTCCTTCTCTGTGGCCTGGGGCTACTGCCGCTTGGACCGTCCGGATGGAAATGGATCGGCGTCGGAACGATCGTTGGCGCGTTGGGCCTTTGTTGCATTCCGGAGCTGTTTCTCGGCCGGTATCGGCGAAAAGACTCCGCCGGTTAAGTTCAGCGCTTGGACGTCTTCCAAGTCAGTGCAAGACGTGACCGCCGCCGTGAACGTAGAATTCCACCGGGACTTCGACAGGTCCGCGAGTTCCGGGCTTAAATTGCCATTGCAAGAGAGCTTTGGCGGCCAATTCGTTTAGGGTCTGGAAGCCACAGCTTTTTACGATTTTGACTTCGTCCACTAGGCCGCTCTTCGGGTTTATGGTAAGCCGAAAAACGCCTTTGCCCTCGGCCCCGTGTACCACGAATCCGGGAGGATACTCGGGATCGACCTTTTTGATTAACCCTGGCGGCGTTCCTGTCTGCACTTGAGCCTCCAAGCCACGCGTCTGCGCACGCGTAGACGGCAAGCCGACTTGCAGAGCGATTAAGCTAATTACAGCGACTTTCAACCAATGATTGGTAAGCATGCTTAAAGATTAGCTGCCGCTCGCGGCTTTGTCTCGCAAATTATCGCGAGCGTTAGTGCGCGCGCCCGCCGGTCGCAAGTTTCAGATTACTAGGATCACCACAATCTGATCGCAACGCCGATTACGGAATCCGGTAATCACTCACGCGATTTTTTGGAGTTGGAGGTTTCTCACAGTTTTGATATTAGGTTCCGGAGCTATGTCCCCCCGGACGCGCATCCTCAGCCTTAATCTCGGGTCGCAAAACATCGAACTCGCGGAGTTTGGGACCGAGCGGAATGGCAGACTTGTTCTGCAAAGCTATCGCGCGCGCGAGGTTCTGGTCGATCCAACGAGCGAGGGATTGCGAGACGCGCACATTGCGGTGTCGTTGCGCGAAATGTTGGACGAGCTCCAAATCAAAAGCGGCAACGTCAATTATGCTATAGCCGAGCAGTCGGTGTTCACGCGCTTCGTGAAATTGCCGTTGATGGACCATGAGAAGATCGAGCGGATCATTTCGTTTGAAGCGCAGCAGAACGTTCCGTTTCCGATCGACGAAGTTACTTGGGATTATCAATTAGTCGACGGCACCGGTAAGGAACAGATTCAGGTTGTTCTCGTCGCGATCAAGAACGACCTGCTCGAGCGAGTCAACGCCGTCATCGAGGCGACCGGCTTGCGCACGTCGATTGTCGATCTTGCCACGATGGCGCTCTACAACGCATTTCGATACAGTTACAATGACGTAACGGGATGTTCGTTATTGGTCGATATCGGAGCGCGCACGACCAACTTTCTATTTATCGAGCGCGAGAAAATTTTCTGTCGCAGCGTGCCAATCGGTGGCAGCTCAGTGACGGCGGCGATAGCGAAGGAGTTCGACGAACCATTCGCGGCAGCTGAGTTGCGCAAGAAGCGCGACGGCTTTGTCAGTCTCGCGGGCGCGCCTGAGGATCCGCCGAATGCTGATGTCGCCCGAGTTTCAAAAACTGTGCGCAGCACTATGACACGGCTCCACGCCGAGTTGATGCGCTCAATCAATCATTACCGCGTGCAACAGCAAGGCAATCGACCGCAGCAGGTTTTCCTTTCCGGCGGAACTGCCAGCACACCCTGCCTGCGCGAGTTCTTTCACGAGAAGTTACAGTTGCCGATCAAGCTCTTTAATCCCCTGCGCAACGTGGTCGTGTCTGAGTCCGCGCTAGTCGGAGACATTGCGCACTCGGCGTATCTACTGGGGGAACCGGTGGGTCTTGCGTTGCGCTCGATCACGGCCTGCCCGATGGAGCTCAATCTCCGGCCGGCGATTGTCGTCCGCCGACAGGAACTCGAGAAACGACGTCCATTTTTTATCATGGCCGCCGCCGCCGTGATTCTTTCGCTCTTCGGCTGGGGTTTTTATTACACGCGCGCGGCGCAGGTGGCCCGATCTAGCGTCGAGAAAATTCGGAATATCAACGCGCCGATGCACGCGGCGGAAACCAAGATCGACAAGTTGCGCAAACAAGCAGCCGCACTCGACGCCGTCGCTGTGCCGCTGACTTCGGCGATCAATGATCGATTTTTTTGGATAGAAATTCTGGAAGATCTCAATGCGCGCCTGCCCAAGGAAGATATTTGGTTCACTGAACTGGTTCCGCTTTCCGGCGGTAAACCAATTGGTCTGGACGAGAAACACGCGGCCGAGCTTGCCGCGACAACAAGTGTTGCAAGATCGACAATAAAGGGGCCGGTCGCGGGCAGTGCGATCGATGGTGTTCTCCTGCGTGGGCTTTATCTGTTTAATCCCAAACAACAGGAAGTCGTGGTCGATTATTTTCGAAACCTTGTCGGTTCGCGCTTCTTCAATGCCGACCCGAACAATCAGGCACGCACAATCAAATCGACCATTCCGAATAACGCCGACTGGGCGTTTCCCTATGAGTTGCGACTCGATTTGAAAAAACCGATGAGGTTTCCATGAACTGGTATCGCGAAAATCGCTGGCTCGGAAATTTTCTGATCGCGTTCGGCGTCGCGACGTTGCTTGCAATTTGGTTTCTATTTCATGCCAAGGCAGCGTTTGGCGACGCGCTCACTGAATTCAACGCTGCCGCGACTGAGCGAAGTCATCTCGAGCATCTCAATCCTTTTCCTAACGAGGAAAACTTTCGAAAGACGCGGGCCGAACTCGATAATTACAGCGCGACCCTGAATAAATTAAAAGATGAGCTGAGCGCGCAAACGCTGCCGATCGCGCCACTTGCGCCAAACGAATTTCAATCGCGATTGCGGCGGGCGATTCTCAGTACGATCGAAAAAGCGCGGGGGAACCGGGTCAAGCTCCCGGAAAATTTTCATCTCGGCTTTGACGAATTCACGACCGCTCTGCCGGGCAGCGCGGCAACGGCGGCGTTACTTGGCCAGGAACTCGGGCAAGTAGAATTGCTCATCGGCACGATGATCGACGCTCAAGTGGATGCCATTACGAACGTTAAACGTGGGACGCTGCCGCCAGAGACAGTGCCAGTCCAGTTCGGACCGGCAACTTCACCCCCGGTAGCGCAGCGTTCCGGCCCAGCCAACGTCGCGCCCGCGGTCGTCGAACGGTCGATGGTCGATCTCACATTCACATCTTCGCCCTCGGCCATGCGCAAGGTTTTGAATCAGATCGCGAGCTCGGAGCGGCAATTTTTCATTGTCCGCACATTGTACGTTCGGAACGAGCAGCCGAAAGGACCTTCGCGCGAGCAAACCGGCGCGACCAAAGCCGCTGAAACGACGGCTGCGGGAAATCCAACCAGTGCGATAAAATTTATCGTCGGTAACGAACACGTTGAAACAACGGCCAGGATCGAAATGATTGGATTCGCGTTCTAGTTATGGATTGGGTCCGCGCTCATTACGGAAGAGTGTTACTGATTGCGGCGGCGTTGGTGCTTTTTTTCTGCTCGATTCTTATCTGGCGTAATGCGGCGCGTTTTGGTTCGCAACTTGCGATGATGCCGCCGGCGCCGTCGTTAAAAAGCGTATCGCCGATGTCAAAAGCGCAGGAGCTGGCGGCTGCCGCCGAAAAATTGCATCAACCGCCGCAATGGACGTTCGGCGGTCGGTCCGGCCTTTTTGTGCCGGAGAAACATTTTATCGGCGCGGATGGTTTGCCGGCGACGTTGCAGACCACCGAAGTACATCCACCGGTGCCTAACGAATGGCTCGAGCAATTCGGATTGCCGATCGCGGATGCAGACGTTCTTGAGCAGGATCCTGACGGCGACGGGTTCAACAATCTCGATGAATGGGCAGCCCACACGACTCCGATCGATTCGAATTCGCATCCCGAATATTACACAAAGCTGAAGCTGAAATCCGCGACCGAGGAACCGTTCCGCCTCGTTTTCCCGTCATGGGTCGGCGACACGTTTGCGATCAACACGATCGACCTGAAACAGCCGACGCAATTCTTGAAAGTCGGCGATTCGATCAAAGGCACCCGTTTCAAGATCGCGAAATTTCTCGAGAAATATCAGCCGAACAAATACGGGACGGATGTCGATGTTTCGGAGTTAACGCTCGAGCAAGTTGAGACGAAACAGCAACTCACGCTCATCAAAGAGAAAGTGGTGATGTCGCCGGAGTCGGTCGCGACGTTCGTTTACACATGGGGCGGCCGCCAAGAATTTCAGGTCAGAAAAGATCAGGAATTTTCATTGAAACCTCTAGCGCAGATCAAATATAAACTGATAGACGTTGGGCCGGCCAAGGCGGTGATCGTGAACTCGCAACGGGCAGACGAGCCGATCGAAATTGGCCTGTTCAATCCCTGATCCCCCTATGAAAGTACCATCCCCCCACCACGCCATTTTTCTCATTGGTTTAACGGTCACGATCCAATTTGTTTCCTGCTTCGTGGTTAGCGCCCAAAATGTCGATCGAATCGCAAAGGGCGAGGTCGAACGGCGTCAAGCGGCGTTGCCCCGCGGAGTGGAAGCGCTTGCACGCGCGCAAGCGGCGATGCAGGCAGAAAATTACGCCCTCGCGCATGACGAATTTCGCAATGCATTAAACATGCTGCCCGATGCCGTCACTTCGGCCAAAGCGCACGATGAAGCGCTCACCGGTTTTTGTGAAAGCAGCGTGAAAGTAGCCGAGCAAGACATTGCCGATGGAAAATTTGCCGAAGCCGAATCGGTTGCGCGTGAGGTTTTGGAGGATCGTTACGATCCAAATTGCCGGCCTGCACTGGAGCTGCTCGCGCATTTGCAGCAGCCCGGCTACTTCAACAAGACGATGGGCCCGAAATTCATCGAAAAGGTTGAGGAAGTGAAAAAGCTTCTGGCCGACGCCGATCGTTATTACAACTCCGGTCGCTACGATCTTGCTTTCAAGAAATACGAACAGGTCTTGGCGATCGATCCTTACAACGCCGCCGCGCGCCACGGCGAAGAAAAGATCGACAATACCAAATACAATTACAATCAACAGGCCTACAACGAGACCCGCGCGCGCGCGGTTTGGCAGGTGGAGAAAGGTTGGGAGCAGCCGGTCAAACAGTCCGGCAAGACGGTCGAGCCGCTCACGGAAGCTTTTCAACGTGATGTCACGGGAACGGCACGCGTCACCCAAAAATTAAATTCGATCATTATTCCGCGGGTTGAGTTTCGGGATGCGAGTGTACGCGAAGCGATCGATTTTATTCGTCAGCAAGCCGCTGCCAGCGATCCGAGCCCCGAAGGCAAAAAGGGCGTCGATATTGTTTTGCGTCTTGCGCCGCTCGGCCAAATTGCGCCGCCGGCAGCTCCGGTTGAGTCTGCGCAATCGTCGGCCGGCCCGCCGCCCGTCGGTCCTGTTCCGCCGGAAGTCGCGTCGACGTCGGCGGTAACAACACCGATTCCAGCAAAGCCGATCGCTGCACCTACGCTTGTTGCGGCCGCCCCGATCTCTCCTTCCGAAGCGCGGATCACGCTTACGCTCAACCAAATTCCACTCGGCGAAGCGTTGCGTTATATCGCGAGTCAGGCGGGATTGAAAGTCAAAGTGGAACCGTACGCGGTTTCGATTATTCCGATCACCGAGCAGAGCAACGACCTAATCACGAAAGAATATCGAGTGCCGCCGGGATTTATTAGTACGAGCGTCAATACTGGGCCTTCGGCGCTTGAGCAGGGTGCGTACAAAACTGGCGCAGCGGGTGCGCCTGCTGCTGCCACCGGCACGACCGGCACCGGAAAAGACACGCAGGAATCGACCGGCGGGCATCAACTTGTTAATCGCGAAGGCGCGAAGGAGTTTCTCGAGAGCCAGGGCGTTCCGTTTCCGCCGGGCGCGAGCGCGCATTTTCTACCGCAAAGCAGCCACTTAATCGTCCGTAACACGGCCGACAATCTCGAATTGGTCGACGCGATTGTGGAACAAGCAAGCGTTGCCGGACCGAAGCAAGTCGAGATCGAAGCGAAGTTCATCGAGATTAATCAAAATAATTTGAAGGAACTCGGATTCGATTGGCTGCTCGGCCAATTCAATATTGGAAACCATCGTGTCTTTGGGAGTGGTGGAACTTCTGGAACGGCGCCAGCGGTGAATCCGGCGGATTATCCATTTGTTTCGCCGGGCGGCAACGCCCCAGGCGGGCAATTTCCGGTTACGGCCGGCAATCGCAGTGGCAATCTCGCGATTAGCGCAAACGCAATCGACGCATTGCTGTTTCCGACGATGGGCGCCAGCTCGCTCGCACCCGGAATTTTTGGATTGTCCGGCGTGTTTACCGATCCGCAATTTCAAGTTGTCATTCGCGCATTGAATCAGAAAAAAGGAATCGATCTCCTCTCGGCCCCAAAAATTACCACTAAGAGCGGCCAGCGCGCTGTGATTGAAATCGTCCGCGAGTTCCGCTATCCGACGCAGTTCACCGAACCGAAAGTTCCGGATATTAGCGGCCGCGGATCAAGTAATACCACAACGACAACGATTGCCTTGCCCGTGGTCGGCCCGTCCACGCCTTCTAATTTCGAGACCCGAAATACGGGCGTAACACTCGAAGTGGAGCCGGTCGTCGGGCCAGACGGTGTCACTATTGATCTCAATCTTGTCCCGCAGGTGGTTGAGTTCGAAGGTTTCATCAACTACGGCAGCCCGATTAAAACGGTGAATCCGGCGCTGCTTAATTTTATCGAGCGTCAGTGTTTGGGATGGGCAAACGGTCGTGCTTGGCGGATTGATGCGCGAGGACGTGCAAAAAGTGGAAGACCGCACGCCCTTACTTGGCGACATTCCGATGGTCGGTCGCTTGTTTCGCACCAATGTCGATCAACACATCAAACGTAATTTGATCATCTTCGTTACGGCGCGGCTGGTGAATCCGGCGGGGCAACCGGTCAACCAGACCGACGAGGAAGAAGAACAGGAAACCGTCCAGCCACCGGTCTCGCCTGAGATCCCCGCTTACAAAAAGTAAGCTCGCGCGACGGTCTAACACATGGTCTAAACATCGAGCGCTCTCTCGAGCTTGACTGTTTCAAACAGTCAAGTTTTCGGGCGCTTGGAAAATAAATTCCAGCGCATGGGGCGGTCGGGCGACAGGTGAGCGAGTTTCTTTCGTCTGCGCGCACCCCGAGTCTGTCGGTGAAGAGCCGAATGGTTGATGTGCGGAGTTTGCTCGCTATTTTCTACAATTTGCACAAGCGCCCGGAAAATCGCGTGATTATGATTGGCTCTATAAAATCGGTGGTACTGATTCGACCGACTCGTAACAAATTGAAGCGCGCTGAGCTTACGAAGCTCGTCTTGAATCGCGCAAAGCGTAAGTCCGCTAAGCCCCATCAACTCACGAACGTAGCGTTCTTTCCGCGGCGGCAAGAAAAGCAAACGTAAGATCTGTGCTCGCGCCGGCGGAAACAATACCTCCAAAACGCTGCGCTGTTTGGTCATGGTCACGAATCACAATGCAAACTTGACTGTTTCAAACAGTCAAGATTCAAATAATCGGTCGCGAAGAGAATATCCGGACACGTCGTTTCTTCTTGTTTCAAAACTGTCGCGTTATGATGGTGCGGCGATGCCAATCAAAAATCGTTCGCCGTTCTGGACCATCTTTTGGATCGGCTTGGTAGCCGGGACGTTGGACATAGCGGATAACCTGGTCTTCAATCAACTGCGCGGAATCACGCCGGACCGGGTATTTCGATATATCGCCAGCGGATTAATCGGGATCAACGCAGCTCGAAGTTGGCCGGCGTCGGTCGCCCTCGGCGTTGCCATTCACTATTCGATCGCACTCATCTGGACCGTCCTGTTTTACGCGGGCCAGCCGCAAGCTCTGGATCTTGACCCGGCGGCCTGTTTTCTCCGGTTTGGTCTATGGCGCCTTCGTCTATCTCGTGATGAACCTTATCGTTCTGCCGCTCTCGCGAGTTCCGTTTCGACCCGCTGCCATGACGCTTGCGTCGCGAATCAATGGGGTCCTGGCCATTCTGCTCTTTATCGGCCTGACAATTTCGCTTCTCGTGCGCAAAAATTTACCGCGCGCGTAAAAGAAATCGTTATCATCCTCTCCGTCTAAAAATGCCGGCTATCGGAATCACGGGCGGGATTTCTACAGGCAAGAGCACGTTCTGCGCGTGTCTGCGCGAAATTCTTCCTGCGGCCAAATTCTTCGACGCCGACGAGGTCGCGCGCCAACTTGTCGATCTTGAAGAGGTTAAACAGGAAATGCTCGCCCAATTCGGGCTCGGCATTTTTTTACGCAGCGGCGACTTGAATCGGGAGGCAGTTCGCGCGATAATCTTCCAGGACGCGGCCAAAAGGCGCGCGCTCGAACAAATTCTCCATCCCCGGATTCGCCGGCAATGGAGCGCTGAAGCGGACAGGCACCGCAAAACTCCCGAATTTTTCTTCGCAGACATTCCACTCCTTTATGAAACCGGCGGCGAAACCTTGTGCGACCGAGTGGTGGTCGTGGCTTGTTCGCCCGACATCCAGCTCGCCAATCTCACCCGCAAAATGGAAGTCGAGCGCGCTGCGGCCGAAGCCATGATCAAATCCCAAATGCCCCTGGAAGAAAAAATCAAGAAAGCCGATCACGTTGTTTGGAACAATGGCGACCGGTCTGTGCTCGCAGCTCAAGCGGCGAGTCTAGTGGAACTGTGGCGTCAGGAAAAATGGACGAAGTAACTGATCAGGGATCTGTGGAGGCAAGTGCCAGTCCGACTCGGACCGTCTCGCCTGCCGGAGAAGAATTGCAGCCGGGGACGGCTGCCGCCACAGAAGAGAAACCTCTCCGTGATCTGAGCATCAACGAGCTGGAAAAGCTCGACGATCTTTTTCCAGCTGCGCGCGATTTTAATCTCCATCTTCATCCCGCGCGCACGCGGCACCATCACATTCTCGACATCGCGCGCGCTGCGCTCGGCCAGGGCGCGAATGTGACCGCCGAAGGTTTTCTCGATCAAGTCGGCGATTCATTTGGATTACTGCGCTATCCGGAGCTGAATTTCCTTCCAGTGCCGGAGGATGTTTGTGTGCCGCGCGCGGCAATGGAGCTTTATCATCTTCGGACCGGACAAAAACTTTGCGGCAAATTGCGACTCCCGCGCGATCGCGAAAAAGGCTTGGTGCTCGACGATGTCATTACGATCGAGGACGAACCCGCCGAAAAATGGAGCGAGCCGACCGATTTCGAAAAATTGACTCCGCAGTTTCCGCAAGGGCGGATCATGCTTGAAAACCCGAAGACGAACTCGATCTGCGCGCGTGGAGTCGATTTGCTCGCACCGCTTGGGCGCGGCCAGCGTGGATTGATCGTCGCTCCGCCGCGCGTGGGCAAAACGATTTTACTCAAGGAGATCGCGAAAGCGATTCGGGTGAATCATCCCGAAATCGTTCTCATTTTGTTGCTGGTGGATGAGCGGCCGGAAGAAGTGACCGATCTCGCCCGCGAGATCGATTGCCAAATTTATCATTCGAACTTTGACGAGAACGTGACCCGACATGTCCAAGTCGCGGAACTGGTGCTCGAGCGTGCGAAACGTTTGGTCGAGATGAAGCGAGACGTTGTAATTCTGCTCGACAGTCTGACCCGGCTTTCGCGCGGTTATAACAAACTGCAGCCGAGCAAGGGACGGATCATGTCGGGCGGCGTCGAGGCCAAGGCGTTGACTAAGCCGAAGAAATTTTTTGGAAGCGCGCGCAATGTCGAGGAAGGCGGCAGCCTGACCATTCTCGCCACCGCGCTGACTGAGACTGGCAGCCGGATGGATGAATTGATCTTCGAAGAATTCAAAGGCACCGGAAACATGGAGCTACATCTCGACCGCGCGTTGCAGGAGAAACGCCTTTATCCGGCAATTCATCCGCTCCTTTCGGCAACCCGACGTGAAGATCTGCTTTATCACCCGGAAGAATGGGAGCGGGTGCAGCTCTTGCGCAAAGCCATGGCCGCGCTGCCGCCAATCGAAGCGATGGAAAAGTTGATCGACAATCTGAACGCGACCAAAACCAACGCCGAGCTGCTGTTGAGCGGACTCAAATGATTCCGCTCAAAATGACGAAGCACGCATTCCGAATGACGAAACAAGCACGAATGTTCCAATGACGAAGAAGCAAGCAGAGGTGTCTTCTGATCATTCGGATTTGGTCATTCCTTCGACATTCGACATTCGACATTCGAAATTTTCCGGTGGGCTAATTTCAAAAGGCGCGCAGTTGTCGGAGCTAATGAAGGAAATTGCGCCGCACAGCCGCATTGCCATCGATACTGAAGCGGACAGTCTTCACTGCTACAAAGAAAAACTTTGTTTGCTTCAGATCAGCACACCGCAGAGCGACGCGATTGTCGATCCATTGGCGGATGTGGATCTTGTGCCGTTGTGTAACGCGCTCGCAGACAAAGAAATCGTCCTTCACGGCGCTGATTACGATCTGCGACTGCTGAGACGGAATCTCAATTTTATTCCGCAAAGAGTTTTTGACAGCGTGATCGCCGCGCGAATGATCGGCATTCGCGAGTTCAGTTTGGCGGCACTGTTAAAACGTTATTTCGAAATCGAGCTGGTGAAAGGATCGCAGAAAGCCAACTGGGCGCAGCGTCCGCTCTCCGCGCGCATGGCCGAGTACGCAATCAACGACACTCATTATCTCTTGCCGCTGGCCGAAAAATTGGAAATAGAACTGAATTCGCGAAATCGAATGGAGTGGTTTCGGCAATCATGCCAACGCGCGCTCGATCAAGCCGCGATCGATCGCGAACGCGATGTCGATGAGGCCTGGCGCATTTCCGGGGCAGGCGCGTTGCGCGGGCGCGCGGCTGCGGTTTTACGCGAGCTATGGAATTGGCGTGAGAAGGAAGCCGAAGCGGTCGATCGTCCGCCATTTCACATTTTGCAAAATCGCGAGCTGCTACATTCAGCCGAAAGGTTCGCCGCCGGCGAAACCCCCGATTACAAATATTTTTCTGATCGTCGTCGTCGCAAATTTCGCGAAGCAGCAGAACACGCGTTGCAATTGTTGGAAAAAGATTGGCCGGTCAGGCTGAAGCGGTCAGGCACGCGCCCCACCGCAGAGGTTGTGAAAAGAAGCGAGCAGCTTCGGCGCAACCGCGATCATGCCGAAAAAGAATTGCACATCGAATCTTCCTTCATTGCTCCGCGCGCGACTTTGGACGCCATCGCCGCCGATCAATCCCGCGCCGACGCGCTTCTCGTTCCATGGCAGCGCGAGTTGATTGACGTCTAACGAGAAAGAGATAAGCCACTCCGAAAGCTTTCGCGAGTTGGCTGCATCGTCTGGTTAGATGCGACGCGTGGCTTCTCCCGACGCCAAACCATAATGTCGTCGTCACGCCGAGCTCGAACGCGAAACTGGTTTCTGGAAATGTCCACAATGTGCCACACGACCAGCTATCGCTCGCGGAAATCATCGGGTGGAAAGCGCACGTAAATGTTGCTGCCGCCGGCATACCACTTGCCTTTGATTTCTGTCGGCTGGCCATCTTCGTCGAGCATTACGATAGTTCCATCTCGCCGGAACTCATAATATCCGCCAGCGGTTCCCGGGTCGACGCGTGTCCACGTGCCAGCAAGATCGGCTTCTCGCAGTCCGCGATAGTAACGCTCGTAGCGGTAGATAACGCAGCCGACTGCGATCAGAGCCAGCAGCACGGCTAACACAATGAGCGTCTTCTGACGAGACGTCCAAGCATGTGAGTGCGGCATCAGCATCTAACGAGAATAAGATCAGCGACGGCTACCGGGAGCGAGCGCCAATTGAAGTGGAAGTGTCTTAATCATAGGAAAACGTGATCGCGCAGCGGGTAGCCGTTCGCTGCATCGTCTGGTTAGATGGTTGCGTGGCGGTCAGAGGGATTTCTTTCGGCCGGTCCATCGTGTGACGACAAAGAATACGAGTGCCGCAAAAATGCCACCGACGACCCATGCGGATGTGGGAATCTCGAAGAAAAACTGCCGAATGAGATCCGATCCCAGAGTTGCGTCGCGGTAAGGTGAATGCGCCAACTGAGCAGGGAAATAGACAATGCGTACGAATGCTAATGCGATTATCGCCGCTACGACTCCCGGAACGACCTTCCGGCGCGGGCTTGCAGTCTGAGAGGGTGTTACCATCTAACGAGAATTAGACGAATATTCGTAATATAAGGCGAACATTTTTCAGTCTAACGTTCAGTCGACGTATTTTTGGGCGATCGGCATGCGGCGGCCGGGGCCGAAGGCGCGGCTGGTGACTTTTAATCCGGGCGCGGCTTGCTCGCG
>WNGK01014527.1_pt1 | contig 12592 bp, 15 predicted proteins | sample 5400601 | NCBI WGS metagenome assembly WNGK01 (sample SAMN13153376, study PRJNA577476) | soil metagenome | isolation source: 60 cm soil or saprolite under Garry oak tree replicate 1 | place: USA:California | collected 2016-06-15 | reverse complement strand
CCATCGGCGACGTGTTCGGTGCCTACCGGGCCGCGCTCGCCGACGCGTTCGCGGGGAGGGAGGAGGACGTGGCCGAAGAGAACCTCCAGGCCCGGATCCGCGGGAACCTGCTGATGGCCATGTCGAACAAGTTCGGTTCGCTGGTGCTCGCCACCGGCAACAAGAGCGAGCTGGCCGTGGGCTACTCGACGCTATACGGTGACCTGGCCGGCGGGTTCGCGCCGATCAAGGACGTGCCGAAGACCCTGGTCTACCGGCTGGCCCGGTGGCGGAACGGGCACGCCTCTGGGGAGGGCGATCCCCCACCGATCCCCGACCGGGTCCTGACGAAGCCCCCGACCGCCGAGCTACGGCCGGACCAGAAGGACACCGACTCGCTGCCGCCGTACGACGAGCTGGACCCCGTGCTCGAGGCGTACGTCGAAGAGGATCGCTCGCCGGAAGATCTCATCGCCGCGGGGGCCGACCCCGACCTGGTGCGGAAGGTGGTCGGCATGGTCGACCACGCGGAGTACAAACGGCGGCAGGCTCCTCCCGGGGTGAAGATCACGCCGAAGGCCTTCGGCCGGGACCGACGCCTGCCGATCACGAACGGCTACGGCCGTCCTCGGGTGCCGATGGCGGAGAAGGGACCGACCAGCCCGCGGGCAGGGGAACGTTGAACACCAGGGTCTCCTGGGTCGACCGCGCGACGACCATCCGGACGGGCTCGCCGCCGCTCGCGTTCGCCTCGACGTGGACGATCCACGGCGGCACCCACACGAAGTCGCCGGCGCCGGCGTCGTGCCGCCGCTCCAGCCGTTCGCCCGTGAAGAACACCGCCCGCCCCGAGATCACGTAGATCCCGCTCTCGGCCCGGCCGTGATGATGGGCCGCCGACGCGCTCCCCGCGGGGAGCTCCACGAACCCCAGCCAGATCCGTTCGGCGCCCACCAGTCCGAGCGAGACGGCTGCCTCCCGGATCATAGCTCCGCTCGCCGTGTCCGGCGTCCGGTCGGACGGTCGGATCACACGGAGGTCACCCTCCGCCGCCATCAGCCGGCGCGCTGCGGACGCACGGTCGCTCAGTCCCGGCTCGCGGCCGCCGCGAGTGCCTCGGCCGACGTGAGGCTGGCGTCGAACGACGCACCGGATGCGAACTCCTGGAGCGCCCCGTCCTCCAGCAGGTGAGCCAGGCCTGACCCAACGACGCTCCATCGGGTCCCGTCGCCGACGACCGCCGTCCGCTCGTCGATGGCGAGCAGCCGGCAGCCGGGTGGCACGGCGGCCAGGAACAACCCCTGGAGCCCGGGGAAGAAACGGTCGAGCGCGTCCCAGTGCGGTCCGAAGTACACCTCGGGGAAGAGCCGCAAGCCGGGTCGCCACACGTCCCGCGAGGTCGGGTTCCCGACCGAGCTGTCGGGCGCCACCTCCCCCAGGCACGCCACGCCAGCGCTGCAACCCGCGTACGCGAGGCCCCGCCCCATCGCCGCGACCAGCGCCGCCCAGAACGGCGTCCCCGAGAGCACGCCGGCGAGGTACGCGGGGTTCCCACCGGAGAAGAAGGCCATCGACGCGCGTTCGAGCGTCGCCGCCAGGTCGGGCCGTCCGGCGTCCTCCCGCGTCTTCAGTGGCAGGACCTGGGCGGAGACACCGGTGCGCCGGTAGTGCTCGAGGCCCATGTCCGCCCACCGGTCGAAGACCTCGTCGCCCTCGGCGGCGCTCGCCGTCGGCAGGATCAGCACCGACCCGTCCCCGCTCGCACGGTCCAGCAGCCACCGGTCCACCTCGTCGTTCCACGGCTCGAACTCGCCGGAGCCGAGCAAGCCGAACGACAGCCCGCTCACGGCCGCAGCTCCGCCGGCCGCATCTCGGCGTCGAGCCGCGCCCCCAGCTCCGCGGCCACATCGAGCACCGCGTCCAGGTCCTCGGCCTCCGTCCGGAAGTTCACGATGCACGCCCGCAGGACGAACCGCTCCGCCGGGCCGAGCACCGCGTTCGAGAAGAACACCCGCCCGTCCAGCTGGACCTCCGTCATCAGCCGCGCGTTCAGCCGGTCGAGGTACTCCTCGCGCCCCGGCCCCTCGGGGAGGTCGGCCGGCGCGTAGCGGAAGCAGCAGATCGAGAGCACGACCGGGGCTGACGATTCGAAGTCAGGCCGCTCGTCGACCCGGGCGGCCAGGTACCGTGCCAGCGCCGCGTCGTGCGAGATGCGCGCGCCGTACGCGCGGCGTCCGTGTGCGAGCAGCGACACCCACACCTTCAGCGCCTGGAACCCCCGGCTGAACTGCGGCCCGAACATCCCCAGCATCAGGCCGTGGCCCATCCGATCCTCGTCCTGGTAGATGTACGTCGCCGTCGCGGCGAACGACTCCGCGAGATGTCCGAACTCGCGCACCAGCACGCACCCGCCCGAGTGCGGCGTGTACATCCACTTGTGCGGGTCGAATGCGATCGAGTCGGCTCGTTCGATCCCCGCGAACAGCGGCCGGAGGTCGTCGGCCAGGACCGCCGGACCGCCGTAGGCGGCGTCGACGTGGAACCACAAGCCTTCCTCGGCGCACAGGTCGGCGATCTCGCCCAGCGGATCGATCGCGCCGGTCGACACCGTGCCCGCCGTCCCGACGACCGCGAACGGGCGCAGGCCCTGCTCGCGATCCCGCCGGATCGCCTCCCGCAGCAGGTCCATCCGGATGCGGTAGTCGCCGTCCACCGGGAGCAGTCGGACGCTCCGATCGCCCAGACCGAGCATGTCGGCCTCGCGGCTCGTGGTCACGTGGACCTCGGCGGACGCGTACACCGTGAGCGGCGGGCCGGACGAAACGCCCTCGGCGCGGACGTCCCACCCCGCCCGGTGGTCGCGGGCGGTCTTCAGCGCGACGAAGTTCGCCATGGCCCCGCCGCTGACCAGCAAGCCTCCGGCCGTCTCGGGCAGCCCGAACCGTTCGGCGAACCACCGCGTCAGATGGACCTCGATCTCCGTGGCGGCCGGGCTCAGCTGGAACCCGCCGACGTTCATGTTGATGCCCGAGGCGAGGAGGTCGGCCGCGGCGCCCGGCACGGTTCCCGAGCCGGTGATGTACGCCATGAAGCGCGGATGCCCCGTGTACATCGACCAGTCGAACGTCATCGACCGCAGGTAGTCGAACAGCGCGTCTTCGGACATCGGCTCCTCCGGGACCGGGATGGTCACCGCGGCCCGGACCTTCTCGGGCGGGGCACCGGGCGTGATCGGGAGGTCCCGCAGCCGGGTCAGCAGCTCCTGCCAGATGTCGGCGGTCCGGTCGGCGAACCGCCGCGCGCGTTCCGCGTCCCAGTCGAGGTCCGGGACCGGCGCCGGCCTGTCCTCGAAGTCCATCCAGCCTCCTCGGTTCGTCCTGGGGATCCCGGCGATCGCCGGGTTCCGCTACCGCTCGGCCGCCAGCCGGAAGAACTCCGCCTTCATGGAATCGCGGAAGAAGTCCTTCCCGAACGCCTCGAGCATGCCCTCCACTTGACTGACGTGCTCCTCGATCGCCCGGACCTTCACGTCCAGGAGGTCGGGCGGCAGCTCGAAGTTCACCGCGAGGTCCTCGACAGGAGTGACCGGCGGGGTCCCCTCTTCCATGAACACGTTGAACCGGTTCATCACCGGCACGAATTCCGCAGCCCACTCGGAGGTCTGCGTGGCATAGTAGAGGCTCGACCCCCGCGGCGCGGTGGCGTCGAACGCCTCGGTGGTCCAGGCCGACACGGCTTTGTGGTCGGGGTGTCCGGTCATCCCGTCGGGGCCGAACGTGAAGACGGACCTCGGGCCGACGTCCTGGATGAAGGCACGGATCCGGGCGACGCCCTCCTCGTGCGGCACGCCCGCGCACGTCCCGTCGTAGTAGTCGAGCCAGTGATGCTCGGTCACCCCCAGCATCGCCAGCGAGCGCAGCAGCTCGGCTTCGCGGACCGTGCCCATCGTGGCCGTCGGCCACCGATCTTCGTCGAACGAGCCCTCCTCGCCGCGCGTCGCGGTGACGCAGACCACGCGATCGCCGTCCCGCACGGCCCGGGCCATGAGCCCAGCCGTGAGGTACGCCTCGTCGTCCGGGTGGGCCCACACGCCGAGCATCGTCCCCAGATGCATGGAGCGAATCTTAGGGGGTGCCGCCGGGCCCCGCGTCGCGCCGGTGAGGGATGGCCGGCCCGCGGCCTCATCCCTCGCGGGCCGGCGACCGATGGTTCCTGGTGGAGACGACACCGTGCCGCGGATGCGGCGCCCGCCTGGCACCGGGGCTCGAGCTCTGCCTCCGCTGCTACACGCCCACCGAGAACTGGGTCCCGCCGACGCCCTCCCAGGATGCGACACCCTCCCAGGGAAGAACGCCCTCCGACGATGCGACCCCGGTACCGGAACGGCCTCCGTGGAACCCCACGATCCCGATGTACCAGCCCGAGGCCCCGGTCCCCGACCCCCTCTACTCGCGGTGGCACGAGGGCGCGACGACGTTCGGGCCGACGGGGCGCCTGGTCATCACCGGGATCGCGGTGCTCATCCAGGTCGCCTGGTTCGGCCTCGCCGGCGTCAACGGCGTCATGCTGGGGCTCTCCGGCTACCTGGCCTGCACCGTGCTCTCCGTCTATGTGCTGGCCCACACCTGGAAGCGCGACCGCTTCCGGTGAGTGCGCGGTGAGGTACGGTCGACCGTCAACCCCGACGGCATGTCTATGTCGTGAACACCGACGGCACGGGACTCACGAACCTGTTCCCGCGGACGCGGCGAACCTTCGAGCCCGGACGGGTCCGGACTCACGCAGCTGACGCACGGGCCCTCGGACACGCAGCCGGACCGGCAGCCCATCCCCTGAGCGCCCGTCGCCGGGAACGCGTCCACCCCGGACCGTGATCCGGGTCAGCGGCGGGAGCAGCGGACACATGCCTCACGAGATCGGTGCTCCGGGCGGGCGCCACACGAACACCCGCATCGCACAGACGTCCTCGAACCCCAGCCTCCGGTAGACGTTCCGCCCCATGTCGGTGGAACCGAGGATCCCCACGCGGTAGCCCTGCGCCCGCGCGTCGCGGAGCGCGGCTGCCGAGACGGCCGCCCCGATACCCCGGCGGCGGAACTCGGCGATCGTCTCGACGTTGTAGAGCCCGGCGACGCCGCCGGCCAGGTGAACGCCGGCCGTCGCCACCGGCCGCCCGTCGAGCGTCGCCACGAACCGCCGCCACTCGGGCCCGGCGTTCGTGACCAGGTATCGGAACACGTCGGCCAGGTCCGGACCCATGGCGAACCCCGACACGAACGCCGCCAGGAACCGCTCGCGGGACGCGTCGTCCGTCACCCGGTCGATCCGCAGTCCCGGGGGCGCGGCCACGGATCCGGGGATCCGGTCCAGGTCTCCGGCCATGAGCGGCATGTCGCCGTCGTGGCTGATCCCGCGGTCGAGGAGCCGCTGGGGAAGGTCGGCCGGGGCCGTCGTCGGCAGGACGGCCCAGGACTGGGGCAGGGCGCGACTCCGGCAGCGCTCGAGCGTCTCATCGATCCGCCGGTCGGCTTGGCGGGGCCGCAGGCGGACCTTCGCCACGCCGTTCAGCCAGTGCTGGGGACGTCCGGTGACGAACCACACCAGGTCGCCCTCGTCCCCATACTCCGCACCGGGCAGGCTTCCGAAGCCTCGGCTCAGATGGTCGTGCTCGTTCGCTTCGATCGCCACCGCCAGCTCGTCGAGCGACGGGCTGACGATGATCGGATCGCCGAGCGGACCCCGAACCGCGGCCGGGCTCACACCGGGAGCACCCCGTGCTTGCGCCAGGGGCGCTCGACACGCTTGGATCGGCCGATCTCCAGCCCCCGGACGATCGTGGACCGTGTGTCCGCGGGGTCGATCAGGTCGTCCACGAACGGCCACCCGGCCGCGATGTACGCGCTGATCTGCTCGCGGACGGTCGCTACGAGCTGGTTCCGCGCTTCATCCTGGGCCTGCCGGTCGCCGGCCGCCTCGATCTGCCTTCGGAAGATGATGTTCACCGCGCCCTCCGGGCCCATCACGCTGATCTCGGCCGTGGGCCACGCCACGATGAGGTCCGGCTCGTACGCCCGGCCGTTCATCACGTAGTAGCCGGCGCCGTAGCCCTTGCGCAGCACGATCGTGACCTTGGGGACCGTGGCCTCGGCCACGGCGAACAGCATCTTGGCGCCGTGCCGGATGATCCCCTGCTTCTCGACCGCGGAGCCCACCAGGAAGCCCGGGCAGTCCATCAGGAACACCAACGGGATGTTGAACGCGTCGCACAGCCACACGAACCGAGCCGCCTTATCCGCCGCGTTCACGTCGAGCGCCCCGCCCAGCATCGTCGGCTGGTTCGCCACGATCCCCGCCGGCTGCCCCGCGAACCGCGCGAACCCTGTGACGAGGTTCTTCGCCCACTCCGGCTTCATGGGGAAGAAGTCGCCGTCGTCGGCGACGGAACGGATGACCTTGCGGACGTCGTAGGCCCGCCGGGGATTGGCCGGAACGACGTCGTACAGGTCCTCGCACCGGCGGTCCGGCGGGTCCGTGGCCTCGGCCACCGGGGGCGGGTCCAGGTTCGAGGAGGGGAAGAACGACAGGTACGCGCGCACGGTGGCCAGGCACTCGTCGTCGTCGGCGACCTCCACGTCCGCCACGCCGCTGACCTTCGTGTGGACGGCGCTCCCTCCCATCTCCTCGGCCGTGACGTCCTCCCCCACCGCGGCCTTCACCAGCGGCGGTCCGCCCAGCGCCATGTGCGACGTTCCCTTCACCATCGGGACGAAGTCGGCCAAGCCCGGGATGTACGCGGTCCCCGCGGCGCCCGGCCCCATCATGGCCGCGACCTGGGGGATGACCCCACTCATGACGACCTGCTCGCGGAACAGGTCGCCGGTCCGGGCGAACATCGAGCCGCTGGCCTCCTGGATCCTGGCGCCGGCCGAGTCGATCAGCCACACGATCGGGATGCGTTCGCGCAGGGCCAGCTCGCGCATCCGCGTGGCCTTCAGCTCTCCGACCATCCCGATCGATCCCGCCATCACCGTGAAGTCGTAGGCGATGACGGCGGCGCGCCGCCTGTCGATCCGCCCGATCCCGCACACGCAGCCGTCGGCCGGCGTGTGCTTGCCCTGCATGGCCGGCTCCTTCCCCTGATGGTGGGCGAGCAAGCCGAACTCCTGGAACGAGCCCGCGTCGAACAACCGGCCCAGCCGCTCCCGAACGGTCAGCTTCCCGGAGGTGTGCTGCTTCTCGACCTTCTCCGCCCCGCCCATGCGTTCTGCCTCGACGCGCTTCTCGCGGAGGGCTTCGGCGTGGCCGCGGAGGTCCGGGCCCTCGTACGTGTAGGTCACAGCGCGCGGCGGCGCCGGCTCCGGCGTCGGCGAGCTCGGCGCGGTGGGGTCGGTGGGACCGGCCTGGTCGGCCATGGGATGAACCTCCTCCGGGGCCCTTCGCCGGGGGCTCTCCCCCCGATGCCTGCCCGGGCCCGCCGACCGAACCATACCGCCGACGGCCGTGGGCGAGCATCTGCCGGCGAGAGCCGTATCCTCGGTGCGGATCGGCTGTGCGTGCGAAGGGAGGCCGCCGTGGACTGCACCATCCACCGGCTGGTCGCGGACGTGGCCCTGTTCTCGGAAGGGCACATCGCGCTCGTCAGGTACCGCGACACCGAACGATACGACGGCGAGCGGGGCTGGTTCCTCCCGGACGACCTGCTGGGACACGGCGAGCATCCGAGCGACGCGGCCCGCCGCATCCTGCGCGAACAGGTCGCCCTGGACGGCCTCGAGGTCCGGCTCGACCACGTGGAGTCCTTCGGCCGCACGAGCGACCGGCGCTGAGGGCTCAGGCGTTCCGGAGCACGTCGTCGAGGGGCTCGAGGGCCAACCCGGCCGCGGCCCACAGCGGGAAGTAGTCCGGCCTGATCAGGCCGTGCAGATGCCATCGTGCGTACGAGTAGTCCCACGGCGCCTCGCCCAGCACCTTCCGGAACAGCCGTCCCGTCGTGTATTCGATGGCCAGGAACCCTGCCCCGTACGCGGCGGCACGGGCCGGCGCCGGCACCCGTCCTCGCATCGCGTCGTGGAGCGGTTCGAACAGCGGCTGCAGCAGTCCGTAGACCGGGAACATCCAGATGCTCGTCCGCGAGGGAAGCCGCCGGTCCTTGTACCGCGCGTAGTCGTGGGCGCCGGAGAACAGGACCTCCGCGCACCATCCCACCAGGCCGTAGGCCGCGAACCGACCCCACCGGCTCCGCACGGCGAACCGACCGTCCCGGCCCGCGCTCACCGGCCCTTCCACTCCGGCGGGCGCTCCTGGAGGAACGCGCTCACGCCCTCGGCCACGTCCTCGCTCTCCAGAGCGACGGTGAGCATCGCGCCCAGGTAGGCCAAGGCGTCCTCGAAGGGCATGTCCTGGGCCCGGTGGAACGACTGCCGGCCCAGGCGGAGGACCAGCGGGCTCTTCGCGGCGAGCGTCTCGACCAGTTCGCCGACCGCTTGGTCCAGGGCATCCGGCGGGACCAGCCGGTTCACCAGACCCCATCGCTCCGCCTCCGCGGCCGGCAGGCGCCTTCCGGTGAGCATCAGCTCGACGGCGAGCTTCCGGGGCAGGTTGCGCTGGATGATCGCCGTGATCATGAACGGCCACAGGCCGATGTCGACCTCCGGGGTGCCGAACTGGGCCGCGTCGGACGCCACGACCAGGTCGCAGCCGAGCGCGAGGCCGAACCCCCCGCCGAGGGCCATCCCGTTGACCCTGGCCACGATCGGCGTGGGGTGATCCGCCATCGCCGTGAGCAATGCGGCGAACCTGCCCCGGCGCTCGTGCTCGGCGACCCTGCCGTCGGCCGGAGACATCCTCCCGAGATCGCCACCCGCGCAGAACGCCCGGTCTCCCGCGCCCGTCAGGACGACGACCCGCGCCGCCGGATCGGCCGCCGCCCGGCCGAGGAGCGCCAGCAGCTCCTCGACCGCTTCGGGACCGAGCGCGTTCCGCCGCTTCGGGCGGTTCAGGGTCAGCCAGGCCGCGGGGCCTCGGACCTCGTAGAGGACCTGCGGCGTCTCCCCGTCGCCCATCGGCGAAGCCTACTTCCCGAGGAGGCCGGTGTCGTAGCGGCCGGAGACGAACCGCTGGTCGTGGAGCACGTCGACGAGGGCGGGGATGTTCGTCTTGACCCCCTGGACGAGCAGACCGTCGAGCGCGGCGCGCATCGCGAGGATCGCGTTCGGCCGGTGATCGCCCAGGACGGACACCTTGCCCAGCAACGCGTCGTAGAACATCGGCGCCTCGTCACCCGCCTCGTACCCGAAGTCGAACCGGACGGGCGGCGACCCGTCGGTCCTGCCCAGCTCCAGCCCAGAGATCCGTCCCGGCGAGGGCAGGAACGTGCGCGGATCCTCGGCGTACACGCGGCACTCGATGCTGTGGCCGCGCCGTGGCGGGGTCACGGCGAACGACAGGCCGTCCCCGGCCGCGACCCGCAGCTGCTCTTCGACGATGTCGACGCCCGTGACCATCTCCGTGACGGGATGCTCCACCTGCAGGCGCGCGTTGACCTCCAGGAACCAGAAGCCGCCGCCCCGATCCAGGATGCACTCGACCGTCCCCGCGCCTCGGTACCCGATCGCCCCCATCGCCCTCGTGGCGGAGCGGAGCATCGACCGGCGCGCCGGGGGCGTGAGCGCGGGCGACGAGGTCTCTTCGACCACCTTCTGGTGCCTCCGCTGCACCGAGCACTCCCGTTCGTACAGGTGCAGCACGCGGCGGTCGTCGGCCACGATCTGCACCTCGATGTGCCGCGCCCCGGGCACGAACCGCTCGAGCAGCACGGCCGGGTCGGCGAAGAACCGGGCACCTCGCGTGGCCGCGGTGTCCACCGCCTCGCGCAACGAGGCCTCGTCCGAGGCCACGCCCATGCCGATCCCGCCGCCCCCCATCACCGCCTTCACCATCAGCGGGTAGCCGAGCGTGGCGCCCGCGGCGACCGCCTCCTGCACGTCGACGAACGGACCGGCGCCCGGCAGCACCGGGAAGCCGGCGGCTTCGAACGCCCGGCGGGCGGCGACCTTGTCGCCGGTCAGGTCGAGCACCTCGGGCGGCGGCCCCACCCAGGCCAGCCCAGCGCCCAGGACGGCCCGGGCGAACGCCGGGCTCTCGGCGAGGAAGCCGTATCCCGGGTGGACGGCTTCGGCCCGGGCCTCTCGGGCGGCGTCCACGATCGCCGCCGGGTTCAGGTACGACACCGGCGCCGGCCCTTCACCGATGCGGATCGAACGGTCGGCCTCACGGACGTGCTTCGCCCCGGCGTCGGGGTCGGAGTGCACGGCGAGAGCGACGATCCCCAGGCGGCGAAGGGTTCGGATCACGCGACAGGCGATCTCGCCTCGGTTCGCGACGAGCACGGAGTCGAACACGGGCGGAGGATACCCGCAGGATCGGCGGGCCTCAGAGGGACTGGATCAGTTCCTGCGCCAGCTGTTCGATCGACCCCGCGGGGAAACGGCGGTGGCCGCCGAGCGTGCGCGAATGCGGGAGCTTCCCGTCCTTCGCCCACCGGGTGACGGTCTTCGGCGAGACGTGCAGCAGCCGCGCGACCTCGGACGTCTTCAAGTACCGATCGCCGCCTCTCTCGACCACTCTCGCCTCCCTGGGTTTCGGGCGGATCGATGGGACCGAGGAGACGCACGCCCGGCCTCGAGCCCCACCCATCTCGAGCTTGCCTTCCTTCGGGCCGGGATATGTCTACCACAGAACCCGGGTACGTCGGACCGTCCGAACGGCCCGAATCTGCCGGATGGCTTGGCCATCGCGACCCGTTCGTCCGGTCTGACCGGGTCCACTCGCGGGATCATCGGCTCTCGCCGGGCCGATCAGGCCCGTTCGTCGGACAGGCGCTTGCCCCGATAGTTGGGGAAGGTGAGGCCGGCGTGCTGCCAGCATCTCGAGTCGAGGTTGTAGATCGACAGCCGGGTCGTGCACCCGGGTGCGTCACACGTCCGTCCCTCGTGGGTCGTCTGCGAGGGTGCGGGGAGCTTCCCCGGGCGGCTTCCCTTCATCCCGATCCGTGCGGGCGCGCCGGTGCGCCCTCCTCCATGTGTAGATGTTCGTTCGAGAGGGCTTCCCGGTTGTGTCCGGAAGCTAACGGGTGTGTGGAGAAAGCGTTAAGCGACGGTGGGAGGGTCGGTCGGGGGTTCGATCCGTTCGAACCGCATGACGGCCCGGACCTTGAGGAGCAGCGATTCCGGTGCGCCCCGCGGCGCGCACTTGGACCGGACGATCTCCCGGAGCCGCCGCTGGAAGTCGGCTCGGTGGAGGCAGGGGCTGCACTCGTTCAGATGGATGGCGAGATGCCGGGTTCGCTCGACGTCGAGCTCGCCGTCGACGTACCGCTCGACCTCGGCGAGCACCTCTTCGCAGCTGATCTCCGTCACGGTTCGCCCCTCACCAGTCCGCGTTCCCGCACCACGTCCCACAACCGTTTCTCCAGCGCCTTTCTTCCTCGGTGCAGCCGCGACATCACGGTGCCGATCGGCACGCCGACGATCTCGGCGATCTCCTTGTAGGAGAAGCCCTCCACGTCGGCGAGCAGGACGGCCGTACGGAACTGCTCCGGGAGCGACGCGAGCGCGTCCTGCACGTCCTCGTCCGGCAGCGCCTCGATCACGGCGGTCTCCGCCGACGGCTCCGCGCCCCGCTCGGCCATCTTCGAGTACAGGTACCACTCGTCGACCTCGTCCTCGGAGATGGTCAGCGGCTCGCGCTGCTTCTTCCGGTAGGAGTTGATGAACGTGTTCATGAGGATCCGGTACAGCCACGCCCGGAGGTTCGTCCCCGGCTCGAACCGGGCGAACCCGCGGTACGCGCGGAGGAACGTCTCCTGCACCAGGTCCTCGGCGTCCGTGGGGTTGCGGGTCAGGCGGAGCGCGGCCGAGTAGAGGTTCGGCAGGAGCGGCATCGCATCCTGTTCGAACCTGGACTCCAGGTCGCTCTCGACGGGCGCGGGGTTGCTCACGATCCTCCGGTGGCTCCGACGATGGAGATGGCATCGTACCCGGTGGCGCCCGACGGGTGGGGCGGGCGCGGGACGTAGGTCTGGACGGCGCCGGTTCCATCGTAGGCCCGGACCAGGACGAGCGTCGTGCCCGCCGGCCGGCCGGTGAACGGGAACCGCCACAGCCGCCATGTGTACGGGGACAGCGCGGACCGGAGGTCCGCCGGCTGCCACGTGACCCCCCGGTCGAGGGACACCTCGACCTTGGAGATCCCCCGGCTCCCGGCGAACGCGATCCCGCCGACCTGGACCGGTCCGCCGATCTGGGCGCCGCTCTTCGGCGTGTCGATCCGGGACATCGTGTTCACGACCGCCGTCTTCGACCACCCTCGCCGTTCCCAGAACCCCTGGTAGGGCCGATCGACGACCTCGATGCTCTCCAGCCACTTCGGGTTCTTCATGCCGTACGTGCCGACGGAGAGGATCCGGGCGGGGAACCCGTGCGCCCGGGGCAGGACGTGGCCGTTCAAGCCGATGGCGACCAGCGTCGTCTCGTCCATGGCCTGCTGGATGCTCAGGCTCTCCGAGTAGGCCCCGGCGCACCGGAACACCACCTCGAGGGCGCCCGGCCGCACC
>WNGK01015931.1_pt1 | contig 12594 bp, 6 predicted proteins | sample 5400601 | NCBI WGS metagenome assembly WNGK01 (sample SAMN13153376, study PRJNA577476) | soil metagenome | isolation source: 60 cm soil or saprolite under Garry oak tree replicate 1 | place: USA:California | collected 2016-06-15 | reverse complement strand
AAGGCTTTGGTTCGCACCTCCTTTCTACCGATGTGGGGAGCCGCTGTCTTTTAGGCGCGCCGTGCCGAAATTAGAACTATACTAACAATTAAATGGAGATCCGCGAAAGCTCACGCTGGAGAGTTTCTGATAACCCTCTTGATTGTCTTGGGGGAGCGGCCGTGCAGGCCTTGGGCGAGCCACTCTTCGGCGGCGCGGCGGACCGTGTAGTTCGGTTGTGCCCGGATGCCTGTTTCGACGTCGCTGTGGAGCGCCTTGAGCCGGTCCTGGACGATGGCCTTGGTCTTGCCGGAGACCTTGCGCCGGATCCGCTTGCCGTCGGTGTCGTATCCGAGGCTGATCACTCCCCGCCAGCGGCCGTCGCAGTGCCGGTGCCGGTCGCTGTCACGGCACGGCGAATTATGCTCGAAGAAGACGCCGTCTTCGCGCCATCCGCGTCGTGAACTCATGGGTCCATAGTAGCAAGGATGGGGGCCATTCTGGGGGCCAGCTGCCAGCCTTACAGAGCCTCAGTCGGCTACGTCCAACCACATAATTCCAGCTAGAAGACTAATTACTGTTCCTAGTAGGCTGGTCGAATTACCGGTGACTTTCCATGGTAAGGAAAAGGTCTATGGCTCAAGTTCGTAGCCTGCCACGGCAAGATCATCTGCAGGATGCACTGGCACGTCCGGCTTGCCCGGTTAGTCCGTATGTCTGCCCATATGTTCCCGTTAGTGCGCGATAAGTCCTTGATGGCCGAACCTATTTCGCTGAGATCGTGTCAGCGGACCCGCCCAGTTACAGATGTGTGTAGAACGGGCGTAGCCGTAAACCAGAAAGGAAGGTGCCGCGTCTAACCCGCATCGGCCAGTGAGGTACTCGGTGCTGGGGAGCATTGAGTTGCCCTTAAACCTGTGGGGGGTCTGCTGCCCATGTCAGGCTACAATCATCTCTGCCGCATACGTATTACCGGCGTCGTCGTCGCGTTGATAACCGTATTGGGCGCCTTGGCGTTCCCTGGCGCGGCCACTGCGGCGTCGCCTGTTCCAGGGACGAGGCCAGACGTCACACCTCAATCGGTCACCCCTCCGCTAACAAGGGCCGCCTCGCTGTCCAGTGCCGCGCCGCTGACGGCGAGCGCCAATGGCGGCTTGCAGCTTGTCGTAAACGAACGCGGTCACCTGTCACGCTCGATTGCGGGCGTCACGAGCGATACGACATCGGGCGGCACGCTCACCCTGAACAAGCCGCTAGGTGCTACCGTCCGCAAGGCCTACATGGCTATCGCCACTACGGGGTTTACGGCGACTCCCTTGACCGATCCCATCACCGTCGACGGCCAGCCAGTGTCGATGGACAATATGACGCCAACTGGTATCAGCTCGTACAACTACTTCACTGACGTGACGGGCTTGGTGAAGCCCAAGCTTGACGCCGCTGCCGGAGGACCAGTTAGCTTCAATGTCGCCGAGCCGCAACCTGCCCTGACAGATGGTGAAATCGTCGAGGTTATCTATGACGACCCGTCGGTGACTGCGGATCAGACAGTTTCCATACTCTTCGGCGCGCTGAGTCCCACCGGAGACAAGTACACCCTCAACCTCGCATCTCCGATTGCGCTCGGAGACCCCAGCACGCACCTGGAGATGTCACTCGGCATCTCCTACTCTTACCAGTCGGGCGGGACACAGCAGTACAGCATCGTTGACGTGAATGGCCAACGGCTCACCACCGCCGCGGGGGGTGAAGACGACGGACAACCGCACAACGGCGCGCTGCTGACGGTAGGTGGCGACGGCGACTCCCTGGACAATCCCGCAGACCCCAATGCGACGCCGACAAACCCGAGATCCGACGATGAGCTCTACGACCTCCGTCCCTTTGTCCGCAACGGCGACCAGGCCATCACAGTCACGACCAGTAACCCGTCATTGGACGACAATATCTTCTTCGCTAGCTTCACGATGAACCCCCCTGTGACCGAGGTCAGCACGGGCAAAGACTTCGTCTATGTCGCCTTGGGCGATTCATACTCGAGCGGCGAAGGCGCCGGATTCAACATCCGCCCGCAGGACTCCTACCTCAGCCAGGCATACGAAAGCGGCAACAACTACCCAGACTCCGTCGGACCACAGGCAAGCACCTATACGGCTGCGCTAGGTGGCGATGCCTGTCACCGTGCGCTGCTCAACTACGCCAAGATCAACCGCGACAAGCTCGACCCGGGCGCCAATATCATCCTCGTCGACCGGACCTGCAGCGGGGCCAAGATTGAACCCGGCGACAAGCCACCTGTCGTGGGGACGGCAGGCGGTGCCATCGACCCCAATTCGCAGCTGCAGCAAGTGCTCGATCGCCTCAAGGCGACCGGTCACACTGCGGCCGACGTCAGCCTGGTGACGGTGGGCATGGGCGGAAACGATGCTCGCTTCGGCGACATCGTCGCGGCATGTGTTCTTCCCGCGTTGCTATCGGAGCTGCTAGACCGTTACCCGAACGCACCGTCCGAGATCCGTGCTCTTGCAAACCGCCTAAGTTGCTCGGAAGTCGATAATGGGATCGCCGGATATGGCGGCTTCCACACCGATGATGCGATCAAGCAACTTACCGCCAAGGAAGAGTGGGCACAGCAGCAGATCCTGAGCGCGTTCCCCAATGCGAGGGTCCTGCAGGTCGACTACCCGGACATTCTTCCGGCGAAGAACACGCCGGCATGGTGCGGCGGCCTGCGAGCAGGTGATGTCGACTACGCACGGAAAAAGATCAAGAAAATCGACTCAGCTGTCCGCTCAGCCGTGTCCAATTCGGCAAGTGCCGACTCCCGGCTTCAACTGGTTGAGGAAGAAAATACCTTCGGCAACAACGCGCTCTGCCCGGCATCGGCCGCTGATCAGCTAACGAACGGCATCTCGAAAGCAAATGTCGACACGGAAATCGATCGCCTCCTTAACGTAGATAACAAGGGCGATGCAATGGCACGGGCCAAGCTTGATTCGCTGGTGAGCGCGTGGAAAGCCTACAAGGCTTGCCTTGCTAACCAACTCAACCCGTTCGATCGCTCCAGCTGCAATTTGAGTCAAAGCTGGGCTAACGTGGAGGCCAAAGCTGCCGACCTTATGAATTACATGAAGTCGCAACAGACGACCATATTCGGCAACCTCGTGTCTCCCCCGGGAACCTCGGATGACAGGCCTGACGTGGCATTCGACCGGTCCCGCGGACTGTTCCATCCGAATGCGCGCGGCCATGGCGTGCAAGCCTGCGATGTGCTCAATGCATGGAACGGCACATCATCAGACTGCACCAGCGCTCCTGCCCCGAGCCTGGGCACGGTCAACGGCCAGCCCTTCGGCAACTCACCGATCCTCGTGGCCGCCAAGCAGGCCCTCGACCTAGTCGTAAACGGATTCCAGTCCTTGTCACGGGTCCACCTCCAGTTGTTCTCCACCCCGGCAGATCTCGGAGACGTGACCACCGACAAGGACGGCGTCGTCCGCACGTCCGTGACCCTGCCGACGCTCAACCCAGGTGTACACGTCCTGGAACTCGATGGTGAAGGAGCTGACGGAGTCCAGATCACCCGGCAAATCGTCCTGCGGATATCCGGGCGCCCGACCGTTGAGTACGCGACTTACCTCTGTTGCTTCGACCCGGAGCCAGCGCAGATCCCTGCCGGCGCTCCACAAGAAGCAGTCACGGTCACCCTCTCTGGAATTGACCTTGGCACCTACGCGCCCGACGAGGACGGCGGCGTCCTAGTCAACGTGCCCTCCGTCGACCGGCTCACAGACCCCTCAGCGCTAGTGCTGGAGGCAAAGAGCAACCTCACCGGCAAGGTGGTCCGGGAGACGATCAACCCGATCCCTTCAGCGCCTTCCCTGTGGGCGCTCTCGTCAGACGACACCGCTTTGAGCATCGCGGGCAGCGGTTTCGCTGCAACGGGCCGGGTCCACAGCGAGGGCGGTATTACGATCCGTGGCAGTAAGGCCGTGCTGAGCGGTGGCGTCGAGTATGTGAGCAAGTACGATACCCAAGGCAGCGGTGCTCAGGTTAACCCTGCTGCCGCAAAGGTGGCCCGGGGTCAGGGGTCACCGCCGATCCCCGACATCGCCGACTACCGGCCGAGTGGCTCTATCGCGCGCTCCGGCGTGACCTATAGGGCCATCAGTCCCAGTGCTTGCACCAACGGAGTGTGGACGCCAGGTGTAAGTGACAATCTCACAGGCGTGGTGTACGTGCCGTGTAGCGTGCGGCTGGTGACAGGACGCACCTACGCCGCGACCATTGCTGCCGAAGGAACAATACAGATCTCCGGATCGGGGACAATTGTCGGCCCGACAACTCCGGGTGCGCCATCCCTCATCTCCGGGGCGTCAGCTGCTGCTATCACGATCAGCGGGCCTGGCATAATCCTCCGAGGCACAGCGTACGCAGCTAACGGCACGTTCCGTGCGAACACGAGTAACCTGATCATGCAGTGCGGCGTGATTGCGTCCTTCATCTCCGTGCAGGGATCGGGTTCGTCCGCTCCGATGTCTGGGCGGTGCCTCATGTGAGGCGAGGCTGGGTTTCCCACCCACGTTGGTATTTCTGCTTACGATGTCGACATGCTCGGCCGGAGCATCCCGAAGCATGCATTGACCAGCAGTGACCCATGCGCAACGGCAGCCGTGTCAGTGTCTTTTGGCTGGCCTGGTACTTCACATGCGCCCGCATTCTTTCCCACAGGCGGTGAGGATTTCTATCTCCCACCAGGCCTGCGCATTCGAACATTAGCGTTGCTAACGATATTTCTGGGAGCCAAACTGGGAGCCAACGACCGCAGGCACAGGGCTATGTCAGGCCACGTCCAGCCATTCTTAGGGCAGATGAACAGCACGTCAGGCCACACACCAGGCGGCGGCAGGCCGTGTTTCGGGAGTGCCTCCTAAGCAGTAGGTCCCGCGTTCGAGTCGCGGTCGGGGCGCAAATAGTGCTGGTAGATCTTCGTAATCGAAACTATCATCGTTCTAGTGACGTACTGCTCGCAGGTGGTGTACCGCCTTGCGGATGCGCAGGCGGGTACGCGTTCACCAGGCGGAATTTGTGGTCCCGGATATGTGCCGCAGAGGTGGTCGGCCACCGGGGGAGCCAAACGGGGAGCCAACGTCGCTTATCCGGCCAGCCGGTTTGAACGGTCCGCGATCAGGAACCGGCGAGCAGGGCTCCTATACGGGATTGGCGACGGTGACCTCCTGCCTCCAACTGCTCCTGCTCGACGGGGCGCTAACAGGACGTAACGAGCAACCTGTGACTAACGCGGACTTCCGCTCCGGTAAATCGGCCCCACCCTGTTGATCAGGCTTGGTTGCCGGCCTGCGGTGTTACCGCGGTCTGCCGTCGCAGGTGCACTCAAAGCAGGGCTTGAATAGCGGACGGGTGGGCCATAGTGAAGATTGTTATCTACGTGATACATAGGGCATGCGAGGTGAAATGCCCGGTTTGAATCACCCCAGATGACTGCAAGCAGGCACAGGACGGGCGGATCCGGGCAGCGGCCGTGTACGGCGGGGAAGCCAGGCCCTGTGGTAGATCAACGGCATGACCGCTGTATCGGCCCCACGGCCCGGCTGGGAGCTGCTGGCCGGGCAGGTGAACCAGCGGCGGTATGAGGCGCTGCGCGCCTACCTGTTCGAGGGCGCCTCGCTGCAGCAGGCCGCCGACGCCACCGGGTACACCCGCGACGCACTCGCGTCCTTGGTCCGGGACCTGCGGGCAGGCCGGCTCACCGTGTTCGCGCCGCCGGGCACGCCCGGCCGCAAGAACGCCCCGAGAAAGGACGCCGCCCGGGCCCGGGCGATCGAGCTGCGCCGGGCGGGCCTGTCGGTGCATGAGATCAGCACCCGGCTGATCCGGGAAGGGACCCCGCTGGGCCGCAGCGCCGTCAGCGACATCCTGCGCGAGGAAGGGTCCGGCCGGCTGCTGCGCGGCCCCGCGCCCGAGGCCAGCACCAGCCCGGCCACCTCCGGGCGCGATACCCGGCTGCCGGCCGCGACCGCCATCGACTTCGCCGCCCTGCCTGCCCGCGCCCACACCACTATGGCCGGGCTGCTGCTGGCCGTCCCGGATCTGGTCGCCCTGGACCTGCCCGCCCTGGCCGCCGCGGCCGGCTACCCAGGGACCAAGGCGATCCCCGCCACCGCTTACCTGCTGTCCCTGCTCGCGCTCAAGCTCACCGCCACGCGGCGCGTGTCCCACGTCGATGACCTGCTCACCGACCCCGCCCCCGCGCTGCTGGCCGGGCTGGCCGTCCTGCCGAAGAAGACCGCGCTGACCGACTACTCCTGCCGGCTCTCGCATGACCACCAGCAGCGGTTCCCGGGCGCCCTGGACGCCAAGATGATCGCCAGCGGGCTCGCCGCCAGCGACGAGGCGATCTTCGACCTCGATTTCCGCGCCGTGATGCACTGGGGCCACGACCCCGCTCTGGAAAAGCACTACGTCCCCACGCGGTCCCAGCGTGCCCGGTCCGTGCTGACCTTCTTCGCCCAGGACACCGGCACCCACAACCTGGTCTACGCCAACGCCGACCTGACCAAGGCCACCCAGAACCGCGAGGTCATCGCCTTCTGCGACCACTGGAAAGCCGTCTCCGGAGCCGACCCGAAGATGCTGATCATGGACCAGAAGGTCACCACCCAGGCCATCCTCGGCGAACTGGACGACCGCGGCGTCAAGTTCGCCACCCTGCGCATGCGCTCACCCGCCCTGATGAAACATATCAACGCCCTCACCAGCAAAGACTTCAAACAGATCACCCTGGACCGGGCCGGCCGCCACAACAAGCCCCGCGTGCACGAAACCACCGCCGTCAAGCTCACCAGCTACCCCGGCACCGTCCGGCAGCTCATCGTCACCGGCCTGGGCCGCGACCAGCCCACCGTCCTCATCACCAACGATGAGCAGATCACCACCAAGGCCCTGATCGCGCACTACGCCCGCCGCATGACCATCGAGCAGCGCCTCGCCGAGATCATCCAGGCGTTCTGCGCCGACGCCCTGTCCAGCGCCGTCAACCTCAACGTCGACCTCGACGTCGTGCTATGCGTGCTGGCCCAGGCCCTCACCGCCGCCTTCCGGCTCCGCCTGCCCGGCAACTACGCCCACGCCACCCCCGACACCCTCCAGCGCCGCTTTCCGGACACCCCCGGCGAAATCATCAGCGACGACACCGGCATCACCGTCAAGATCAACCGCCGTGCCTACTCACCCGTCCTCCGCCACGCTGACCTGCCCGCGGACACCACCGTCCCCTGGTGGAACGGACACCAGCTCCACTTCGAATTCGCCTGACCCAAGGGCCGAAGTACTGGTGCGGAAATCCGCGCTAACGGGCTTTAATTCGCGCATATCGATGCCGATTCGGCGCTTAGGGTACTGATCAGCTCCGTGCGGGGTCCGACGCACCGATCAACCATTTATGCTCGGACCAGCATGAGCGACCTTCTCGGTCCAGCTGATCAGCCGCCCACCCGGCGACTGAGGTGATCGCGGCTATCGTCGATCAGGTGATCAGCTCAGTGCATTTCATCCTCTACGTTAGAGATCAAGTCACCGCGACAGCATTCTGGCGAGTCGCCCTTGATAGCCCACCAGTCCTTGACGTGCCCGGGATGACTGAATTCGCCCTGGGAACGCAGGTCGTGCTTGGCCTGATGCCCGCGGCTGGAATCAGGTCCCTGCTCGGGCCGTCATTGCCCGATCCCGCTGCAGCCCGTGGCATCCCGCGGGCCGAGATCTATCTGGTGGTGCAGGACGCGGCCGCTTATCACGCCCGGGCACTGGCGGCTGGAGCGACCGAACTGTCCGCACTGACCCGGCGATCCTGGGGGGATGATGCGGCCTACATCGCGAGGAACGTGCAGTCGGCGCTAGACGAGGGTCAGCCAAGCATCTTGACCCGGACGACCAGCGAAAATCTGATCAATGCCAATCGGGCGGCAGCCTGCGAAGGGCTCTGCGGTCCGGGGAGCCCTGACGAGTACCCGTTCGCGCCCACTTATGAAGGTGGAGCTGGCGCCGGAGTCGCAGGTGTTCCGCTTGCAGAGCAGCGCATTCAGGGCGGCGTCATATCCAGCTTCTATGCAAACGGTAGTTTGTTGACCTTGGCGCGGATGCGAGGTATGCCGGGAAGTAGTGGCATGACTTGTTCTGGGGTGCGTGATGACCCGACGTCGGCGTTGTCCTCCGGCGCCAGGCCCGCTGGAGGAGTATGCGGCCCGGTTTGATGACCTTTTCGGCGTGCTGGCGCAGCGGCGGGGGTTCCGGGAGTACCTGACCGGGCTGCTGGCGCCGCGGGGCCGGAACAAGACGCTGACCGCGCTGGCCGGGGCCGAGCCGGTGACCGGGGCGCAGCACCCGGCGGTGCAGCGGCTACAGTTCTTCTTGTCCGAATCCCGGTGGGATCCCGGCGCGGTGAACGCCCGCCGGCTGGAGCTGCTGCTGGCGGACCCGGCGACCGCGCCGCATGGCGGTGGGGTGCTGGTGATCGATGACAGCGGGGACCGCAAGGACGGCACCAAGACCGCGCATGTGGGGCACCAGTGGCTGGGCCGGTACGGCAAGACCGACAACGGCGTGGTCACCGTCACCACGGTCTGGGCCGACGAGCGGCTGTATTACCCGGTGGACGCGCTGCCCTACACCCCGGCGAAGCATTTCGCGAAGGGGAAGAACGACCCGGGGTTCCGGACCAAGCTGGCGATCGGCGCAGACCTGGCCATCCGGGCGCGGGCGGCGGGGTTCGTGTTCCGCGCGGTGGCCGCCGACAGCGCCTACGGCGACCAGGACGGGTTCCGCAGCGAGCTCGCCGAGGCCGGGCTGCCGTTCGTGATGGCACTCAAGCCGCGCCGCGGGATGTGGGCCTACGGCCCCGATGCGCACACTCCGGTGGACGCGGCCCGCGCCCTGGCCTGGGACGGGCCGGAAGATCCCGGGGACTGGCAGGAGGTGACCCGGACCTTCCGCGACGGCCGCACCCAGACCTGGTGGGCCGCGGACGCGAGGCTGGGCTGGTGGGGCCCGGACGGGACCACCCGCCTGGTGGTGGCCACCGCCGACCCGGGCACCCTGCCGGACAAGGCCACCTGGTACCTGGCCACCAACCTGCCCCGGCCCGGCAGCCCGCGCGAGGCGGACAGCCCTCACGCGGCCGCGGACCTGGCCGAGATCGTGCGGATTTACGGCATCCGGCACTGGACCGAGCAGGGCTACAAGCAGGTCAAGGACGAGCTGGGCTGGGCCGACTTCCAGGTCCGCTCCGACATCGCCATCCGCCGCCACCAGGTGCTGGTCACCTGCGCGTTCAGCTTCTGCTGGGCCGCCTGGTTCGCTGATCACCCGCCGCAGCGCCACGACACGCCGGAACCCGGCCGCGGAGAGAGGGGGCCGCCGCCGCCACGCCGGCCCCGCCGCCGTTGTCCTGGCCCCTGGCGATCCGGGCCGTCCGCGCCTGGCTTTCCCCTGGATCGCATTGCAGCGCTGGTGGGCCGCATGGTCCAAGGCGCCCCCGCCCCGCCAGCTCCAGGCACTGCTCGACTCCGTCGGCGCAGGCCGCGGCCTGCACCTCTACATCCGTAATTAACAAACTACTGCTAGGGCGTGTATAAGAAGTCGGGAGGTGTCGCCGGCAACCGTCGTCTCCGGTTAGTCCGCTGTTCAGGCACGCGTCGAGGAGCCGTCACTGACCGTCCGGCTCTTCTAGCGCGGCCGCGATGTCATACCCCAGCGCGGTCGCCATATCGGGAGCGGCGCAGACGACCCGGCCGAGCCCGACCACTGGGGCGATCGCCAGCAGCACGTCCGCGATCTCGTCGTCGGTCGCGCCCGCGGCCATGGCCCGCGCGGTGCCCCATTCCAGGCAGACCCCCGGTGACCCGATGGCCACCGACGCGGCTAGCTGCAGCAGCGAGGCGGTCTTGACGTCCAGGGCCGGTTGTCCCGGCCGGGCCGGGCCCGAGCCCGGTCTGGTCCCTGACGAAGGCTTCGTCGATCATCGACAGCCTGCGCAAGGTCTCCTGGAATCTCGCCGTCTCGCCCATGTGCCTCCACTCGGCCATTACGGCCACCATTCCGCCTCGCGTCGGCGATCGCGCCATCCCGCCGATGGCATGAAAAAGAGCGGTCGTCAGCCCTCCAGGAGCCCCAGCTCGCGAGACCGGGTGACCGCCTGGTGCCGTGAGGAGGCGCCCAGCTTCCGGTAGATCGACATCGCCTGGGATTTGACGGTGTGCGGCGACAGGAACATCTCGGCTCCGATCTCCGGGAAGGACAGGTGCGTGGCAAGCATCGGCAGGACCCTCAGCTCGGCGGCGGTCAGTGACGACGCCCCAGGAATGCTCGGGGAACGCTCCGTCGACAGCCGGGCCCGGAGCGCCTGAGCCTCGCCAACCAGCGTTCCGAGATCGGGCTGTCGCTCGAGCACCTCATCGATCTCCCGCATCAGCGTCCAGGCCCCGGCCATGTCATCCAGCGCGAGGTGCACGCGGGTGAGCTCGACCCGGGCCTGAACTGCGATGGGGAGCATCGCGTAGCTCACCACGGGCCGCAGGCGCTGAGCGCTGACCAGCTGCTGGCGCGCCGCGGGGACATCTCCCCGGTGCAAGGCTGCGCGGGCTTGCGCCGCACAGGCGAGGAGGGTCTCCCTTCCGACCCGGCGCAACACAGTGCCTGCCTGCCCGGCAAGGACTTCGGCGCGGCTCCATTCACCGCGCGCCATGGCCAGCAGCGACCGCTCGCCCAGCGCCTCCGCGAGGATCTCGTGCGCTCCGACTTCCTTCGCGACGCTGACCGTATCCTCCAGCGACGCGTCACCGCCATCGAGGTCACCGGAAAGTATTCGCGCGATCCCTTGGCAGAGCGCGGCTACCGGCGCCGCGATGTTCGCCGCCGCGAGCTTCTGCGCCGCCTCGTCAGCGTCCGCGCGCATCTGCCCGACTCCGCGCCGGCACAGGATGGCCCGGCCCACGGCGGCCCATGCCTCGGCGGAAGGGTCATCGGGCCGCGCCGCATCCTCGTATTGCCAGCGATCGACCATGTCGGCCCATCGCTCGGCCTCGGCCGACCGCCCCGTTTCCGCGGCGAGCAACGCGGCCCACACAGCGACTATCGGGTGTCCCGCGATCCCGCCCCGATCATCTAGCCACCGGAACCACCGCCGAAGGGTGGCGGAGCGGCCCTGCCGATAGGTCGGCAACAACAGACTCTGCACCAGGCGGGCCACCATGTCGACATCTCCGGCTGCGATAGAGTACTCCAGCGCCTCCTCGGGCCGGTCGTTGCGCAGGCACCAGCCGGCCGCGCGGCGCCGCAGCACCGGCGCCAGGCCGGGCTCCAGCCGTTCCAGCTCCGCTAGCAGCATGTCGCGGAACAGGTGATGGTAGCGGTACCACTGGCCGCGCCGGTCCAGCGGCACCAGCAGCAGGTTCGACCGGGCCAGATCCGTCAGGGTCGCGGCGGCCCCGGGCAGCTCCAGCACCGCCTCGCAGAGCGATCCGCACATCCGCTCCAGCACCGCGGTCCGGGTCAGGAACACCCGGTGCCGCCGGGAGATCCGGGCCAGGAACTCCGACTCCATGTACTCGCTCACCAGCCGGTCATCGCCGCCAAACGAGACCGCCGCCGTCCCGATCGAACCCCCTTCCCGCAGATACAGCGCCGCCAGGTACAGCCCGGCCGGCCAGCCCTCGGTCCGCTGATGTAGTGCCGCCACGTCATCCTCGGTGAGCGCCAGCTCAGCCGCGCACAGCAGCGAGGCCGCCTCTTCGCGGCTCAGCGACAGGTCACCGGGCCCGATCTCCAGGATCCGGCCTTCGGCGCGCAGCCGCGCGATCCGCAGCGGCGGCTCGTTCCGGGCCGCCAGTACCAGCCGCGAGCCGCCAGGCACGTGATCGGACAGCACCGACAGCGCGTCCCGGCATTCCCGGTTCTGCAGCGCGTGAACGTCATCCAGCACCAGTACCACCGGCGCCGTCATCGACATGAACGCCCACCCCAGCCGCGGCACCACCGAGCCGGGCACCGAACTCACCGGCGAGGCCAGCGCCTCGAACACCCGCTCGCAGACCGGCTGCACCGCGTCCAGCGCCGTCGCCACATAACTGAGGAGAACCTTCGGGTCATTGTCTTTCTCGTCGACCGACACCCACGCGAAAGCCTGGCCGTCATGCTCAGCCCACTGCGACAGCAGCGTCGTCTTTCCGTAGCCGGACGGCGCGACCACCGAGACGATCGGACAGGGATCCCCTTTCGACAGCCGTCCGATTAGCGACGAGCGGCGGATCGTCCCGGACCGCGCCCGGGGGCGGCAGAGCTTCGACGTGACAAGGTCGAACCCCGGCCCAGCCGCGTGCTGCTCTCGGCCGGGCCGCTGACGCACGTCGCTGTCCTTCATGCTTCGAACCGCGTCTCTCCCGACGGCTTGCCGTTCCATGCTCTTGCGCGGTCATTATTACGTCAAGAGAAATAGCTCGGGGCAAGCCAGGATGAACGGGTCGCGAACAGCCTGGTCGGCTTGCGCCGTATCGGGCCGGGATGCGCTGTGCAAGCGTCTAGCGGTAGTTTGTTAATTCGGGA
>WNGK01012205.1_pt1 | contig 12594 bp, 10 predicted proteins | sample 5400601 | NCBI WGS metagenome assembly WNGK01 (sample SAMN13153376, study PRJNA577476) | soil metagenome | isolation source: 60 cm soil or saprolite under Garry oak tree replicate 1 | place: USA:California | collected 2016-06-15 | reverse complement strand
TCGGCGACCTGCTCAGCGTCAGCAGCTGGCTGACGATCTCGTTCTACATCCTCACCGCCCTGGCCATGACGGTGTTCTATCGCCGTTCTATATTCGCCAGCCCTCGCAACGTCCTGACGATCGGAGTGCTGCCGCTCGCGTCAGTCGCGTTTCTCGGCTGGGTGCTGGTCCGCTCCCAGCTCGCGACCGCAGCGCAGAAATGGTCCTTGGTCGCGGTGATCGCGGTCGGCGTCGTCCTGCTGCTGCTCGCACGATTTGTGTGGCGGTCGCCGTTCTTCGGCGTCGTCAGGGAGAGCGACAACCCCGGCCGCCGGCAACCCCTGGCGCACGCCATCGGCCGCTGCTCCGCCGTCAAGGCGGCGACGATCGCCGCGCCCTCCGCTGCGCTTGTGGCGCCGGTGCCGGAATCACTGATCTGACGGGACAGGCCCGCACCGGCGGCCGCGCACGTTGACGACCGCGGATCCCGCCGTGCAGCGCGCGGAGCTGGCGGTCGGCGAAGCGTCCAGCACACCACCAGATGATCGACCACCGGGACAGCCGCGCTAACACCGCGCCGCACCGATCGACCCGTTCGGTGGCCTGCCGAGAGCCTGATGGCGCACCGGACGGCCGTCCATAACGAGCCATACGCGCGCGCTGATCGCCGAGACTGATCACGGTGAGTAGCGGCCTTCGCCACCGGTGCGGCTGGCATCAGGCTGCGATTCCTACTGCGCCAAGCCGCCTGGTTGCGTCGAGAGGCGCTCGGCCCGGGTATCGCCTCGTGCTTGCCGGGATCTGGGCAGGCCCATCGCGCGGCCAGACAAGTCGCGCGCGGGAGCCAATCGCGGGAGCCAACGGACTGCCGTGCTGGCCGACGCCGGGGCGACGTCCGTTCCGGCAGGTCAGCGGCCCGTGGGCCGATCAGCGATATCGGGAGATGACCGGGTTTCACCTGAAAGCGGAAGATCGGCGGTTCGAACCGCATCAACCAGCAGCGGGTCACCGCGGTGCTGATGCGCCATGGCCGGATCTGGCGGGGCACGTCTTGGACGGCCGCGCACGAGCGGTGGATCGCCGGCAGTCTTAGCTGTTGCAGCAAGCCCAGCTTGGCCGCGCTCGTCGTCGTCGCCGTCACCTGGTGGCCACGGGCCACCAGCTGCGGCACCAGCCGCCGCCCGATGACGCCCGTACCGCCTGCCACGAACACCCGCACAGCCATCACTTTCCTGATTCCCAGGAATTGACTCTCAGCCCCAAGACGAGACAGCCCCGGCCGTCTGTGACATGAGGACCGGCCGGGCGATGAGCCGTGACCGGCAGTCCCAGGCGCGATGTCGCCATCCAACCCAGAGAGCTTCTGCCGCCATACAGCGAAGGAGAACACCGCCGCCGCATGCGCGACGTAGACGCCACAAGAGGGGCGCCACCCCTGCCCACCTGAACCGCTGGGGAGATCTCACGTCCGCCCGCCTGGCAAACCACCGCCACAGGCGGGGATCTCCGGACCGCCAGCGGGGAGATCGTCACGACCGTTGACAAACATCCCCCGTAATTCGCCGGTGAGTGGATGCATCACGGGACATCAGTCGTGGGCGGACCCGCCCGATCGGCGCGCAGAACGACGCGCTACGTGGCCACCAAGGCAGCCGGATCCACGCGCGCGATTCGGCGCTCGGCATCGCTCCGCGGGGTTCGGCTCGTTCACGCTGGGTGATCGGCCCTGAACTTGGGCTGAGCGCGCATCCCCGCCGTTCGGTGCGGCTCAGTGGGGTGCGAGAGCGTTGCGGCGACGACCGCAGAGCGGACTATCTGTGCGCGGGGTGAGGCCGGCCAGAGTCCTTTGGGAACGGCGCCGTTGACCCGGCCGCACCCCGATGCAATACTGCGTATGCATACTAGGTATGGGGTTGCTTGTGTCGGTTCGTCACAGCCTTCTGGCGCTGCTGTCCGCCGGGCCCATGCACGGCTACGGGCTGAAGACCGAGTTCGAGGCCGCGACCGGGGATGTCTGGCCGCTCAACGTCGGGCAGGTGTACACCACGTTGGGGCGGCTGGAGCGGGACGGGCTGGTTACTGCCGGGGCCGATGCCGACGGCCAGAAGGTATACGAGATCACCGAGGCCGGGCGCGGCGAGCTGGGGCGGTGGTTCGTGACGCCGGTGCCGCGCGAGGTGATTCCCCGCCAGGAGCTGGCGATCAAGCTGGTGTTCGCGATGCGGTCGGGCGTGGCGGATGTCGCCGCGGTCGTGCAGCGGCAGCGGGTGGCGACGGTGCGCGCGCTGCAGGACGTTACCCGGCTGAAGGCCGCCGCCGAATCCCGCGGGGACATGGCCTGGCTGCTGATGCTCGACGCGCTGGTCTTCCAGGCCGAGGCCGAGGCGCGCTGGCTCGATATGTGCGAGGCGCGGCTCGCGAGGGAGAACATCGCCGCAGGCGTGGCCCGGCGCCGTCCGAATATCCCGGCCGAACGAGCGGCGGAACGGAGCAGCTGATGACTGTCCTCGACATCGACCAGGCGAGACGGGTCTTCGGATCCGGGCACCTGCGGGTGGTCGCGCTGGACAACGTGTCACTGCGGGTCAGCGCCGGCGAGTTCGTGGCCGTCATGGGACCCAGCGGTTCGGGCAAGTCGACCCTGCTGCGGCTGGCGGGCGGGCTGGACCGGCCGACTTCCGGCCGGGTCCTGCTGGCGGGCCGTGACCTGGCGGGCCTGGACGAGGCCGGGCTCGCGGAGGCGCGGCGGCGGGAGGTCGGCTTCGTCTTCCAGGAGGCCAACCTGCTCCCGTCACTGACCGCCGCCGAGAACATCGCGCTCGCGCTGGAACTGGACGAGGTCAAGCCAAAGGCGGCGATGGCCAGCGCCCGCGGGCTCCTCGACTCCCTCGGCCTGGCAGCGGTCGGGAGCCGGTTTCCCGCCCAGCTGTCCGGCGGTGAGCAGCAGCGGGTGGCGATCGTCCGGGCGGTCGCGGGGGGCCGGTCGCTGCTGCTGGCCGACGAGCCGACCGGCGCCCTCGACGCGATCACTGGCGAGTCGGTGATGGGATTGCTGTGCCAGCGGCGCGCGGCGGGCAGCGCGGTCGTGCTCGTCACCCACAACGTCCGCCACGCTGCCTGGGCCGACCGGGTGGTGTTCCTGAATGACGGACGGCTCGCCGGCGAGGCGGGTCCGGCGGCCGGTCCCGAGTGCCTGCTGGGAACCGGGCAGGTCCGGTGACCGGCACCGGGGTCGCGCCGGCCATCATCGAGCTGGCCCGCGTGCAGAAGACCTACCGCAGCGGGCGGGTCGGGTTCCTCGCGCTGCGCGGCGTGGACCTGATCATCGCCGCGGGCGAGATGGTGGCGATCACCGGCCCGTCGGGCAGCGGCAAGACCACCATCATCAACCTGATCGCCGGCATCGACCGGCCCACGGCCGGCACGGTGACGGTCAACGGCAGCCGCCTGGACCAGATGACCGAGGACCAGCTGGCGGTCTGGCGCGGCCGCGCCATCGGCATCGTCTTCCAGTTTTCCAGCTGATGCCCACGCTCACCGCGACGGAAAACGCCATGCTCCCGCTGGACCTCGCCCATCTCGGCCCGTCCCGCGAGCGCAAGGCAGTGGCGAGCCGTCACCTCGCCACGGTCGGGCTCGGCGATCGCGGCGACCGGCTTCCGCTGGAGCTGTCCGGCGGGGAGCAGCAGCGCGTCGCGATCGCCCGGGCGATCGCGTGCGAGCCGCCGATCCTGCTCGGCGACGAGCCCACCGGCAACCTCGACACCGGGATGACCCAGGATATGTTCGAGCTCTTCAAGGGCCTGAACGAGAACGGGACCACGATCGTCTACGTCACCCACGACCTGGCTCTCGCCGGGCTCGCCGGGCGGATCGTGTCCGTTCGCGATGGGCTGATTACCGGCGATACCGGGGGACGGGCGTGAGCACGCTGAACCGCAAGGCGTGGGGTGACTTGACCCGACACCGCGCCCGCACGCTGCTGGCCGTGTTCACGCTGAGCATCGCCGTCGCGAGCCTGGGCTTCCTCGCCGTGCCGGCGCTGCTGAACGCGGCGATGAGCCGCCAGGTCCAGCAGAGTCACCTGTACGACGTCGGGATATCCACCAGCGTCATTGACCTGACCCCCGCCCAGCTCCGTGCGCTCGGCCACCTGCCTGGCGTCGCCGCCGTCAGCCCAGCCGTGGGCTACGCCACCACGGTGAGATCCGCAGCCGGCACCCAGAACGTCGAGCTCGGCGGCACTGACCTGGCGGGCGCTCCGGTCAACACGGTCCCGCTGCTGTCCGGCCGGATGCCAGGGCCGGGTGAGGTCCTGGCCGACGCGGGCAACGGCCGGGCCACTGACTTCAGCGTCCCCAACGGCGGCACGATAGACGTGCGGGCCGCCACCGGCAGGCTGGTGCGGCTGCGGGTCACCGGCACCGGGCTGAACCTGTACGCGACCCCCGGCGCGAACGGCTCGACCACGCCGGTCTTCTACGCCTCCGCGGCCACCGTGGAGTCGCTCCGCGGCGCCCGCGGCTACAACTACCTCGGGTTCCGGCTCGCCGGCGACAGTGCAGCCGCGCAGTCCCGGGTGGTCGCCGAGGTACGCGCATACCTGACCGCGCAGACCGGAACGGACCCGATCACGGCTCTGCCCGTCGTCCGGGCCCCCGGCCAGTGGCCAGGCCAGTCCGGGTTCGGCCACATCATGGCACTGCTGTACATCATCACGGTCCTCGCGTTCGCCTCCGCCCTGTTCCTCATCTCCGCCACGATGAACACCCTCATCGCCGAGCAGGCCGGCGAGATCGCCATCCTCAAGACGCTCGGCGGCCGGCGGCGGCAGATTGCCGGCATCATCCTGCGCACCGCGGCGATGCTCGGCGCGGCAGGCGCGGTCGTAGGCACGATTATCGGCATCGCCATCGCCTACCTGCTGGCCAGCTACTTCGCCGTGAAGTTCATCGACGTGTCCTTCGGCTTCGGGATCGCCACCGGTGTCGTCGTGGCCAGCCTCGTGCTCGGCCCGGCACTCGCCGTCGCCGCGTCGCTGCCCGCCCTGCGGCGCGCGCTGCGCAGGCCCGTGGTCGAGACCCTCGCCGGCAAGGGCACCAGCGGATACGGCTACGGTCGGCTCGACCGCCTGATCGCGCGTAGCGGGCTGCTGTCCGGAAGCAGGATTCCGGGCAGCGTGCGAATGGGAGTACGCAACGCGTTGCGGCAAAAGCGCCGCAGTGCGGCCGCGATCGCGCAGGTCGCTGTGGCGGCCGGGCTTGCGATCTCTTTCCTCGCTCTCGGCCAGTCGATAACCGCCGTCATCAGCCAGACCATCGGCCAGCTGCACTTTAGCTTCGGCGCCGGGGAGGCAGCGGCCAGTGGCGCGCGGCCGTTTACCAGCCAGGCGCTCGCCGTCGCGACCGCGGCACCCGGCGTCACGGGAGCCCAGCCTGTCGAGACGAGTTCGGTGCAGTACATCGGACAGACCTACGTGGCGTGGGGCCTGGGTACGCGCCCCCTCTACTCGTACCGGCTGAGCGCGGGTCACTGGTTCACCAGCGCTGATACTGCGGGGGACGCCCGCATGGCTATCCCGCCGGTGGTGCTCGGGCCCGTCGTCGCGCGTGCCGCCCGTGCCAGGGTCGGGCAGATCCTCACCCTGAACCTGGCCGCGGGACCCACCAGGGTCCGCGTCATCGGGATAGACACCGGCCAGAACGAGGCGGGCGCGATCGTCTACTTCCCGCTGCGGGTGCTGGAACGCCTGGACGGCACGCCCGGCGCCGCTGACTCGATATGGCTCACCACCGCTAGTTCCGCCCATGCCGCCATCGACCGGGCGGCCACCGCCGCTGCGGCCCGGCTGGCCGCGGCCGGGTACCCGGTCAGCACCACGGAGATCTACGTCGCCGAGGCGCAGATTACCGCTGCCGATACCGCCATCCTCACCATCGTGGAGATCCTGGGACTGGTGGTGGTCGCCATCATGCTGATGGGCCTGGTCAGCGCCCTCAGCGTGGGCGTCATCGAGCGCACCAGGGAGGTCGGGATAATGCGCTGCGTGGGTGCCAGGGCCCGCCACATCCGGCGCGTCTTCAGCGCGGAGGCGGTAGTCCTGGCCGCCGTCGGCTGGGCGTTCGGAGTCCTGCTCGGCTGGCTGATGTACCAGGGGCTGCTGGCGCTCTTCCTGCACAATGTGGATATCACCCTCCCCGAGGACTTCCCGCCGGTCATCCCGCTGATCACGCTCGCCGGCGTCCTCGTGCTCACGCTCCTGGTCATCCGCGGGCCGCTGCGCCGCGCCACCCGGATCCAGCCCGGCACGGCCCTGCGGTACCAGTGATGATCTACCTGATCAGGTGGCTCATCGGGAAGCTGAGGCGCCGCACCACGCCGGCCGAGGCGCCGGTCGCGGCCTCCGGGCGAGACGAGCTTGCGGTCCACCCGCGAGGTGACCGCTTCGTGAGGTCGGCGAGGCCGGCGGCTTCGGGCGGGACGAGCGGTGCTCCGGCGCTGTCTGTCCACAATCTGAGCAAGCGCTTCGGTGCCCGGGTCGCGTTCGACGACGTCTCCTTTGAGATCGGCCATGGCGAGGTGTTCGGTTTCCTCGGGCCGAACGGCGCCGGGAAGACCACGACCGTGCGGACGCTCGGCACGCTCATCGCGCCGACCTCGGGCTCGGCGACGGTCGCCGGCATTCCGCTCACGCCGGATAACGGAGTGGAGATCCGCCGCCGGATCTCGATCATGCCCGAGTCACCCGGTCTCTACCTGCGCCTGAGCGTGGCCGAGAACCTCGGCTGCTTCGCCGACCTCTACGAGGCGCCCGACCCCGGCGATCGCGTTGACCGCGCCCTGCGGGCCGTCAACCTGGCCGACCGGGCCAGCGATGCCTGCGGCTCGTTGTCCAAGGGCCTGCGCCAGCGGGTCGCCCTGGCCCGGGCGCTGCTCAGCGACCCGCAGGTGCTGTTCCTCGACGAGCCGACCTCCGGCCTGGACCCGGTCGCCACCCGGGACGTGCACGAGCTGATCGACGAGCTCCGCCGCAGCGGTGTGACGATCTTCCTCACCACGCATCGCCTCGAAGAGGCCGAGCGCCTGTGCGACCGGGTCGCGATCCTGAACACGACCCTGCGCACGATCGGACGGCCCGACGAGCTGCGCGACCGGCTGTTCGCCAAGGCGCTCACGGTCAGGACTCTCATCCCCCTCCCGGAGCCCGGCCGCGTCTTCGCCGGCCTCCCCGCCGTCGACGGCTGGCGCCAGGACGGCGCCTGCGACTACGTGCTAGCCGTTTCTGACTCGACCCTCGCCGCGCCCGCGGTCACTCGCGCGCTCGTCCAGGCGGGTGCCGACGTGCTGTTGATCGGCGAGTCGCGGCACTCGCTCGAGGACGTCTATCTCGAGCTGATCAACGAGGACGAGGAGGCGCGCCGCAGATGAGCGTCAGCAGGAGGCGCGTGCGGGCCATCTTCCGCAAGGAGCTCCGGGAGTACCGGCGCAACCGCACCATCGTCACCGGGATGGCGATCCTCCCGCTCCTCTTCCTCGTCCAGCCCCTAGTCGCCGTCTTGAACCTGGGCGCCTCGGCATCCGGCGGTCTCGCCCACGAGAATGAGCTGCTGTACCTGCTGGCCATCCCCGCGCTCGTGCCGGCGACGCTGGCCGCGTACTCGGTGGTCGGCGAGCGCCAGCAGGGCACGCTCGAGCCGGTGCTCGGGACGCCGATACGCCGCGAGGAGTTCTTGCTGGGCAAGGCCCTGGCGTCCTTCGTCCCGTCGGTTGCGATCTCGTACGCGGTCTACGCCTTCTTCCTGGCCTTGGTCGAGCTCTTCGCACAGCCCGGCATCGCGCCGGCGCTGCTGCGAGGCTCGGACCTGCTCGCCCAGCTGGTGTTCACCCCGCTGCTGGCCGGCTGGTCGATCTGGGTCGGCATCGCGATCTCCACGCGGTCCAGCGAGGTCCGCGTCGCTCAGCAGCTCGGCATACTCGCGAACCTCCCGTCGGTCGTGGTGACATCGCTCATCGCGTTCAACGTGATCCGTCCCTCGCTCGTCGTCGCCCTCGGCGGAGCCGCGGTGCTGCTGGTCCTCAGCAGGCTCGGCTGGCGGATCACGTCGGCGATGTTCGACCGCGAACGACTCATCACCGGTACCAGATGATGAGATGCGGTCACCGAGCCGGATGACCGGCAAGTGATGGGAATGAAGGAGTTGGCAACAGACTGAACGGCATAGAGATCGACATCCAACCGAGGCGCGCCATAACAAAACATTCTGTCGTCGCAACCGTCACTGTGTGCACGATACCTCTCCGCGCCCGATTCGGCAGGGAGAGTGTGGATAGAACTTCCGGCCCTGCTTCCCCGGCTTTGACCTGGCGGGGGCGTATGGTCAGGGGTCTCCTGGGTCCCGGCCTGACCTCCGATTCGGCTGACGCCGACGTGTTGTCCTGCGAGACGATTTGTCGGCCGGGTGACACGCATGTGGCTGCCGCGCTGGATCCCGTCGGCGGATTACTCGGCGTCCAGGAGTTCCCGGCCACGGCCCCCGGCTATGCCCGGCTGCTCGGCTGGCTGGGCGGGTTCGGGACGGTGTGCCTGGTCGGGATCGAGGTTGCGACACGAGGTCGCACGTGGTGAGTGAGCTAGTCGAGGAGGTCTGGCTGATGCCAGGGACGTAGCTACGGGTTGTGCTCGGCCTGTCCCCGCCGTGACGTGCGCTGCCGGTTCCTGACCGGCTGGGTGCGAAGCTCACGGGAAAGCCCAAGGGCCGCCGCCCCAGTCATGGCGGTCACAGGCGAGGGGAAGGACCGGAATAGGGCGACTATCAGGAAACCCTTGCTGATGCCTCGTCACCCGAACATCCCGGGCTGGGTGGTTCCGCCGGGGTGGCAGGGACCGGCCGTTGTGAGGCGGCAGGCGGCGGTCACGGACCTCGCGTGGCTGGTGAGCACCGCTGTCCCCGGGGCACAGAGGGCGCCCGGCCCGGTCCGGGTCTCATGCGTGCGGAACGTGGAAACCCCGTCAGGGTCCGCCGCGCAGGCGCGGGTATGCGCAGGCGGGGCGGTAGGCCGACCGTAAGGGGGGCGGAAGTCCCTGGCGGGAAAGGGTGCTCAGAAAGCCAATGCCGGCGGCTGAAAGGCAGCGGGAAGGCGGATATCGCAGGACCGGGTCTCCTCCCGGATGGTCCCCGCATAACCGGCCGGATAGCGGGCCTCGTGCTCGTTCCCGCGAGGGAGCTGACTTGGGCAGGTGAGCCTTTGAAGCGAAGCGGAAGCAAATGCCGGAACTGACGGGCAAGTTGGACACTTCGGTGAACGGACCTGAGGGCCTGCCCTCGTTTGATGGTGACGCCTGGGAACGTACGGACTGGCGGCATCATGAGGAGCAGGTACGGCGGCTGCGGAGCAGGATCTTCAAGGCGGCGCGGGAAGGTGACTGGCCGCTGGCCAGGAACCTGCAGAAGCTCATGCTGCGGAGTTGGTCGAACACGCTGGTTAGCGTTCGGCAGGTGACGCAGCGCAACGCGGGCCGCAGGACTGCGGGGATCGACGGGCTGGTCGCCCTGACCAGCCAGGCACGGGCCGAGATGGCGGTGCAGGTGCACGCCAGCATCGGCTCGCATAAGCCTTCCCCGGTCCGGCGGGTGCATATACCGAAAGCCAGTGACAAGACCAAAATGCGACCGCTCGGGATACCCGTGCTAGCGGACCGCTGCCATCAAGGCAGGGTACGCAACGCGCTGGAGCCCGAGTGGGAGGCCCGGTTCGAGCCCAGGTCCTACGGGTTCAGGCCGGGTCGCGGCTGCCACGATGCGATCGAGTCGCTGTTCCAGACCCTGTGCGGGAAAGCCCGGCGGGTGTGGATTCTTGACGCGGATCTGGCGGGCGCGTTCGATAAGATCAGCCACGGGCACCTTCTGGGAATGCTCGGCGGTTTCCCCGCGAGGGAAATGATCGCCGGGTGGCTGAAGGCGGGTGTCCTCGAGGCCGGGAAAGGGTTCGCGCCGACGGAGGAAGGAACTCCGCAAGGCGGCGTGATTTCACCCTTGCTATTGAATATCGCATTGCACGGGCTGGAGGAGGCCGCAGGCGTCCGCTATTACCTGACCGGCGCCCATGCCGGAAAGGTGAAGGCCGGATGCCCGGCGCTCACCAGGTACGCCGACGACTTCGCCGTCTGCTGTCACTCCAGGCAGCAGGCCGAGCAGGTCCAGGCACAGCTAGCCAGGTGGCTGGAGCCGAAGGGCCTGGCCTTCAACGAGGCCAAGACCCAGATCGTGCACCTTTCCGGGGGATTCAGCTTCCTCGGATTCGATCTGCGCCGCTACTCGAACGGCAAGCTGCTCATCAAGCCGGGCGCCAAGGCCATCAAGAGGTTCCGGGAACGGCTCGCGAGGGAGTTCCGCGCGCTCCGCGGGGCCAACGTCGCGGCGGTGCTGGCGAAAATAGTCCCGATCGTACGGGGCTGGGTCGCCTACTACCGGACGGGGGTGTCGTCCAGGGTGCTGTCAGCCCTGACCAATTACCTGTGGAAGCTCACCTACAAGTGGGCATGCTGGAGCCACCCGAACAAGCCGAAGCACTGGATCACAGACCGGTATTTCCGGAAGTACTGCAAGTTCAGGAACGACCGGTGGGTGTTCGGCGATCCGGTTACCGGCGCCTTCCTGCCGAAACCGGCCTGGACCGAGATCGTGCGGCACACCATGGTCAAAGGCGGGGCATCACCCGATGACCCCGCCCTGGCCGGGTACTGGGCGCAACGTCGCCAGAAAGTGAAACCCCCGCTGGACTCATACACCCTGCGCTTGCTCACCATGCAAGACGGGCGGTGCAGCCTGTGCGGGGAAAACCTGCTGACCCCGGACCAGCCACCCCAGTCCCCCCAGGACTGGGAGCACTGGTTCCTGTGGATCACGAAGAAGGCGATCGTGGCGGACTACCTGGTCCACCACGACGCTCCGACACGCATGTGGCTGCCGCGCTGGATCCCGTCGGCGGATTACTCGGCGTCCAGGAGTTCCCGGCCACGGCCCCCGGCTATGCCCGGCTGCTCGGCTGGCTGGGCGGGTTCGGGACGGTGTGCCTGGTCGGGATCGAGGGCACCGGCAGCTATGGCGCCGGCCTGGCCCGGCACGTCACCGCCGCTGGCATCCGGGTCGTCGAGGTGGACCGGTCCGACCGGCAGGACCGGCGCCGGGCGGGCAAGTCCGATCCGCTGGACGCGGTCAGCGCGGCCCGTGCGGCGCAGTCCGGGCGGGCCCGCGGCGCACCGAAAGGCCGGGACGGCGCGGTCGAGGCGATCCGGGCACTGATGGTCACCAAGCGCAGCGCCGGCGGCGAGCGCACCCGGACGACCAGCCAGGCCCGGGCACTGGTCCTGACCGGCCCCGGTGAACTGCGGGAACGGTTCGCCCGGCACACCCCGGCTGCCCTGGTCACCGGGCTGGCGTCGCTGCGGCCCCGCCCCGGCGACGTCCCCGGCTACGCCACCCGGATCGCGCTGCGCGAGCTGGGCCGGCGTGCGCAGTTCCTGGACGGCCAGCTCGACCGCCTCGACGAGCTCATCGTCCCCCTGGTGACCGCGCGCGCCCCCGGCCTGCTCGCCCTGTACGGCGTCGGGCCGAACACCGCGGCGCTGCTGCTCATCGCCGCCGGCGACCACCCCGGGCGGCTGCGCTCCGAGGCCGCCTGGGCGCACCTGTGCGGCGCCGCCCCGATCCCGGCATCCTCCGGCAAGACCGTCCGCCACCGGCTCAACCCCGGCGGTGACCGCCAGGCCAACCACGCGCTGTGGCGGATCGTGTTCACCCGGCTGGGCTCGCACCCGGCGACCCGCGCCTACGCCGAACGCCGCACCGCGGAAGGAAAATCCAAGGCAGAGATCATCCGCTGCCTCAAGCGCTACGTCGCCCGCGAGGTCTACCCCCACCTGCGGACCCCCGCGGGCTGACGCACCGACCCGGGGACGGCCTGACCCAATATTCGGCTGCCGCACCTGCTGGCCTGCGAACGATCCGCCGGCCGTCCCCGGACCCTCACCGACCTGCTGGGCGTGACCTCATAAGAGCCTGCGTGTTCCACCCGGAGCGGCCCGTCCCTGTCTTGTCCGCAATCCCAGCACCCCCCAGATCACTGTCCATCCAGACCAGGAAGCGATCAGCCATGCCAGCCGTCACCGTCCAGATCGACACCGGCTCCACCAGCTCCCGCGGACAGCCTCCCGGACACGCCTGGCTCATCCGCCTCCGCCGAGGCAACCGAAGCGTCATCACCACAATCGGCCTGTCCCGCAGCAGCGCCGAGCACCTCGCCGAAAAGATCACCAGCCTCCTGGCCGAATCCGAAGAAACCCTTGACAAGACATAAGAGCATCGTTCGGTATCCTGACCGGCTATCCGGACAGAGTCTATATATCACGTGCCGTAGCCGCCAGCCATCGAGCGGTAGGTCCTGTCTCCGTGCAATTTCACATGGCCGCTCGCATCGTCGGCGGCGCGGTTACCTTGGGTGAAGCTACGCTGACCGTGAAATGCCGTCTGCGCGTGACATGGCGGAGCGATTTGCGGCCGTACCGGTCGCTGGCATGGTCGCGGCCCTCATGCCGGCGTAGGGGACTTGCTGGTT
>WNGK01008860.1_pt1 | contig 12595 bp, 12 predicted proteins | sample 5400601 | NCBI WGS metagenome assembly WNGK01 (sample SAMN13153376, study PRJNA577476) | soil metagenome | isolation source: 60 cm soil or saprolite under Garry oak tree replicate 1 | place: USA:California | collected 2016-06-15 | reverse complement strand
TTACTGAAAAAGGTGGCAAGCTGCGTCTGGTCAAGAACAACCTGGTTCAACCTACAGCAGTTCTTGACCTCACAGCAAAGGTTTCACCGGTAGGAGATGGTGGGTTAATTAGTGTCGCAGTCGATCCTGCTTTTGCGACGACTAGTTGTATTTACCTTCTCTATACCAATACCAATCCTCGGGAAGGACATGTATCACGGTTTCAAATGATTGGCGATACGGTAAATCCGTCTTCTGAGACGGTCTTGCTGACTACTATTGCTGATCATGATACGCACATGGTTGATGATATTCGTTTTGGTCCAAACAATACACTCTACGCTTCCGATGGTGATTCTTCTCCTTTCGATGCAGCGACAGTGTATTCTACCCGCTCACAGCAGGCAGATCAGACAGTCGGTAAAATCTACCGGATGACACGAGACGGGAAAGGGGTATCAACAAATCCTTTTGGACTGGAAATGCCGATGATCCTGCTTCCAAGGTGTTTGCATTGGGATTGCGTAATCCTTTCCGCTTTACCGTTTTGCCGGATGGCAGTGTGATTGTCGGGGATGTTGGATGGAATAGCTGGGAAGAAATTGATCGTATTCCTGTTACTGGCGGGAACCATAATTATGGTTGGCCATGTTATGAAGGCGGTCCAAACGGGAGTCTTGTCCAATCAGCTTTTAGTAATTTCCCTCTCTGCAAAACGGTGCTTGCTCAAGGGACAAGTGCAGTCACTGCTCCTAGTTTTGCCTATGACCACACGGTTGGTTCGTCGGTAATCGGTGGGCCGGTTTACGATCAGAGTGTGTTTCCGCCTCCCTACAGGGGGTCGTATTTCTTTGGTGATTATACCCATAACTGGATTGACTATTGGCCACTCGATGCATCCGGCAACTTTGTTGGCCAACCGATCAGATTTGCCACGGTAGCCAATCCGGTTGATATCGAACTGGGTCCGGATGGAGCACTGTATTATGTCTCAATTACCAAAGGTCAGGTGCGCCGAATCTCCTATGGCACGGCCTCATCATGCGCTCCCGGAAATTATTTGGCGAATTACTACACGAACCGCACGTGGTCAGGCACTCCGACCATGACCCGCTGTGACGATACGATCAACAATGATTGGGGCACAGGGGGTCCATTTGGCAGCAGTCCGGTAGACAACTTTTCGGTTAGCTGGAGCGGCAGCCAGTACTTCACGAAAGGGATAAATACGTTGTCTTCCACATCAGATGACGGGATGCAGGTGTGGGTAGATGGGCAGCTGGTGATCGACACCAACGGCATCCATCCAGCTACGACAAAGACAGCTACCCTCAGCTATACTACCGGCGGTTTCCATGATGTTCTCGTTACATACTACGAAGCGACTGGGCAGGCAGTTGCCAAATTGAGCATCACGAGCGCCAATAACCCACCGGTACCGCACATTTCTCAACCCACCGATGGCTCTGGCTTTGCAGCTAACCAGGTCATGACTGTGACAGGTTCAGCAACCGATCTGGAAGACGGAACGCTCAGCGGTGAATCTTTGCGTTGGAATGTCATTTTGCATCATTGTCCCCCTGTTACTCCGGGAAATACGCAAATTTGCCATACTCACCCATTTGATACTTTTACCGGCACGATGGGTTGGGTAACCGCTCCTGATACAAGTGGTGATTGGGTTTGGCTTGAATTCGAGTTGACGGCATTCGATTCAGCGGGAGCGAATGCAACGACCCGAGTCAATGTTTGGCCAAACTTGTGTCCGGCAGGGAGCTATTGGGGGCACTATTATAAAAATCGGACCTGGACAGGTACTCCGGCAATCAAGCGTTGTGATGCAACAATCCACAACGATTGGGGGACTGGCGGTCCATTTGGTGCCAGTCCCGTAGATAACTTCTCAATTATTTGGCATAGTCGCCAGTTCTTTGGTCAAGGAACAAGTACATTGACTGCAACTTCAGACGATGGGATGCAAGTGTGGGTGGATGGGCAGCTCATTATTGACAACAATGGTATTCATCCTGCCACCACAAAAACTGCGACCCTTACCTATCCATTGGCAGGGTATCATGATGTCCTCGTCCAATATTTCGAAGCCACAGGGAAAGCAGTGGCGCAATTGAGTATTGTTAAGCAATAATACGGCAGGTTTGCTCATTTGACTGGACAGTTAGCAAGATTGAAGTTACACGAGCGCCATAAACGAAAGAGAACATCTCACGACGGAACGAGTGAACGACCTCCCGATCTTGTTGGTTCTGTTGCAAAAACTCGTCACGAAAGGTGATGAGCATGAGGAGACCTGTGCTGGCTACGTGGCACATCCGTTCAGAAAAAAGTCCTTTGAGAAGCGAGAGACTAAGGAGAAAAGGGGGGTGAATGTCAAGCGGGAACGAGCATGGTTCTTGGGGGAAGGATGCTGTGTTGCGGTGGGTAAGTGCTCCCGGTCTTGTGTGCGAGGTGCTCGAGACGGAACCTGCGTGTGAGCAAACACGGAGCACGTTTCTGACACACGCAGCCGGCAGACAGCTGTGTGAAGGGTGGCGATTGGCTTTCCTCAGATCTCTCTTTATCAGTTATACTATTTATTTCACGCTATATAAATAGACTCACCGGAACCGACGGGTTTCGAGTCCTCTGTCGCCAATTTTCTGCCTCTTCCTTGCTCCGTCTGGCACACTGTATCAGAAGGTGCAACGTCTGCTTGCTGAGGAGGAAACAGCTGCGGGAAGCCCTCCTCCTGCGGTGATCAAGCAGCGCTGGCCAGGACCAAAGCAGCCGGCAGACGGTCTTCCCGCTTCACAGTGGCCAACCGTGGTGCAGCGTGTGGTGGAGCAGAACGAACCGCTCCAGAGAGTTGCAGCCGCCTATGGTGTCTCGCATGAAACGATCTGCCTCATCACGCTTCATGGGCAGAAGCAGCGTGGACAGCAAGAAGCGTAACGGGCCAGGTCCGGCTCCTCCGACAGAGGCACGATGACGTCCTGGCAGCAAGAGAGCTGGCGGATGCGCCTGGTCGCCACCTCCACATAGACCTTTCCTTGCCTCTTCCCCGAGCCGTGTTTGCAGGTGCAGGGAAAGGACGGAGATGGTCTGTCATGCGCCCCTCGTCGTGTTGACACAGAACAAGTATAGTAGAGGCGGGTGGTGCGACAACGGAGAGCACCTGGACAGAGGGCGGGAAAAGGCTGCAAGCCGGATTGATCGTGGGTTGGCGCAGGCTGTGCACCTGCACTCCAGGCAGAAGCGGGGTGCTTTCCCATCGCTGGGAGCAATAGGTGTGCGCGCATCCCGTGACATATGAACCATCATTATCGTGGATAGCCTACACGATCCAGCCGTAGGCTTTCCAGCAAGAGATGGCGAGGTCGGAGCTGGATGGGACACGTCGAAACGAGGCGGGACCCATCTGGCAAGCGCCTGGGAAAGGACTGGGAAGCCGTCTGGAGGTGAAACGAGGCACCCACGGCCCTCTCTCCGACGCTCGAGCAGGAACCGGCTTCTGGGACCCTCTCGACAAAGCTTGCTGTATGGATCACGTCCATCATCACTCTCTTGTTCACGCCACATCGTCCCCTGATCTCATTGCTTCAATGGGCTTCCAGAGCCCGACAAATCGAAGAGAAGGGGGTACGATGTGAAATGAATATCACCGTGATGATGGACGTGATCCATACACTTGCCTGTGCTGGCTCTTGGGACATGCGTTGCGACAATCGCCTCTTACCCAACGACCTCTCAGATCTCCACTGCTTGCAGATCCTGCCGTTGGTTCTCGGATCCATGCGATTCATCCCTGTTGAGAGGCTCGTTTGAGAACAGATAGGCGAAGTAGCCAACACAACCATTCTGGGTAGCCATTTTTTCATACCTATAGTACACTTACAGTGAGCTTAACAAACAAGAGCAGACCCTTGAAGCAACAATAACGCAAAGGCCAAAACATGGTAGATGGGTATCAAAAGATAACTCCAGTTGCAGTTTTCTACGCCTATGCTCACGAAGACGAGTTGCTTCGAGATCAGTTGGAGAAGCATCTCAGTCTTCTGAGCCGACAAGGGCTCATCTCTGAATGGCATGATCGCCAGATTGAAGCAGGAGCAGAGTGGGCAAAGCAGATCGATGAACATCTAGAGAGCGCTTCTATCATACTTTTGCTTATCAGCCCCGACTTTCTTGCATCCGACTATTGTTATAACGTAGAGATGCAACGAGCGCTCGAGCGTAGCAGCCTTGGCGAAGCTCGTGTGATTCCCATCATTTTGCGCCCTGTGGATTGGCACAATGCCCCCTTTGCTGACCTGCAATGCTTACCACGTGATGCTAAACCAGTGACCCAGTGGGCTAATCAGGATGCAGCCTTTCGCAATATTTCTCAGGAACTTCGTCGCATCCTAAAGCAGATTGGGACAGCCGTTTATTCATCCTCTAGGAAGGGCAACCGGGCCTTCTTGCTCAAAGAAATGCGTACCCGCTGGATTGAGGGGGTGATGCTCAACTCCCTCCATCAAGAAGTGCTTATTCAACTAGGACTCCACGAGCAACCCGGTGCGGTCGCTAACCCTTGGTCCTTGATAGTTCGAGAGACAAATCTTCCTGAACGTCCTCTTGCTGTGAGGACACACATCCACGAGGTCTATGATCGTGCAGATGGCCAGGTACTCATTTTAGGAGAGCCCGGTTCGGGCAAGACCACCCTACTTCTTCAACTCGCCAGAACGTTGCTTACCCGTGCCAGTGAAGATGAGAACCACCCCATGCCCGTTATCTTCAATCTCTCCTCCTGGTCTATCAAGCGTCTCCCACTGGCAGACTGGCTCATCGAGGAACTGCACGACAAATACTCCATCCCAAGTACGATTGCTCAGACCTGGGTCATGAGCGAGCAAATTATTCCTCTTCTCGATGGTCTGGATGAGGTTGCAGAAGAACAGCGCACGGTCTGTGTCAGCTCTATCAATATCTATCGTCAGGCGCATCATCTCATTCCATTGGTGATCTGTTGTCGCAAAACCGAATATAATACGCTTCCAATCCATGTTGAACTGCAGACGGCAGTCATAATCCAACCTCTCCCTCTGCGGGATGTTGACTGGTACTGTGAGCAGATCGGGGAACCAGTGATCGCTCTGCGTCAAGCACTTCATCAGGTGAAAGATCTCCAAGAGTTAACGACCACTCCACTCATGCTCAGTATTTTGGTACTCGCCTACCGAGAAGCGCCCTCGACAGACCTCCTGGATGTGTCGTCATTAGAACAATTGCGGCAAAGGATCTTTGCCCGATATATTGAACGCATGCTCACACGTCGAGGAACATCCGCTTACTACACCAAGGAGCAGACTCTACGTTGGCTCTCCTGGCTGGCGAAGCAATTGCAGCGTCGATCATTGACCGAATTCTATCCGGGCTACCTTTCATCGCAATGGCTTCCTACACCACAGACACGCTACATCTACAACGCAGTAACTGTGTTGCTTGCAGAGCTGCTCTTTGGGACACCCCTCGGGCTCCTTTCTGGGTTACTTGCTAGGTTACTTGCTGGGCGGCTCGCTGGACTCCTTATAGGACTAATTGTCGGGCTCTTCGCTGGGCTATTCTTCGGGCTGAATGAATATGCCCCTTCAGAGGTCATTCAGTGGAAATGGGTACGGGTACAAAATACTGCTTCATCTTTGCTCCTCATCGGGCTACTTGTTGGGTTACTCACATGGTTGATCTTTGGCTTGCTCGGTGGGCTTTGGGATTCCCGGACTTTTTCGGAGAGAAGAAAGTTGAAAACTATCTCATCTGTTGTTCATAAGCCACCGGACTCAAATACTTGAGGGTGGAATGTCTGCGAACGCGGTTATAAAAACACTCGATGTACTCAAAGATGGTTTGTCTGGCCTGTGCCCTGGTCTCAAACGTGCAATGCTCAACGCATTCACCTTTGAGTGTGCTAAAGAAGCTCTCCATGGCGGCATTATCGTAGCAGTCCCCTACGCGTGACATACTGACCACAACCTTTTTCTCTGCCAATCGGCTCAGATACCCTGTACTGGTATAAGGGCTTCCCTGGTCGGAGTGCAGGAGCATCTCAGTGGGGGGGCTGCGGCGGATCAGTGCCATTTCCAAAGCCGTGCGAACCAGGGCCTCATCATTGGAAGTTCCCATAGCCCAGCCCACGACCAGGCGGGAAAAGAGATCCAGGATCACCGCCACATACAGCCAGCCTTCCGTTGTCCAGACGTAGGTCGTGTCCGAGACCCATTTCGTATTGGGCGAATGCGCTCTAAAGTCCCTGTCCAGCACATTGGGAGCCGCCACAGTTCCCTTGTGCCTGACGGTCCCTACTGGTTTGTTTCTCCGATGTCGCTTGGCCACCAGTTCCATCTCCTTCATGAGGCGAGCTGTGCGCTCACGTGAGCAGCGAATCCCGGCAGCACGCAACTCGGCATGGACACGCGGGCTTCCATAGACGGATCTGTTGGCATAAAAGATGCGATGGATCTCTTTGGCCAATTCGCCATCTTCTCGCTCATGTGCGGAAGGCTCACGCCGGAGCCAATCGTAATAGCCACTGACTGAGACTTGCATCAGGCGGCACATCGTGCTCACTGGATAGAGCTGGGCCTCTTCAGCAATGAAGGGATAACTCAGTTCTGGGCGCGCGAAAAGATGGCGAGCGCTTTTTTTAAGATATCGCGCTCCTGTCGTGTGACCTCCAACTCTCGCTTCAATCGGCGCAATTCTTCTTCTTGCGCTGTCTGATGCCCACTGCCTGGAAATGCCTGCTTCCCATGCTCAGAGAATTCCTTCCACCAGTGATGCAGCGTACTGTCGGCAATACCCAGATCACGGGCAACCTGAGATTGCGACTTCCCAGAAGTTTGCACCAGTTGCACCGCTTCCTGTTTGAACTCTTTCGTAAAAGTGCGTTGTTCTTTTGGCATGATGCCCTCCTGTCGGATGCTCTTTTTCAAATTTACATCCTCCAAGAAAGTCCGTCAAGCCCACTTCTCTTCGGGCAGCCCATTGGCTTGCTGGTTGGATTACTCGATGGACTACTTACTGCACTGCTTACTGGGCTGCTCGGTGGATTGAGAGATCATCAGTCCAACGAGGTCATTCGTTGGGAGTGGACACGAGTACAAAAGCATGTTTTCTTTCTGCCACTTGCGGGACTGCTCGTCGGGCTGCTCGGCTGGCTGATCTTTGGTTTGCTCTTCGGGTTAGTTGCAGGATTGTTCAGTGGGCTGCTTGCTGCGCTAGCTGTTGGATTCTTTCCTGGCCAGCGCGACCCATACGAATTGAGCGCCCTTGATTATTACATGGAACGTTCAAGAGACAACGACATTCGTTTCGGACTACGCACTGGGCTGTTCACCGGACTGCCGATGGGGTTGTTTGCAGGACTGCTCGTCACGCTGCTCGTTGTGCTGCTCATCTGGCTGCTCTTTGGGCTAGGAGCTATTCTTCACCAGCAGAAGCTTCTTATCTTTCTCCGCTGTCTTGGAGCTATCCCCAGAAACTACGTCCAGTTCCTTGACTACGCTGCTGAGCGTATTCTCATGCGCAAAGTGGGTAGGGGTTACATTTTTATTCACCGCTTGCTCCTAGAGTATTTTGGTTCGCTGAATCCTTTAACAGGAGCGCCACAAGGAGCGGAACATAGGCAACCGCTCGTTCCATAAGAGAGCGACATGTTCCATACTCTCAGGAGAGGCGATGCGGGAACAATTTCAACGAATGAAACAGGCTGTCTACGACTTCCTTTTCACCTACACCTTAGCGAACTATTGTACAAACATCTCTAGGGAGGAAGTCTGAGCAACGCACTATGCGACAAGAAATTCGAGTTCAGACATCATTTACTGGAAGTCTCTGGCTCCTCAGACGATTGCGCTGGTGGATCATCCTTGTCATTGGCCCCCTATGCACGACGGGAATGATCTGGCTACTGAGGGTAATCTTCGAGGGAAAATTGTATGACTATTCTCTTGCCAGCTTCCCGGGAGACACGATTCTGTTCATCTATCTCTTTTGTGCGGGGCAAATAGGTAAGGGAGAAAAGTTGCCTCAAAGCCTTTTTTTCGGAAAACTTTGGCACTGGATGATATTTTTGACTGCCTTCATTGTAACTGTCGTTATGTACGGGATTGCTCTCACAAATGGGGCAAGGGGAAGATTTACACTGCTTCCAGCAAGCCTCTATCACTTCTTTGTGCAGCTAGCTCTCAGCTACGCTGTGCCTAGCATTTTCCCAGTTATCATTGTTACAAAAAACAGATTTCTTCAATGTCTAGCCATAACATGTCTTCTTCTCTACGTGATCCTTTTAGCGTATGATGTGGCCATGGGAAACCTTAGTCAACATCTGCGATAGGCCATTAGCAGATGTAAGTATGCTATACTTATCCTCAGGAATGTCTGCTAATGCTCCGAATAGACTCGTTTTTGCATGTCTGCTAATACTTTTGGAAGAAGGATGCGATGAAACGAGCAGGCCAACCGGCCATCTCTCAAGCCGGCATCGAGGCGTTGAACCAGTATAAGGTGTACATGCAGCAATCGGAGGATATGAGCCCGGTTACGATTCGTAACTATTTGAGCGACCCGAATTGACTCACCAAAGATCTTACTCTTGACGGGGTGCTTGCCTCACCAGTAATGTAACCCGAAGCTAGTTTCACAGCGGAGGGTAACAAAAGTGAGGGCACATTTGAGTTTTCGATCCAAAAGGGAGTTGTTACTCCAAATTGCGCCTCGATATAGAGAGGCGTCACCGACACTGAAAACGGTCATTCTCGATGAGTTTGTCGCGGCCACCGGCTACGCACGCAAGTATGCCATCCGACTCTTGAGTCATCCGGTGGCGTCCAAGGTGACGATCGAGCGTCCACGGGCACCCCACTACGGTCCAGAAGTGCAACAGGCATTGCACCTGGCATGGACGGCGGCCAACCACATCTGTGCGAAGCGGCTCATTCCCTTTCTGCCAACCCTGGTGGAGTCGCTGGAGCGGCATGGCCATCTGCAACTGAGCGAGGAGTGTCGCATGCAGCTCCTCTCGATGAGTCCGGCGACCGCCGATCGGGTTCTTCGGCCGTACCGCAAGCAAGAGCGGCATGGGATCTCCACGACCAGATCGGGAACGCTGCTCAAAAAGCAGATCCCGGTGCGCACCTTCCAGGATTGGAACGAGGCACGGCCAGGCTTCATGGAAGCCGATCTGGTGGCCCATTGTGGCACTCAGGCTGACGGGTCCTACCTCTACACCTTGACCCTGACGGATATCGCCACCGGCTGGACCGAATGCCTTCCGCTCCTCAACCGGAGCCAGGAAGCCGTCGTCGCTGCTCTCAAGCGAGCACAGCAGTTGCTCCCTTTTCCTTTCCTGGGGATCGACACGGATAACGGAGCCGAGTTTATCAATGTCGAGCTGCTGGCGTTTTGTGAACAAGAACACCTCACCTTCACGAGAGGGCGTCCCCGACGAAGCAATGATCAGTGCTATGTGGAGCAGAAAAACGGGCACATTGTCCGCCAAGTGGTTGGCTATGATCGCTTCTCTGGCGAGCTGACCTATCGCCAACTGACCGAACTCTATCGGGCGCTGCGCGTCTATGTCAACTGCTTTCAGCCCTCCATGAAGCTCCAGACGAAAGAGCGAGAGGGCAGTAAAGTGCGACGGACCTACGATCAAGCACAAACGCCGATGCAACGGCTGCTGGCCTCCGGCGTCTTGTCTGCCAAAAAGCAGCAAGAGCTTCTTCGGATTACCGAGGCACTAGATCCGCTGCCCTTGCTCACGCAACTCGAACATCTGCAAAAGGCGCTCTGGCGGCACGCCATGACGTCCTCAGCAGCATGCCCTGAAGCTCTCGCTCCACTCCAGTTTTCCGTTCAGCAATGTACGGAGGAAAAGGTTCCCATCGACGGGATTCCTCATACGCCTCCGTCACTGCTCAAACGGGAGCGGAAGAAAAAGTATCAAAAAACTGGGCGGCCTCATGATTGGCGCACACGCAAGGACCCCTTCGAGGGCGAGTGGGAACAGATCACTGCCTGGGTGCTCGCCAATCCAGAACTCACAGGGGTAGACATCTTCCATAAGTTGGAACAGGCCTCCCCAGGACGCTATCGACCGACCCAGGTCCGCACTTTACAGCGGGGTCTGGGCAAGTTACGCGCACGCCTGCTGGTCACCTTCAACGACCAGTGGGGTGAGGAAGCGGTAAGTGGGCAAACCCTGGCTCCAGAGCTGCACGCCGAACTCGTGGGGGTCTGATGCTCGGAGAGCCTATGGGAAGGGTTGTGTGGGGTGGGGACGCTTGCGTCGCCCCGGCAGGAGGGGGCCTGCCCCATAAGCGCGAACTTAAGGGGCCAGGGCGACCGCAAGGGATCGCCCTGGCCCCTTAAGTTCGCGCTTATGGGGCAGGCCCCCTCCTGCCGGGGCGACGCAAGCGTCCCCACCCCACACAACCCTTCCCATAGGCGCGAACTTAAGAGAGTTCCTCTCCCCCAAACTGGCTTCTGATCATGATACCTCCACTCGCTCAGACCTCTGTGTCGCTGGCTGGGCATGCCAGCGACACACTTGGCTGTAGAGATGGGGCCGCTTGCGATGCCCGGTGCAGAGAAACCGTTGCAACCGGGGTAAACACGCCCGCAAACGCGCGGCCGTATAGCTGCCGCGAATCTGCTGGCACAAGAGATCTACGCTGACTTCAGCCACCATCCATTCACTCAACGGGCCGCCCAGCCCATCCTGCCACCAGGACGGATGGCGGCGCTCTCTTCTTCCAGCAAAGCCCACCCCAGCAAGAGGGCCGTGACCGTCGGCAGCGCCGTAGCTGCTGTCGTGCAGCGCAGGCGCTGCTGCTTCAAGAGCTGTTTGATGCGCTTGAAGAGCAACTCAATGGTACAATCACAAATGACAAATTCTGTTTGAGCCGCAGAGCACGATTGCACCTCTCCTGGTGGCGATTGCCTTTACGCTCACGTACTCCTGTCAGCCAAGAAAACGTGTATCCTACTGATGCAACTGAACTCCATTGCTATCAGGAGGGTACACATGAAGAAACGAGACTGGACCATCCGGCGTCACGGTGTAGTCACAGCTGATGCCCAACAGCGCTGGGATCAAGCGTACCAACGGCTCGTCCGATGGAGCACGACTGCTGGGCTACAGGAAACAGGCAGTGCTCCCGCAGGAGCGAGCCGACAGGAGGAGAACCATGAGGATTGCTATGTATGCACGGGTCTCGACCCAACGACAAGCCCAAACCCAAACTATTGAACAACAATTGACCCGCTTACAAGTCCATTGTCAGGCTCAGGGCTGGCAGTGGCAGGACGAGCACGTGTTTCGCGATGATGGCTACAGTGGAGCGACGCTCAAACGTCCGGGACTGGATCGCTTACGTGAGCAAGTGAGGCAGGCGGCCTTCGATCGGGTGCTGATCACGGCCCCTGATCGCTTAGCGCGCAACTACGTCCATCAAATGTTGTTGATCGAAGAACTGGAACAAGGCGGCTGCCTCGTCGAGTTCGTGGAGCGTCCGATGAGTCAGGATCCCCATGACCAGCTGCTCTTACAGATTCGTGGGGCAGTGGCCGAGTATGAGCGCAGCTTGATTGCCGAGCGCATGCGTCGAGGTCGGCAACAGAAATACCAAGCAGGAAGTCTGTTGCCCTGGACCCGGCCGCCTTACGCTTTGCGTGTGGATCCCGACCGACCACGTGACCCAGCCGGGGTGCGCTTGGAGGCTTCTGAAGCGGCGGTGGTGGCCGAGTTGTTTGCGGCCTACCTGCAGGAAGGCCAGAGCCTCATTGGCCTGACGAAAGGGCTGATCCTGCGAGGAGTGCCGACCCCGCATGGGCAAAGGCGCTGGAACCAAGCCACAGTCCATGGCATTTTAACCAATCCCACCTACACTGGGGTGGTCTATATTGGTCGAACCCGCTCCCATGCGGCACGCACACGTCACTCGCCTCTGGTTCCAATCGGGCGGGTGCGTGGGGGACACCACTACACGCCGTCGGAGGAATGGATAGCGGTGGCGCAAGTGCCCGCCATCATCAGCCGGGAGCAGTTTGACGCGGTGCAGGCTAAATTAGCTCACAATCAGCAATTTGCGCGCCGCAACAATAGCACGCATGAGTATCTGCTCCGGGCCTTGGTCAGTTGCGGACTCTGTCGGTTGGCGTGTACAGGGCGTTCTGACGCCAGGCATGGCTATGCCTACTACACCTGTCGCGGCAAGAGTCATGCCGTCGTGTCCTGCCGCGACGAGAAATGTGCGGCCCGCTTCATTCCAGCAGCACAACTGGATGAACTGGTCTGGCAAGATCTCTGTCAAGTGCTCAGCCATCCTGACCTGCTCACCACGGCCTTAGAGCGGGCGCAGGTACAGCCGTTGCTGATGGTGGATAATTCGTCACCTTTTCTCCTATAGGCTTGGCAGTCGTTCTCAAACTGGTTTATTCTTCTTCAAGAAGCTTCCCACTCTTCCTATTTCAAGTAGCGAGGATCTTATGGCCGTTCATGTGTACATATTCCTGCTCGTGGGCTGTCTCCTCTTCTTTCTAGCGCTGCTGTGGCGTCTTGACTGGCTCCATCTTC
>WNGK01018753.1_pt1 | contig 12596 bp, 10 predicted proteins | sample 5400601 | NCBI WGS metagenome assembly WNGK01 (sample SAMN13153376, study PRJNA577476) | soil metagenome | isolation source: 60 cm soil or saprolite under Garry oak tree replicate 1 | place: USA:California | collected 2016-06-15 | reverse complement strand
GTCTCGCCGCGTGCGTGAACAAGCTCAAGCGCGGGGCGCCGATGCTCGTTTATATCTATTACGCCTTCGAGAACCGGCCGGCGTGGTTTCGTCTGTTGTGGCGAGCGAGCGACCTCTTGCGCCATGCGCTTTCGAAGGCACCCTTTCCCTTGAAATCGGCGACTGCCGAACTTCTTGCCGCTTGCGTCTACTGGCCGCTGGCGCGTGGGGCGCGGCTATCTGAGCGGCTGGGCGGCAACGTCGCCAATTGGCCGCTCAGCGCCTATCGCGGGCGCAGCTACTATGCCATGCGCACCGACGCGCTCGACCGCTTCGGCACGCGGCTCGAGCATCGCATGACGCAAGCCGAGATCAGGGTGTTGATGGAGAACGCCGGGCTCGGCGAGATACGCTTTCGCGATGGCGTGCCATTCTGGTGCGCGATCGGGCGCAAGGTCTAGATCGATGAAACCATCGAAGAGACCAAATCAAGGGCCAACCTTTTTCGGGGTGGGAGGTGGTGGCAAGTCAAAAGGCTCAAACGTCTGCTTGTAGCATTGATCGATGACGATGCCGATGCGCAAGTCGATAATCTTGTCGCCCTGAATGAACAAGGCATAATTCTGCGGTTTTCCGTGCGCGTCGACCTTGAGACAGGTGAGCCAGGCCGGGCCCTTGAGGTGATCGACCAGTCGGACCCCGGAAATTTCGAGGTCACCGACGGACGCCACATTGGGGATGACCCCCCTGACATTGTCGGCGACGATGCGGCGGTAGTTCGGCTGCTGCAGGTCGATCGCGGTAGCGGGCGGCAAATTCTGGACCACCTCGCTCGCCGAGCAACCTCCCAAGGTCACTGCAAGCGCCACCAGATATGCACGCACAGCAAGTCGACCCAGATGCCCTTCGTGCGCGGCCATTCGCCAAATTTTCTTCCCATCGCCCCGACTGCAAGCTGCCGTCCGCCCGAAACGCGCGAAAGGCGTTCATTTAGTTGTATGACGATCGCAAGCTATCCGGCGAAGCGTGTCGTCGGCATTAACCATATGGTTCCAGAATGCGGCGATTGATTGTTGCCGGGCCGCCGGGCCATAGCTGCGCGAGGTAGCGCTAGCGCCCAAAGGCCGGTATTGATGGGCGCTCGGCGCCCCATTTATATCGGGACGATGATCCGCTTTTCGAGCTTCACGCCACGGATGTGGCTCATTCTGGTGCACGACCTCCTGGCCACAGCGGCGGCGGTGGTCGCGAGTTTCTTCATTCGTTTCGAGGAGGCCGGGCTTACCGAGCGCTGGCGATTCCTGGTGATTCTGCTGCCTGCCTTCGTCGTCTATTCCGGTTTCATCTACGGCGTCTCTGGCCTCTACAAGGCGAAGTGGCGCTTCACCTCGCTGCCCGACCTCTTCAACATCGTGCGCGCCGCGACGATACTGGCGGTAACGCTGCTCGCGCTCGATTACGTGTTGCTGGCGCCGAACGTCTACGGCACGTTCTTCTTCGGCAAAATCACGATCGTGCTCTATTGGCTGCTGCAAATCGCATTTCTGTCGGGCCCGCGCATCGCCTATCGCTATTTTCGCTACACCCGCACGCTTCAGCATGCCAAGGCGGGCGGTTCGACGCCGATCCTCGTCGTTGGCCGTACTGCCGATGCCGATGTCCTGCTGCGTGCGATCGAAAGCGGAGCGGTCACGAAGATCCGTCCCGTGGGCATTCTGTCGCCGTCCATGGCGGATCGGGGCCAAGCCATACGCGGCATTTCCGTGTTCGGCGGTCCAGACGATATCGAGGGCGTCATCACCGAGCTCAGCAAGCGCGACATCAACGTGACACGGCTTGTACTCACGCCGAGCGCCCTCGCGCCGGAAGCAAACCCCGAAACGGTCCTTATGCGCGCCAGGCGTCTGGGGCTCGCCACCAGTCGCCTTCCTTCGCTCGATGATGGCGGCGAGGCGCTGCGGCTCGCGCCTGTCAATGTCGAGGATTTGCTGCTGCGGCCCAGGGTGAAGATCGATTACCATCGACTCGAAGGTTTCGTGCGGAACAAATCGATCATCGTGACCGGCGGCGGCGGGTCCATCGGCGCCGAAATTTGCGATCGCATCGTGACCTTCGGCGCGGGTCGCGTGCTTGTGATCGAGAACTCCGAGCCTGCTCTGCACGCCGTGTTGGAAATGCTCGCGGCCAAGCAGTCGAGGGCGAAGATCGAAGGCCGTCTTGCCGACGTGCGCGATCGCACCCGCATCTTCCGCCTGATGAATGCCTTTCGGCCCGACATCGTGTTTCATGCGGCCGCGCTCAAGCACGTGCCGTTGCTGGAACAGGATTGGGCGGAGGGCGTCAAGACCAATGTGTTCGGCTCGGTAAACGTTGCCGACGCCGCTGTCGCCGCGGGCGCGGCCGCCATGGTGGTGATCTCGACCGACAAGGCGATCGAGCCGGTGTCCGTGCTTGGCGCCTCAAAGCGCCTCGCGGAGATGTATTGCCAGGCGCTCGATAACGACTTCGCGCGGCGCGGCGGCGCACACGAGCGGGCCATGCGGTTGATCGCGGTGCGCTTTGGCAACGTGCTCGCCTCGAATGGTTCGGTGGTGCCGAAATTCAAGGCGCAGATCGAAGCCGGCGGGCCGCTCACGGTGACGCATCCGGAGATGGTGCGCTACTTCATGACCATCCGCGAGGCCTGCGACCTCGTGGTCACGGCGGCAAGCCATGCCCTCGAGGCCGGACAGTTGGGCGTGGCAGTTTACGTGCTCAATATGGGCCAACCAGTGAAGATCGTCGATCTCGCCGAGCGGATGATCCGCCTCTCGGGCCTCGAACCCGGACGCGACATCGACATCACCTTCACTGGCATCAGGCCCGGCGAGCGCCTGCAAGAAATCCTGTTCGCGCGCGAGGAGCCGACCGCCCCGATCGGCATCGAGGGCATCGTTGCCGCCAAGCCGGTCAGTCCATCGCTGGAAGCGATGCGCGGCTGGCTTGCGGCGCTGGAACAAGGCCTCGCGCGCGAAGACCGCTCCGTGATCTTCGGCGTGCTGCACGACGCGGTGCCGGATTTCGGCGGGGAGGCGGCCTGAATTCTGCATCTCGTCGCGGCGCCCGACGCGGCCCTGCGTGATCTTGCGAGGTCGAGCCTCGGTCAGCCCGACGGCGCCGGGAACCGTGTTGGGAAGGCCAGCGGCAGCAAAATCTCTGCTAGCGTCGGTTCTTGACGCCAGCAAGGACCGCAAGCAGCCATAAGATGATTGCAGCGCTGGCGCTCAGCATCGCCAGCGATACGACGATGTTATGCGCCGCGACGGTGACGAGCGCGAGCGCGGCCAGCGCCAGATTGGCCAGAAAGACGCGAGTGACGATCTCGCGCACCGTCAACCCACAATCGGTGGCGCGCTGATAGAAATGCGTCCGATGAGCTTGCCAGAACGCCTCGCCCCGCACGAGGCGGGAGATGAGGGTGATCGTCGTGTCGGCGAGATAATAGAGGGGTAGGATGAACGCCGCCGCCAGATGACCCATTGCGGCAAGCTGCACCAAGAGCCAGCCGAGCAGAAGCCCAATCGGCAGGCTGCCCACATCGCCAAGAAAAACCTGCGCCACCGGCCGGTTGAAGGGCGCGAAGCCGATTATCGCACCAACGAGCGCGGCCGCGACCAGAGCGGGCAGCGGTTCCACCGCGCCGACAAGGCCGAGCAGGACGATCGCGCCTGTCACTGGCACGAATTCGGCCACGGTCATCCAGTCGATGCCGTCCATGAAATTAACAAGGTTGACGAACCATACCCCGGCGAGAAGAAGACACGCGCGCTCGATCGACCACGGCACTTGCGGCAGAATTTGCAGCTCGTTCGGCAGCGCCGCGATCACGGCGCCGACGGCGATGCATTGCAGGGCGAGGCGGGCCGCAGCCGGCAACGAGCGGATGTCGTCGATCGCGCCGACCACCACTAGCAGCGCGGTCGCCGCGGTCACGGCCAGGAATTGACCGGTCTGATTGTGCTGACAAGGCGAGCGCACCCCAGGCGACCACCAGCGTCGCGACCACCACAGCGATGCCGCCGCCTTGGGGTGTCGGTTGGTGATGGGACGAGCGGGCGTTGGGCCGCACCATTGCGTAGCGCTCAAGCCATGGCCGCAGAAGCAGCATCAATCCGAAGCTCAGGACCAGCGCGACAAGAGCGGTCGGTCCGAGCACCCAGAGACGCTCAATGGCTTGCTCGATCATTGTTTTGCTGTTCGCCCGATCCAACCGTCCGCACGATAGCATTCCGCCGAATACCGCACATCAAGGCTCTACGAGCTTCGCGGTTGCATTTGCCATTGCGAGACCGAACCCGCTATCTTGCGCCGGGGGCTGCGAGACTGGGGTCATCATGTCGAAGAGGCAAGTTAGAGATCGTCGCTTCCGGTTTGGCGACAACTGGCTCGACTTTGCTCGCAGTCTCAGCGCAAATCAGCTTAGCGAGGCAGAACGTTCACTTCGACGCTCGCTTGAACGCGACACCCTCGCGGGGCTGAGCTTTCTCGATATCGGCTCGGGCAGCGGGCTATTTTCACTCGCCGCCCGCAAACTCGGCGCGCGCGTGCATTCGTTCGATTTCGATGAAGACTCCGTCCTCTGCACTGCAGGATTGCGCGACCGCTATTTCGCCGGTGACGGCGAATGGACGATTGAGCAAGGCTCGATCCTGGACGGCGAGTACGTGCGCGGTCTCGGCACATTCGACGTGGTTTATGCTTGGGGAGTCCTGCATCACACCGGAGCCATGCATGACGCATTGGGTGCCGCCGCTCGCCTGGTTGCATCGGGCGGCGTGTTTGCATTCGCGCTCTATCATCGCACCCTGATGTGTAGTCTCTGGAGATGGGAAAAGCGCTGGTACAGCGGCGCGTCGTTGGAAGCGCAGCGGCGCGCACGTGCCGTCTATGTCGCGCTTTTTCGGACTGCCTTCTTCCTGACGGGTCGCGACTTTCAGTCTTATGTCAGCAACTATCACAGCGTCCGTGGAATGGACTTCATGCATGACGTGCACGACTGGATGGGCGGCTATCCTTATGAATCGATCCTGGCTCCGGAAGTGGACGCGTTGATGCAGCCCCTCGGCTTCGCACGTATCCGCGCCACGGGCACACCCTTGACGACCGGCATCTTCGGATCGGGCTGCGACGAGTACCTCTATCGCCGAACCGGCTGAAAGCCTTAGAACTCGCGAATCTCGCTTGCAGCGACCCGAAATGCCGTCCGTCGACGCCCGCGCTTGGCCATGATGGCGGTGCTCGGCTACACTGCGGGTTTCATCACGTCCAATCAGGTCGATTGTACCGCTGTGTTATCCCTTGATCACCTCGACGCAATCAGAGGGGCGGAACTAGAAAAGATTGCTACGTTGTTTCCAGCCGGCGCGCGCGTTCTCGAAATCGGGGCCGGTACCGGTAAGCAGGCTCTGGAACTGCAACGGCGCGGTTTCGAGGTTACCGCGATCGAGATCGCGGATTCGAACTATGCCGCCCACCGCGTTTTTCCGATCAAGCATTACGACGGTCGGACCATTCCATTGGCGGATGGCAGCGTCGACGTTGTATTCTCGTCGAACGTGCTGGAGCACGTAGCAGACCTTTCACGCATGCATGCCGAGATCCGCCGCGTGCTGGCAACGGGCGGCACTTGCATTCACGTCCTGCCGACCCACACGTGGCGGTTTTGGACTACGCTGACATCCTATCTCGAGGCGATCTCGTTTTTCGTGTCGTCGGTGCCGCAGCTCGTGCCGCGGTCAGCGCCACGTGCAACCGAGATGCGACGATTGGGAGAGGCCTGGTACCGGACTTCCCGGCACACGGTCGGTCTCTGCCTTCCACGGCGGCATGGGGCGCGCGGCAACGTTATCTCGGAGTTGTGGTTGTTCCACCCCCGCTGGTGGCGGCGGAATTTTAAGGACAACGGTTTTGCCGTCGTCGCTGATGGACCGGTGGGGCTGTTCTATACGGGCGAGGTCCTGTTGGGGCTGCGCCTGGGGCTTGCCAAGCGCAAACGCTTGGCACGCGTGCTCGGCAGTTCCTGCCACTTCTTCAAGCTTGTACCGCTGCTGCAACGTGCCACGTGACGCGGTTGATGTCGCTCACGTGAACTCGCGGGCGATCTCCTGCGCCGGCCGCCCGGCCGTGAGCTGACTGAGGGTGTCCTCAGTCCTACGCACCATGGTGTCAACACTGTAGTTCGCGACGATCCTTTCGCGAGCGTCGTTCCGCAAGCCTGGATCTTGCGCAAGGCGCTGGCGTAGCCGCCGCCAGGCCGCGCAAAGCAGATCGGCATTTTTTGGTGGCACCACTTCGCCGAGTTCGCCGGTGATCAGGCGTACATCGCCCACGTCGGTGGCGGCGACGGGGACGCCGCATGCCATCGCCTCGCCGACCATGTTGGGGAATCCTTCGCCGAACGCCGAGGACAAGGTAGCGATATCGAAGGCGTTGTAAGCTGCTTTCATGTCGCCGATGTCGCGGACCCACACCACTCGGCCTGCAAGCCCAAGCGAATCGGCGAGAGTCGTGAGCTGAAGGCGATAGGCGGCGGATCCGTCGCCAACGCACACGAAGCGCGCATCGGAATTCTCGCGCGCAAAGCTCGCGGCCGCCCGGAGCAGGTTGGCATGATCCTTCATCGGGTCGAGCCGGGCCGCACAACCGATGACGAAGTGATTGTCGGAGAGGCCCCACGCAGCGCGCACCGCACGACCGGCCTCCGCATCAGCTCGCATCGCATCGGCATCGATGCCGTTCATGATGACCGCGATACGATCGGCCGGCAATCCACGCCTGATCGCGTCGGTGCGTACGGCGCGCGCATTGGCGATGGCGAGGTCGGCGCGCCGAGAAAGCCATACTTCCGAGCGGTAGGTGAGGGCGTTCAACGCGTCGTATTGATCGAGCTGCACGCCGCCGGCGCGCAGCCCGAAAACGAGTTTCGTTTTGAGCCGTGGCGGCAGCAGGAGCGCCGCGAGCGTGGTCTGGGTCGGAAGAAAGGCATAGACCAGATCGGGACGTTCGCTCAGAAAAAGCCGCCGCAGTCTCGCGAGCGGAGCGAACGCGTGCCAACGGCTCGACTTGTCGATCGAGAGGACGCGCGCGCTGCTGCTGCCGAGCAGCGCTTCGAGCGCCCCATCGGCGTAGAGCACGATGACTGCCACGTCGTGTCCGCGCCGCGCTAGCCCCGCGGCAAGCACGGCGAGTTGGCGCTGACTGCCGCCGACGCCCAGGTCGCGGATGAAAAATAAGACCTTCATCCCAGCCACTAAGCGTACATCGCCGCCCAACCGCAAGGGGAACCGATCGCACGAAACCTGCTATTTTGAGTGACCGTGCTTGCTCGTTCGGCCGATGCCGACCTATGGTCCTCGTGTGTTACCGTCGAGGAGGCGCGCAGTGCAGTATGGCGCGTTCGTCATTTCGCTGGATTTCGAGCTGTTATGGGGCGTGCGTGACAACCGCACCATTGCGGATTACGGCGCCAATATCCTCGGTGTCCGCCAAGCCATTCCCGCTCTGCTCGACCTCTTTGCCGAGCGGAACATCGCCTGTACCTGGGCGACGGTCGGGCTTCTGTTTTTCGCGACGAACACGACGATGCTCGCCGCACTCCCCACGCGCAAGCCGCGCTACACCAATGCGCGAATTTCCTCCTACCATTATCTCGACGAAGTCGGGCCGGACGAGGAGCGCGACCCCTATTACTACGGCCTATCGCTCATCAAGCGGATTCTCGACCACCCGGCCCAGGAGATCGGCACGCATACCTTCTCGCATTTCTACTGCTTGGAAGAGGGGGGAGATGTCGAGGCCTTTCGCGCCGACCTGGAGGCTGCGCGGGCCGCCGCCGCCCGTCTCGGGGTCAAGCTTGCAAGCATCGTATTTCCCCGCAACCAAGTCGATCCGGCTCATCTGTCGGTGTGTCGCGAATTTGGCCTGCGTGCCTTTCGCGGCAACGAACGCGTTTGGTTCCACCGCGCACGCAGCGAGTCCGAGCAGACCCCTCTGGTGCGCGCGTCCCGCTTGGCCGACAGCTATCTGCCGATCGGCGGTCCACACGATCATGAGCCGGTGCTTGTCGATGGTATGGTGGATATTCCGGCCAGCCGCTTTCTGCGACCGGCGGGAAAAAGCGCGGTGTTGGAGCGGCTGCGCTTGTGGCGGATCACCTCGGCAATGGAGACGGCGGCCCGTCGCCGAAAGCTTTTTCACCTATGGTGGCACCCGCACAATTTCGGGGTCGATTTACAGGAAAACTTGGCGTTTCTGCGCGCCATCCTCGATTGCTTCCGCACCTTGCAAGAGCTCTACGGCATGCGCTCGATGACGATGGCGGCGCTCGCCGACGATGTTCTTGATGCGCACGGACAAAGTGGTGGTGTTCGCGCGTGAAGGCGAGATGGGCCGCATCGGCCGGCTTGGTCTTGCCCCTATGCGGCCCTCCAATTTCTATCACCGTTGAGACGAGAGATTTGCTACGCTCGGCTGGCACGCGCTTTGGCCGAGACGAACCGGGGACGGGTTGTCAAACTCGCTGCGGCTGTTTATCGAGCAACAGGGCAAATGGCAGACGATCAATCTCCGTGGACATGAATCCTGACGAGAAGTGGTCACGCCGCAGAGCCGTCGAAGTCCACGATGAAACTGCAGACGGGTTTCTTGCCGAGTATCGCGGCGACAATATCTTCGACTCTCCCTTCCGATATGGGCGCCATCTCATCAATCGGGCGTGGGCGCGCTGCGTATCGGAATTGCCGCAGGGGGCGACGTGTCTCGATATTGGATGCGGCGTCGGCGCCCATATGGCTCGTCTGCTTGATCAAGGTTTCGAGGTCACCGGCATCGAACCGAGTGCCGAGATGCGCCGACTGGCGGCAAAAAAAATACCAGCCGATCTTGTTTCCGACGGCTCAGTGCTGCAATTGCCGGCATTGGACTCCTCGATCGATTTTGTCTACGCGATCGAGGTTTTTAGATACCTCGACGCGCGCGATAACGCTCAAGGTCACCAGGAGATCGTCCGCGTGCTAAAGCCAGGCGGGATTTACTTCGGCACCTACGTCAACAAGTGGGCTCTGGATGGCTTCCGCCAGCTTTCGCAGTTTCGCAAGCTTAAGGAGCGCTTGACCCGCGCGCCGCGGCGCTACCACGTCGAATTCGAAACGCCATCGTCCTTGTGCGACAAACTGAGAGCGGCAGGATTTTCGCGGGTCACGGCGCATGGCGCGATGTTCGCGCCGCTGCGCGTCCTTCACAAGATTTCTACGCGCCTTGGCGCCGCCGTGTCGAAGCTCACGATGCCGCACGAAACGTGGCTTTCCGATCATGCACCATTTCGATCGGTTGCCGGTCACTTGATCATAGTCGCACGCCGTTAGACATTAAGCGAGTTGACGTGGGGTATGGTCGAGCACGATCGGTCGCGTGCCGTAAGTTTGACGGGCGTAAGCACCTGTCCTCGGCCAAGCGGCCTACGAGGGCTTGAGCAGAAAGCCGGAATATCTACAAGGTGAAGTTACCGCTACTGTCCGAGGAAGAGCGATGTGCGGCATTGCTGGCATGATCGATTGGCGCGCGGCGACACCGGCCGACGCGCTGCGTTCGATCGGAGAAGCCATGATCGAGACCGTGCGGCATCGCGGGCCGGACGCGGGCGCCGTGTGGGTCGAGGCCGAAAGCGGCGTGGCGCTGGGCCAGCGCAGGCTCGCCATCATCGATCTCAGCCCCGGCGGGGCGCAGCCGATGCATTCGGCCGATCGTCGCCACGTCATTACTTTCAACGGCGAAATCTACAATTACCGCGATATCCGCCGCGAGCTGCAAGCGGCCGGCCGCTCGACGCGCGGCGAGTCCGACACCGAAGTTCTGCTCGAAGCCTGCGCATTATGGGGCGTCGAGGCCGCGATCGAGCGCGCGGTCGGCATGTTTGCGTTCGCGCTGTGGGACCGCAAGACGCGCAGCTTGGTGCTGGCGCGCGACCGCCTCGGCATCAAGCCGCTCTACTACGCGGCAACGCCGGACAGGGTCATCTTCGCCTCGCAGCTGAAGGCGTTTCGTGCCGCACCGGATTGGAGACCGACGATCGATGACGATGCAGTCGTCGGCTATCTCCGCCACGCCTACATCGCCCAGCCGCGCACAATCTATCGCGAAGCCGAAAAACTCGCCCCCGGCCACATCTTGACGCTGCGCGAAGGCATGGCGCCGGTGCCAAAATGTTTCTGGGACTTGCGCGCGGTCGCGGTCGCTGGGCAGCGCCGCAACGATCCCGCGCCGGATGCGAACGAGGCCGTCGAGCGCCTCGACGCGCTTCTGCGCGATTCCGTCGGTCTACGGATGATTGCCGACGTGCCGCTCGGCGCATTCCTATCCGGGGGGATCGATTCTTCGACGGTGGTCGCGCTGATGCAGGCGCAGAGCTCGCGGCCGGTGAAGACCTTCTCCATCGGCTTTCACGAAAGCGGCTATGACGAAGCCCAGTGTGCGAAGCAGGTCGCCGCCCATCTCGGCACCGACCACACCGAATTTTATGTCGAGCCGCGGCACGCGCTTGACGTCATTCCACATCTCGCAGACTGGTTCGACGAGCCGTTCGCCGATTCCTCGCAGATCCCGACCTACCTCGTCTCCGAATTGACCCGCAAGCACGTGACCGTGGCGTTGTCGGGCGACGGCGGGGATGAGTTGTTCGCCGGCTATAACCGCTACCTTTGGGCGGAACGGCTCGCGCGCGCGGTGAAGCTCGTGCCGCGTCCGCTGCGCGCTTCGGCGGCGGCCTTGCGTTCGCTCGCGCCACAAACTTGGAACCGGTTGTTTGCGTTCGTGCCGGCGTCATGGCGGCCGGCGCTGCCCGGCGACAAGTTGCACAAGATCACGACGCTCCTTGACAATCCCGAGCCCGACGCGATCTACCGCCGCCTCGTGAGCCAATGGGACCGGCCCGACGAGGTCGCCGCCGGGGGCCTGGAGCCGCGCGGACCGCTGTGGGACCCGAGCATCGCCCGCGATTTCCCCGATCTCGTCCCACGCATGCAATTCCTCGACATGGTCAGCTATCTTCCCGAGGACATTCTGACCAAGGTCGACCGAGCGACAATGGCGGTGGGGCTCGAGGGCCGGGTGCCGTTGCTGGATCACCGCGTCGTTGCTTACTCCTGGAGCTTGCCGCTCGCCTTCAAAGTGCGCGGCGGACGCGGCAAATGGGTGCTGCGCCAGGTGCTCGATCGCTATGTGCCGAGGTCGCTGATCGACCGGCCGAAGATGGGGTTCGGGGTGCCGATCGATGCCTGGCTGCGAGGTCCTTTACGGGAATGGGCTGAATCGCTGCTCGCACCGGCGCGGCTTGCGTCTGATGGGTTCGTGCGGGTCGCGCCGGTGCGCCGGGCGTGGCAGGAACATCTCGAAGGCACTCGCAACTGGCAGTATCCGTTGTGGACCGTGCTGATGCTGCAGGCGTGGCACGAGAGGTGGGCGTGACCCTGCGGCCGCGCAAGGTACTCTATGTTACGGCGGGTCTTCGAGGCGGCGGTGCCGAGGCAATGCTGACGCGGCTTGCGTCGGCTCAGCCCGGCGTCGCCCACGACATCACCATCGTAAGCCTTCTCCCCACCAAGGCCCATATGGAGAGGCTGGGCGCGGGCGGCGTCACGGTCGTCGAGCTGCGATTCGACAAAGCCGGCGGCATTGCGACAGGTCTGTTCAAGCTTGCAAGCCTCATCGCCGAGAGCCGGCCCGATATCGTGCAGGGCTGGATGTATCATGGCGATCTCGCCGCGCTCGTCGCGCTCGTCCTATCGGGACGGCGCAGACAGACACGTCTCGTTTGGAGCATCCGCTGCACGGCGATGGATTGGCGCGGCTACGGCGTCGGGCTGTGGCTGGTGGTGAAAGCCTGCGCGCTGCTGTCGGGATGGCCCGATCTGGTGACGGCCAACGCGGTTGCCGGTCTCAAATCGCATTTGGCGCTGGGCTATCGCCCGCGGCGAGCGGAGGTCGTCGCCAACGGTATCGATATCGACGAGTTCCGGCCCGACGCTGCCGCGCGGCGCGCGGTGCGTACCGAGCTCGGCATTGCCGACGATGCAATCGTGCTTGCTCACGTCGCGCGTGTCGATGCGATGAAGGATCATGGCAGTTTCCTCGCTGCGATGGCGGGGCTGCCCGACTTGTCCGCAATACTGGTCGGCGCCGGCACGGAAAATCTTCCCGCCGCGCCCAACGTCCTCAGACTCGGCCGTCGCCACGACGTGGCACGTTTGTTCGCCGCGGCGGATTTCGTGGTATCGAGTTCGCGCCGCGGCGAGGGATTCTCGAACGTGCTTGCCGAAGGAATGGCCTGCGGGCTCGCGGCAGTTGCCACCGATGTCGGCGATGCGAAGCTCATCGTCGGCGACACGGGCCTCATAGTACCGCCCGAAAGCCCCGATGCGCTCGCTGCGGCGATCCGGACGTTGGCCGCCGAATCAGCAGCCGCACGGGCGGAACGCGGGAGCAAGGCTCGTGCGCGCATTGTGGAGAATTTTGCGATGCCACGCGCCGTCCAGCGCTACGTGGACCTTTACCAGTCGCTCGGCTGATCCCGCCATTGATGGCAG
>WNGK01009215.1_pt1 | contig 12596 bp, 9 predicted proteins | sample 5400601 | NCBI WGS metagenome assembly WNGK01 (sample SAMN13153376, study PRJNA577476) | soil metagenome | isolation source: 60 cm soil or saprolite under Garry oak tree replicate 1 | place: USA:California | collected 2016-06-15 | reverse complement strand
TGCGCACTTGATCGGCCGCCTTCTGGACACTTCCTTCAAGGATGTTTGTAACGCCGAGTTTCTGCGCGATCTCAGAAAGATTGCCCGGCGCACTTTTGTATTTCTGAGTCGATATTCGCGATATGACTTTCAAGTCTGCAATCTTTGCAAGTCGCGTCAGAATTTGATCTTGGATGCCATCCGCGAAGTAGGCGTTGTCTGGGTCACGACTCAGATTGTCAAATGGCAGAACCGCGATCGATTTCTCCAGCCAGCCGGAACGCCCGGTTTGTTTCGGCGCTGTGTAGCGTCCCAGAAAAAATAAGCTAATTGATATCGCACCGGCAATCACTACCACGTAAATCCACGTGCGATTACGCGATGATTTTTTCGGCAATTCGTCCGCGAACTCCGCTCGCTTCAAGCCCTCCGGCGTCAGCTCAAACGCCCACGCGATTATTAACGCGATCGGGAAACCGAGCGCAGTCAGTGCGACGAAGACCTTCATTGTCCACGGCGGCGCTTCGAACGTCGGAAATAAGATCGATGCCGCTTGCAGCAGAAGCCAAGCCACCACTCCGTAGGCGATGGCAACTTTGTAAACGTTGCGTCGCTTCAGCTCCGCGAAGAAGCGTTTCATCGCACGAGGCATTCGAAATCATCCCCGCCCTTTGGCCGACAAAAATCTCCCCAACCGGCCACGCGCCAATACTCCGGCAGCTTCATTGTTTTAAGCAGCTCGAGAAATCGCGGCTCATTCCGCACCGGTTGAAATGATGGTGTCCAGATAAACGCCGGATCGAAGCCGCGGCGCGACTCAAACCACAATGCAGCAAGGGCAGCCTCCTGTTGTTTTACGAAAACCGCTACCGCAGCAAATTCCTTCGTGATGTCCAGTGCTCCCAGCGCCTGGACCTCTTCAAGCGTCGCAACCAAATGAGGCGGCGGTTGCGAGCTGTTGTCGGCGGAGGCCAGCGCATGATCCATTGTCTCGATGAGTTTTTTGTCAGCCGCGGACGAGAATTCGGGCGCGGATGAGGACCGGGCCATGGCAAGTGCGCGGCGTGCAAGATCGGTATCATGCTTAGCCAGTGCGTAGAAGAGCTCCAGCCGGATTTGAAATCCTTCGATCTTCCCCCGGACTTTCTCGAAACGGTTGAGCCAAACCCTGCTTTGCGCCAGGTCGCCACGCGATAGCTGAATGAGAGCGGCGATCGAAGGTGGAACCCAGGCGAGCGGATCGAGTTCGCAGGCGCGGTTGGCGTGCTCCAAGGCTGCGTCGAGGTGGCCGACCTTTAGCAGCATCTGCGCATATTGATTGTGCGTTTCAACCTCTCCAGGACTTAGCTCCAGCGCGCGCCGATATTCGGCTTCCGCTGGCAGCCAGTCATAGCGATCACGCAACACATCGGCCAGGACGGAGTGCGCGGCGCCGAGCGAATCGTCGATTGTCAGCGCCTTGCGAGCCGCGCTCTCGGCGCCTTCGAGTGACTGCTTCATCGGCACTACGAGATAGTAGAATCCTAGCGCACGCGTCTGGGCGAGCGCAGCCCATGCCTTTGCGAAGCCAGGGTCGCGCTGCACAGCCGCTTCCAACAAGGCGGTAGCGCGGCGAAGGTTGTCGGCGGTTCGTTGCGTAATGAGTGCGCGCGCCTCCAGATAATTGCCATAAGCAGCCATGTCCTGTGTGGGACGCTCATGCTGTCCTTCGCCGCCAAGTTTCAGTTGAACAGAGAGTGCATCAGCAATAGCTCGAGCTATCTCCTCCTGGATGGCAAAGACATCATCGAGCTTGCGGTCGTAAGCCTGCGACCACAGATGGTAACCATCACTTGTGCGCACTAACTGCGCGGTGATGCGCAGTCGATCTCCCGATTTGCGCACACTGCCCTCCAGTGCGTGGGCGACGCCGAGCGCAGCACCGATCTGGCGCAGATCGCGGTTTTGGTTTTTGAAAGCAAACGAAGATGTGTGTCCCGGCACTTTCAATGCCTTGATCTGTGCCAGTCGATTGAGGATTTCTTCGGTCAGGCCGTCGACGAAGTAGGTATTCTCCTGATCGCTACTCATGTTAACGAACGGCAGCACGGCGATGGATTTTTCGTTAACAGGTAGCGCTGTTACGCTTTGGCGTTCTCTGTGTTCGGCGTCGGATTGAGTGGCCCAGCGACCTATCCCTACAAGCTGAAACAAAAACAAACCGAACGCGACAAACGCCACCGCGATGATAACGCCAGTTAGCTTGCGCCCAGTCTTGCGGACGACTCTACGATCGACGTCTTCTTCCCGCTTAATCCCTTCCGGAGTGATTTCGAACGCCCAGGAAAGGACCAGTGCGATTGGAAACCCGATCACCGTTACGAGGACAACCAATTGGACAGCCCAATTCGGAATTTCAAAGAATGGAAAGACCTGCGTTGCGACTTGGATGAGCAACCACGCCACGACCGCGTAGGCGACCGCGACCTTGTAAACGTTGCGCCGCTTGACCTCAGCAAAGAACTGCTTCGGGTCCATTCTACTTCAAATCTGGCGGCACGATTTGATTTGCGAGTTTCTCGAAGCGTGGATCACCGCGTAGAGAGTCCAGCCATGGGTTTACCTTTATAGAAGCGATCTTATCAAATTCTTTGTTTTGATAACCTCGTTTGAGCAAATCGATCGCTTGGTTCTTGTCCCCAAGATGAAGGTAGAGGAAAGCGAGGCCAGTGGGCGAGACGTTGCGATCGGTTTCTTTCAACTGACTGAGGAGCTGCAATGCTTTGCCTCGTTCGCCTTTCAAGTCATGAATGTGTGCAAGCATCCATGTATAAGACGCCGAGCCAGCAGCATGCTGCGCCAAATCATACGCCCTCTGATACTCAGTAACAGCTTGTTCGATCTCACCAGAAAGTTCGAGCGTCTCACCAAGCAGCAGATGAGCTTGGGCAAAATCGGGGTTGAGATCTATGACCTTACGAAGCTGAAGGATAGCCTCTGGATAACGCCGCGCGAGACTATAACAATGCCCCAAATTCGTATTCATGATCACGGAAAATGGATCAAGCTCCATGGCACGCTTGATCTCGGCGATTGCCGCGTCGAACCGCCCCAATGGCACAAGCACATTAAGTCCGAAAAAATAGTGAGCAGCGGCGTAGTTCGGATTTAGCGCGATAGCGCGTTCGAACTCGCGCTTTGCTTCGCGCAGATTCCCGTCAGCGAACAACAATATAGCAAGGGAGGTGTGCGCCTCCGCGAGGTTGTTATCGAGTTGGAGGGCTTTGCTAGCCGCCCACCTCGCTTTTGCGAAACATTCGGACTGTGATTGGTCCGACCATCCCGGCAATAATGTATAACTGTCGGCTAGTCCGGCGTATGCCAGAGCATAATTTGGATCTTTTGCGATGGCTTGATCGAAATAATCGATCGCTCGTTTAAGATCGTCGCCATTTCGCCTTCCCGACAAGAAGTAGCGCCCTTTGAGATAAAGCTCGTGTGCCTCACTGTTCTCAGTAGGTCGTACTGCTATGGCGCTCTGCTCGACGCCGGAAAATCTCACACGCAAGGTTTCAGCGACTGTCCTTGCGATATCGCTCTCCACCGCAAAAACGTCAGTGAGTTTGCGGTCGTAAATCTCCCCCCATAGATGCGCGTCCTTCGTGGCGTTGATCAACTGGACATTTACTCGTACCTGGTCGGCTGATTTCTGCACGCTCCCTTCGAGAATGTTCGCAACACCAAGCTGTTGCGCGATTTCTCGTAAATTGTTCGGGTTGCTTTTATACTTCTGTGTCGATGTGCGAGAAATGACTTTGAGATCAGCGATTTTGGATAATCGCGCGAGAATCTCTTCCTGAATGCCGTCGGCGAAATAGGCGTTTCCTTTTTCTTCACTAAGATTTTCAAATGGCAATACCGCGATCGATTTGGCTGGCAACTCAGCCGAGCCGCTTTGCTTACTTATCGCGGTGTAACGCCCAAGGAAAAACAAACCGGCCGAAACAACTCCGGCGATGATCACAACATAAATCCAAGCGCGACCACGCGCTGATTTGTTCGCTAATCCGTCTACGCTTTCCGTTCGCTTCAATCCTTGCGGCGTCAGCTCGAGTGTCCAGCCGATCACAAGCGCAATGGGAAAGCCAATTATAATGAGCATTATCACCAGCCGGATTGCCCAGTTCGGGATCTCGAGAAAAGGGAAAACCTGGGTTGCTATTTGCATTAGCAGCCACGCCACGACTGCATAGGCAATCGCAACCTTGTAAACGTTGCGTCGCTTCAGCTCGGCGAAAAAGTTGCGCGCGCTCACGGCAATTTACTTGTAAACGGTTGCCGGCTCAGGTTCGGAAAGGAGTTTTTGAAAACCTGAATCGTTGCGGATCGGATCCCAGACAGGATCGATCTTCAAACGCGCGACGGAAACGATTTGACCGGCAGGAGCTGTGAGTAGTTGACGAAGGATTTTTACCGCGTCCTCGGCCCGGCCGATGCGAGCTTCAATTTCGGCTAGTCCGGCAAGAAAAAACGGCCCGGCAAGCGCATCTTTTTCGATTGGCAGTAAATCTGCGGCTTGTCGCGCGACCCGAAGTGCGTCGGCGTTACGCCCCAGGCAAACATAAACCCAAGCCAACGCTGTCAACGATTCCCGGTCTTCCGGCCGTCCAGCCAAACGCGCTTCGAGCAAAGCGCGTGTTTGCTCGCATTCTGATTTTGCTAGGGCGCCTTGGCCGGCAAGCACCTGGATCCCGACCCGCGCCTCTAATTGGCGCAAGCGCGCTTCGGGAGTATTCGTCGGCACCTTATCCCAAGCTTTAAGAGCATCCGCGAAATGTTTTTCGAACACGTCGAAGTACACGCGTTGGTCGACCATCACCGGAATAATGCCCCAATCGCTGGCAACGCCTATCGTGCTTTCTGCTGGGACTCCTTCGAAGGCTCGTCTGGCGCGGCGGATATCACCGGTGCTGTTGATGTAGGTAACGGCGAGGTCGTAGGCGGCCTCTTTATGGTGCGGATCGAGAGCTAGAGCACTGGTAAGCGCACGTTCAGCGTCACTCCAGCGGCGAAGTATCATGTAGGTCCCGCCGATATCGGCGGGATTCAAAGCATCGCGCGGATCGAGTTCCGCCGCTCGGTCGAATTCAGCAAGCGCGCGTTGCCATTCACCGCGGCGGCGATGAATCGAAGCCCGGTAGTTCCAAGTAAGGGAGCTACTCGGTTGGAGTTCGACGACCCGGTCGAGTTCTGCCAATCCAGCATCGTAGTCACGATGGCCCCAGTAATAAAATACACCCAGCGCCAGATGCGCATCCGGCAAAGCCGGAGCGATCGCTAACGCCCGTTCGATGTTAGACTTTACCTCTGCCAGTTCCTCCGAGGTCAGATTACTGATAAACCAATGCCTATTTAAGCGACTGTAAGCGAGTCGCGCATAGGCAAGCGCGAAATTCGGATCCCGTGCTAGGGCTTGCCGATAAAACATTTCAGCGCGATCAAAGGCTTCGGCGTTTAGTACACTTTCCGCCTGGTGTTCCTCGTATTCACCCTTTAGGAATAGATCATAAGCTTCCGAATCACGCGTGGGAGCTGTGGCCAGAGCATGAGACTGGCTCGGAGAAATCTTAGCCTGCAATGTGTTGGCAATTTCCTGCGCGACCTCGCTTTCGACAGCGAAAATATCCTTTAAGTCGCGGTCGTAACTCTTTGCCCATAGATGGGTGTCGATACGCGCGTCGAGCAGCTGAACGTTTATCCGCACTTTGTCTCCAGCCTTTTGCACGCTGCCTTCCAGCACAGTGGCGACGCCGAGTTCGCGGGCCACTGTCTTCAAGTCTTCCGGCTTGCTTTTGTATTTAGCTGTCGATTTTCGCGAGATAACCTTCAGGTCGCCGATGCCAGCGAGTTTTGTCAGGATCTCACCCTGAATGCCGTCGGAGAAATAAGCATTGTCCGGATCACGGCTCAGATTGTCGAACGGAAGAACCGCGATGCTTTTCTCTAGAGATGAAGAAACTATTAGCGAAACATTAGGATGAAGGCGTTGGAAAAGCAGGATCGCAATGACGAGCAGCAGGACAGCGATGATTAGAAAATCAAGTTTGCGGCTGGTCTTGCGCTTAATTGATTTGCTAAGATTGATATCTTTCGTCCGCTTGATTCCTTCTGGCGTTAGTTCAAACGCCCAGGCAAGAATCATCGCCACGGGAAATCCGATAACGAGCAGCAACACCACCAGACGCACGGCCCAATTCGGAATCTCGAAGAACGGAAAAATCTGACTCGCGACCTGCATGAGCAGCCACGCCACAACGCCATAGGCGATCGCAACCTTGTAAACTTTCCGCCGCCTTAGCTCGTTGAAAAAGTTTTTCAGGTTCACGGCTTGTCTCGCCGCGGATTTTCCCAGATTACTGCGGATAATAACAAATAAACCCGCTGAGGCGATTTCCAAAGCGGAAACTAGCGCGAGAGTATCGCTGAATCCTTAATCGTAATTTTCGGCAGATGCGATTGCGCGCAGATAGCGGTCCGCCGAGCGCGCTACGGCGGCTTTAGCGTCGCACAAGACGTTCGCCTGCCACCAGCCGCCGTAGATTTGATCGAAAGAGAATGGTTCGACTCTTTCGACGATTCGGCGTATTGCCGGGGGTCCCAGCGGAATGAGATTTGGATAACTTCGCATGAAGCTGACGTACCGGCGATCCTGCACCACAGTAATAATGTCGCCTGTCAGCAACGCGCCTTTGCCATTGGCACGTGCCGGCCAATGCAGCACGGTGCCGCCTCCAAAATGACCACCACAGTTGATCAGCGTGAGATCATCCCAGAGCGACAAGGTTGTTCCTTCCCAGAATTGAATGCGCGGACTTTTGCGCATGACCCATTTGCGGTCAGCGAAATGCAAAAAGATTTGCGCGTCGAATCGTTCGCTCCATTCAATCATCGACGAGTAAAAATGCGGATGCGAAATGGCAATGGCGCGGATGCCGCCGCGTTCGTTTACCTCGGCGATGGTTTCGTCATCCAGCAATGAAATACAGTCCCAAAGCAGATTTCCGCCGGGCGATTGCAAGAGCAATGCACGTTGTCCGATTGCAAATTCTGGCTCGGTGCCGATGCCGAGGAGTTTCGGCGCTTCTTCTTGCAGACGGTTGTGATGATCGGCTGTTAGTCGTTCGAGTGTCGTCCACGCCTGGCCATCGTGACGAACAAATTGGCGTTCATCTTCGCAAATCGGACAGCTGCGTGGCAGTTGGGCGCTTTCACCAAACTGCGTCCCGCATTGAACACAGATAAAGTTTTCCATTTACAGTCAAAGTATGCGGCCGCCCAACTCGCGAAAACTTTAGTCGGTTCGCTGCGCTCCACACCATACTGAGCGATCTAATTTTTTCGGTAGCGCTGAATGACATCGCGAACAAGACTAATCACATGAAAAATTACACTAAGATCTTGTTTTCGATTCTGGCGGCCGTGATTTGCACGGCAGGTCTCGCCGCCGACAAACCGAGTTGCAAAAAGACCGGCAAGAACTGCCCTATGAACAACAACAAGGAGTGCAATTGCGGGAAGAATTGCGACTGTTAAGCGAAAGGAGTGTCGATCTTGGATTGGGGAGCGCATGCGCCCGCGCTGGAGAAATCATCAGCTAGAATCTCCGACGAGGCGCCGGAGACAACATGCGGGGGGCGCGTGTGCTCCCCGGATTCGCGCAACTAGTCTTTGTGGCGGATTGAGCCGGCCCCGCTGATATGCTTTTCGATCGTGGGAGGGTTGCCGGAGTACTTAACTTTTCCCGCACCGGTGATTGCAACTTTCAATGTCTCGGCGACCGCAATTTCAGCATCAGCCGCGCCGGTAGTGGAAATTTCGGCGGTTTTAGTTTGCAGACCACTGGCCGCTAACTCGCTTGCGCCGGTCATATCGGCCAGGAGTCCATCGACGTTTCCATCGAGTGTGACACGCGACGCACCGGTCGCTTCAAGAGCGAATCTGGGCCCGGTGAGCTGCTTTACGGTTAGCTTTACCGCGCCACTGATCCTGGCCCCTGCTCGGGTAGGGCTTGAGATAGCTACCTTGATTCCGTGCGTCGGCCAAGTCTGCTCGCGGGTGCGCACATGAAGCGTGTCGCCGGAAATGTGACTCTCGATGTAGGGAAGAAGATTTTGGTCTGTCGTGATGCGGAGAGTGGGCGCTCCACTTTGCCATTCGATTACGAAAGCGCCGCTGGCGTCGATGTTCGCGAACGCGCTGATTGTGCGTTGATCGGTTTTGATATGGCCGTTGCCTCGAATTCCGACCCATCGGCATCCAGCGGTCAGGACGACACACGCGGCGAGAGATATGATCGTGATCTTCTTCATGTGAAATCTGATTCTAATATTACGATGCGACGAGGAATCGCTTTGGATTCAAGAAATCTTGTGCAACTGAGCACGTTTAGCCGACGAGAGGTTCCCAGATTCTGGGGAGCACGGGCTGCCAGCCTGTGTTCCCCATACAAAAAATCTCAGGTTGCGTTACTTCACAATTTTCAGCTTTACCGTTTCTACTAAGACGTCGTCCACGTAGAACTCCGCCCGATAATCCCCGGGCACCCAGCCGTCGTCGGGCCGGGATAGGGTAAACATTCCGTGAGCGGTTGGGCTTTCGGCGATCGCGGAAGCTTCATCGACTTTGTAGTCTGGCGGAAAATCTTCGCCAACATTCTCCGCGATCCACGCAGCGCGCACTTTTGCCCCTTTGAGCAGACGCCGCCCCTGCCAGCGCGCACAAATCTGAGGTGTATTCGATGAAAACACCGTGCTGGCCTCGCTGAATTGTCCCCTCGCAAAACTGACGGAAAGCCTTTTCGGCGCCGCGCCAGGATTGAGCTCCGGTCTCTTCTCGATTTTTGGCCGCTCTGCCAGTTCGAGGGAAATGCGTTCCAGCAAATCGCCGTTCGTGGCATGCGTTGTGGTAACGTCTTTAACAATTCCAGTCCCAGCCGCAAACCAACGGTCGATCGTCATCCGGCTCGGTGATGTTTGCTCTCCATGAATACGGAAGGCGTGAAATTCGCCCGCCGGCACCTCGATATCTTCCTCTCCAATCACATCGTACTCCTGATGAACTTTCAAATTGCCGGCCTGACCGTCGAAATTCCAAATAGCTCCCTGCTTAAGGGGCGTGGCAACCATTGTCTGCGGCGGATGAAACTTGATCAGTTCACTGTCCAGATTAATTCGTGCCCAGCAGGTTATCCCGTGTTCATCGATACTAAGAAGGTCCGTGTTTGTGATCACGCCCGCCCGATGCATTTCGAACTTGAGAAGCTCTTTCCCGTCAACGTTCTCCATCCCATCAATGCGGTACAACACCGGGAGCCGAATTTTCCCGTCAATGTCTCGCTTTACATTGGGGGTAGTCAGTCCTTTCCCGACTTGCTGCGTCATGTTGTACCTCCAGGCCGTTCCATCGGCAGTGGGAATCAGTTGCTCAGCCGAGACGAAAGCGAGCGGCGTTGCGATAAGCATTAGGATTACGATTTTCATTTTACGCTTGGGAAAGTGCGAAGATTCTCGCAACCTTAAAAACCTGGTCTGCATCTGACAGGCATTCTGACACGCGATGGCAACTTTCGTTCAACAGCCCTGCGATGAAGTCCTTATTCGTTCGGGAGCCGCAGTTGCGCCATGCCCAAGAGCTTCGGGCCCATGGGTTCTCGCTGCGACAATTTTGGGTTCGAGCATGGCGTTTATTGATGGGACGGCTGTCAACGTGGCGCTGCCAGCGTTACAGCGGAGCTTACAAGCAACAGTCATTGATGTTCAATGGGTCGTCGAGTCCTACTCGCTTCTGCTCTCCGCATTACTGCTCATGGGAGGATCACTGGGAGATCACTACGGCCGGCGTCGCACGTGCGATTGGGACTTGGTCCGGTTTTACTGCAATCACCACGGCGATCGGTCCGGTTCTCGGCGGGTGGTTAATCGAGCACGTATCGTGGCGCGCGGTTTTCTTTATCAATCTGCCACTGGCGGCGATCGTCTTGCTCATATCCGTGTCCCAGGTCCCCGAAAGCCGGGATCAAAAGCAAAAGAAGCAACTTGATTGGCTGGGCGCGATGCTGACGACGATCGGCCTTGGATCGATTATTTATGGCTTGATCGAGTCCTCGCGGTTGCACTTCGGTCACCCCGTCGTGCTTACGGCGCTGGTAACCGGCAGTTTTTTTCTGATCGTGTTCTTAATCGTCGAAGCACGCGTGAAAAATCCAATGTTGCCGCTTGCGCTCTTTCGTTCGCGCGATTTCACTGGCGCAAATTTGCTCACGCTGTTTCTTTACAGCGCGCTTGGTGGCGCGCTTTTTTTCTTGCCGTTGAATCTAATCCAAGTGCAAGGCTACACTGCCACGGCTGCGGGGGCTGCGTTGCTTCCTTTTATTCTGATCATGTTTTTTCTATCGCGTTGGTCTGGCGGACTCGTGGAACGTTATGGCAGCAGGCTTCCACTGGTTTTCGGTCCGATTATCGCTGCGGTAGGATTCGTTCTCTTTACGGTTCCGGGAATCGGCGCTCACTACTGGAGCAAGTTTTTTCCTGCAGTCGCCATGCTTGGTCTCGGCATGGCCGTAAGCGTCGCGCCCTTGACTACCACTGTCATGAACGCGGTCCCACGAAATCGGGTGGGCATCGCATCGGGAATTAACAACGCCGTCTCGCGCGTAGCCGGGCTGCTCGCTGTGGCGGTATTCGGCATTGTGATGGTGAACGTATTCAATCGTTCGCTTGATTTGCGTTTATCCAACCTCGACCTGCCCGCATCCGTGCAAAGCTCGCTCGCCAATCAACGAATCAATCTTGCGGCCGCAGCGATTCCCGAAGAGCTTACTTCGCCGACGAGGGACGCCGCTCGACGCGCGATCAACGAATCTTTTGTGCAAGGTTTTCGGCGCGTCATGCTTCTCGGCGCCGCATTAGCGCTTGCGAGCGGGATCACCTCTTTGCTCTTGATCACCGGCCGCGCGAAGGCGGTGCAATCTCCACATACCTAGAGTGCGAATGCGCAGCATCACGGCGAGGTTGCAATTGGCGCTCTTGTTCGAGCTTGCGTGCGGACTTTGCAGGCTTGCATCCGCAGCGCAGGAATCGAATCAATCGCGCCATGTCGTTTTGGTTGTTTGGGACGGGATGCGTCCCGATTTTGTGAGTCAAGAGAACACGCCGACGCTTTGGAAGCTTTCTCGCGATGGAGTCACTTTTCACAATCACCATGCAGTTTATCCAAGCGCGACAATGGTAAATGGGACGGCGCTGGTCACTGGCATGTATCCAGGCAGGAGCGATATCATCGCAAATCACGATTACCGCCCGGCAATCGACAATAAAAGATCGCTCGACGTCGAAAGTCCGGGTGCTGTGAAGAAGGGCGACGAATTATCCGGTGGAAAATACATCGCCTATCCGACAATTGCCGAGCTCGTGCAAAAGGCGGGCGGGCGCACCGCGATTGCCAGCGCAAAAACGGTAGGCCTTTTGCTAGACCGACATGCCGGCATTGGGCGCGCGAAAGATTGTGTCACGCTCTTCGCGGGCAAGTCAGCCCCGGGCGATACAATTACTTCCATCGTCGCAGCGCTCGGTCCGTTCCCAGTCGCGCATCTGGAACAGGACTCCTGGACAACAAAAGCGCTGACAAATTTTCTTTGGAAGGATGGGGTGCCCGCATTTTCGATTCTTTGGTTGGGTGAGCCAGACCTCACGCAGCACGATTGTGCACCCGGTGCGCCATCGGCGCTCGCCGCAATCAAATCTTCAGATGAAAATCTCGCGGCTATTCTTTCAGCGCTAGATCGCCAAGGTGCGCGCGAATCAACGGACCTGTTTGTCGTTTCCGATCACGGCTTCTCAACGATCAGGCGCTCGATCGACTTGCGAAAAATCCTGAACGACGCCGGTTTCTCCGCCAAAATCGAATTTCATGACGAGCCGAAGCCTGGAGACATCATGCTGGCTGGGAACGGCGGTAGCGTTCTTTTTTATGTCATAGGACACGATGCAGCTGTTACGCGTCGCCTGGTTGAATTTTTGCAGCAGTCGGATTTCGCCGGGGTGATTTTCACGAAGAACCCGGCCCAAGGGACGTTCGGACTCGCGGAAGCCAGGATCGACAGTGAACACGCGCCGGACGTAGTGATGGCTTTCCACTGGAACGACTCTAAAAACCAATTCGACGTTCCGGGAATGATTGACGCCGATTGGCAACGGGGAGCAGGGAAGGGGACTCATGCCACTCTCAGTCGATTCGACATGCACAACATCCTGATCGCCGCAGGGCCGGGTTTTCGACGCGGGCAAGTGGATGACCCGCCAACCGGGAATGTCGATCTTGCCCCGACAATTTTGCGTATTCTTGGAATCAAACCGCCGCAGCCGTTGGATGGCAGAATTTTATCCGAAGCGATGGTTAATGGCGATTCCGCAAATGGGGGATTGAAACCGGAAACAAAAACAATCGAAGCCAAAAAAGATTTCGCAGCGGGAACCTGGCGACAATCGCTGCAAATCTCACGCGTTGGCCCAACAATTTATCTCGACGAAGGCAATGGGGCTTTTGCGCCGCGGTAAAAATGAATTTTACGCCCGATCACA
>WNGK01008437.1_pt1 | contig 12596 bp, 9 predicted proteins | sample 5400601 | NCBI WGS metagenome assembly WNGK01 (sample SAMN13153376, study PRJNA577476) | soil metagenome | isolation source: 60 cm soil or saprolite under Garry oak tree replicate 1 | place: USA:California | collected 2016-06-15 | reverse complement strand
TTGCCGGTTCGCTCATTGCTCTCATAATCTACCCGACAGTTACCATAACGCTTGTGCCTGTTCAGAAATCGACACAGCTAACAACTACCCTTCCCATAGCAACACGAAGCTTACCACCTATCACTCTCTCGAAATCGTTGACCGCGCCAACAACAGGACACGGCCACCAGACAGCGACAAGAGCAACGGGAAATCTCACCTTTTACAATGGCTTATTTACTCAGCAGACACTACCCATTGGAACGGTTTTTACAGGAAGGAGCGGTGTCAAGGTATCAACTGATGAGACGGTTATTCTACCCGCAGGAAACCCGCCCAGGTATGGAGAGGCAACCATAACCGCTCATACTATTACGCCAGGTGCAGCAGGAAACATTCAAGCAGGAGACATTAACACGACTGTTTCTAATGGGGTTCTGGTCAGAAATACCAGTGCGTTTCATGGGGGGAGAGACGCGAGAGACTATCAAGCAGTAGCGCAAAGCGATCTTGACACCTTGACCGCACAGTTACAACAACAGCTTACCCAGGCAATACCACACCTATTTCTCTTGCGCTCTGGCGAAGCACTCCAAACCACCAACTGTATTTTCAGAGATACACCGAACCACCAGCCAGGAGAAGAAGCACGAGAGGTAACAGTAAATGCCTCAAAGACATGCCAGGGTATAGCCTACAATCAGGACGAGCTAACCAAAAGAGCAATAGCCGCTTTCAACATGACGAGCCCAGGTGTAAATTATGAGCTTGTCGGTAACCTCACAACGAGCATAGTGAACCTCTCACCATTGACCGTTTCCTTACATGGTCTATGGGTCTACCATGTGAGCCAGGACGACGAGCAGTTTCTTGCAGAACACGTTCAAGGAGATACACCAGCGCAGGCAAGAGCGTATCTTTTGAAAACTGGTTTTGTGTCCCACGTCACCATAATGCCAACACAAAACCTACCAGACCCGTACCACATCAAGTTTCAGGTGCTTATTAGTTTGTAGCGCGTCATTTTTAGGAACTAGTGGCACGAAATACGAGGCTTGCATGAAGACCATGTTTCAGTGTATAGTAATTGCTAGGTATTCTCTCAAATGGGTGCTGCAACTATCACATCACCACCGCTCACCACGCCTCTTTACTTTCCCAAAACAGTCACCATGCAAGAACCTACCTCAGAGTACCCCGAACCTTCTGTTGTGCTGCAACCAAGCAACACTACCCCCCCTCGTGTTCTGTCTCAAGAAGCCTGTTCTGAGAAGCAGCTTGATCTATTTCTCATAGGCTTAGAAATTCTAGGAGAGAAGGAAAAGGAACGCTTTTTATTGTACCTGTTATCGCTTCAAAAATCCCACAGAGAGAACCAGGAGGACAAACAAGGTGAGTTATAAAATCGTAGAGCTAGACCAGCAGCAATCTTTTTTACAAAACAGCGTACAGCTTGATAGATCAAGAATAACCGCTATCTTGATCAGACAATCCAGGCGCGGAAGCGATAAAATCCACATCGAAAGCAGGATGCTTCAAGAAAGTCTCATCCCGTTTGTGAAGCTGGCAAGAGAGGAAGATACCCTTGATAACATTCACATTTTCGATGAAGGAAGCGGCATTTCAGGCACGAAAGGCGTAGACAAACGAAAAAAATTGAGAACCATGATGGAAGAAATTGTCGCGGGGATAATAGGCGACATCGTTCTAGCTCGTCCTGACCGCCTGTTTCGTGATAAACACTTTAGCAATGTTTCGATGTTCACAGAACTTGCCGAAAAAATGAAAGTGAAAGTCATCGTCCCAAAAGAGCGAGGAGCATTGGTCTATGATTTTACCAAGTACGCTGACTTAAAGGCATTTCAACAGGCAATGCAGGAAGCATACGCCTATATTGATGTCCAAATTGGATACATGAACAGGATGCGAGCGTTTAAGGTTTCCAAAGGCTTTTATGGAGGGGGAAATATTATACTTCCCTACGTATTAGTAAAAGCCATGCCTAAAGAACAACAGACCATCGTTGTGTACGAACCCTGGAAAGAGGTAGCTTTAGACCTCTTTACCAAGTTTCAGGAGTTTAATTTTCAGACAGGCAGACTTGCAAGGTATATTGACGAAAAGCCGTGCCTGTTTGAATGTATGAGTGCAGCACTCCTTGAGGAATATCAAGTTGTCACCACCATGACCCGCGTAAACGGCGGGTACACTATTGTCAATATGGAAACCTTGCGACGGTACTTGAGAAATCTTACATTAGCAGGGTTTGTGAAAGCGGGAAAAGATATTGCAACAGGTGACACCATTTTAATTCCAAACATTATTGAAAGGGTTATCCCCCTAGACCTTTTTGACCCCTGTTTCGCTTCTTTAACAGGTGAGCATTTAGACGGTACACCCTTTGCGAGAACACGCCAATACAAATCAGCGGCAGTTTGCGAGGTAGATGCTATCTTACACGGATTATTAAGTAGTGATGAGGGGGATATAAACGTGTTTGCCAACGCTGAAATAGACTATCCTATCTATGACCTCAGAAACTACAACAAAGGCGGCATAGGACGGACAGAAACGCTATGGAGTTTACCCGCGCGACCAATAGACAGAATTGTGCTTGACAGGCTTATAGCTTTAGCAGAATATGACGACGGGTTAGTTGAACGGGTAAGACAATTTTTCGCGCAGGCGCACAAAGACGGTGAACATAGCCTCGTTGTCTTAGACACTGCTATCAAGAACACCCAGGAGGCAATACAACGGGTAGGGAGAATAATTGTTGCCATCACAAAAGGACTGGTTGACGAGCAGGGAAATCCTATTGAACTTGCCGAGAACGACCCTAACATAGTTGAGCAGCGTAACTTGTACATGCAACTTCGACGCCTGCAAAAACAGCGAGAGGACGCGGCGCGACAGTCAAAAGAAGACCCCTCTACCTCTATCACAAACTTTTACCATGTGCTGTCTCACTTACGGGCAGAGTTCATGATACAACCGCCCCAAACGAAAAAAGACATCATGAGAAAGCTCATTGAGAAAGTGACAATACAAGCTATCTCGCCTCACTTGTTTACCATGCATATCACGTGGATAAGCCCCCTTGCAACCGAGAGAGACGATATAGCGTTACTGTGGCGGGCTACCCCAACAAAAAGTGACGAGATCAGTAAATGGACAGAGGAAGAAGACGAAGCATTAAAAGCCCTCTATTCCAACGCCCCGCAGCTTGTCCTTATGCAAGGAATACCGAATAAATCGCCAGGGATGATGAAAAACCGAGCTGCCTTTTTGAGAGTCCGAAGGCAACGAAATATCCATGAAGAGGAGCGGCTTTCATGGAATATGATGTATGCTGATCTTCAAGCTGCTAGCGCGTTTACCACAACAGAAAAGCGACGGATATTATTGTGGGAGCAAATAAATATCATGTCACAACAAGCCAAGAAGAGAACGGAAACCACAATAACCGCCCTGTGGTTTTTCCCTGTTGACGTTGTTTCCTTTGTTCAATCCCTCAACGTCACAGACATTATAGCGGACGGGTTGACCAGACGATTGTCTCGACGGCCATGCCGCGCGTGATCGCCGACCTGCAGGGCTTTGACCGCTATACCTGGGTCTCAACCGCGTACCTGCTTACTTCAACAGTGATGGTGCCGATCTACGGCAAGCTTTCCGACCTGTTCGGACGCAAACCCATCTTCCTGTTTGGGATTGTCATCTTCTTGATCGGTTCCGCGCTGTCCGGTGCTGCTCAAAGCATGAATCAATTGATTGCATTCCGCGCGTTCCAGGGTCTTGGCGCTGGCGCGCTTATGCCCATCGCCATCGCCGTAGTTGGTGACCTCTTCACCCCGCGTGAGCGCGGCAAGTGGCAAGGCATCACCGGTGGCGTGTGGGGACTCTCGGCTATCATCGGCCCGACGCTCGGCGGTTGGATTACACAGAACTCAACGTGGCGCTGGGTCTTCTATGTGAACCTGCCGATTGGCATAGTAGCCTTGTTGGTTCTGATCTTCCTTATGCCAACGCTGCGCGGGAAGTCTCAAGAGGTTTCGATTGACTACATCGGCGCGGCCTTACTGGTAGCCGGTACCGTTCCACTGCTACTTGGCTTCACCTGGGCAGGATCGCAGTACGACTGGCTCTCGCCGCAAATTATCGGACTCTTTGCCTGGTCCGTGCTTGCCTTAACAGCCTTCGTAATCTACGAAGCTCGGCTGGAGCGGCGCGGCGGACAGCCGATTATCGAGCCGAGCCTGTTCAAAAACAGCATCTTTACCGTCTCGACCATTGTCACAGTCATCTTTGGCATGGGTCTGTTCGGCAGCATCTTCTTCATCCCGCTCTTTGTGCAGGGAGTGATTGGCACATCTGCCACGAATAGCGGTCTCATTCTGACGCCGTTGCTGTTGACTTCTGTCGTAGGGAGTATTGTTTCCGGTCAACTGGTATCGCGCCTGGGTAGGTACAAGTGGCTCGCCATTGTGGGCATGCTTATCAGTGTCGCGGGAACTTACTTGCTGGTGCGCCTGGATGTCAATTCTGGAAACAATGATGTGTTGCTTGCCATGCTGGTCCTGGGTCTTGGTATGGGCTTTGGTATGTCGTTGTACACGCTGGTTGTACAAAATGCCCTTCCCAGGAAGATTGGGCAGGCAACTTCGGCGCTGGTCTTCTTCCGCTCCATTGGTGGCACTATCGCGCTGGCGGCTATGGGTTCGATTATGAATAGCGCTTACCTGCCCGCATTCCAGAACGCTCTGCCCACCTCAATCAAGCTGCTCGCTAAAACACAACCCAAGTTTGCGCAGTTCCTGGCGATTTTCAGTAATCCACAGGTCTTGCTCAATCCGGATGTGAAATCGCAACTGCTCGCTCAGGCCGCTGCTCAAGGGCCACAAGCGGTGCAGATATTCAACCAGGTAATCGAGGCTGTGAAAGTTGGCCTGGCACAGGGTGTACACGACGTCTTCGTCTTGAGCATGGCGATTATGATTGTCGGGACGATAGCTGTCTTCTTCCTGAAGGAGATTCCACTGCGAGGTGGACCCACCAGGCAGCAGAGTGCAGTTGAGGCTCTTGATGAGGCGGCCCCGGAAACTGAAGGCAGCCTGGCGACGATGATCTAATCGAAGTACTAAGGAGTACATAGAAAACTGGCATCCTATCACGGATGCCAGTTTTCTATTGCGAGTCAGAAGTTAAGCCCTGTTCGAGCGTAGTTTGTAGACCTTGATGGCGACCTGAAGTGTCAGCCAGTTGCTGCGCTCCTGCAGATCGATTTCGCAGAGCGACTGGAGTCGCTCAAGGCGCTGGATGAGGGTATTGCGGTGCACAAAGAGGCGATTGGAGGTCTTTGTCAGGTTGCCCGCGCATTCCAGGTAGGTCTCCAGGGTATCCAGAAGATCGGTGCCTTTGCGCCGGTCGTAGTTCGCGATGTGCGCTACCTGATCCTGGTACATATCACGCAAATCATCCATGCGCGCGATCTTGTACAGGTAACGATACACTCCCAGGTCATTAAAGTGTGTCACCCCGCCGTCGCGATTGAGATTCTGGCCCATCTGGAGCGCCTCTGTCGCTTCGGCAAAGCCTCTACGATAGTCGCTGGTCTGCTGGCACGGGTTCCCAACGCCGATTGACATGCGTACCCCATGCTCGGTGCGCATCTGCCGGGCAAGGTCGCGCAGCGTCGTCTTCAGTCGCGAGCCGGTCGGGTCTTTGCTCAGGCAGATAATGCAGGTGAGTAAATTCTCACGCTCGTAGAGGACCGAGCCGGGATAGCTATCCTGGATGCGGCGCCGTACCTGTCCTGTAATGCGTTTGTGCAAAGCCAGCCGGTCTTCCTCCGTTTGAGGCGCGCTTTGGGCTTGCGACTTTGAGCCAGTATCCGATAATCGCTCGCTCTCTTCACCGCTCTCCTCATCCATGTGCATGATTTCGATCATCGTAACCGTGTGCGTCTTTGATAAATCACAGCCGATGAAGTTCGCGCGTTGTCGCAGCGCATCTTCCGAGTCATAGGTGCCGTACATGAGGTCGTCGAAGAATCCCTTCACGAGGTTTTTCTGCGCCAGCATATCAACCAGGTGGCTGTTTTTAATGGCCATCGCGATCTGGTTCGCAATCGTCCCCAGCAGGGTCGAATCCTCTGATGTATAGCGGCGCGTTTTGCTGGAATACACGTTCAGCAGGCCCAGGTGTTCGGCCCCGGCCACCAGCGGCACCGAGAGCAGCACTTTCTGTTGCGAATCTTTCAACGGGTTCAGGCGTTCCAATGCGGGCGCGCTGGAATCTCGCAATTTTTCCCAGATATTACGATCGACATCGACCGACTGGAAACTTAAGGCGCGCTCGGTCAAATTGGGCGAAGAGGCCCGTACTGTCAGGCGCCCACGTGCCTGGTCCAGCAGCATAATCACACACTGGTCTGCCTCCACAATCTGGACCGTTAACGTGGCGAGTGAGCGCAGCATCTCGTCGAGATACAGGCCTGAGCTAATCGTCTGGCTTAATACTGAGAGCGTGGTTAAGATATTGAGCTTTCTCTGGGTGTTCTCGTAGAGCTGGGCATTTTCAATCGCTCCCGCAACGAGCGCTGCGGTGTTCATGACAAAGGTTTGATCTTGTTCGGTGAATTCGTGCGGAGCAGCCGTATGCAGGGTGATCACGCCGATAAGGTGGCGGTCTTTCGCGATGATGGGAACCGACATAATTGATTGGAACTTTTCTTCCTCGAGTTCGGGATAATAGCGGAAGCGCGGGTCGTTCATAGCCTCATCTTTGAGGATGACCGGCTGCATCGTCATTCCCACCCAGCCATTAATACCCTCTCCCAGCGCCAGTTCGATTTTGCCCACCAGTCGCTGGTATTGTGCGCTGGTGCTGGCGAGGACCAGGCGCTCTTTCTCTTTCTCATACAGGTAGATGAATGCAGCATGGCACGAGATGGCGCGGATAATCGTGTCGACCAGGTGACGCAGTACCTCATCGAGCTTAAGCGTGGAGCCAACCGTGGAAATAACTTCGTTCAGCAGGGCATTTTCCCGAGTTTGTGCCTCCAACGCTGCTTGCAACTCGCTAACATGTTGGTGAAGTTCTTCTAGCTTAGTTGTGCTGGATGAAGTGGATTGGTGGTCCATACTCCCAGTGGAAGAGACTCTATTGGACGACATACCGACCTCCTGATGCGACATGCATGTTGTTGGATTGCTTCCGATGATGATTAATGTATCACAATTTGAGCTGATATATGGATGATGTGTATATAGGAACCATTGTACATGCTTTCGGGCGGAACGTCTAGAGTTTTCTCCACGAATTTACTAATTGGTGATGTTCTTTCTCAAAAAACTACGATTCCTGTTTTCAGTCAGGTGGTTTTTGAGAAATTTCGTAAAAAAATTGCGTTCTTTTTGCATTTCTCGATTCCAAATGCTTTTCTGCTTCGCGGTTTATATGTATGGTTTCACCATAGGGTATTTCGGGCTGAAACGGATTTAGCATAACTCTTCCGTCCAGCGAGAAAAGACTGGCTAGTTTGCGGCGATTCTGGTATACTTGGCATAGAAACATCCTCCCTGGCGTCGGGTCCCGCGCGCATCTTCTTCATGCCGCGCGGGAAGTAGTATGTGATGCCAGAGGAACACGAATCGTATGGTGATACAAGAAGTCCTCAGAGGTGTAGGAGAACTTCTGAGCGCCTGGCATCTCTGAGGAGATGAGGTTCGACCAGCAGGCGACAATGAGGTCGTCTTAATGGAAGTGTTCTTTAGTTTTTTTCTCCAGGAGGACAACAAATGGCTTCCGATACTGTTGCCATTCCCGAAGAACGTGGTGTAGAGATACATGGTATTGAACGTGTTTCTCCTACAACCCGCACTCATGTTCGTATCTTAGACAACTTCACTATGTGGCTTTCTGCCAACCTGGTGATCTCCACCATTGCCCTTGGTGCCTTAGCTACCCAGGCCTTTTTTCTGGGCTTTTGGGACGGTTTAGCTGTTATTATCATATTCAATGCGCTTGGTGTGCTGCCAGTGGCCTTCTTCTCGACCCTTGGCCCCAAGTTAGGTCTGCGCCAAATGACGATTTCCCGCTTCGCTTTTGGCTGGGTCGGTGGCATCATCATGGCGCTCTTCAACGTGGCTGCTTGCATTGGCTGGTCTGCTGTGAACGTGATTATTGGTGGTCAATTGGTCTCGGCACTGACCAATGGAGCCGTTCCTAGATGGGCAGGTATCCTCGTCATTGCGATTCTCACGACGTTGGTGAGTATTTATGGCTACCGCTATGTGCATCGCTATGAGCGCTATGCATGGATCCCTATGGCCATCATCTTTTTCATCCTACTGATTGTCGCCGCCCCCCATATGTCTATTATCCCGACGCCGGCGTTCACAGCAGCAGAAATTGCGGGCTTAGTTTCCTTCGGTGGTGCTGTCTATGGCTTTGCCACGGGGTGGAGTTCCTATGCTGCTGACTACAACGTCAACCAGCCTGAGAACACTTCTCCCAGGCGTGTCTTCTGGCTGACTTTCCTTGGTGTTTTTGTGCCTTGTGTGCTGTTGGAAACGCTTGGTATGGCCTTTACCAGTTGGAAAGCGTTGGGCGGAGGTGATCTGCTTGCCGCGGTTGCTAGTCCTTTGGGCGGCTTCGGGAAATTCCTGGTGGTGTTGCTCGCTCTCAGTGTGATTGCGAACAACATCCCCAACGACTATAGTCTTGGTCTCTCCATGCAGGTGCTTGGTCATGCCTTCCAGCGCGTCAAACGCTACGTCTGGACGCTCATTGGCGCTGTGGTGTATGTTGCAATCGCGCTTCCGGTAGCTTCCAACTTTAATGAGACGCTTACCAGCTTCCTGTTGTTGGTTGCCTACTGGCTGGGTCCCTGGGCCATCATTCTCATCCTCGAACACTTTGTGTTCCGCCGAGGTCGATACAATGTTGATGATTGGAATAATCGCAGTAGATTGCCGATCGGCTGGGCTGCTATCGTGTCTATGGTGATTGGCCTGGTGGGTGTTTACCTGGGGTTTGCCCAGGTACTCGCCATTGGAAAGAGCCTGTTCCCCATTCCTGGCGTCAATGAAAGCTTGCTCTTCTGTAATGGTTCCAGTTGTCTATGGGCTATTACAGGGCAGGTTGGAAAATTAGTCAATCCGCCCACTGGAATGGACGTTGGCTTTGAGTTAGGCCTGGTAGTTGCCGGTATATCCTACCTCATCCTACGGCGTGTCGAACTGAACACCAGTCCGCGTGGAGAAGTGGGCGCTGGGGGCGGCGAGTAGTCTCTGCTCATCTTCCATATGTGCAGGCAGGCGGTTGGTAATCACCGCCTGCCTCATATTTTTCTTTTCATGCCCAGGCATCTGTATATTACCAGTATTTGTTAGAGGTACAGTATCATGGATTACGATCTGATCATCCGTCATGCCCGGCTACATCGTCGTCAAGGGCTAATCGATATCGCCATCAAGGATGGACATTTTGCTCGTATCGCCAGTGATATCACCGGGAGCGCGGCACGTGAGATCGATGCGGCTGGCCACCTTGTCTCTCCGCCGTTTATTGATGCGCATGTACACCTGGACGCGGTGCTGACGGTAGGGCAACCACGTTATAACGCAAGTGGCACATTGCTGGAGGGCATCCAGATTTGGAGCGAGCGCAAACCTTCTTTGACCCACGAGGATGTGAAACGGCGTGCTCTGGAAGAAATTCGCTGGGAAGTGGCGCAGGGAACGCTCCATATACGCAGCCACGTCGATGTCTGTGATCCCGCGTTGACCGCGCTGAAAGCCCTGATCGAGGTGCGTGAAGAGGTGCGTGATATCTGTGATCTGCAACTGGTGGCTTTCCCACAGGATGGCATTCTGTCCTTTCACAATGGGCGTGAGTTGATGCGCAAGGCTATGGAACTGGGATGTGATCTCGTTGGCGGTATTCCGCATTACGAATGGACACGTGATATGGGTGTCGAGGATGTCCATTTCGCCTTTGAACTGGCGAAGGAATTTAACCGCGACATTGATTGTCACTGCGATGAAACCGATGATCCACTTTCCCGTTTCACCGAAGTGATGGCCGCTGACACTATTGAGCAGGGGTGGCAGGGACGTGTGACGGCCAGCCACTGCACCGCCATGCACTCGTATGATAACGCCTATGCCTTCAAACTCATTCGCCTGCTCGCGCGCGCCCAGGTGAATGTAATCGCCAATCCATTTGATAATGTTGTGCTGCAGGGCCGCTTTGACACCTATCCTAAGCGGCGGGGCATCACCCGTGTCAAAGAATTGCTGGCCGCCGGAGTGAATGTCGCGCTCGGTCATGACTCGATTATGGACCCCTGGTTTCCACTTGGCAGGGGTGATATGCTCGCGGCTGCGCAACTGGCGCTCTTCCTCTGTCATATGAGCGGCTATGAAGAGATCAACGATGTGCTTGACCTGATTACGACCAACGCGGCAAAGGCGCTGCGCATTACAGACCGCTATGGCATCGAGGAGGGCAAACCGGTTGTTACCGGCGCGTTTGCACGTCTTTAAGCAGGGACGGGAGGTCGCCAGCACGCTACCTGCAAGCAGCATTGTGAAAAGGCAGGGAGATGACGAAGGAAAAGCTGTTGCATTCCGCATAGAATGAACATGACAGTTTTATTGCAGATTTATGGAGCGTGGTAGAGTCACACTGTCTAGTGGTCAAGCCCAGATAAGCCACCGATGAGGCTGGTAGTAGCGAACGTGTCGGATGCCGTAAAGTAGGAAAGTAGGTTTTGCTCTATGCACTGGTATGCTCTTCTGATATACTCAGCCTGAGTATACTGCATAGGAGAGAGCAAGTGATGCAAGCAAGGTTTCGTTCATGGTGGCAGCAATTAAGGCAACGTCGGGTGGCTATTGCAGTCACTTCGGCAATTATAGTGGTAGTCATCGCATTGATTATCTTTGGCTACTGGTTTGATGTGGCTGGCTTTAATGGATACACCCAGGTATCGACAATCCGTACTCTCAGTGGCCCAACAGCCGGTACTATTACCAGAACTGAAGCCTACCAATCAGGAAAAACTCTTTGGGATTGGATGCAGCTCCTCATTGTCCCTGTTGCCTTAGCTATCGTAGCGATATTGTTCAATCGTGCGACAACACGTAGTGAACAAAAAATAGCTCAGCTACGTTATCAAGATGAGCAAAATATCACTGAGCAACGCTATCAAAATGATCTGAAAATAACATTAGATAAACAGAGAGAAGACCTATTACAGGCATATCTTGATAACATGTCGGAGCTTCTTCTAAAAAGAGGGATTGCGACAATCAGACTCAAAAGCTGAAGTGCGTGAAATCGCATGGGCAAGGACTTTAACCATTCTCCCTAGATTAGATGGAGAACGCAAGGGAAGCGTACTACGGTTTTTGCATGAGGCTAATCTTATTGGCGATGGTATGTCCATTATTGATCTGCATCACGCTGATCTAAAAGGTGCTGATCTAAGTGGTGCTAATCTAAACCTGGCTAATTTATCAGGTGCTAACTTGGAGGATACTGATACGAGGGATGCCAGTTTCTTGCTTGCTGACCTAAAAGGTATTTATCGCCCGCCAGATGATTAGAGTTAAAATTCTATTACTTATCATGTTGAGCTTTTATACTGCTTTTCTAGGAAAAACTAGGGGCGCGTGTTACTACAGCCTGTTGAAAAATGCCTATATTGATGACTTTTACCCATCACATATTTTTCATTGACGTTCAGATTTTGATGTGCAGATACAAACTGATGAGATTTGTAAGAGCTTTTTTCAACAGGCTGGTTTTTCAACAGCCTGCGCTATTGTACGACAAGAGAAAGTTGAGAACAAATGATTTCATTGACAATTCTAGTATACTGATGCTAGCTTTTGCTTTTTAAGGATTGTTGGGTTAGATAGCGAGGGATTGACGATGGACGGGAACCAAATTCGTTCTACGTTGCTTCAAGTAGTTAGTGAATATGCTAGTTATGGATCACAGTTTCAACAAGGTGTTGTTCTACAAAAGGCAGCGCAAAAGCTTGGTATTTACAATGGCAGAATAGAAGATCAGCAAGCTCTACTTACTATGTGGCATGATCTTTTCCGAAATGGTCAGCTTGCTTGGGGATATAATATTGGTAATCCTGATGCTCCATTTTGTCATTTGACGGAGCAGGGACGAAACACTCTCAAAAATTTAAGTCGTGATCCAGCGAATCCAGATGGTTATATGCAGTATCTCAGCAATCAAGGCTCATTAGGCCCTATTGCGGAGTCATATATTCGAGAAGCATTGCAAACATATAATAGTAATTGCTACAAGGCTACAGCGGTTATGGTAGGGGTCGCTGTCGAGAGTATTGTCACTGAATTGCGTAATGTATTGATTAATAGGATGAATACCCTCCAAAAAATATCTCTAGTGATCTTAAAAGTGATCTAATAAAGAAGATGCTTGACGGGATTCCTACGAAAATCCAGGGTGGGGATGGAAAGGGCAAACAAGGCGCACGAAGCTCGCCCAGCAAGACGGTTCTGGGAGCAAGGGAGCGCTATTACTAACGACCTGTCCTTAGGCACTCTCCTCCGCACACTCTTCCA
>WNGK01012995.1_pt1 | contig 12597 bp, 11 predicted proteins | sample 5400601 | NCBI WGS metagenome assembly WNGK01 (sample SAMN13153376, study PRJNA577476) | soil metagenome | isolation source: 60 cm soil or saprolite under Garry oak tree replicate 1 | place: USA:California | collected 2016-06-15 | reverse complement strand
CAGGTCGGACGCGAGCTTGGAGTCAAAGCTATCGTCGAAGGCAGGCTGGTGGAGCGCGATGGCATCATCAGCATCACTGCCGACATGGTCGATGTCTCCACCGGCGCCGAACTCTGGGGCGAGCAATACAACAGGAGGGGCACCGACACTATGACCTTGCAGCAGGAAGTATCGCGCGACATTGCCGGACAACTTCGGCTGCGGCTCAGTTCCAAACAGCACGAGCGGCTGAATCGCAACGACACGCGCAACGGCGAAGCCTACCGGCTTTATCTCGAGGGCCGCTATTTTTGGAATAAGCGCACCCCGGAAGGATTGCGGCGGGCCGTCGATCTCTTTGAGCAGGCCATCAGCAAAGACGCGGACTATGCCCGCGCCTATTCGGGACTTGCGGACGCCTACACCCTCTCGACCAACTACTTCGCACTACGGCCTCGTGAGGCATTGCCGAAGGCCCGCGAAGCTGCGCTCAAAGCGGTGCAACTGGATGATAGTCTCGGCGAAGCGCACGCCTCCCTGGGAGAGCGTGGCCGGATTGACGAATCGATAGCCGAGGCGCGGCGTGCTGTGGAATTGGACCCCCTGAGTCTTGCGTTGAATCAGAATTTGGCTGACGTCCTGAGTTTTGCACGTCGCTATGATGAAGCCATTCGCCAGTACCGCCGTGCAATTGAGCTCGATCCGGCACATGTGGACGAACACTCGCTCATGGGTTGGACTCTTTACTTCGCCGGAAATATCGAAGCGGCGCAGAAAGAGATACAAATCTGGGCTGATACGACCAGCGATCACGTCCAAGGAAAGCAGGTGAGCGAAGCTCTCAAGCTCTGGAAACGCGCGGGCCCAGAGGCTTTCTTCCGATTCCTAGCGACCAGCGATATCAAGCGATCCGAAAAAGAGTACGTTTCCCCATCCTCAGTTGCCAGCAGTTTTGCTCTGGCTGGTGATCGCGATGCTGCCTTCCAGTGGCTCCGAAAGGCCATCGACGAACCCGACAATTATGTACTCTACCTGCGTGTCGATCCGAGTTATGACAAACTCCGTTCCGATCCGCGCTATCAACAACTCCTCAAGCAACTGAAACTCGACCGCTAGCCGCGAAAGCCTCACCCGGGCTTATTGATTGTGGCAACGTTTCGCGCCGTTGATCCAGATCATTGCTGTAATCAGATCATTGCTGTAATAAGGGCATTACACTCAGAATCCCTGTTCCGGGCATTTTGAGTGTAATGGGGATGTTTCACCAACTGACCGGAAAGGCCATCAAACAACGGAATTAACCGTTCCCATGTACAGCCAGTCGAGCGCGAGAATCACTGCGGCTAGGGCAGCGATCCATTTCTTCCGCACACCGAAATAAACGGCAGCGACGACGGCCAACAGAATATTGAGTTCGATGGTGACGTACAGACGGTGACTGTAGTCGGAACCCAAAAGCAACACCTTCGCATTACGAACAACAGCCAATAGAAGAAGCAGCGCACTGAGAGTCGGCAAGAGGAGTGTTCTGAGTCCGTGTTGATAGTGCTTGCGCCAAGCCGCGCCGAAGAGGAAGACGGGGAGGGCTAACCAGAAATAGATCAGAATGATTGAGAACCGATTGACTGGCATCGAGTCGCCATTGTACGACGCCGCGAGAGTGCCCGGAGCAGGGTCAATGAGCGTAATGGAGATTTTGCGACAACTATCAGTGGATTTGGTTCGATTCTCCCGAATCGTCAAAAAAGGGCTGGACTATGAGGCGTAAGGAATGAAGCCTCTGTTCCAGTTTCTCGGCCCATTCGGGAGTGGCGGGAACATTGAACGGCGGAACGCCATCATCGGCAGTCCCGCTTCGTCCTTCGCGAGCCAGTTCAACCCATTTGCTCATTCCCCGGAGGTATGTCTTGAACACTTCCGCTGATGACGTGGCGTCTTCGAGAGGCAGATAGGCCGAGGGTATGTCACCGACGATTATCCAAATCCACGAACCCACGTCGGGTCGGGCAGCGCGAATGTTGAACAAGAACACGGCGATTATGCCGCCTACTCCGCCGCCGAAAAACGAACCCCGCACCTCTTTGCACCAAGAGAACGAACGAAGATACGCTTCAGCATCTTGTGACATCCCACGCAGGAGCGCAGTGTCTTCGTCGTCATCGCCTGTCATAAGTTCAGCAGGCACAACCCCTGTGATGGGTGCATCCGAGTCATTTCCCGAAGGCGGTTTTGGGAGTAGCGGCATGGCTCTACTTGAACCTGAAGATTGTAGAGCACAGTTGACGAAAGCAGGCCATTTCACTCAAAACCCCTGCCCAGTCTCAATGCTTGCAGAGAGGATTCATCGACGGTTGTCGTTATGAGCAAACGCGCCGGGTATAGGGCGAAAGCAGCAGTGCCAAAGCGACTGAATTTCCTAGAATGGGTACCACGAGTGATGCTAACCGCAGTTCAGGTCCTCGATTAGAACCTTGAGGTGGAAGCAAACTGGAAGATCATCAGAACTGTACGAAGGACTGCGAGACCGACTATTACGGCAACGATTTTCAAAAGAATTTTCACCCGCCGATTCTACCCCGCTTCCAAATTGTTGTAACCAGGCGTGGGTGTTGAAAAAGTCACGTCGATTAGCAGGGTGAGATTCAGCAGAAGCATGTTAGAAGAAAGCATTCGCACATGTTGGGTTTGATTCTCATCGTCGGAGGCCTGCTGATCATGATGGGGCAACACGACCGCTCCGAAGCGCTGTTCTACTACTTCCGCCTGGAAGATCAGGTTCCTGAGACTCATCTGCTGCGGCTCATCGAAAAGCACATCAGCTTTGCCTTCGTGCGGGAGAAGCTGAAAGCGAGTTACAGCGATACCGGCCGTCCTTCCATTGATCCCGAACTTCTGCTGCGCATCCTGTTGATCGGCTACTTGTATGGCATCACCAGCGAGCGCAAGCTGGTGGAAGAACTGCGCATGCACCTGGCGTGGCGCTGGTTCACGGGTCTGGGTTTCGATCAGGAGATCCCGCATCACTCCACCTTCTCGAAAAACCGGCACGGACGGTTTCAATCCCGCAGCCCTCTGTACAACAGAACATTCCGATAGCGGTTTCAAATATCACCAGAGATGCCAACTAATCTTGCCAGCGCATTCCAGTGCTGTGAGCCATGCCGGTTGACTGGCCCTGTCCCAAGACGAACGTGCCTTGGCGTGCCGACGCTGAGAATCGGATTGTTTGGTCAACGCTGCGGGAGTGCGAGCCGCCAACCGTCCCAGCCGAGCGGCATCAGCGATCCGTTCCGTCGCTCCTTCGATTGAACAGTGAGCGCAGTGAATTCTTCCGGCTGCTATGTTCTTCCCGCAACCTCGACAGAGTGTCTGCGGACGCAATGCACGTAGGGCCGGTGGAGAGGCATGCGCACCTTTCGCTTGTCGCTTGTTGCCTTGGGTTAGTCTTGTAGCGAAGGGAGCATCGGGTTTGCGGATGGTTGACCAAAAAGCACGAGCGACCCACTCTGCAATCGGTGCGACCGCACGACCCCACATCGGCGCGGTTTTCGAGAGTTGGACCGCGAAAGGTGCCATCAGACGGCAATTGCCGTCACGCTGCTCGAAGAACCATCCCCGATTGAGGGGCTGTCGCGTAATCCAGTCCAACAGGTAACCGTCAACTTGAGGACGAACTACTTCCATAAGGTCGCACGCCAAACTGTCGCGAGCTGTGGTGTCTACGTGCAGAACACCCATCCCAGGATCGAGACCGAGGGCAGCAGCGGCCAGCCTAGCCTCGGATTCGAGCAACGCATAAAGATAGTTGAGAATTGCATTTGGCGGATTAGTCGCGAGCCGGGGCGATCCCGTCAACGCCGAGACGCGGGTTCCGAAGCTTCGCCAGTGCTCTGGGACTCGATTTAGGTCATTCTTCGGGAAGTTGATCGGCAATGCGCTCCACGCTGACCAGTATGCTCGTGCGGCCTGTGACTCGATTAACCGAATTGTGCTGTTGGTGTCGGCGCTAGGCAGTTCAGCACCGAACTTAGCAATCGCGTCCGCCGTGCCGGTGTTCAGGAGCTTGTGTCGCGCGACCTGCTCCTGTCCTGCAATCTTTCGGCTGATGAGTTCCTGGGCGATTCGCAACGCTGCTCCGGATGAATGCGCGAGAGCCTGGGCACGGTCTTCCGCCGACCTCCACTTTCAATAACCCTTCCGTTTCCCGAGCAAACACCGCGCTCTACAACTACGGCATCTGGTCACAGCAGCTGACCGTCCCTCGTCGCTGAACTTGTGCGACTCTCTTTAAAACCTGTCCTTGTGAACCTCTGAGATCGTACTTCTCACACTGCCGAAGGGCCCTGCCCCACCGTAACCTTGCCACCGTTTTACATCGGGCGCAAATTGCAAGTACGCCCTTCGAGGAAAAAAAGACCTTCAGTCGTGCTGAGATGCGGCCGGAGGCGGACCGCGGGAATTCAAAATTCAAACTACGCAGGAGTCGACAGTGCCTGAGAAGCCCACCCCCAATGAAAAGCACCTCCAAAACATCGTGAAGAAGTTCGTTTTCGCCGTCATTCTTATATCGGTTGTCCTTGGAACGGCTTCTGCGCAATCGGCACCCCAGGGTCCGCCAGCCTTCATCACACTACCTAGGCACCCGGAGATCGACAAGGGGACGGCAGATAACGAGCACCCTATGCCTCTCCGCCTTGAACTCAGGAACGAAATGTTCGAGATGGTCGGCGTCAGCTCCCCGTCCAGCAATAAAGGCGGTGGCGGTAAAAGCGGCGGAGGTGGAGGGAGCGATTTTGGCCAGAATGGCGCTGTTGCCATGCTGCCTGACTGCTTTCCCAGCTCTGCCAACAACTTCGATGTCTCCTGCGCCGAAGCCACCTATCAGGGCGAGCCAATGCTTGCAGCCAATCCTCTGCTTAGCCGTCTCATGGGTTCATCGAACGACATCTATCCCGGAAATTGCAGTGCCGCTGCCGCTCCTGGCACCTTCGGCGACTGCGGCGCGGCGGCCCTCGTTTCTGGCGATGGAACCACTTGGCAGCGTTTCAAACTTAACCGGACATGGGGAGGCCATAACTTCCTCGTCGGCTTTGACACATCCGTGGCCGTGGACAGCATGGGTCGGGCGTTCGTGACCTATGGGGTTTACGACCCTAACGCGGGCGCGAATGGCATCGTCGCGGTTGCTACGCAGGATGGCGGATCCAGTTGGACGAAAACCAATCCGGTTGTGCTTCATTCGTCGCTGACCGCCTTCGAGGATAAGTATTGGAGTGCGGCTGATGCCAATCCCTCCAGCCCGTTCAAAGACAGGCTGTATGTGGCGTGGGACAGCAACGTACCGTGCGGCGTGTCATGCGTCAACCAAATTCTGTACGTGTCGTATTCGTCTGATCAGGGCCAGACCTGGACCGCGCCAGTGAAGATCAACGATGGAACGTCACTCAGCGAGCGAGTGATCTTCGCTTTTCCAGCGGTGGCACCGGACGGCACGGTCTACGTTCTGTGGCACGATTACGCCCAGCAGAAAATTTTCATCGACAAGTCCAAGGACGGTGGGGTGACCTGGGGCACAGATGTTGCGGTGGCTTCAACTAATATTGGATTCGGCTTGGGCCTCAGCTGCAACGACTGGCGCACAGTGACGCCGGCACCGCAAATGGCCATCGACTCCGGCGGAAACATCTATGTGGTGTTCGCCAAGGACGCGGCAAAGGGCAAGAGTGTCGACCTCGACGTCTTCATCACCAAGTCCACCGACGGTGGAAAAACCTGGTCTTCGCCGCTGCGGGTCAGCTCTACCAGCACCGGCCATCAGTACCTGCCGGCCGTTTCTGTCGACTCGTCGGGCAGGGCAAACGTCACCTACCTCGACCGCCGCGATGACCCGAACAACTGCCGTACGAACACTTACCTGTCGCGCTCCACGGACGGGGGCGCCACATTTACGGACTCCAGAGTCACCGATGTAGATTCCGACTTTGACGGCAATGCTAACGGCCCTGGCGATTATCAGTCACACGCCGCTTGGGGCACGGTCGCTTATCCCTTCTTCTCCGATCACCGCGACGCCAACGCTACGAACGACACCACCACGGGGTTCATTGCCGGTGGGTTTGAAATCTACGCGGGGCGCGAACCATAGTTGCAATTAGCAGGTGACACAAGACGGAATCGGGGCATCATTCGGAGAGCGCGGTGAGTACAAAACCCGGCTCGTTTCCCGCCTGGAACCGAACCGGGCCACAAAATTCATTGGTGATGTCGCTTCCCCACTAATCAAAAGCTGGAAAGAGACCGACTGGGCACGACCCCACAGGCCCACCGGTAAAAACACCGACGAAGACGCTGAAGTTCGCGGAAGACACTGCGCCATCGGACGTTGCTGGCGAATACGTGACGCAGGCTGCGAGGACGTCCGTAAAGACACCGCCGGACTCTTGCTGTAGGCGAAGTCCGGCTTGGGTGAACGCCATGTCAGTGATATTCTCCGTCCATGACGAATTGGGGCACTGTGGCGCACCCGCAATCGGAGTTGTCGGGGGGTCCGTTGTATCAGTGCAGGGAGTGGTTCCGTTCTTGATCTGACTAACTGGGATCACCTCAACACCGCTAGTCACAGTAGCCGCTGCCGGATTCTGCCCTGGAACTTTGCATGCTGAACCCGGATTACAACAGTCAGCTGTGGGGTTTGCAGATGCTGTCACCCGGAGCCTGAGATCTCCGTTGCCCAGTCCAGAAAGAGCCCCAAAGACAGTTAGTGTCAGACCGTTGTCAGTGCTCTGCGGACTGCCGTGCTTAAAGTGGACACTCTGCGCCCAGGCTGTCGTAGCCATAAAGCTGGCTAGTGCAACCAGGCAAATTGTTAGCATTGTAAGGCGTCGCATTGTGATTCCTCCTGTTTCCTAATTTGTTCAAAGTGCCGTGAGTTTCCGGCAAGGAAAACTCTCCGGTGGTACTGAAGTTGCTTTTGCTTGCTTCAAACATTTCGGCAGGAGAGGTCTCGCGGGAAGCGGTGGGCAAGTGTGCACATCACGCCTGGGGAACTCGAGGGCTGCCAGCTCCGCCGACGAACACGCAGCATTCTCGTCTGGGAAAGGTGGGAATACAAGGCGCTCGATGTGACCGAGTATGACCCACATGTTCCCCGCTAACACTCACTATCGCAAAGAGTTAACGCGGCATTTTCCTTGACGTTCCCACCGCTGGCAAAGGAACTTACTGGATTTGCATCCAATTTAGTGCTACCATCCTGCCAATTTCGGGGCTTTCGGATGTGGGCGCCTGGCCGCGTCAGTTCCCACGTCTTCCTCCTGGCAGGCCTCGCGAAGGGAACTGCGCGCCGTGAAAAACCCAGCCCTACGTGTCATTCGTTTCGGAGTCTTCGAGTTCAACCCTCAAAGCGGTGATCTGCGGAAGCACGGACTTAAAATCAAGTTGCAGCCGCAAGCTTTCAAACTCTTGTCGCTGCTGCTGGAACGTTCGGGACAGATACTCACGCGAGCAGAACTCCAGCAACGCCTCTGGCCGGTCAGTAGTTTTGGTGATTTCGAGCGTTGCCTGAACAAATCTGTCCACCTGCTTCGTCAGGCCTTGGGTGACTCGGCCACCAACCCGCGCTTCATCGAAACTGCAATCGGTGTGGGATACAGCTTTATTTCGGTTTCAGACGAAGCGAGAGGATCCGCGCTAGGAAGAAGAAAAGGACCAAAAAGAGATTGTGTGGCCGTATTGCCGTTAAATTGCGAGCCTGCCACTCCCGAGTTGGAGTTCCTCAGTAAGAGAATTATCGATAGGCTCATCGATAACATCTCTCGACTCCCAGGAACTCGGGTCTTGGCCTACCGCACAGTTCAGCACTACCGCGATGCAGACCTTGACCCGCGCACGATAGGCGAGCAGTTGTTCGCCCGCGCCGTTGTCGCAGGAGAAATAGTGCAGTGCAGTGACGAGTTGCTTTTGCACTTTGAGCTGATTGACGTGGATGATGGAGCTCAGCTCTGGGGTGCGCAGTTCCGAGGACTCTCTTCCGATGTGTTTGCCTCTCCCGAGAAACTAGCAGATAGCGTTTTTGGTGGGCTGCAGACGATTCTGGCCCCGAGTGCTTGCAGGAGACGTGACGTACGAGCCGCCTGATCGAGGCCCAGCAATCGAACTACGGACCGCGATAGAGCTTGATAAACGGGCACTGGCACGGCGTTGCTCGATATATAGGAAAAATAAAAATCAATTTCGGACTTGCTATGAGTCGTTGTCCTTTAGCGTTTTTGCTTTCGTCGAATCTAGGTGCAGAGTTATTGCCAGAGGAACCCCGTCTGGATTCCCAAGCTGGTTTAGAATTCGTATCGGTTTAAGCGGGAGCCAAGGGATTGATACGCCCAACTCGAAACAAAGGTTGGCCGTCAAGGCCGATGAGAGGGTTGTGTCCGAAGGTTCTATAAATTGATTCCGGGTAGCTCAGACGCACTGGCCGGGGCCTCTGTTGCTGTTTCAGGACCGAGAATACTTGCGTAAGCAGCATCTTGGAACGCGGTGCAAGAAGTCCGAAATATCGCATTGAATTGCAATAACGATCATTTACGTGAGGCATCAAGAGCCTAACAAATTCTTCATTCGAATAGATGACCGGTGTCAGGCACCGGTTCTTGGTGTCCTTGACGCGGTACTGCACATGACGATCATCGATCCAGGTGAGACGATACTGCGCGATCGGTGGTTTTCGTATGTAGCGACCGATGTGATCAATCACATTACTTTTAGAGACAGGGGGACTCACGTAAACATTCCATTTCCGTCTCCCTCTGCTTCTGTGCGAGCACGGTGTTTGTGCACCAGGGTGCAGACCTCACGCTTCAGTTCTCGAAGCCGGTGTCGCCTCAATCGCTCTCGCTGTTGTTGCCAGGCCAATTGGCGCCAGAGCCATGCTCTGTGTATGCGGATTTCGCCGCTTGCTAGTGCCTTCAAAACTTCCAGATCGGCATTGCACAGCTGATCGACCTTTGTGACATTGCCTTCGCACACGCCAGCTGCTCTGGCGATTTCCTTCCTCACATTAGCTTCGGTCAACTTTGACGAACCCTTTGAATGACCACCGGCTTGCTGATTGGCTCGTGCTCGTCTTCGGACAACTTCCTTCAATCGCGAAGCCATTCGAATCCGGTTGTAATCGTTCCACCCGGCAGAGCGCCGATGCTTGTTCAGGATGATCCGAAGAGCTTCCTCTTCGCTAACGTCGAGTTCCACGCACAAAAGAGTCGAAATGCCCAAGCTGTCTGCGCACTCCTTCCGAGCGTATCCGTCGATGATGACGCCATGTCGCGTAACTAGACGTATAGGAAAATCAAAATCTCGTGTTCGGCATTTGTGGGTGGTCCAGGCTGGTTGAGTGGGTCCTTTCCTTAGAAAAAGCTTCAGAGCGTTCCACCCCTGGGCGAAGTTGGCTCTTTAGGGCTAATCGAGGGGCGCGAGGAAGCTGGCATCTCCTGCCGCCCAGCTTACCGTTCAATGATATGAATCTTCGACTACCTGCGGACTAGCGACTGGCTTTCGGTTTTAGTCGCCCCACCCATCTCATTCCCGTGCCCTTCTGGTCGAGGAGCGGATCATGTCCGAAGTCTCGCTTTATGGAGTCCGCCCACGGGCGAGGTCTGGGGCGTGGCTTCGGCTTCTGCCCCAGAATGACAAAGATGGCCGCCGCGGTTTGCCCGAGAGAGCGCGGAGCAAACAGCCCAAAGCTCCGAACGGCGTGCTGATAGCGTTCCGGAATGTGTAGGGACCAACGGTCAACGAACTCTTCCAGTGAGCACTGCACGTAAACCCTGCGATGCTCCTTTTTGTCTTTGAACCAGAACCTGACGGTTCGTTCCCCGATCCAGGTGATACGACGCTGCGCGATGGGTGGCCGCCTTACATAGCGACCGGCGTATTGCAGGAAATGCGATTTGTCTTCGAACGATTGAATCTTGATGCTCCACCAGCATCTCTCCAGATGACTGAGTAGGTCTTCCATCTGGCTAGCGGCTAGTTCCGTTCGGAGCTGACCTACTCGCAGGGCTGCGCGGAGAAGCGCGATCACGGCCTTCCGCCAAGCCTCCATCAGCGCGTCACGGTCGTAGTAAACACGAGAGACCCAAGTGCAGGAGGATCCATGCAACCCTCCCGCAGTGACCATTGTGTGGACGTGGGAGTTGAACTCTAACTTCCCGTTGAAGGTGTGAGGAACGGCAATGACGCCGACACGCAAGCCATACTTCGCGCTCGCCCGCGCCTTGATTAGCTCGGATGCTAAAACCGACAGTAGGTTACCCAGACGCGGGTTGTCGCGAAAAACGGGCCAAAGTAGGTCCGGCATGGTAAACGTAATCCCCTTGTAGAGTGTGTCTGGCAACGCAGCCCACCGTTCGCGCAACCATTGCACATTGGCTCGGTGGCCACAACTCGGGCAAGCTCGCGATTTGCAGGTGTGATAGAGGATGAGTTGCTGGTTCTCTGAAGCGTAAACTTCGGCGCCCAACTCGGGCGTGCGGCACTGCAATGCCTTGCCAAATACTTTGCGAACCGCGGGGCGTGTCTCGTCCCGGTCCCAATATTGGCCCGTCCGAGACAGAATCTGTTGGAGCGGATGGTGGTATTTCATGTCAGTCGCAGCTCCTTTTGAGAATGCGGCCCAACCAACTGATCTTGACTGATCAGCACCATCGTGCGGTTGTGCCGATCGACTCTTACCCTAACCGATCCAGGCTTGCGCGCCTCCTGGCGCTGTAGGGCGTCGAGTACCGCTATAACATCGAGACTTGCTTTTTCGTCTTTAGGCCTGGCGGTGGCCCGGCGGATCAGCCTGTTCGTTGCGCGTTCCTCGCTGTAACGGATGAACTGCTCCCGCTGCTCGGCCCCGACAACTTGCAGAATTGAACAGCGCGGTTGATTGTCAGCGTGCCATCTCGCAAGGCTTCTAGTAGACGCGGGTGCGCGACTTCAAGGATCGTTTTAACGTTGCTGACGTTACGGGCGCCAACTCCCGCGACGCAGGCAATCTCTTGGCGCACATCAATATGCTGAGCTTCCGGCAAATTTGCCGAACCCTTGTACTTGCCCCCGGCGCGCATGTTGTCGCACGCCCTCTGCTGTAAATAGGGTTCCAGTTTCAGCGCCAGGCAAATGCGGACGTACTTGTTCCATCTGCTCTGGGGCCGATGGTGGCTGATGATGAACTGCAGGGCTCCTTCCTCACTGAGGGGATATTCGATGCAGTTGATTTCGTGCTGATCATCAAAAAGTGCTGACCGCCAGCGCCCAAAGCCAGCGAGAATAGTCCCGTTCGTCGTGACAAGAATCGGCACGGGTACGGATTGGTCCTTCAGCCGGGCGGCGTTGTTGAACTCATCTATTACATCGGTGCAGCCGAGTTCCTCCAGCGCGGGATGCAGCCGCAGTTGTCTTGGGGAACGAACAGCTGGACGCCCTTCCAACCGACTCATTGCGGTCGGATTGAAGGACTGTAGCGGGTCCGCAGGAAGAACCTCTACGGTTCTTGCACATAGGTTGCTCTGATAATCCTGAAGTTCCAGGTTCGTCTCCTCCTGTGATCCGCTCATAACGATTTGGCGAACGTCGGCGCGGATTAAAGTTGGACACAACTTGGACACAAAAGTGGGGGTAATTCGGCAGTTTTTGGCAGGGTGCGGGTAGAGAAGAGCAGTATTATCAACAAGAACTTAGCTGTTGATCGTTTAGCTCATAACCCAAAGGTCGGTGGTTCAAATCCACCCCCCGCAACCAACCTTAAGCTCCACAAAAACAATCACCTGGGCAGGATCGCGTGAGGTCCAGATTCATCCGCTTATTGCCTTTTCGCTCCCATTAGCGGGAACACCCCTCAGAGGCAACTTCATTGAGTAGAGTTCTTACCACCACACTGTTCGCGATGCGCTTCTGCTCGGAAACTGCTTGGGTGTAAATATTCATGGTGCTCTGGATCGTCGCGTGCCGGAGCAATTCTTGTTGCACCTTGATGTCGGTGCCTGCACCTCGCAACATCGTTGAGTACGAATGCCGAAAAGTGTGCCAACCGATCTTTCCGATTCCAGCCCGTAACGCTGCCGATCTCAAGTGGCGCCGGAGGATGTCCTGCTGAGCTCTCGGTCGGCCAGCGCGGTTTGAAAAAACCCAGTCTTGTGGGCTTTTGTGCGAACTGCGTTTCCACAACTCTTCCAGAGAATGGGCAAGCCGAGGATCGATGGGCAGTGGCTTTTGGGAGGCTTCAGTTTTAGTGTCGCCCGCCCTGCCGTTCACAACTCCCCGCCGTATCAGGACGGTGAGATCCTCCCAGTTGAAGTCCCGCCACTGCAGCCCCATGATTTCGCTGGCGCGGAGGCCTAGACATGCAGCGACCATAACCATCGCATGGTAGGGCTCAGCTAGTTGCGCGAGAAGCAGGCGTATCTCGCCCGGTGTCAGTACTCGCGGTATACATCGACGACCGCTTCGCTGTCGTACCAGGTCGATGGGATTTCGATCGGTCAGTTCCCACCGTCGTGCGTGCTCATAAATAAGGTGAAACAGTCCTCGAGGGTTGACCTTGGTCTTTGGTGCCAAGGCAAGGGACCGCAGCCAGTCTTC
>WNGK01012541.1_pt1 | contig 12601 bp, 12 predicted proteins | sample 5400601 | NCBI WGS metagenome assembly WNGK01 (sample SAMN13153376, study PRJNA577476) | soil metagenome | isolation source: 60 cm soil or saprolite under Garry oak tree replicate 1 | place: USA:California | collected 2016-06-15 | reverse complement strand
AGGACGGAGTACTCGCGGCCAATGCCCGACTCCTTTGCGCCACCGAAAGGCACGTGCGGATCCGGCGTGCGGTGTTGATTCACCCAGGCGGTGCCGACCTCGAGACGCGCGGCGATTTCTGCGCCTCTCTTCAAATCCTTCGTCCATACGGAGCCGCCGAGGCCGTAGCGCGTGTTATTTGCCCGGCGAATGACGTCCTCGATGTCGGTATACCGAATGATCGGAAGAATAGGCCCGAAGGGTTCTTCGTCCACGAGCCGAGTTCCCTCCTGGATATCGGCCACGATTGTCGGCGCGACGAAATAACCAGGACGGTCCAGCGCATGGCCACCCGCAAGAATGCGCGCGCCAGTCCGTCTGGTGTCCTCCAAGATGCCCAACACGCGCTCGTACTGCGCTCGGTTCTGAATAGGGCCGATCTGCACATCGGGATTGAGGCCATCGCCGACGATGACCGTTTGCGCAATTTCAGCGAGCGCCTCGCACAAAGGTTCGTAGATCCGCTCGTGCACATAGAGGCGTTTGATGGCGACACAGATTTGGCCGCAGTTGGCGAAGGCTGCCCAAAACAGGCGCGGAGCAATCGCGCGTGGGTCGACGTCGTCCAGCACGATTGCGGCGTCGTTTCCACCCAGCTCGAGCGTCACACGCTTCAGGTTTGAAGAGGCGCTGGCTAGAACTTTCTTGCCCGTGGCCACCGATCCCGTAAACGAAATCTTGTCGATGTCGGGATGCCCGGTCATCCACGGGCCCAGGTCATTGCCTCCGGCAACAGTGTTAAGCACACCCGGAGGCAGGATGTCCCGGGAAATCTCGCCCATCTTCAAGGTCGTCAAAGGCGTGTTCGGCGACGGCTTTTGTACCGCCGTATTGCCGGTATAAAGAGCCTGCGCGATGCGGCCAACGGCAATCGCGATGGGTGCGTTCCAAGGAGTGATAATACCGATGACACCTAGCGGTCTGTACCGCAACTCGATACGACCCTGCGCATCTTCGCGAAGAACTTCATTCTTGATCTCAATTGAAGACAGCTCTTCGATCTGAACAGGAGCACGCGACAGCTCCTCCCTGGCTGCAGCGAGTGGCTTGCCTTGTTCGCGCACGAGCAGTAGAGCCAAATCTTCGGCGCGTTCGCCCAAGGCCTTTCCGAATCGCTGCAGGTAATTCCGGCGCTTCGCAAATGACAACGAACTCCAGGAGCCAAACGCATGTCGTGCTGCCGCGACGGCGCGGTCGAGCTGCGCTCGCGAAGCATCCGGACTCCGCGCGAAAGGAATACCGTTGGCTGGATTGATAACGTCGAACCATGCATCACTCGTCTCGGGACATCCGTCGATGGTGTGGGTGAAATCAGTGACACGGGCGTCTGCGGCCCCATCCGCGGTTTTCATGGACGATAAAGATACCGATAAAAGATGCAGTGAGCAATGGCACGCTAATCCTCACACTTGATGTTCAGCCGCACGAATGCCCGTTTTCGAACCTGCCTCCGCAAAAAGCGCTTTGAATCCGGCAATAACCGTCTTATATAAGATATCTTTGCAAGGGTGCCCAACTTGTGAAAAAGCGAAAAGGAGATTTCCGATGAGACATCAATTTCTCATTCCAATGGGTTGTCTCGCGGTCGTGATCGCGATCGTGTGGTTGGCGGCGGGTTCGGCGGCTGGCCAGGCCCCAGTATCGCCGGCGAAGACAGCGCCTGCAGCGAAGGCCTCGATTCTCCGGACACCCGACGGCCGGCCGGACCTGCAGGGAATATGGAGCTTCGCCACCATCACGCCGTTGGAACGACCCGCCGAGCTCGCAGACAAGCCATTTTTTACAGAGAAGGAAGCGGCGGACTATGAGAACGACATACGAAAACGCAACAACATGGATCGCCGCGATGGGGATGCCGAAGCCGACGTGACGCGTGCGTACAACGACTTCTGGTGGGATCGCGGAACCAGGGTCGTCAAGACGAGGCGGACTTCGCTCGTCACCGATCCACCGGACGGACGACTTCCTCCGTTGACGGCGGAGGGGCGGAAGAGACAAGCCGATCGAATAGCAAAGAATAGGGGACACGAATTCGACGGTCCGGAGAACCGGCCTTTACCCGAGCGCTGTCTCAATCTGCAGGGCTCTGGGCCGCCAATACTTCCTACCGCCTACAACAACAATACTCGAATCGTACAGGCTCCCGGGTACGTCACGATTCTCGTTGAGATGGGTCATGAGGTCCGCGTCATCCCACTCGACGGTCGTCCGCACCTCCCACAAGATGTCCGCCAGTGGAAGGGCGACTCGCGTGGCCATTGGGAAGGTGATACGCTGGTCGTCGATACAACGAACTTTACGGACAAGACGGCTTTCAGAGGAGCCAGCGAGAACATGCGACTCACCGAGCGCTTCACGCGCCTCGACCCGGATACCCTGCTCTACCAATTTACAGTCGACGATCCGTCGGCGTTTACAAAACCGTGGACCGCGGAGATTCCCGTGACTCGGACACCCGGTCCACTATTCGAGTACGCGTGCCACGAGGGCAATTACGGAATGGCAGGCGCTCTGGCTGGAGCTCGAGAGGAAGAGAAAAAGGCTGCCGAAGCGGCTGAAAAAGGATCGAAATGATTTCTATCAAAGGAGAAAATCCGATGCGAAGAAGACTAGCTGTTCTGGTTGCCGGTGTCGGCTTACTTTCTGCCACAATGCCAGTATGGGCACACCATGCGTTTACGGCGGAATTTGACGCCAAGCAGCCGATCAAGTTGCGGGGAACGGTTGCGAAAGTCGAACTGATCAATCCCCACTCATGGATTCATATCGACGTCAAAGGCGATGATGGACAGGTGGTCCGCTGGATGGTCGAGGGCGGCACGCCGAATACTCTGCTCCGACGAGGCTTCACCAAGAATTCGCTGCCGATTGGGACCGAGATCGTCGCCGATGGCTATCGGGCCAAGGACGGATCGAACAGGGCAAATGGCCGCGACATCACCTTCCCCGATGGCCGAAAGATTTTCCTCGGCGGATCCTCGCCGGATGCTCCGCCCGAAAAGTAGGCGTTGAACGCGGACGCAGCGTTTTCGCTCCAGAAGCAGGGTTGATGCGGTTTTCATTGGATTCTCTATTTTGGAAATCCGTTCCGGGAATGTCCCTCTCCCAAAGCACTGGTGTCCAAATTACGAGATGCGGTTCGCTCCAGAAGCAGGATTGATGCGGGTTTCATGGGATTCATCTATTTGGAAACCTGCTTCGGGCATGTCCCTCTCCCTTTGGGAGAGGGTGGCGCGAAGCGCCGGGTGAGGGCAGGAAATGCACCCTCATCCGGCCCTTCGGGCCACCTTCTCCCAGAGGGAGAAGGACACGAGCCTCGATTTCGGCTAATTTGGACACTAGTGCTCCCCAAGGGAGAAGGACACTTCTGGGCAACATACCACTACTTTGAACAGAGGCTGGCAGATGAAGAGTACGCGAAAGATTCTTTTGGAACTCGCCGTTGTTTTGCTCGCTTTGTCAGCTGTCGCTTCTCTGGCGCTGGCGCAGAATCCGATACGGCGCGCGCCGACTGCAGCGGATTGGGCTGCGCTTGCCAAGCTGCCGGACTTTACGGGCGTTTGGGAGGTTGCGGGCGAGGGGCGGAATCGTGGCGTCGCGCCTCAAGCGGGACCGTCGCTCACACCCGAGTACGCGGCCAAAAGAGATGCGCTCCGGGCGAGTGCGCGGGAGGACAATGAGACGGCCAACTGCCTGCCAGCCGGCATGCCGGCAATCATGGGCCAGCCTTATNNNNGAGTTTCTGATCACGCCGGGCAAGGTGACGATAGTGATCGAGGCGTACACTCAGGTGCGTCACATCTATACCGACGGCCGTACACTGCCCGAGGATCCTGACCTGAAGTTTCATGGCACCTCGGTTGGCCGTTGGGAAGGAGACACGCTGGTGGTAGACACCGTGGGGTTCTCACCACTGACGCAGCTCGACCGCGGGGTTTCCCACAGCGAGAAGATGCGGATCGCCGAGCGCTTCCGGTTGACCGACCCGGACACCATGACCATCGAGACCACCATTACCGACTCTGAGGCCTTGACGACTCCCTACACCACCAATAGGACCTTGAAGCGCCACCGCAACTGGACGATCGCGGAATACATTTGCGAAGAGAACAATCGCAATTTCGTCGACCAGAGCGGCAAGGCGGGTGTCATTCTGAACAACCCCGGCGGGTATCCACAGAAGAAGGATTAGTGTGGTGTCCTATTTTTTTTGCATCAGATGAAACTCAGGTTTCATCCGAAACTCTCTGGACGGGCCTGACCAGTCACCTTGTCAGCAATTAGGCGGGAGGATCACTCATGAAGGCGAATATGCGGCAAGCTTTCGTTTCCTTAGTCGCGGCGGCGATCCTGGTTGTGGCCGGAGCGAGCCTTGCGGCGGCGCACCATTCGACCGCGCCGTTTGACACAACGATTCAAAAGACCATTAGCGGCATCGTGAAACAGGTGGACTGGACCAACCCCCACACCTGGGTCTGGCTTGATGTGCCGAACGATCAGGGCGGCGTCGATACCTGGGGCTTCGAGGGAATGAGCCCCAATTATCTGGCCCGCCGCGGCTGGACCAAATCCACGCTTAAGCCCGGCGACAAGATCAGTGTTGTCATGCGCCCGCTCCGGGATGGCTCGAAGGGCGGAATGTTCGTGTCTGCGACGCGGCCCAACGGTCAGGTGCTCAGAATGACCGGAGAGCCAACCGAACCCTGATGCTGCGCCATACGAAACCACTTTAGGGAGCTTTGCAATCGAAATTCGCCGCATCATCGATGCTTCCGCTCCCTTTGTACTTCGCAACCTGTGGATACGGACACAACGGACGAGTTCGATCGACCTTTCCAGCCGCGCTGTGAGACGCGATGATTTGGTCCGGCGCCTTCCCTTTTTCGACCCACTGCTCGAGTGCGGTGACAGTATCGAACGTATTCGGACCGTCGCCGCCGCCGCAGTGGCCCATCCCCGGAACCATGAACAATCGGAGCCAATTCGAAGTTTTTGCGGTTCCTCCCATCTTGTCGACGACGCGGTTGTAATAATTGACGCTGGTAAGCGGACTGACCGTTCCATCGGTCCAGCCGTGGTACAGCAGGAGTTTGCCTTTGCGCTGGACGAATTTGCTTAGATCGGGGTTGACTGCATTGATCGTGCCTTTGTCCACGGTGTCAGCAGTGGCGACATCTCTTTCAATGTCAAAAGTCGTCCAGTCCCACTCTGGATTTTTGAAGACGATATATCGATATTGATCAATTGCATTTGTGGGCGGCTCTGCGTCTCCGACGAAGCGGCCCCAAAAGAGTTCGGTTCCAGGCTCCAAACCAGGAAAGATCTCCGCTCCGGTTTTCGTCGTTGCGGAACTCATGAGCTTCGTCGCCATTTCAACCTGTGGCGCTGTAAGGCACAATGCATTGTCTGCGCCTTTACACATAAGCACCTTTGGATCGAACTTGCAGCGTGTCGGATCGCTGATGAGACTGTCCTTGAGCCCGTCGACAGCATCGCATGTCTTCATGACCGCTTCGTGGATCATCGGAAATTTGCTTTTCGGAATGTCCTTTGCCTTGTCGAGCACCGGGATCTTCGCAACCGCTATTTCCCACCCGTTGAGATGAGTCCGCGGGTTGGCTTGAGAACCAGCGATGATGCCGTCCCAATCATCGGGAAAGCGCTCCGCTGCCGCGAGCCCTTGTCTTCCACCAGTGGAGCATCCGTTCCAATAGGAGTAACTCGGACCGTTGCCGTAGAAGGCGGTAATGATGGTCTTGGTCTTCATCGCCATTTCGTGTTCGGACCGGTACGCGTAATCGATAAACTTTTCGGGGTGTTGAAAAGCGAAGGCGCCGTTACCTCCTGCATGCCCCGTATCGGTCGAACTGGTCGCGTAACCCCGACGCAGGGCTTGGATCATCGCTGGATAGCTGATCGATCCAGCCCAACCACCGTTCCCCACCGCTTGGAACTTACCGTTCCAATTCGAAACAGGCATCCAAACTTCGATTTTGATGTCCGAATCGCTGGTCGGCCTCAATGTGGCCGCCACACGGCAGAACGCCGGCAGCGCTTTGAGCGCCGCATTTTGTTCTGCTGCTCCTCGTCCCCCGCCCGGCAATGTGAAAGATCCGGCAGCTACAGATTGCGCCAAGGTGATCGTCGCGCTCGGCAGTGCAAGTGAGGACAGGCTCTCACACGGAGCTGCACGGACCTGTGCTGGACTGAGCAGGATTGTCGCGAGAAGAACTGCCGAGATGGCGCTAATGAATGAACGACTGCTTACAAAACCTACGCTTCGCAAGTTCATGCGTCACTCCAATGGGACAAGATTCGATTTAATGGCGGCATCATAGCACCTTCCTGCTTAAAGTCGAGCCTGGTTGCGGCAGACGGCATGGTGCCTAAGATAGCGCGCGGAGGCATGGCCGTCCGGCGCCGTCCTTACGATTTTATCGTTTGCGGCGAAGCGTCTACTTTTGGTAGATTCACCCGCAATCGCCAACATTTTTTTTGCACGGAAAGTAGCTAGGAGGTCAGGTCATGCGTTTCTTCGCTCAGTATCGCGTCACGTTGCTTTCAACATCCCTGGTCATCGGATTAGCCGCGAGCGCCGCTTTTGGACAGCGGGCAAACCAGCCGGCTACGTCCCAAAGCCCGGTGGAACGCGGCAAGTATCTCGTGACGATCATGGACTGCCATGGGTGTCACACGCCGTTTAAAAATGGCCAACCCGATATGACGCGCATGCTCAGTGGCCACCCTCAGGACATGAAGATTTCTGCCGGGCCGCCAACTCCGGCGGGGTGGGGCATGGTCGTAGCCGAGACGAATACCGCGTGGTCGGGACCGTGGGGAGTATCGTTCACCACCAATCTGACGCCGGATCCTACCGGTATAGCAGCGTGGACCGAAGAGACGTTCGTTAATGCCATCCGAAAAGGCAAGCATATGGGTGCAGCAGCGAACCGCGACATCCTGCCGCCAATGCCATGGGCATCGTATGCCAACTTGACCGATTCCGACATCAAAGCGATCTTCGCGTATCTGCGGACGATTCCGAAGATCCCGAATCGCGTGCCCAATCCGCTCCCGCCCGCAAATCGAACTCGATGAATTCTGTGTCTGGAACGAATGTTGAACCACTCCTTGCAAAGGAGGGGTGGCCGCGCCATCAAAAGAATGATGCCGAAGGCCACCAAAGTTGGCGCGGACGGGGTGGTCAGCCCTCGAAACGCTTTTGGAATGCGGTTCGAGACATCTAGATTAGGAGCGGTGCCGTTCGCGCGTTTTAGCAAACGGTAGCGACCTTATAGATATTCGCGAAGCGCACCGATTGAATAAGAAGCGCTTCGATGCCGGGCCAGGACAAGCTAGGACGACCGCTCTGTAAGGTCCTCGCGAAAGAACCTATTGATCTCTGCGAAAGACACCGCACCGTCAAAACCTGCGAAGCTGCCTTCCCCTGCGATGGTCTGCGCAACCTGCATGAAGCGGCTCCAGGCGGCGCGCGAGAGGGCTGAACCGACGCTGATGCGCCGAACACCCAACTCGGCGAGGTCCTTGACCTTAAGCCCGGTGTTCCTGCTCACCAGGATGTTCACGGGCTTGGGGCCCAGTTCAATGACGATCGTTTTGATCTCCTCGCGCTGATGTAGTCCGGGCGCGTAGAGCACGTCCGCACCGGCGTCCGCAAACGACTGCAGGCGACGGACGGACTCTTTGAATGGCTCGGCGTGGCCAACCAGATAGCACTCGGCCCTTGCGGTCAGTAGTACTCCGGTACCGGAAGCGTCGATGGCGGCCCGCGCGGCCTGGATACGCTCGATGGCCAGCGGCAACTCGTATAGCGGGCGCATGCGATCTCCGGTTGAGTCCTCGATCGAAAGACCGGCAACACCCGTCTCGATACACAGCCGAACATTTCCCGCCACGGTTTCGGGTTCGTGCGCATAGCCGGATTCAAAATCGGCATTGACCGGCAAGTCCACTGCACCAACAATGTCCGCGATATTGCCGAGCATGCTGTCGCGCGGCACGGCCCACTCGGCATCCGGAAGTCCGCGGGAAAACGCAAACCCGGCACTGGTCGTTGCCAGCGCCTGAAATCCGAGATGCCGCAGGTAACGCGCTGAACCGGGATCCCAGGGATTTGGCATCACAAAACAACCACTCTCGTGGAGCTTGCGAAAGGCATAGCGCCGTGTACTGAAATCGGAAATCGGCATATTGGAGAACGCAAGGATATCAGAAAAAGGCCGGAGTGGCGTGAGGCGACGATGGAACGTATTCCCCTCCTTGCAAAGGAGGGGTGGCCGCGCCATCAAAAAGAATGATGCCGAAGGCCACCAAAGTTGGCGCGGACGGGGTGGTCAGTCCTCGAAACGTGTTTGGAATGCGGTTCGAGACATCTCATCTGAAAATGACCACCCCGTCTGCGCCTCAAAGGTGACTTCGCAGCATTTTCTTGGCGGCGCAGCTACCGCTCCTGTTCCAGGAGTGGAATTCGGACTCACGTCTCGCTTCCACGGCATACCTGCCGACGGAGCGTGAAGTTGAAGACATCTCCTCTTTCCAAAGCAGCGGAATACAGCTTTGGCTATTTAGTGCACCTTCTTTTCATAGACAATCTCGCCGCCGATAATCGTCATCAGCGTTTCCGCCTTTAGGATATCCATCTCTGGAACCGTCATGATGTCCTTAGAGAAAACAGTTAGGTCCGCCAGCTTGCCCGGTTCAATTGAACCTTTAATGCTCTCTTCAAAAGATGCATAAGCGGCCCAGATCGTAAACATCTTCAACGCTTCTTCGCGAGTTACTCTCAGTTCTGGGTGCCACCCCTCAGCGGAATATCCCTTGAGATCTTTCCGCGTCACAGCGGCGTAGAATTCAATTCGCGGGTCGCCGCGTTCCACGGGAGCATCGCTGCCGCCGGCGATTTTGGCTCCGGAATCGAGGAAGGTACGCCATGCATAAGCGCCGGCGAGCCGTGCCATGCCGAGACGGCTAGGCGCGAAGTGCAGATCGGTGATCGCATGTGACGGCTGCATGGATAGAATCACGCCGAGCTTGGCCGGCCGTGGTAAATCGTCCGCATGAAAGATCTGCGCGTGCTCGATTCGGAATCGTGGGTCCTTCAGCTTGCGCTGGTCCGCAGGAACGGCATTCAGCGCCCTCTCGTAAATGTTGAGAATCTCGCGATTCGCGCGGTCGCCGATCGCGTGCGTCATGACCTGGATTCCCTTCCGAAGAGCCTCCTCGGTCATGGCATAAACCTCGTCAGGCTTCGCGGTGAAGAAACCGTTCGAGTTGTAATCGTTATAGTTCTCGAGCAGTGCCGCGCCTTTCGACCCGAGCGCGCCGTCCAGCACGACCTTGATGCTACGAACGTTGAGGCGGTCGCTGTAAAGACCGGTTTGCGCGCCCTGATCCAAGAGCTTCCGCGATTCAGGGCCAGGCCCGCTGACCGCGTAATAAACCCGGAGCTTCGTCTTTCCGTTTTCATACGTTTGCTTGAGACGATCGATTTCGGCAAAGCTGCCGCCCGGAACATGAACGGTGGTCCATCCTTGTTCCAGTGTCTTTGCAATGCCCACTTCGAGGTTCCGGTCGATGTCTTCTTCAGGAGATGGCGAAATTTTGTCCTGGATCAACCCCTTCGCATTGTCCAGGATCATTCCATTCGGTTCGCCGCTCTTGGGTTCGCGCATGATTTCGCCACCCTCCGGATTCCTCGTGGCCCGTGTGATTCCCGCGATTTTGAGAGCGGCGCTGTTGGCGACTGCTGCATGACCGTCCGCTCGGGTTAAAAAAACAGGGTTATCGGGCGATACCTTGTCCAAATCCCATCGCGTCGGGAAGGCCGGATTCGGCCATTCGGATTCGATCCATCCGCGGCCCGTCACCCATTCACCAAGCCTGTGCTCCGCTACCGCAGCTTTGATCTTTGCCAGGAGGTCTGCAAGGTTGGTGTTCTTCGTACTCTCAAGATTGAGATTTCTTTCACGCGCGCCCACACCCGTCAGATGGTAGTGGCTGTCTGTGAACCCCGGCACCGCTGTACTGCCGTTGAGGTCGATAACCTTGGTACCGGATCCGACGTAGGCAGCGACGCCGGCATTCGACCCAGCGAAGACGATCTTTCCGGCGTTTACGGCAACTGCCTCGGCCTTCGGCTGCTGCGCGTTTGCGGTATAAATGTTGCCGTTACGCATCACGACGTCCGCGGGCGCCGCGCCGTTGCAGCCGAATGCGAGCAGAGCGCACGCAAGGATCAACAATCCTGAACGAGGCATTGAACCTCCAGGGAATTTTGAAATGGAGGGTGATTATAACTTAGTCCGCGAGGACGGATTCCTTACGTGGCGAAGCGATTGCTAGAACACCTGCGTGGAATTATGATGAGCGTGAGAGGCAAACAGGCATCATCAGCGGCGATCCCATCCAGTCGGGATTCAACTTCGATTTCAGGGAAATCCTGTAAAGCTGTGTTTAGGGAAGCCCGGGGATGTCCCTCTCCCAAAGGTCTGTCAGAAGGCCGTGTCTTCTTCTTTTTTTTGACTAATTTTTGGGTTGCGGCTTCGCGTGTATAATCACCCGAAACCGCGAGGACAAAATGCAAATACCAGTGAACGCGAAAAGCTCGCTATGTGCGGCTGCCGTATTGGTGGCCTTGTCTTGGATGACCACGCCGCTGTTGGCGCAGTGGACCAAGGTTCCCCAGGGTGCAATTCCGCGCGCCGCGGACGGCAAGCCGAATCTCTCGGCACCTGCGCCGCGATTGCCCGATGGTAAGCCGGACTTGTCCGGCATCTGGGAGCCCAATGCGAACAAGTACCTCAGGAACCTCGCCGCCGACCTCAAGGAGGAAGTCCCGTTCCAACCGTGGGCCAAGGCGGTGTTCGATCAGCGCGCCGACGGATCGCATTCGGGAGAGGACCCGGACGCGAATTGCCTGCCCCAGGGCGTGCCTAAGATCGGCGCCGCTCCTGCGCCGTGGAAGATTGTCCAGACACCGGGATTTATAGTGATCGTCCACGAAGCGTTCACTCTCTGGCGGCAGATCTTCCTGGATGGCCGTGAGTTGGCGCCGGACTACAACCCATCCTGGATGGGTTACTCGACCGGCAAGTGGGATGGCGACACTTTGGTGGTCGATAGCAAAGGTTTCAACGGTAAAGCGTGGCTGGATCAGTTGGGCCGGCCATCCACCGATGCGCTGCACGTGATCGAGCGCTTCCGAAGGAAGGACTTCGGACACATGAATATTGAGATCACCATCGACGATCCCAAGGCGTATACCAAACCGTGGACGGTGACCGAAGACGTGCACCTGCGTCCCGACATCGAGCTCATGGAATTCATCTGCAACGAAAACAACCGGGACGTCGAGCATCTACCGGGCAAGTAAAAGTGTGAGCGGGATCGGTGTGTTTTTAGAATCTCGCTAACGACCTTTTGCCTATTGCTTGGTGAGGCGGAAATCGCCGCGCTGGGCGTCGTGGCCCCAGCTTCCCGTCATCATGTTGCCTGCGACTTTACCTGCGATCATGTAGTGGACAGTCTCGCCGTTGTTGCCCGGAACATCGAATTCCATACTGATGGCGCCCGTTTCGGGCTTGAATGACGCTTTGCTGAGCGGGAGCGACCGCGGTCCCGCATGCACGGTTCCGCGCAGACTGGTATCCTCCCATCGAAGCTCCAATGTCACCGGGTCTCGGCGGTCGGCGTCGGGCCCATAATCGCCTGACCACGTCCCGCTTGGAGGATTTCCCGAAGGCGCAGACGTCGACGTGCACGCTGCGAGCAACAACAATACAATGGCGAGGCAAACACCGTTGCGTCTCATGACCGAGATTCTATCAAACGTTCCGATTCCGATGCATCCAAGTTTATCAGCGACGGTCGCTTCGATGGCTAGGCGCGTGGCGCTCCGTCCTGTATGCTGGTACCCACGCAAAAAGGGAGGAAACGTATGGCCATAATCAGCAGATCGGTTGTGACCGTGTCGAGGACAGCCGCCGTCATGGAAGCAGTCGAACTCATGGCGTCTGCAAAGATTGGTAGCGTCCTTGTGGTGGATGACAATCGTCTGGAAGGCATCTTTAGCGAACGCGATGTCATGCTGCGTGTCGTGATGGAGGGTCGACCCTGAAAATAATGGTCCAGGAGCACATCCGCCATCTTCCTGTCGTGGACGAGAAGGGTCGCGCTCAAGCTATTGTGTCGATGCGGAGCCTGCTCGAAGAAAAAGTCAAGGAACTGCACCAGCAGCTCGACTCGCTGGAATCGTACATCAGCGCCGACGGCATTGGCGGATAAGAATGACTGGAAGATGATGAATGAATCGCAGACAGCGAAGCCGATTCCCTCTTTGCAAAGCAGGGGGTGGCCGCGCCATCAAAAAGAACGATGCCGAAGGCCACCAAAGTTGGCGCGGACGGGGTGGTCAGTCCTCGAAACGTGTTTGGAATGCGGTTCGAAACATCTCATCTGAGCTGACCACCCCGAAGGTGTGAATTAATTGTGATAAGGCGTTATTCCCCTCCTTGCACCACCGCAAGGAGGGGTGGCTGCGTCA
>WNGK01006184.1_pt1 | contig 12603 bp, 11 predicted proteins | sample 5400601 | NCBI WGS metagenome assembly WNGK01 (sample SAMN13153376, study PRJNA577476) | soil metagenome | isolation source: 60 cm soil or saprolite under Garry oak tree replicate 1 | place: USA:California | collected 2016-06-15 | reverse complement strand
ACGCCCCGTAAATACTGCTCGATAGCACTCAAAGGAACATCCTGTACTTGACTTGATACCATGCTCTTGATTCCCCGTTTCTTTTCATCACACTACCGGTTCACCTGTCGGAAAACTCGCTGAACCACAACGCCATCTGTGTGCTACAATGTAGCAACTGATCTACTTCAATTATGGTTGGGAAAAGTGAGAATAGAACAGGTATTCTGAAAAAAAGTGGGACAATTTGAAACAGGGCAAAGAGCAGCTTTGTCAGAGAACGGGAAACCTGGGAAATGAAAGATTTTGGCGTATTCCTCTCTAACCTGCGTAGTAGTGCTGGACTTTCTCTAGAGGAGATGGCAAAACTGGTTGATAGCAGCAAAAGCACCCTCTCACGTCTAGAGAACAACGATGTTCCTCAACCATTCAAAGGGTCTATCCGCAAGCTGATTATCGCTTTGGCCGAAATACTATGTACCTCTAAGAAAGAGACTGAGCGCTACCTTGAATTAGCAAATATTGACAAATCTTTGCTTACCGAGACGGAAGAGATACAACTTGGGTTTACTCCTCGCATCGCCAGCGGTTCTCCAGAAGAGGCTGCCAATCTTGCACGTTGGCAACGCATTTACGAACAGCTCCTCCAGGAGCTAGAGGGAAAAGAGGTAGAGGTGGGTATCAGCAACTCGCCACCGAATCTCAAGCTCAAAATCCAAGAATATACCAACATCCTGCAAGAGATTTGTAATCGACTCGACATTCTCAACAACAGGCAATTGTTAACAGAACCTGGCACTACTCCAGCAGCGCAGGTTCATTACGCCAATTCGATTGAAGGAAGGCTCGTCGTGGGACATCAATATGGTGAAGAGTTCAAAAACATATCCAAATCTAGTAACCTCTACACTTTTGCCTCATCAAATGCCCACTGGCTTATGCAGCTAGCAAACATCGAGCGATTTGCTGTTGACGACTGTATTGTCCTCACCAATAGCAGAAATTTCGCAGGGTGGGGACCTGGCGACATCAAGACAACTCTGCTAACAACAGCACAGCCTATTCCTGATGATCTGGAGCAGTTGCAGCAGGCGAAGATTCCCGTTGTCGCTAAAGATTATATGAACACCACATACTATCGGCTGGTCTCCTATACCCCTTCATTTAGCGAGCGAAAACGACCCGAGGTGGTGCTATCACCTTTAGACTTCTATAGTCTCTACAGTCTCAATCTTTTCTTTGATGAACCGCTCTTGGCGACACTTGATGGGTCGAAGGTTTCTATCCGCCAGAAGTATAGCAATACTGCGCTGACCTATAGTTCAACCGAACGTGGCACCTCGCTTATTCCTGCACCTGTGAGTATTCAATGTGTCCTGGTGACTAAGGACCAACAGATCGTACTCATGCAACGGTCTTTCGCCGTTGCCTACTATCCCAATCACTGGTCAGCTTCATTTGAAGAAACAATGAATGCACCAGAGTACGACCAGCAAGGCGGTTTATCAAGAAATGGCGACGTTGATTTCTTTGCCGGTGCTATACGCGGGCTGGACGAAGAGTTTGCTATTCCGGCCAATGCCGTCGAGAGTATCAGGGTCCTTTCCCTGAATGTTGAGTACTTGACGCTCTCGGTAGATGTTATTACAGTCATCAGAGTCAATCTCACTGCTGAGGAAATAAAGCAGAACTGGCTGTTACGTGCCTGGCATAGAGATGAGGCATCGCGGTTTGATTCATTGCCTGCCGAACTTCCAGTCATTGTTGATAAGCTGTTCAGTAAGACATTATGGCACCCAACAGCTAGAATGCGCCTCATCCAGTTCTTGTTCCACACCTACGGCATTGATGAGGTAGCAAAGGCGATCAGAGAGAAGAGGGATACGCTGGAAGTATAGTGAAATAGTACTGTAGCCTATTCGCTTGCATCCTTCTCATCCATACGCTACACTAAGCGCATCGCAGAACCTGCTAGGCGCAGAGTCACTATTCATGCAAACTCAGTATATTTTTTTCATGCTCAAACGCCTGTCTTATTCCACATTATAGAAGAGTTTTCCCCAATATTGAGGATGACCCCACGGATTGCGCAATGAGATGCACATTCCAGGCGAAGTGGTTCAAGACCACCCTTGTTGACGTTGCTCCTTCTGCAATGATGTCAGATCTCCACGATACTTTTAGCAAGCAAACGACGAAAACGAAGTGGCTTGTGAGGCTGACCTATCTAACATTGTCTGCTTGCTAAAATCTCGTTGCGCAACCCATGGGATGACCCCCGTTTTGAGGATCAAAAATGAGGCAAGTGGTACCCGCTGTGAGGATCAAAAACAATCACTTGCCAGCAAAACTGACAGCAAAGCCGACGATTGACAGCAATCAACAATGAACACAAGCGGACGATGAAGCCACTGTTTAAGAGCAACGCGAACATAGGCGGACATCAACGAACAGATAAAACCAAGTCCGTCCCTTGGCACTTTCAAGCCAATGGCAAGCCATTTAAAATAATCTCGCCTCGACGCTCTTTTTTGGGCAGAATAAACTCTCAAATACACCAATGTATTTCGGCACCATATCATCTCAAAAGAGCCTCTAAAGACACTTTATAAGTAGCAAGCGAGCGATAAATTGATAGACTCAGGAGCAGGTATGATTATACGATATAATTTACCCCTTTTCATAGCTCCAAAATTAAAGGCAACCGATCTGGGTCACTGGAGTTCTCTCATCTTGGTCGGACGTGGTTTCCAGCAACTCATAGAAAGATGGCTGCCTCATGTTACATTGTACGCCAACAGACTATCTGTCTTTATGGAAGACAATGCTCCAAATCTATTATACCATATACAGACTTTCTTGTTTTATCGAAATTATAGAAACCAACCTGATAAACAAGGTAAATAGCAATATCTACTTACTAGAGTAAAGGACGGTTTTGATGAGAGGTGTTATTTTGGTGAAATTTAGGCTAGAAGTTATGGACAATTACACCAGAACAGTGTATATTATAATACATAAGGCACTGGTGACGGCATTAATAAGCAAAAGGTAACCGGTACAAGCTGAAGAAACACTCTCATCTTGGTCGGACGTGGTGTTTTCATAGCTTGTTGAAAGGGGGCTGTCTCTTGCTCGCCTTGTACGCAGACAAGACATCTGTTCGCATGCTTTAAATTCGATATACGTCGATGAACATGAAACACTTGTTGTCGGATAAATGTGGCTGATATCTTAGGCGAACAGATTGTCCTTGCCAATTGTAAATATAGTTGCTATTCGATTCGGGCGAACACTAAGGGCAAGGAAAGGATGATGTTATGAAAAGGTATCAAGCACGCCGAAGACAGCAGGCTTCCCATCGCAACTTGAAAAATACGCTTGAAGAGCATCAAGCACCGTTGGAGCGGAAGGTAGTTTCTGGTAGAACTGAGAATGTTTATAGTTGGTTCTCTCATCTTCATTCTGCTGTGCAAATTGTATTAATACTTTGCGCGACAATATTTCTTATCTTGCTTCTCCTTAATCCTGTAGCAGGTGGAGCTCTAATCAGTTATCTACTTGCGCTTAAAGGAATAAAGGGTTCGCCTTTTATTCAAAGAAAGATGAGTGAGGAGGCAAATATTTTTTGAAGAGTCAGCCGTCAGCCTGCATGACGAGGAATCTAACCGCAGGTGCCTTTGAGTGAGGAAGATAAATTGAAAATACTCATCGTTGATAATGATCGTGACCTGGTTGAGATGCTCAACAGCTGGTTAAAAACACTTGGGTATCAAGTATTTCGTGCTTATACCGGAAAACGAGCGGAACTTGAATGGGAGGCACAAAAACCAGATCTTGTCATCATGGAGACTGATTTGGAAGATGTTGATCCCTTTGAGACAATCCGTGACATGCAAAGAAAACATAATGCATATGTGATAATTACGACCGACGGTCGAAAAGATATCCAACACGAAGTTCGCTGCCTTGAAAGCGGAGCTGACGATTATGTGCGAAAACCCTACTATCCCTCTCAGCTATTATCACATATTCGCGCAATAAGTCGACGAAGCCGTTTTGGCTTGAAACCGCAACCTCCTTCTATCATTTCTGTTGGGCATATAACTCTTGACTCACAACATAACGAAGCTACTGTAAATGGAAAGACTATCCAAATGACCCCTACTGAGAGCAAGCTTCTGCAATTCTTGGCTATCAATGTGAATCAAGTTTGTACCTCAGAGCAGATAGTTTCTCGAATCTGGGGTTTAGGAGATGATGGAGTGAGCTCTTTGATAAAAGCTCACATACGGCACTTGCGTCAGAAGATTGAGCCGGATCCAAGTTACCCTCGCTATATTCTGACAGTTCCAGGAATAGGTTATATGTTGACAGATCACCCTATTGAAAATACATCATCGTTATCCCTTAACGAGAGCAGCAAAGACTATAGTGTTCAGCGGAAGACAAGCTAATGGCAGAAAATACAACCTGGCTACAGGTAGCAGTACCCATGACAAAGAGCAATATTAGACGATATATGACAGACAAATACTCAATATGATTGAGCAAAGAGCATTCTAGACTATTCACTCAAAAGGCCTACCAGGTTCTTCTCGTTCAGAGACTTTCCATTATTGCATCTCCTTAACTCGTGAAAACCTCTCAAAATATCAGCAATCTCGATTGCCATTCGAGGGCAACCTAAAGCAGACGAGCAGTAAAAAATCGCCGGAATTGCTGTGCTTTATAGAGATGAAATGGGAAAATATGTCTCCTCTCTTTCCACAATGTTAAAACCGAAAACGCCTAGTTATAGGAGCAATGAAATATGATACCCGCGAGTAGTAAATCGAGTAAGATTCATAGTATAAAAGTGGCGATTAAAATCTGTCCAAGGCAGTGCGAGAAGCGCAGGCAACAGCGACTCCAATCAACTTTCTCAAAGTTTAAAACACATGGTATAATCAATTGAATATTGAAGAGCCTATTTTCACAGAACATACTTATTATGAGCCAAGCAAAATAATGTTCCCACAACATCGATTTTAGATTGGTTTAGCTACTTAAAAATGGTAATTTATATCTAAGTTTACTTGACGCGAAGTAGCTTGAAAAGGCACATTAGAAGAAACAAGCAGGCAATAAAAGAAGAGACTCAGCAGCAGGGAAGATTATGGCAGACAACCTGCCTCAAAGAAGAAATATGCTGTACAGCAACCCATACAGCAACGCCGATGAACACCGGCGAAAAATTTAACACTCAGCGAACAGAAAATGGACATTTCAAGCACAAAATGAACGAGGGCGAACACCAGCGAACAACTCAAGCTGAGTCCCCCCTTCGACAACCTTTACGATCATGTTATAATACGCCCATCCTGCATCAACTGACAAAAGAATAGCCTACTTCACCTATGAGAAGGAGTGGATGGCATGGAAGCACAGCAGCAACAGTCCCATCGCTTTCCCTGGATATACTGGGTTGGGTTAAGCATCACCATTGCTCTTACACTGGGACTGGCTGGGGTCATCACCTGGCTTGTGGTGACACAGAATCTTGCACAGCTTTCGGTGATCGTTGGTCTCATCGCCAGCATTGTTGCTATCGTGTCTGCTCCCCTCATCTTTTACTTCACGATTTTCAAAAAACCGGAGAAGCAAGGGCCTCTTCCCTCTTCTCCAAAGAAAGAAACTGAGACACCTCAGACTCACCCATCAGGAACCATCTGGAACGTCCCCTACCGTCGCAATCTCTACTTCACCGGACGTGAAGAGGCACTACGCGCATTGCATGAGCGCTTCAGCACGACGAAAACATCGGTCTTGAGCCAATCGCAAGCCATGAGCGGCTTAGGCGGAGTCGGCAAAACCCAGATTGCCGTCGAGTACGCTTATCGCCATCGTGAGGAGTATCGCTGCGTGTTGTGGGTCAATGCCGCCACCCGTGACACCATCATCGCCAGCTTCCTCGAAGTAGCAACCCTGCTTGCGCTGCCACAACAGCAGGAAGCCAATCAAAACAAGGTGATTGCCGCCGTCACCCACTGGTTCCGTGAACATGACCGGTGGTTGCTCATCTTCGACAATGCGGACGATTTGACCCTGGCAGACGAGTTCTTACCACCCAGCGACACCGGCTTTCTGTTACTCACCACGCGCCACCAGGCCCCAGGTACACTTGCTGATAGCCTGGATATTGAGACGATGCATCAAGATGAGGGAGCGTTGCTGGTTCTTCGGCGCGCCAAGCTCCTCGCTAGAGACGCCCCGCTCGCGCAAGCCAGGCCAGAAGACCGCGCTCAAGCAGCACGCATTGTCGAAGTGATGGACGGTCTTCCCCTGGCCCTTGACCAGGCCGGCGCCTACATCGAAGAAACCCGTTGTACGCTTCCCGCTTTTCTTGAGACCTATCAGCGTCAGTCCGCTGAAATCCTTCGACGCCGTGGAAGAAGCGGCAAAGAGCATCCGCTTCCGGTAGCAACCACCTGGTCGCTCTCGTTCGTACAGGTCCAGCAGTTGAACCCAGCCGCCGCAGACCTGCTGCGCGTGTGTAGCTTTCTTGCCCCCGATGCCATCCCTGAAGAACTCATCCTTGACGGAGCCACCGAACTCGGCCCGCTCTTAGCAACATGGCAGAACGACACGACGCAACTGGACGAGGCCATTGGGACGCTCTCTGGCTTCTCGCTCGTCCGCCGTGATCGTGAGGAACGCGCCATTTCACTCCATCGACTGGTGCAGGCCGCACAGCTTCTGGACATGGATGAATCCACACGAAGGATATGGGCAGAGCGCACCGTACGCGCTCTCAATCAAGCCTTCCCTCATGTAGACTTCACCACCTGGCCCCAATGTGAACGCTTGCTTCCTCATGCAACTCGATGTGTCGCGTTTATTGAGAGGTATCGGTTCGCATTTCCTGAAGCGGCCCGTCTCCTCAATCAAACCGCATTCTACCTCCATGAACGCGCCCAGTATCCTGAAGCCGAACCCCTCTACCAGCGCGCCCTGGCCATCAGCGAGCAGGCACTTGGCCCCAACCATCCCGACACCGCCACCAACCTCAACAACCTGGCAGGACTCTACAAGAGCCAGGGCAAGTATGAGCAAGCCGAACCGCTCTACCAGCGCGCCCTGGCCATCAGTGAGCAGGCGCTTGGCCCCAACCATCCCGACACCGCCACCAGCCTCAACAACCTGGCAGGACTCTACGACAGCCAGGGCAAGTACGAGCAAGCCGAACCCCTCTACCAGCGTGCCCTGGCCATCCGCGAGCAGGCGCTTGGCCCCAACCATCCCAGTACCGCCACCAGCCTCAACAACCTGGCAGGACTCTACAAGAGCCAGGGCAAGTATGAGCAAGCCGAACCCCTCTACCAGCGCGCCCTGGCCATCAGCGAGCAAGCGCTTGGCCCCAACCATCCCGACACCGCCACCAGCCTCAACAACCTGGCAGGACTCTACGACAGCCAGGGCAAGTATGAGCAAGCCGAACCCCTCTACCAGCGCGCCCTAGCCATCATGGAAAAAATGCTTGGCTCCAACCATCCCCATACGAGGACTGTTCGCGCAAACCACGCTCACCTACTTGAGAGCATGAAGCACAAAAAGAAATGAGAAAGCGAAAAGTCTCTTTCAATACGACAGCATGTAGCAACCCATGTAGCAACGCCGACGAAAAGCAGCGAAAAATACGACACCTGGCGAACAAACAATGGAGGATTTAAGCACGCCGAGAACACCAGCGAACGCCGACGAACCCTGAAAGCCGTATCCCGTATGCGCTACCGAACACGCATTTCGAACCGTCTCAAGCCAGGTCAGAAGCGGCTTGGGAAGTTTCCGTTTTTGGCGTTTCCCCCTCCGTACAGCAACAGTACAGCAACGCGCTTCGAGAGTATTCTCTGATACGTGAGTCACGGCAAACAAGTGGGCGAGTGGACACCATAGGATAAAATGGTAGCGTGTTGAAACCAACCAGGATAGCAAAGAAAGGAACAAGATAGTGCAAAAAATCACGCCGCATCTATGGTTCGACAGAGAAGCGAAAGAGGCCGCCGAGTTTTACACTTCTATCATGCCGAATTCACAAGTGACCACTATCACTACGCTGCATGATACCCCTTCGGGAGAGTGTGATGTGGTTTCGTTCGAACTTGCTGGACAGCCATTCATGGCCATCAGCGCCGGACCGCTCTTCACCTTCAATCCGTCGGTTTCATTTCTCCTCAACTTTGACCCATCGAGAGACAATCATGCGCGGGTGCATTTAGAGCGGCTCTGGGAGCAGTTGTCGGAGGGCGGGACGGCTCTGATGCCTCTCGATACCTACCCGTTCAGCCAGCGCTATGGCTGGATCCAAGACCGCTTTGGACTGTCCTGGCAGCTCATGCTCACCAATCCCACCGGCGAAGAGCGGTCCTTCATCATTCCGTCGCTGATGTTTGCCGGCAACATCGCCGGTCGCGCCGAGGAAGCGATTGATTTTTATGCTGCGGTCTTCCAGGGTTCCAGGCGAGGAACGACGGCTCGTTACCCTCAGGGGATGGAGCCGGATCGGGAAGGCACGCTGATGTTCGCCGACTTCTCTCTCCGAGGGACCTGGCTTGCCGCGATGGACAGCGCGCGAGCACATCAGTTTACGTTCAATGAGGCCATCTCTTTGCTTGTACCCTGCGAAACGCAAGCAGAAATCGATTACTACTGGGAAAAGCTGTCTGCCGATCCACAGGCGGAACAATGTGGCTGGCTGAAAGATCGGTTTGGTCTCTCCTGGCAGGTGTGGCCAACGGCGATCGGCGAGATAATGCAACACGGCACGCGGGAGCAGATTGACCGGCTCACGCAGGCCTTCTTACCGATGAAGAAATTTGATCTGGCCACCTTACAGAGAGCCTATGCAGGAACAGAACGATGAACAACAAAGAGATGGCTATCTCCTTGTGGCAGTTCACGGGCGAGTTCGGCTCACGCCGAGTCGTCCGTGGATCGCGCTGATCCACATCTTTCGCTTCCAGGACAACCAGAAGGTCAAGCGAGAGAGCAAAGGGGTGCGCATTCTGCCCTTTTTTCTGCCAACGAAAAGTCCGTGGCTCAACCCAATCGAGTCCAAGTGGGTACACGCGAAGAAGGCTGTTGTGGAACCCGATGGGTTGCTCTCGGCGAAGCTTTTGGCCGAACGCATGTGTGCTCACTTTGACTGCTCCTCTGAACCTCCTCTTTGAGAGCCTCAACTGACCTGCCTGCAGTTGCACAGCCAGCGCGTTGATCAGGCATCTCGTAGAGAACGCGCGTGGCGCGAGCGGTGTCGGAACATCATTCCTCTGACCAGAGCAGGCTGGTTCGCGGCTACAGTTGCAGGCTTTTTATATCCTCTGCGACAAAAGACAAATCGTTATTGAATTGATGGCCGCCTTCGTCTCGTTCACATACTGTTGCCTCCGGGAGGATTTGAGCGTAGAGCGCAAGATGCTCAAACGGCACGGTTGCATCGTCACGGCAGTAGTACAGGAATATCTGTCTGCCCTTTGAAAGATGTGTGGCTCCACCTTCTGGCAGCATCAGTTCCTCATAGCCAGAGTAGCACCAGCCATTCCCACCCCAAAATGGGCACGCGAGAAGAAACATGCCAGCAATCGGTTTCTCTGCCCCCATTTCGCTCATCCACTTTATGAGAATCGAGGCGCCGACCGAATGGCCGACGAGAACAATCGGCCCCTGCATCGTAACCAGCTCGTTTTCGAGGTAATGCTTCCACTCTTCATAGGATGCATCTTCTTCGTGCGGCAGAGCCGGGTAATGAACCTCGTATTGCGGGCCAAGTGAATGCGAGAGGCTCGTGGCAAGCTGTTTGTCCACTTCATAAGCACCGGCTCCAGCGCCTTGAATCAAGAAGATGTGCTTCGTCATGATAGACATCCCTTCTGTTTCTCTTGCAAACCATCTCTTTTCTCTCATGGAATGAGGAAATTTCCTCGGTGGTAACATGACTGAACAACAGCTTAGTACTACAGTGCCATTTAGCGCGTGAGATGCCTTCTGGAGGGCATTCACCCATCCGCTGATGTGAATCGGCAATCGCCCTCCTAAGCCGTTTTACTCCGCTTATCCCGTTTTAAGTGGTGCTGTAGTATTAGGAGGGCAAAGCAATCCGCTGTCCAAGACACGTTCTCGATGAGATCACTTGCACATTGCAAGCAGACCTACTCACTTCTTCTCACATACCCTGGCAAAATCGGAAACACGTAGCCAAACGAGAGGAGACAGGTGGAATGCAATGAGCGAGCGAACAAGCCCTCCCGAAGTACCTACGAGAGCGCCAAGCCAGCATACCAGGAAGAGCCGAAGCCGGTGAAGATATCCGGCTCACCGGCAACGATACACCAGGAGATCTTTCTCACGATCAGCACATCCTTCCGCTGGGCGAATCACTCCGATGCCCGATGTGATGTGAGAGCAACCTTCACTCTCCCTCTCTTTCCATTGTCGAAGAGGTCGCGTGATTCTGCACTAGGGCCTGTGTCATGGCCATCCGGCACCGGGCGCAGGTGCCTTGGTGATGAGGACCTGCCCGGTCCGAGCTGCGACCGCCTCGTTCACCTGCTCGATGCCGCGCCACTCGGCTGCCAGCAGGAACAGTGTCGTGCGGTGCGGTCCGCCGAGCATGGTGGCGAAGATCGCGCGGTCGTGCTCGATCCGCTGGAGTACCTCGCCTCCTTCGCGGACCCGCACGACCGCGCCCGCTGGTGTCTCCTCACGTCTGGTGCGGGTGAAGGTAGCTGCTGTCTGGACCCAGATGGCACCATCGGCGTCGAGGCAGATGCCGTCGGGGAGGAGGCCCTCAGCCCACACCCGCCGATTGGACAGGCTGCCGTCGGCGTCGATATCGAACGCGATGAGCCGCCCAGTGAAGGACTCGGAGATGATGAGCGTCTTGTTATCAGGCGTGATCACCATACCGTTTGGGAAGGCAAGGTCTCCTGCGACTTTGCGAGCCTTGCCATCTGGGGGAACCAGTGCGATGATGCCGGACTTGGGCTGCTCTCCGGCGAGAAAACCGAAGTTGATGCTGTTGAGGTAGATGTTCCCTCTGCCGTCCACGACGATCTCGTTCCAACCGAAGCTAGAGATACCGCTGAGGTCGGCGTGCCGGACCATCGACCCGTCCGGCTCCCGGCGCAGCAGCTCCTTGCCCGTGACCAGCAGGTGGCCATCGGGCAGCCAGTCGATGGACCAGCCCAGGCCGACAGGTCCGTGGCCGGTAACTTCGCTGTGGCCGTCCAGATCGACCGCGACGATCTCGCCGGTCCCCCAGTGGGGGAACCACAGTCGGCCCTCGTGCCAGCGAGGCGATTCGACATAGGCGAGCCCGTCCAGCAGGACTTTGGGTTCAGGCCTGGACGATGCGTTTGACATCAGTGCCTCCTGAGTGTACATCCAAATATGCTACGTTTCAAAGCAATCATTCGAGAAAGTTTGTTCTTTTTCATTCTACTACTTTTTTCCCGATCACACAAAATGAGGGAGAGCCATTCTGCGGGAGAAACTTGTAGAAATCTGCGGGACGTTCCCATGCCGCCCCCTCATGTTCAGACCATGTGGTGGCCTTCGCCCACCTGGATACCTGGACTGGTTTCTCCCGCAGAATCCTGGGATTGACACCCTACCTGACTCCGACGGTCAGGTCTTTGTCTTCCATTTCCCAGGCGTGATCCAGCGTGTGATACGCGGTGTGCCGCATCAGATACCGGAGCGGCCAACTTCGGGCCATTTTGCCCTCAGAATGGAACGCCCGAATGGCGTGGCGATAGGCGTCGCGGTGCGCTTGCAGACCCTCGTCGATCAGCATCGCCCCGTCAGGAGTGGGCACCCCGACCTTCTCTGCCCACTCTTGCTCCACGCGAAGCGTATGACCGACGATGTGATCCCGATCACGCCCTCCCCCTCGCGGACCCTTCTGCATCTGGGCCGACACGCGCACACGCACGTCGTCGAAAAACGCCCAGCACGCCTGCATCAGGGTCAGTTCACGTTCCAATTCTCCGCTCGAGAGGTCTTGCCTATCGATGCTTGAGAACGCGAACGAGATGCCCCAGAAGTCGGTTGAGCCCGTGCCCGCATAGTGCTCGACCAAGTCAACCGTGCTGAGAGCTGCAAACTCTCCCTCCATCCCAGCCAGCTTCGCCACCTGGGCATAGCGTGGCAGATAGGATTGCAACCGTTCAATCGCGGCCTCCCCGGTCTTCGCACCACGCTCTAGACCGGGCCAATCCGGCGCCACTGCCACCACCTTCTTGCCTTTCGGTCCCATTTCGAGCGTCACCCGCAGTTGATTAGCCATCTCTGCTCCCCTTCCGGTCAAGTTTGTGCCCCTTGGCCTTTCTGCTTCTTTGCTCAACATGGTAGCATCAAAAGCGGTCAGAATCTACCCTCATATCGACGGCTTCATCTGCCAGAGTGACGTTTTTTGCCTCATTCGACTGCACACCCCTTTCAAGCATCATAGTGTAATATTGGTTCTAACAAAGGGTAGCCAATAAGTCTTCAGAAGCCTTACCGGATATGTCATACTCCGTTCTAAGAAACAGGAGGTTTTGAACGGATGATGACGCCGACAAAAGGCTTCCATATTGTCAGGAG
>WNGK01015896.1_pt1 | contig 12604 bp, 6 predicted proteins | sample 5400601 | NCBI WGS metagenome assembly WNGK01 (sample SAMN13153376, study PRJNA577476) | soil metagenome | isolation source: 60 cm soil or saprolite under Garry oak tree replicate 1 | place: USA:California | collected 2016-06-15 | reverse complement strand
ACTCCTTGAACTTGCCCGTGATCGTGACCCGACCGATCTTGCTGGCATAGGACTCGGTGAACCACAGATTGTCGTCGGGGCCGGCGGTGATGGCGGAAGGACTGCTGTACGGCGTTGGGATGGGGAACTCCTTGAACCTCCCCGTGGTCGTGAGGCGCCCGATCTTGTTGGCGCCGTATTCGGTGAACCAGAGGTTCCCGTCGGGGCCCGAGGCGATGCCAACTGGCGCGGCCGAAGCGGTCGGTACGTGGTACTCAGTGATGCTTCCCGCCGGGGTGATCCTCCCGATGTTGTCGCCGTTGCCTTCGGTGAACCAGAGGCTCCCGTCCGGGCCGGCGGTGATGCCAGCAAGGTCGCTCGCGGCGGTGGGGACCGGGTACTCGGTGATCGCCCCGGCCGGCGTGACCTTCCCGATGTTGTTGCCGTCCGATTCGGTGAACCACAGGTTCCCGTCCGGGCCCGCGGCTATGCTCGAGGGGCTGCTGAAGGCGGTGGGGACCGGGTACTCGGTGATCGCCCCGGCCGGCGTGACCTTCCCGATGTTGTTGGCGTCGATCTCGGTGAACCACAGGTTCCCGTCGGGACCGGCGGTCACGGCAGAGGGGCCCGCGTAGGCGGTCGGGACCGGATACTCGGCCAGGTTCGGCCCGGGGACGATCCGGCCGATCTTGTTGGCGACGTTTTCCGTGAACCACAGGTTCCCGTCGGGGCCGGGGGCAATGCCGAGCGGGTCGCTCCCGGCAGTGGGGGCACGGTACTCGGTGATCGTGCCCGATGGGGTGATCCGCCCGATATTGTCGGCGCTGATTTCAGTGAACCAAAGGTTCCCGTCGGGGCCGGCGGCGATGCCATCGGCGCCGCTCGAGGCGGTTGGGACATCGTAATACGTGAAGGCCCCCGCGGGGGTCATCTTGACGATGTGGCTGCCACTGCCATCGTATTCGGTGAACCACAGATTCCCATCGGGGCCGGCGGCGATGTCCGGGGCGATCTTGTGGTAGACAGGGTCGAGTGGGTACTGGGTAATCGTGCCCGCGGGGGTGATCTGCCCGATGCTGTTGCCGGGGTCCTCCGTGAACCACATATTCCCGTCCGGCCCCGGGGCGATGCTGAGAGGGCTCGCTGGGTTGATCGAGTACTCGGTGATCGTGCCGGCGGGGGTGATCCGCCCGATCTTGTTGGCGACGTTTTCCGTGAACCACAGGTTCCCGTCGGGGCCAGCTGCGATGCCGTAGGGGCCGCTCGAGGCGGTCGGGATCGGGTACTCGGTGATCGTGCCCGTTGGGGTGATCCGCCCGATGCTGTCGTTGTTCTCTTCGGTGAACCACAGGTTGCCGTCTGGACCGGCGGTGATGCCCGAGGCGGTGGTCCCCAGTGGGAACTCGGTGATGGCCCCCGCGGTGGTGATCCTCCCGATCTTGCCGGCGCCGTTCTCGATGAACCACAGGTTCCCGTCGGGCCCCGGCGCGATGCCCGACGGCCGACCCGCGGCGGGAAACTCCGTGATGTCGCCGGTGCTGGCCTGGGCGGACGGAATGGCCGGCCACCCCAGCCCGAGCAGGACCGCCCCAAGCAGCGCGAAACGACGGATGGGCGCCCACCGCTTGCCAACATCGCTGTCCCCGATGAGTGTCATGTCCGGATCACCAGCCTTCCGCGTCGGTTCGGCCATCGTCGCTTCGAGATCCTTGCGGAGTAGATTGCAGCCGCGTTGCAACAGCGTCTCGCCGCCATCGTCTCTGCCGAAGGGAAGGAGGTCCCGCGCCTCATCGGCCGGATGCTGCGCGCCGGGATGCCCGCTTGACGTGACGTCGGTCGGGACAGATCTGAACCTTGGCCGTGAGGTGAGCCGCTGGCTGGTCGGCAAGCCGTAGGCGGCCAGGCTCAACCCCGCCGGTTTCCCGGCGGGTGCATGATTTCCCGACTCGCCTTGGCCCCCGCTTCGCCAGCGGCCCCCTGTCAAACCGGGCATGCGGTTCTCCCGGACCCGGCTTCCCGACACCGTTCACCGCGAGGCATGCGCAGTCCCGTACCGGACGCTCCCACTGAGGCGGTACACCCCGAGGCCCTGGAACCAGGCCGAGTCGTACCGGCTGCTCCAGCCTCGCCCCGAGCGTTCGTGCTTGGTGCTCTGGACTTGACCCGCTTTCGTGGACACGGTCCACGAAAGCGGGGCAACTCCAGAGTCCTGGTGGCGGGCGGCTCCAACGGGCGAGGGAGGAGGGGGCTTGGGGGGCACGTGCTCCACCTCGGCTACCCGGACGATCCTGGAAGCCTGTCGTCGCGCCAGTTGCAACGGGCTGCAACGCCCTACGCCAGGATCCGGATCGTGGACGCTCCATATGGGACCGGTGGGATGAAGGCAGCGCGGCATGATGAGGATCGACGAGAAGCTGGATTGACGTGACCAAGCGCCTTCCTCCCGCCTTGATCGGCTTGTTCGCGCTGGCAGCGGTGATCGGCGTTGCCGGACCAGCGCTCGCGGCTGGAGGGACCTGGTCGTACACCGGGAGCATGGCTGCGGCCCGCGGGGCCCACACTGCCACCCCGCTGCCCGATGGGAACGTGCTCGTGGCCGGGGGAAGCAACGGGTCCGCCATCGTGGCCTCGGCCGAGCTCTACGACCCGGCCAGAGGCACGTGGTCGGCGGCGGGGAGCATGTCGGTGGCCCGCGTGGTCCACACCGCCACCCTGCTCGGCGACGGGAGGGTCCTGGTGGCCGGGGGATGGAACGGGTCCTCCTACTTGTCCTCGGCCGAGCTGTACGACCCGGGCACGAACTCGTGGTCCTCGGCCGGCAACATGTCCTCGCCCCGCCAGTACCACACGGCGACCCTGCTGCCCAATGGGAGAGTCCTGGTGACCGGGGGATGGAACGGGTCCGCCATCGTGGCCTCGGCCGAGCTGTACGACCCGGGCACGAACTCGTGGTCCTCGGCCGGCAAGATGGGCTCGCCCCGCCAGTACCACACCGCGACATTGCTCGGCAACGGCGAGGTCTTGGTGGCCGGGGGCGAGGGCGGGGGCGAATTCCACTCCTCGGCCGAGCTGTACGACCCGGCCGCCAACGCCTGGTCGGCGGCGGCGAGCATGGCGGTGGCCCGCGAGCACCACACCGCGACCCTGCTGACCGACGGCGAGGTCCTGGTGGCCGGGGGGTTGAATTGCTGCTCCGCGCTGGCCTCGGCCGAGCGGTACGACCCCGCCACCAATACCTGGTCGACGGCGGGGAGCATGGACCAGACCCGCCAAGAAGGACACACCTCCACCCTGTTGCCGAGCGGCAAGGTCCTGGTGGCGGGGGGGTGGAACGGTGACTACATGAACTCGGCCGAACTCTACGATCCGGCCACGAACTCGTGGTCCCTCGCACGTTATATGGTCCAGGCCCGCGTTTACCATACCGCCACTCTGCTCGGCGACGGCAGGCTGCTGGTGGCCGGGGGGGATGATGGCTTCAACACCCTTCCCTCGGCCGAGCTGTACGACCCTCAGGACGGGGGGTGGTTCCCGGCGGCGAGCATGTCCGGTGCCCGCTTCGGCCCGACCTCCACCCTGCTGGGAAGCGGCGACGTGCTGGTGGCCGGGGGCTGGAACGGCTCGACCTACTCCGCCTCGGCCGAGCGGTACGACCCGCCCACCGACACCTGGACGCCGGCGGGAAGCATGGCCGAGGCCAGGGGAGGCGCGGCCGCCGCCCTGCTCGGGACCGGGAGTGTCCTGGTGGCGGGGGGCTCCGGCGTCTCCGCCACCGCCCTGGCCTCCGCCGAGCGCTACGATCCGGTGGCCAACTCGTGGTCCCCGGCGGGGACCTTGGCCACCGCCCGGGCCGGGGCCACCGCCACGCTCCTCGGGAGCGGCAAGGTGCTGGTGGCCGGGGGCTCTAGCTCGTTGGGCGCCGCCTTGGCGTCAGCGGAGCTGTACGACCCCACCACCAACGCCTGGTCGGGGGCGGCGAGCATGGCCATGCCTCGGATCGGACTCACCGCAACGCTGCTCACCTCCGGCAAGGTCCTGGTGGCGGGCGGGCGAAACGGCACGACGATCCTGTCATCGGCCGAGCTGTACGACCCGGCCACCAACACCTGGTCCTCGGCCGGGAGCATGTCCTCGCGCCGTGTCGGCCATGCGGCGAGACTGCTGCCGAGCGGTGGCGTCCTGGTGACTGGAGGCTATGACGGCTCCGCCGACGTGTCCTCGGCCGAGCTCTACGACCCGGCCACCAACACCTGGTCCCCCGCGGCGAGCATGGTCGTGGCCCGCGAAAGCCACACCGCCACCGCCCTGCCCGACGGCGACGTCCTCGTGGCGGGGGGCCAGGACGGGACCATCCGGTTCTCCTCCGCCGAGCGCTACGATCCGGTGGCCAACTCGTGGTCCCCCGCGGGGACGATGGCCACGGCACGGGCCGGCCACACTGCCACCGCCCTGCCCGACGGCGAGGTCCTGGTGGCTGGCGGGTCCGACGGCTCCCAGTACCTGTCCTCCGCCGAACTGTATGACCCCAACCAGCCGTTCCCGGCCATCACCGGGACGTCACCCACGTCAGGGAGAGTTGGGAAGTCCGTGAGCATCACCGGACGGGCCTTGACCGGTGCGTTCGTCGTGCGGTTCAACGGCGTGGCCGCGGCCTTCACCGTGGTCTCCGATACCAAGATCACCGCCACCGTCCCGAATGGCGCGCTCACCGGCCCCATCTCTGTGACGACTCCCGTGGGCGTGGCCTGGAGCCCAGCCAACTTCAAGGTCAAGCCCACCGTAAAGAGGTTCAGCCCAGCGTCTGGACCGCCCGGTACGATGGTCACCATCACCGGCACGGCCTTCACCGGGGCGACGAAGGTTCAGTTCAACAGCGTGAGAGCGACGGTCTTTACCGTGGTGTCCTACACGAAGATCACCGCCACCGTCCCGACCGGGGCGACGACCGGCCCCATCACGGTCGTGACTGCTGGTGGCAAGGGCAAGAGCAAGACGAGCTTCACCGTGACGTAGTGTCAGCGATGGAGGTGTTCACCCGGGCCCGGTATCCGGATGAGACCGGGTTCGTGGAGCGTGGCGGTGTGCGGGTGTTCTGGGAGCGCTACGGCGCGGGTGCGCAAAGGACAATCCTGTTCCTGCCGACGTGGGAGATCGTGCATTCGCGGGCGTGGAAATGCCAGATCCCCTACCTCGCGCGCCACTTTCAGGTCGTGACGTTCGATCCGCGCGGTAACGGCCGGACCGACCGTCCGAGCGACGTGGATGCCTATGATCGGCGCGAGGTCGCCGGCGATGCGGTCGCCATCTTGGATTTGTTGGGAGTCGAGCGGGCGGCGGTCGTGTCATGGTGTGGCGGGGTTGGAGTGCTGCTGGCAGCCGAGCACCCTGAGCGGGTCACTGCGCTGGTCGAGATCGCCCCGGATTCGCCACTGACGACGGATCCCGGTGAGCAACAGGGCTACTCGTTCGACGAGGTGCTCGACACGGATGAGGAGTGGGCGAAATGGAACCGCCATTTCTGGCTTCGCGACTGGCCCGGTTTTGTCGAGTTCTTCATGTCGGAGATGTTCTCCGAGCCGCACTCCACGAAGCAGATCGAGGACGCAGTCGGTTGGGGGTTGGAGACTGACCCGAGGACGATCCTCCGCGGCATGCAGGCGGATTGGATGCTGCCTCGGCCACCCGAGTCCCCCCTGGGCTGGCCGTGGATCGACGGCGCCCAGGCGCTCGAGCTGTGCGCACGGATCCGCTGCCCAGTGCTGGTGATTCACGGAAGCGACGACCGGATCGTCGGCGCCGACCGCGGCCAGGCCGTCGCCGAGGCCATCCCGGGTGCGCGCCTGGTGCTGGTGGAGAGCGGTGGGCACGCCCCGCACCTTCGGGACCCGGTGCGGACGAATCTCGAGCTCTGCGACTTCCTCGACGCGCCCCGGCCGGCATCGAGAACTTGGAGGCGCGCTCTCGGCCGGACCAAGCGAGCGCTGTACATCTCGTCGCCGATCGGCCTTGGCCATGCGCGTCGCGATGTCGCCATTGCGAGTGAGCTCCGCAAGCTCCACCCCGACCTGGTGATCGACTGGTTGGCACAGGATCCCGTCACCCGAGTGCTCGCCGCCTGCGGCGAGCGAATCCACCCAGCCAGCGTCGACTTGGCGAGCGAGTCGGGCCACATGGAGTCCGAATCTGCCGAGCACGACCTGCACTGCTTCCAGGCGATCCGCCGCATGGACGAGATCCTGGTGGCGAACTTCATGCTCTTCCACGACGTCGCCTCTGCCGAGCCGTACGACCTGTGGATCGGCGATGAGGCATGGGAGCTCGACTACTTCCTGCACGAGAACCCGGAGCTGAAGTCCGCCGCGTATTGCTGGCTCACCGATTTCGTGGGCTGGATCCCGATGCCAGACGGCGGCGACAGCGAGGCGTTCGTGACCAGCGACTACAACGCCGAGATGATCGAGCACATTGCCCGCTTCCCACGGCTGCGTGACCGGGCCGTGTTCGTCGGGAACCCCGACGACATCGTTCCAGAAACGTTCGGGCCAGACCTGCCCGCGATACGCGACTGGACCGAGGCGCACTACGACTTCGCCGGGTACGTCACCGGCTTCGACCCGCAAGAGCTAGGCGACCGCGACGCCCTCCGCGCCGAGCTCGGCTACCGGCCCGACGAGAAGGTGTGCATCGTCACCGTCGGCGGTTCAGGCGTGGGCGGCGCGCTGTTGCGCAAGGTGATCGACGCGTTCCCCGAGGCCAAGCAGCGCGTGCCGGAGCTGCGCATGATCGCGGTCGCCGGTCCCCGCATCGGCCCAGCCACCCTCACTGCGCAGGATGGTTTGGAGGTGCGCGCCTATGTCCACGAACTGTACCGGCATCTGGCTGCGTGCGACCTGGCGGTCGTCCAGGGAGGGCTCACGACCGGGATGGAGCTGACCGCCAGCAAGCGCCCGTTCCTGTACTTCCCGCTCAAGCATCACTTCGAGCAGAACTACCACGTCCGCCACCGGCTGGAGCGCTACGGCGCCGGCCGCTGCATGGACTACGACACCACCGCTCCCGACGAACTCGCCCACGCGATCAGCCAGGAGATCGGGAAGCAGGTCTCATACCAGGACGTGGAAGCTGACGGCGCCGCCCGTGCGGCGGCGCTCATCGCCGAAGCGCTGTAAACCAAAGGAAGAGGAGGACCCTCAAAGCCCTTCGCATGCGATCTCGCCAAGCCTTCTGCTGATGGCTTCCGTCCACGTATTCCTGGCGGAGGTCGAACACGGCTCTCCGCAATCACACCCGCACAGCCTCGGTTCATACCGATTCAAGTACAGACGGAGGGCACGGTGGACTTGGGCGAGCGAAGAGGAGGCCAACCGAATCCGGAAGGAGGCCTCGGAGACCACCGATTCGACGACGGCGGGCGTGGAGCGGTTCGAGGTAGCGCTCCGCGACCTGCGAGGCTGATAGAGCACCCTTCTGCCAGAGCGCCGCTCCGGCAGACCCCCCTAGCACCCACCCCCTCAGCGAGGCCCCTGCCATTGCAGGGGCCGTGCGTTACGCCATCGTGCTGGAGACTTCGACCGGGACCCTGCCCGCTACGGTCGTGCCACGACCAGGGATCGATTCAACCAGGAGCTTTCCTCCCAAGGCGGCGAGACGGTCGGCCATGTTCCGCATGCCGGCGCCAAGCGGCGTCGTCGCCGCATCGAAGCCGTGGCCCTCGTCCTGGATGGTGAACTCGAGGTCCCCGTCGGACGCCGACACGCGGACCGAGGCGCTCTGGACGCCGGAGTACTTGGCCACGTTCTGCAGCGCCTCGAGGGAACAGAAGTACACGGCCGCTTCCGCCTCCGGCGGGTATCGACCGATGCCGTCGGCGTCGATCCGGACGTCCAACGACCCCTTCTTCACCTGCGCCAGCAGCGCCGCCCGGAGCCCCTGGTCGGCCAGGAGCGGCGGGTAGATCCCGCGAGCTAGGTCTCGGAGGTCCTCCAAGGCGTGCGTCGACTCCGACCGCAGCTGGGCCGCCAGCTCCTCCGCCGCCGAGGGGTCCCGCCGGATCAGACCGTGAAGCAGCCCGAGCTTGACGTTCAGGGCCACGAGCTGCTGCTGCGCCCCATCGTGAATGTCGCGTTCGAGGCGACGCCGCTCCTCGTCCTGGGCGAGTACCAGGCGGTGCCGCGACGCCTGGAGGTCGGCCAGGAGTTGCACGTTGCGGAGGACCAGGCCGGCCTGGGAGGCCATGTCGGCGATCAACCGTCCCGCGTCGGGGGTGAGGGGCTCGGCGGGTGAGGAGTGGACCACGATCGCGCCCAGCAGCTCGTCCTGGTGGCGCACGGCGAACGCATGCTGGGCCGGACCGAGATCCGGAAGCATCTCACCAGAGACGAGCGGCACGGGCGGGGGCGACGGTGAGGGTGGCCACGCGGCGGCCGGTTCCAAATCCTGAACCGATCGGAGCCAGACCGTGACCCGACGCGCGCCGGTGCCCTCCGACACCGACCGCGCGATCCGCGGCAGGACCTCCTCAAGCGAGTAGGCACCGCCGAGCCGGTCAGAGAGGCTCGACAGGACCTCGTAGGGGGTCGCGCGGTCCCCGTACACGAGCCGGTTGGCGAACCGCCGGGCCCGTTCCCGGGCCGGCTGGAAGGCCACGGCGATGACCGCAGCGGCGGCCACGGTCAGCGCCGTGTTGGCCCGCGAGGACACGAGCGCACCGACGCCGACCACGATGGCCACGTACACGGCGGTGAAGAACGCCGCCAGGGCCCCGTACGCAACGGCCCGGCTGATCACCAGGTCGATGTCGTAGAGCCGGTACTTCAGGACGGCGAACCCGCAGGCCACGGGGATGGCGGCGGCACCGATCATGACCAGGACCGGCGCGAGCGCATACTTCCCGGTCCCGCCCGTCCCCCCCGAGGTCGCGGCGATCGGGAAGTTCGACAGCAGGCCCAGCAGGAGCACGGTCCCGCCCACCAGCAGCCACTTGATCTGCTCCCGCTCGTCCCCGCGGGACCGGCGGAACCGGAGGATCAGCGAGGCCAGCGCCAGGACGAAGGAAGCCACGTAGAGCACCGCCCCGACCGCGGTGAGGACGCCGTCGAGGCGGGTGGACGCGGCGAAGGGATTGTGGAAGCTGGCCGGCACGTTCTGCATCGCGCCAGGGGCGAGAGCGATCCCGGCGGAGAACACCGCGATCGCGACCGCCCCGAGCCAGGCCACGGCTCGCCAACCCGCGGTGGGTGGGTGCCCGGTCGGGAAGAGCAGGAACAGGAAGATCCCCAGGGCCCCCAGGAGCGGGACCCACAGCCACACCTGCAGCCAGGCCAGAGCCGGTCCGGCGGGAAGGCCGGGATGCAGCACGGAGAAGGTGGCCCACTGCGCGCCGAAGACCTGGATCACGGCGATCACCCCGACCGCGAGCAGGATCCATCCGACCGCGTTCTCGCGGCGGCGGGAGGCGACCAGGGCCCCCACCGTGGCGAAGGGCAGGAAGAGCACCAGCGTGTAGCCGCGGAACCCGAAGCTCTGGGCCACCGGTACCGACCGGCCGAGGGAGAGGAGGACGAGCGACGCGATGGCCATCATCACGGTGGCCGACCAGGTCCCCCACGCGAGCCGCGCTGCCCTCTTCACAGCTCGAGATTGTGCACGGCGGAAACCGCCACACCAAGGGTGGCGGCCGAAGCAGCCGGGGAGTTTCTCCCCGCATCTCGTTGGGTGCTGGCACCCCGTTGGATGAGGCCGGGTTCAGCTGAGCGAAGTCGAGGCCCTCGCTGCTGAGCCCGAGGTCGATCCTGGCTGAGTGTTGTTCAAGGCAAGCTTAGAGTGGCAAGACGGTTGCCCCCGTACCGCCTCGCAGCGTGACGGATCGGGGTTTTGGACCCTCACGGCACCCCACCCGAACCTGGTCTCAGACCTCCACGGGGTGTCGGCGACCGCCGGAGGCGTGTTCGGTGTCGGGGAGGCGGCCACGAGCGGGCCCTCGCACTCCCCCCGGAAGGGAGAAGGAGCCCACGGCTTGACAAGGGAATGTCGGCGGCGTACTTTCTCTAGGACCCTAGAGAAATAGAGGGATGGACATGATCGGATACCGGCTCGACCCCCGCTCCGGACTGGCCCCCTACCTGCAGCTCGTCCGGCAGACGAAGGACGCGCTGCGGCTCGGTCTCCTCCACCCCGGAGACCAGCTCCCCACCGTGAAGGAGGTGGTGGCGACCATCGCCATCAATCCCAACACGGTGCTGAAGGCGTACCGCGAGCTGGAACGAGCGGGCCTGGTGGAGGGCCGGCCCGGCGTTGGCACCTTCGTCCTCAAGACGTTCGGCGGGCCGCGCCTCGCCGACAACCCTCGCCTCCGCCGGCGACTCGAGCGCTGGGTGAGGGAGGCCCGCGACGCCGGTTTGGACGACGAGAGCATCTCCGCGCTTTTCGACGCAACCCTCAGGGGGTCCCTTCAGCAGGAGGGAATAGCATGACCGCAGCGATCGAGACCACGGTCCTGTCCAAGCGGTACGGGCGCACGTGGGCGCTCCGCGACTGCTCCCTCAGCCTCCCCGCGGGAAGGGTCGCCGCGCTGGTCGGACCGAACGGAGCCGGCAAGACGACGCTCCTGCATCTCGTGGTGGGCCTCCTCGAACCGACCTCCGGCGTGGTCCGGACGCTCGGATCGCCTCCCCGGGAGCGCGCAGACGTCCTGGCCCGCGTCGGGTTCGTGGCGCAGGACGTGCCGCTGTACCGCGGGTTCCGCGTCGAGGAGATGCTCGAGCTCGGGCGGCACCTCAACGCGGGGTGGGACCAGGGGCTCGCGATCGACCGGATGCGCCGGCTCGACGTCCCGCTCGATCGGCGGGTCGGCGAGCTCTCCGGCGGGCAGCGGGCGCAGGTCGCGCTGGCCATGGCGCTCGCCAAGCGGCCCGAGCTGCTGGTCCTGGACGAGCCCCTCGCCAGCCTCGATCCGCTGGCCCGGCGTGAGTTCCTGGGCTCGCTGATGGAGGCGGCGGCGGAGGGCGACGTCACGGTGCTCCTCTCCTCGCACCTCGTCACCGACATGGAGCGGGTGTGCGACTACATGATCGTGCTCTCGGCCTCGCGCATCCAGGTCCTCGGCGAGCTGGAGGAGCTCCTCGCCCAACACAAGATCCTGACCGGCCCCCGGACCGACCGCGAGGAGGTCGCTGGAGCGGACGCGGTGGTCTCCGCTCGGCACACGGAGCGGCAGTCGACGCTGTTCGTCAGGACGCGGCGGCCCGTCCTGGATCCCGCGTGGACGGTGCAGGACGTCTCGATGGAAGACCTCGTGCTGGCCTACCTGGGGCAACCCTCCGCGAGCGCCCTCCCCGGTCCGAGCAGGGGCGGGGATCCGGGACCGACCGATCGGATGGAGGTACGGGCGTGATCTGGCTGACGTGGCGACAACATCGGCAGCAGGCCCTCGCCGGCGGCATCGGGCTGGGGCTGATCGCCGCGTTCTTCCTGCTGACCCATCCGGGCATCGCCCACACGTTCCAGAGTTCGGGGGCCGCCCAGTGCCTCGCCATCCCGGGCCGCGACTGTTCGTACGCCACGGACGTCTTCAACGGCCGCTACGCGGGACTCCAGTTCCTGGTCCCACTCTTCCTCGTCGTGCCCCTCTTCGTCGGGCTGTTCTGGGGCGCGCCGCTCGTGGCACGGGAGATCGAGCAGGGAACGCACCGGCTGGTCTGGACGCAGAGCGTCACCCGGAGCCGGTGGATCGGCACGAAGCTCACCCTGATCGGAGCGGCGAGCATCGCGGGCGCGGCCGCGTTCGCCGCGCTCGTGACGTGGTGGAGCGCGATGTTCGTCAGGGCGGGCGACACCCGCCTGTTGCCGGGCGTCTTCGACATCCGAGGGATCGTCCCGATCGCCTACGTGCTGTTCGCGCTCGCCCTGGGCGTCGCCGCAGGGACGCTGATCCGCCGGACGCTCCCGGCCATGGCCGCGACCCTCGGCGGGTTCGTGGCCGTGCGGGCCATCGTGGACCTCGTCGCCCGGCCCCACTACCTCCCCGCGAAGGTCATCGGAGCCAGCATGCTTGGCGTGGGCCCTCGATCGGGCCTCGGCGATTGGGTCCTCAGATCGGTGACCGTCGACCGGGCGGGCGCGATCGTGGGACCCGGCCACGAGCTCAACATCAACTACATGGCGCCGAGGTGCCCGGGCCTGATCCCGCCGCCGGGGACGCTCCCTTCGCAAGGGAACCTGACCGCGTGCGTGCACAAGCTCGGCCTGCACATCGTGAACACGTACCAGCCGGGCAGCCGGTTCTGGGCGTTCCAGGGGATCGAGTCCGCGATCTTCGTGGCGCTGGCCGCTGCGCTCGTCGGGATCACGATGTGGACGGTGAAGCGTCGGATCGCGTAGACCGGTCACGACCGAACTGAGACCGCCGTCTTGGCGGTTGCCGTTCCCCGCTCGCCGACGGGCGTCCAGCGCCGTGTCAGGTTCCGCCGAGTGCTGGGTGGCACAGGGAGACCGACCCGGTGAAACCGTCGACGCCGGGGTCTCGCTGCGCGGGCAACGTGATCCCCCAAGCGGCATGAGGTCCCTCCAGGGGAGCCGCACCCGTTTGATTTCGCGGGCAACTTTGGCGAGTCAAATCGCCCCATTG
>WNGK01006183.1_pt1 | contig 12606 bp, 11 predicted proteins | sample 5400601 | NCBI WGS metagenome assembly WNGK01 (sample SAMN13153376, study PRJNA577476) | soil metagenome | isolation source: 60 cm soil or saprolite under Garry oak tree replicate 1 | place: USA:California | collected 2016-06-15 | reverse complement strand
AAATCACTAAAACTGGGCCCAGTTCAGATTGAAGTCTGCAACTCGACTTCATGAAGCCGGAATCGCTAGTAATGGCGTATCAGCTACGACGCCGTGAATACGTTCCCGGGCCTTGTACACACCGCCCGTCACATCATGGAAGTCGCTTGTAGCCGAAGTCGGCGCGCTAACCGCAAGGAGGCAGCCGCCTACGCTATGAGCGGTAACTGGGATGAAGTCGTAACAAGGTAGCCGTAGGGGAACCTGCGGCTGGATCACCTCCTTTCTAAGGAGAGATGCTTCGCATCCCGTAATTCGTTGAATGGTTACATCGTTACAGCGGAAGAAATTCCGCTTCGCGAATCTCGATTCACGATTTCTCGATGCGGTAGCATAGGTCGACGGCTAACTCTGAGGTCTCTCGAGAACTCAGACATGCCGTGAAGACCTCACGAACGAAAGTGAGTGAGGCTCAAGGAAGAAAGACGGTAACGCACAATTCAGTCTTTGCTGCACATCGACTGCAATGCCGGATGACGAATCGTAAGAATCGACATCCGGCATTTTGTTTTTGGAAATTCAATCAGGTTGCAACGCATGCGAAGCAACGGCCAGGTTTTCAAACCAGGAACGCAGGAATCCGTAGCGGCGGCTATGTCAGCCGCAAACGTCGAAATCCCTATTTCTCGGTCCGCGACACGTGTCCGGCGACAAGCTGCCAACGGCCATCGCGCTTGATCAGCGTGTCCGTGAACTGCACAACACGATCGAACGGTTTGCCGTCCGATGTTCCTTTCACCCGCGTTTTCCCTAGAACCACTGCCGTGTCATTGCCGTAAAGCCGCGCTAACATATCGTAGTTTTCAAAGGCGTCGTAGTGGACTTTCCCGCCGCGTAGTTCGTTGATCTCATCTGCACGCGTGCTCACGTCACCGTTTGAGAGCGTCAGCGTGAAGTCAGGTGTGAGCACTTGCTCCAGCGCGGCCTTATCCGCATCGAGAAATGCTTTGCACGCATCGCGCTCGAACCGGAGCACTTCTTGTTCGGCCGGCGTTTGGGCCGAAGATTGGCTGACCGTCGAAGCCGTTTCAAGATGTGCTTTCATGAACTCCAGTGCGGTGCGAATAATCTCACGAGATCGATCATCGTTATTTTGATTATCAAAGCCGTGCACACCTTGCGGATGATTAGCAAAAGTTAAAGCAACGTTCGCCACCACAGCTTCTTTAATAAATCGATCAATAGAATCATCCATCGTCGGCACCTCATCTCGACCGGCTCGCGCGATGAAGATTGGCGGTATCCTACTCGGGTCCTTGTCTAGATAGGTTATTGGCGAAAAGACCTTGAGTGTCTCAGCATCCTCGGTCTTACGGTAATCCGACTGACGTACATCCATGAAGGAATAGAAGGCGATCAAACAACGCACAAACGGCATCTCTCCACCCATGGCTAGTGATAGCATGGGGCCGCCCGCTGAATAAGTAGCGAGGCACATTCGATCTGGATCGGCGTTGTATTTATCGGCATTATCTCGGAGGTAGTCGATCGCCGCCCGAACATCCTGCGCGGCAAGTTCCAACGACTTGTCAGGGTATTTGAGCCGGTGTGTGAAAGTCACACCAACAAAGCCTGATGCTGCCACAATGCGCCCCCAACTCATGTACATACCCCAGTCTTTCGGGGTGTATTCGGTCTTTGCGCCGCCGTGAATGAACATGACTACCGGATGTTTCCCGCGCGCCGCTGTATCGGGCGGAAGATAGATGTCCATCAACACATTCGGATCATCGCTCTTTGTGTATTTCAGGTTCTGGACCACCTTCACTTTGTCCATTCTCGGCACCTGATAGACGACCGGCATCATCACTTTGCGCGCCATCTCGCGCACTTCCGGCGGCAGATTGCCCTGGCTCCGGGCTGCCTGTTTGCTTAACGTAATCGTCACGAACACTAAAAGAACGCAAATGAGGTGGCGCATGGTTAACTCGCAAAACATCTCAGGTTAGCTTCTTGGAAATTAGAACGGCTACGATGAAACTGGCCAGGCTTCCGAGCCAAACAAACGTTCTTGCCATATGAAAACGCTCCCAGCGGGCGCGAATCATCGTCCAATCCGAAGGCATTGTGGTTGCTGTCCAAGTCCTAATTTGGTTATCAATCGGGACCTCGACTATGAGGGTGATAAGCAGTGCAATGATAACCGCTAAACACGCAAGGGTACTGAGATAGAAAGCTACCGAGTTTTTTTCGGGAAGAAGCCACGCTGAAAAAATCATCGTTAGAATACAAGCGGGCATAAGAAATCTCAGCGGCCAGGCCACGTTTGCGATGATGGTCTGCCCAATGTGAATGAACTCGGCGGCAGCGAAGGTTGTAATCGACCGGGAAAGAGTAAACCATGTTCCCCAAAAGACTCCGGTGACCAGCGCCAGGAGAAACAAGGCCGCGAAGGTTGCAACCGTCCATGTCGTAGCTCGCTGCACTGAATTGCCTATCGAGTTAGCTCGCAAATCCAGTTCGTTTCCCACGACTTCCCGCCGTCAGCTGAGAAGGACTGTTCCATGCGCGCAGATTTCGGAGAGATATTTAACCAGACATAGCGCACCAGGATCGCGCGGCCTTTATATTGTTCCTGATCATAAAACTCGCCGCGATTGCCCCGGAACTCGCCTACCACCGGTGGCAGGCTGAGAGACCCCTTGTCCAAATCGAGAAGGTAAATACTCCATTGATGCGAGTCGGGATTGTACATTCTAAGTGTCTGCCCTTTGATGTGTAGATGCTTCTCCGGATTATCGACCTCGAACTCCTCAAAGTTGGCATTCGTATCCAGAAGCTTCTTGTGATTAGAGATACCGTTGTAATCGATCCAAGTATTGGAGCCCACAAGGCGGTCTGGAAGCCGGCGCACGTGAGCCTTCCAGTTACCGATCAGGAAGTCGAAATCGTGAGATCCATCGTGCGCAGGAGCTGGCGATTCACCTCCTGTCGCGGACAGCAAGGTCATCAGGAGCGTCGCGAGCAGAGCAATCAAACGGTCTTTCATAAGCAAGCGCTCTTTTAATTTAGACTTCACCAGATGGCGGTGGATGATGTTTAGCGTTCATCGTGTCGCCATCTGCTGCCGCCGGCGGGTGAAGTTGATGTTAACCGCCGGGAGCTTCTGGAATGCGCGCGGAAGCTTGTGCGAAAACATAACGCCAGCCTTTCTCAGTCTTGAGGTAGACATCGCTAAACCAAAGCTTGTAATCGAACGGCTTGCCATCCTCTGTTCCTTTGGCCCATAGGAGAGCGGTAACAACCGCGGTATCGCCCCAGACGCGGACTTTCCGCTGGCTATCTTCTTGGCGCTCGTACTGCATACCCTTACTACGCGCTTCCTCAAGAAGATCCCTCTTGCTATGAGTCTTGCCCAGTCCTGTTACTAATACGAAATCATCCGCCAGGATACGATGCATCGTGGGCACATCGTTGTTTTTTACAGCCGCCTGATACTCCGTATCGAGTGCAGCGACGGCTTTTTCGTCATCTACGGAAGATCGAGCCTCAGTCATTCCAATCATCGCAAGTATCCCCAACGTAAAAGCCGGGAGGCGCTTCATCCGCATCAAAACTTTCTCCGCGGGGTTCTTCCTTCCTCGGCGTCGTGCAGGTCCACCCACGTTTGGATATCATCGCGATCGCCGAACTCTGATCGCTCCTTCGCTGCTTGCAGGTCGGCGCTCGCGTCATCTCGCCAGCCGCGTTTGCTTAAAAACGCATTCCAGATCGCGATTTCCTCTTCGCTTGGACGCCGGCCACGATCGAAGCACCATTCGAGAATTTCTTCATCCGATCCACCTCTCAGTGTTCGTTCCACAAGGGCATCATAGTTTACACCGAGAAATCTTGTGCAACGGGCGTCGAACATCGTCGGATCTTCATCGACGCCGGTAAAATAGTCTGGCGGCAATTCACCTCGAGCTTTTAGCCGGATCTTGTCCAACATCCGCGCAAAGTAAATCAGACCTTTTGTTTCGACGTGATCGCTACACGGAGTTTGAGTCTGCATAAAGAAAATCTTCTGGTCTTGTGGTAAAGTGTCAACGATCCACTTCGACCGAAGTGGCCATACCACTTCGACGGGAGCTTGCGGTCATCAACAGTTGGCTTAATGAGCACAATCTGAATCGTGAAACCAGGTTCGTCTAAAAAGCTCAATAAGAAACAGCGACGTCGCCATTCAATCATGGCTTTTGAAATGATTCGGCTCGACCGCTCCGGGAATGAACCGCTTCATGAACAGCTTTATCGCCAGATTCGCGATGAGTTGAGTTCGGCAACTTTCAACAACAACTCGTCCCGACTCCCATCCTCGCGCGATTTGGCGGCAGATTTGGGAGTGTCGCGTTTCACTGTAAACGTCGCTTTCTCGAGACTTCATGCGGAAGGCTATCTCCAATCGAGAATTGGATCGGGCACATTCGTCGCGGAGCCATTGCCCGAAACTTTCTTGAGTGCGCACACGGCGCAAGCAGAAGCGCACATAGAACGTCCGCCCCGCCTGTCTCATCGGGTAAGAAATATTCCTGATCACCGGATTGGAAAACAGTTCGACTTCGGAATTGCCGGACCGCCCGGTGTCACCTTCGTCCCCGCTGTAGCGGCGCTTGATGAATTTCCGATTGAAATTTGGGAAAGACTCAGAGCCCAGGTCCTCGCAAAAAAAGGAGCACATCTGCTCCAGTATGCGTCAAGCCGTGGCGACCCAGACCTGCGCAAGGCACTCGCAACGTATTTGTGCGATTACAGAGGCGCGCGATGTCATCCAGAGCAGATCATCATCACCGCTGGGACGCAGCAGGCAATGATGATTAGCGCAATGGCCCTCGTAAATCGGGGCGAGGTTGCATGGATCGAGGATCCGGGATTTTATCAGGCTCGCCGAACCTTTGGCTTTGCCGGCGCGACCGTCGTGCCAAGACCTGTTGACCGTGAAGGAATCACGATCACGCGACCGTCGAAACAGCACTCGCCCAAAATAATTTACGTTACTCCTTCTCATCAATTCCCGCTCGGTATGACGATGAGTCTCGCGCGAAGGACGGCTTTAATCGAATTTGCGCGTACCTGTGACGCCTATGTTTTTGAGGATGATCACAACTCGGAGTTTCGGTACACCGGTCCCCCACTCCCGTGTTTGCAGGGTCTCGATAACTCCGGCCGCGTCATCTACGCTGGCACAATGAGCAAGATCCTCTATCCATCCCTGCGGCTGGGCTACATTCTCGCGCCGGAGCGATTGGTCGAACCAATGATTAAGATTCGGGCTGTGATGGATCAACATTCTCCGGCCATCGATCAGGCGACACTCGCTCGATTCCTAACCGAAGGATTTTTCCTAAGTCACATCAAACGGATGCGAAAATTATATTCGGACCGAAGGGACTTTTTTATCGAACAATTCAACAAGTTGTTAGGCAAGTACTTCAGCCTCGAAATCCCCGAAGCGGGATTACACTTTGTCGCCTGGGTGCGACAGAAAGAACAGATGCCGCTGATCACGCGCGTATGCACCGACATCGGCATCAGGCCGTCGCCGTTGTCATCGTGCTTTCTTAAAGTAGCGCCGAAGCCAGCGCTCACATTTGGGTTCGCCGCATGGTCACGCGCGCAAATCCGTGAGGGCCTTGGCAAGTTCGCCGCAACGCTCAATTCAAGATTGAATTGAGTAATCTGTCAGGCCACAAGGGCTGTTTCACAGGTAGCACGCCAGGCAGCCGGCGGTCTCGCAGCGCCTGGCCCGTCGGCACGAATGTAGAGCTGAAATGGCCCGTACCAAATCTGCGAAGTGGCTCTGGTGATGACTCAGGCCGAGTTCCTACAGTGGGGTCATGAAAAACTCAACAAAGGAGATAAACCAATGATAACACAATTCACAACTCGAAGGATTAACCAAATTCCTCTCATTCTTTTGTTCACTGCTTGCGGCGCTTTGGCTATGCCAGCGCTTGCACAGGAACAAATTGCTGCCAACGAGGGAACGCAGTATCGCGTATCCAACCTCGATAGTCTTGGCGGAACAAGTAGCGCCGGTAATAGCATCAACGACCGATCCTGGGTTGCAGGTTATTCGAAGCTGACTGGAGATCTAGTTAGGCACGCGGCGTTATGGCGGCGCCAAGCGCACCGTGCAATACTCGATCTGGGTACCCTCGGCGGGCCAAACAGCAGCATCACTTGGAACGTAAAAAATACCGAAGGAATCATTGTTGGCATTTCTCAAACTGCCGATCCGGAACCATTGGGGGAAGCGTGGAGTAGCGCGGCCTTCTATTCCGGGCCTTATGCCACGGGATTTATCAACCTGGGGTTTGTATTGGAAGACCGGCAGATGAGGGCACTTCCCAATTTCCCAGGAGGGGACAATGGCTTTGCCACAGGCGCAAACAATCTTCGTCAGGTAGTCGGATGGGCAGAGAATGACGTTCATGATCCAACGTGCGTCTCGCCACAAGTGTTGCAGTTTCACCCAGCTGTGTGGACTCTTGGACCGCCGGACGTAATAAATGATCTTCCGCTGATCTCTGGCGACTCCTCGGGCGCCGCAACGGCGATCAACGATAATGGCCAAATCGTGGGCATTTCAGGTATCTGCGACCAAGCTGTTGGAAGATACACCGCGGCGCACGCTGTGCTTTGGGAAAACGGCGGCGTGACCGACCTTGGCAACCTAGGGGCCCTTTTTTGGAATACGCCGACGGCAATCAATCAACAAGGCGACATCGTCGGTTTCGCCGGTGCGCCTGACGACCCGGATGGCGCCTTTCTCCAAGCGTTCATTTGGACAGTCGAAGATGGAATGCAGCCTCTCGGTTTTCTTCCCGGTGATGTTCACAGCGAAGCCTATGGAATCAACGAGAAGCGCCAAGTGGTAGGACTCTCCTGTGACGCGGATGGGAATTGCCGCGCATTTATTTGGGAAAACGGTGCTATGCAAGATCTCAATGACCTGAAACAAGCCGGATTTTCTGCCACGCTTGAAACAGCCAAAGATATAAATGACAAAGGAGAAATTACGGGAAGAGCTCTCGATCCAATTACTGGTGTGAGAACAGCGTATCTCGCGGTACCAAAATATCACTAGGATTGAGTGAAGCAGGTTCCGGAAGAAGTGGGAGAACGCACAACTAAGGTTTCACTACACATCGACTGCAATGCCGGATGGAGAATCGAAAGACTCGTCATCCGGCATTTGCTTTGTCCCCAGCCACTCTTTTTTGTCATTCCGAGCCAAGACAAGGAATCTCTTGATGTGTTCGATCATGCCGGTGAGCCTAGCGGCGATGTTTGGTCATCCAATCGAACACGTCATTCTTATCGTAAAGGTCGAGAATGAAATGGTCGCGGTCCGCTAACGGAGTAAACTTCGGGTGTCCCCCACTCTGCTCTATTGCGCTTACTAACTCTTCCGAGTCTTTGATTGGTGCTGCGCCATCTTTTGCACCGTGAATAATCCAGACCGGGGTATTCCGCAGTTCCTTCGCCCATGCTGTGATCGGCGATAACGGACTCATCGCTACAATTGCCGCGAAGCGCGTCGGCAATCTGTAAGCCAAATACAACGCGCCCCGTCCGCCCATACTATGTCCCGTGACGTAAATTCGTTTTTCATCGATACGATTTGTGCGAACCACCTGATCGACCAATTGCGCGAGGGCATCCGCATCTGTCCAAATTTCGCCCTGTGGACAAAGCGGTGACACCACAACAAATGGAAATTGCCGGTCTTGTTCGAGCCGATGCGGCAGTCCGAGCGTGCGCAGTTTGTTCACATCATCACCACGCAGCGATCCGCCATGCAGATATAAAATAAGCGGCCACCGGCGATGAGGATCTTCATTAGACGTCGATGGCAAGAATAGGAGATATTCCAAATGAATTGCCTGTGGCACTTCGCCATCAAAATTCTGTTCCGTCTGTGTTCCTAATGAACCTGCAGCCATCATTGCCGTACCCGCGAAAAGTGCTGCCATCCACCGTCCTCGCATCATTTGAGGCAGAGTTATCGCCATCCCTCACATTTGCAATCCGCAATCTACAATCTAAAATCGAAAATTCACAGGGGGCATAGCTCAGTTGGTAGAGCGCCAGCTTTGCAAGCTGGAAGTCAGGGGTTCGAATCCCCTTGCCTCCAAAGCCTGAAGGGCGTGGAGGCAAAATCTAACAACCGGGCACATTTTTGGATGCACTAGCGGGAGCGTAATCCCCTTGCCGTAGCCTTGGCAAAGGCGGACGTCCGAAGTTGTGTCAGTAATTCGTGATCTGTGACTAGAAAAATCATGCGGACCGCTTGACCGATCACCGATCACTGATCACTGTTCACTGCCGCCGAGCGGGCCTGTAGCTCAGTTGGTTAGAGCATGCGCTTGATAAGCGCAGGGTCACTGGTTCGAGCCCAGTCAGGCCCATTGCATTTTGAAATCCCGATTTGCGAGTTTTAACGCACGCCAGGCAATACGATTTGCCAGCCTGAATCGGCAGATGGCGATGCTCGAAACCACATGCCGGCTTTTTTGAATCGACATGCAATGGCTGTGATTCTATTCTAGCCGCCAATGAACAACTCAATCCTCTCAGTGACATTCTCCTTCGCGATTTTTCTCAACGCAACTGCCACTTTTGCCGGCCAATGGACGGAGGTACCGGGCGGGGCGGCACCACATCCAAGCGCTCTGAATGGCATAGCGGCGGTATCGGCTAACGATATTTGGGCGGTGGGAAGCTGGGGCCAGAACGGCGGGCAGGGGCTAATTGAGCATTGGGATGGAACGAACTGGTCAGTCGCCGCGCTTCTGCCTCAGGGAACCCTACTTCTCGGAGTTGCGGCCCAGTCATCGCGTGATGTTTGGGCCGTTGGCCAGAACGTAGCGCAGACGTTGGTGGAACATTGGAATGGTCGGCGATGGGTCGCAGTTCCTAGCCCTAACGGTGGCACATACAGTGGACTCCAGGCGGTGTGCGTCGTCTCGCGTAATGACGCGTGGGCGGTCGGCTTTTCGATTCCTTACGTTTACATTCTGATGCATTGGGATGGAATAAGCTGGTCACTGGTGAATGGCCCTCCAGCCAACTCAAGCGCACTTTTTTCGCTTAAGGCGTTTGCAACTGATGACGTCTGGGCAGTGGGCTGGAAAGACTATGACGGTAATCAATTTACGGCGTCGACATTCACGCTGCACTGGGATGGGACAGCCTGGAGCGAAGTTCCCAGCCCAAACGTGGACGATGCAAACTATCTCTCCGCTGTGGATGGAGCAACCCCTAATGATGTCTGGGCAGTGGGCTCTACAAATCTGCGCGGCCTTGCCCTGCATTGGGACGGCGCGGTTTGGACTGTAGTTCCGACGCCGGTCATGCAATTCTCTGCTCTGACTGTTCTTTCCAGCGCAAATGTAATAGCCGTTGGAGCATTCGGCGCCACCCCCTCCTCCGCGCGGTGGGACGGGAGCCAGTGGCGTGTGATTCCGACGCCGCCGGTGAATAACTCCGGATTTCTCTCTGCGATCTCGGGTCGCGACGGATCGATATGGGCTGTCGGCGACCAAGGCTTTCCGGACCCGACTGATTTGATTTTCACTTGGACGCGGTAAACCGACTAACCAGCGGTTCGTGCAGAATAAGACGTTGCGTTTCTTCGATCCGCATTTCCAATTCGGACATCTGCAGTCGCGGCTTCGGTCAGGCCGCAGCTCAAAATTGGAAATAGACAAAGGGCACCGGGCCGGTAGCGGGAAATAGTTCGAGCACAAGAAACGCTAGGACGTACGCAGGGATTTGAACGCGTGCCGGTTGCAATACCAAGCGATCAATGAATTGGCTGCGTTCCTGCGCAACGGCGAGAAATAGTGAAATGAAGATGAGCACGATCGTCCCGGTTGTAAGCAGGAACTCGCCAGTCATATGCTGAAATCCTAGCAGCGCGCTTAACACGTGTCCGCTGGTCTGAAGAGTTTTGGGGCGAAAGAAAGCCGCGCTCAACACAAAAGCTGCAAACATTGCACCGATACTAAACGGCACAAACCAGCGCTGTTTCATGACTCGGTCGATCGCCGTTCCTACCGTGGCGCGATCGAAAAGACGGTAGCCGATTAGCAGAAGACCGTGGTAGGTGCCCCAAGCTACAAATGTCCAGTTCGCTCCGTGCCACAGGCCAACGAGCACCATGACCACAAACATGTTGCGATACAACATAAGCCTCCCTTTTTTCCCCCGACTGAACGGCATGAACACGTAGTCCCGCACCCACGTGGAGAGGGTAATGTGCCACCTCTGCCACAAGTCGGGAGGGTTCCTGGCTAGAAATGGTCGCGCGAAGTTGAGCGGAAACTCAAAGCCAAGCAGCTTCGCACAACCACGGGCGATGTCGGTGTACCCAGAGAAATCGAAAAACACCTGCATGAAAAAGGCGAGGCAACCCGACCATGCAGCCAGCCAACCTGGGTGCGCCATCGGATCGTTGAAGTACGAGTCTGACACGACAGCGAAGCGATCCGCAAACACCATCTTTTTCAGCAGACCCGAAAGAACGAGAATAATTCCACTTTGAACCACGATTGCTGCTGGGGTCCGCCATGACCAGATTTGCGATATGAATTGCCTGGCGCGAATGATGGGACCTGCGATGAGATGAGGGAAAAACGCGATGAAAAAGGCGTAGTCGATCGGGTTTCTGACCGCCTTCATTTTTCCCCAGTAGACATCAAATGTGTAAGACAGGCTGGCAAAAGTGTAGAAGCTGATACCTACAGGAAGAACAACCTGTAACACCACCGACGACTTCGGGATGTGGAGCAACGCCGCTAACGACCCGGCGAAGAAATCGTAATACTTAAAGAAGCCGAGAAGCCCGAGGTTAACTACAAGGCTAACAGCCAGTAATAGCTTCTTGCGCGGGCCGCTTGTAGCTTCCAGCCAGATTCCCAGGAAGTAGTCGACAACCGTCGAGGTCAAAATGAGTACTATAAAGCGCGGATCCCACCACATGTAAAAGACATAGCTCGCCAGCAGCAGCACCAGTTTGCCGATACGAAACGGGACGCTGTAGAACAGCACCGCCACGATCACAAAGAAAATCCAATACTGAAAGCTGTTAAATAACATGCAGACTTAGAGGTTGTTCGCTGTATTAGTTCGGCCTGGCTGATTCCACGCTTGAAATCCGATGTTGCCTTCTGCTTTTGAATCAGCTGATTGGAAGCGTTCAATTAACTGCGACACAAGTGTTTCTGTGAATCTCTGGCGACCCTTTGCATTAAGGTGGAACGCGTCAAAGTAGTATTCCGGTTTTTCCAGAAAATCGAACGTCTGTTCGGGTACTGAGAAAGTCGTTCTTTGAATTACCGAGCTTGGAAGCACAGAAACGTATCCTCTGGAAAATCCCGAGAGCTCTACGAAAGGACCGCGCGGCACAGGGGTAAGGACAATAGAGGTGGGACTCTTCGAATAACGATTTATAATTCTTGGGATCCACTCGCGCTGGAGTTTGAGGGAGTATTCCACGTCGGATTGCGACGGCTGTATCAAGCTCTTCCGGAAAGTCAGTCTCTGAGCTTCTGTTAATTTCCCCGCGAACGTCACATGTCCTGTCGTGGAATCGTAAGAGGTGCCCACCAGATCGTAATCGCGACCTTTGTAAACCTCGCGGGAATGTATGCGCGCGGGCTCTCCATGAAGGCTTCTTATTCGCGCGATGGGATGTTCGAAAAGATCAACAACATCGTCCTGGTAGGCCGAGCCTCGAAGTATGCACGCGGTAAAGGCTCTGAAACGCCCTGACCATCGTTGGAAACCAGAGGCAAAGTGAAAGCAATCGCCGTATTCCAACAGCGGAGCTGTCATTGAAATTCGCAGAGGATCGGCGCTGTTTGGTTCGTAGCCGACGCCGTAAGGAATAACAATCGCCGAATAACGTCGGGTGGTCGGATCGACTTCCCGAACCATGTAGTACCAGGTGTTAGCCGAAGCGGCGGGTTCGGCGAGACTAACAAATTTCAATCCACCGGTAGAGCCAAGCTCGTTCGCAAGGCCCGTCGAGAACCCCTCGGCTATGCGTGAATCCCCCAGCACCAATACTTCTTTCAGGCCGGACGGTGCACGGTCCTTTTCGGCTTGCGTAATCTCCGCAATACGTCCCGCGTATGAACTCGGAGCCAGGATTGAGACGTACAATCCGGAATGAAAGATCACTCCGTCGAGAAAAACAAATGCGGCGATGCTGAGCGCGAGGTTGCGGGCCACATGAAGCGGACGAGGTGACGTCGTTGGCTCCATTGGAAATGTCGTTCGCACCGGGCCGGGCGAACTGAGGTAAACCGCGAAATAGGAGACCGCTGCTAATCCCACAATCAGCACCCAGCGCGCCGCACCTTGCCATGATATTTTGCGCTGATGAGAAGACAGGGCCTCAGCGGACCCGGAAACGGTTACTCTGGCCAGCAACGTCCGCCGCTGATTATCGCCATAGAGTTCGAAAACGTAATGATTCCTTCCGATCCACGGTGCGATGCGGCTCCCTCGCGAACCTTTTGCAAACAGAACAGGTTTTCGGCCATCTTCCGTGACAAAGACGAAACCCGGTGATCC
>WNGK01006181.1_pt1 | contig 12608 bp, 8 predicted proteins | sample 5400601 | NCBI WGS metagenome assembly WNGK01 (sample SAMN13153376, study PRJNA577476) | soil metagenome | isolation source: 60 cm soil or saprolite under Garry oak tree replicate 1 | place: USA:California | collected 2016-06-15 | reverse complement strand
CGTGAGGCCCCCCGCAAGCGGGCAGAATCGAAGCTCGTCCACCAGGATCGCCGCCGAAGTCTGATTCTGAAGCGCGGTGTGCAGTGTGGTGCCCGCCGGCGCTTCCGTCAGGTCTATCACCTGCACCACGTATCGCCATTCCTCACCATCGCTTGGAATCGACACTGGCGGCGCTAGCGGTGTGCCCGATGCCGCGTTGCTGAAGTTCCAGACCGCCGTACCGCCCGCGGTTTTCGTGCTCCGGCACCAGCAGGAAAAAATGTACTTCAAGGGCCGCCCAGGCTTGCATGTGGATGCGAGCGCCGTGCCCGGTGCCACCGAAGCGCAACGGGTTCCCGTGTGCGCGTCCTCCTCGGTAAGGGCGGGAACGCCGCCGCCGCCATCCACCCAGCCGGGATTGCGCTCATAACTCTCGAACCCGTACCAGTTCCCTTCACCACGGCTCACCCGGCAGTTATCGATCTGGACAATCTGCTGAGTCTCGTTCAGCGGATACACGCGCGAAGACGGATTGCCGTCGATATTGGTGAGTTCGAGCGGCAGTCCGAAGGAAGAACGCAATTCGATATCGCTCGCGGACTGCCATGCAGCCGGATCCGGCCTGGCCGTCTTCCACGCATCGAACACCGGCCGACTGGCCCGCCCCTTCCATGTGTATTCCGTGCGCAGAGCCAGTTTCTTGGAATCCGCGGCAAATTCCTGGGCGGGACTCCATTCGCCTGTTGCGGACTGCTCCCATGGCCACCACAGCGAAACATTGGTATTGCCGGTCATCGGGATCCGACAGTGGCGCGGACCAAAGCTCGGTCTGCACCACGGGGCTCAGTAGATTCAAGTCCGCCGCACCGGGCCACACATCGCACAGATAGGTCGTCGCCGAAGTCGTGCGCGTGAGCCGGCCGTTCACGTCGCAGTTCGTCACGGTTTGGCGGGATGGTTTCCCGTTGCTGGCATTGAAGACCGTGTCGTGAGTCGCTCGCCAACCCGCCACTACCTGGAAGACGCCGCCATCGTTCATGATAAAAAAGGCGTGATCGTTCTGGTCGTCCAGGAACAGCCAGTCCCCTCCGGTTTCGATCGCGTATCCGTCCACCTCCGCTGCCGGCTCCATGGCCGCTTCGGCAAGCCCCGCTCTGATCGCTTGTGGAAGCTGCCCTCCGTTCAGCTGCGAAATCATTTCGGGTGTAGAGTCCATGCGGCATACGCTCACCGCATCCGCCACGACAATCTTGCGGGGAGAGGTGGGATAGGCAGCCGATCCGCGCGCCAGCGGGCGTTCTGTCACATTCCAGAAGGACAGACTTACCTGCACCGGGGTGCCGTCACTGTCGTTGGACCGCTCGTACAGCAGCATTCCGTTCAGCGCCGCATAGTACGACCGGCAGTTGGTAAACGGCCCATTGAAGGGATAGAACACTCCCTCCGTGGCGGGACGCACGCCATTGAGAAAATACTGCACCCGCGAGCCGTTCGGTGCGCCGCCTCTTGCATCGACACCTTCCCGTATGCTGACGCGCGAAAACTGCGGGATCGGCGAGTTCTGTCCATAGCACGCGCCCTGCGCCAGAATCATGCCGTTGGACATGGTTTGCTCGGTGTAGTCGTATGCCGTCGTCATGACGCTCACGCCATCGTCGATGCTCACGCCCTTGACAACGCTTGCGGTTTGGTACGCCTTGTTGGCATCGAAGCTCGGATCAACCACCCGGTACAGCACCATTGCGGTTCCCGGCCCAAATGGCCGCCCGGCGGAGTAGGTCACAAACTGCGAGCCGCCTCCCATGAAGCACCCTGAACTGTCTCCGCTATCTCTTGGCACATAGCACCGCTGTCCGGGCAGCGACATCCACGATGAGCCGCCGTGCGCGACGCAGCCGCCATTGCGAAGAACAACTAGGTTCGAGTTCAAGCCGTCTTCGTCTTCCGACAGAATGTACTGGGGCGCCACGTTGGTGACGCTATCCAGATTCACCGAACCACCGATGACACCGGCATTTACAGGGCTCCATTCGCCAGCGGGGTCCGCATGGAAGAGCTGCTTGCCGATAGTCAGATAGCTGCTGCCGATGGTCGCTGCAAAAGGAGCGTGTGGCTTTGCCCCGCTCATCCCGATCTGCACAGGCGAATTCCAACTGTTCGAGTGCGGGTCGTACGTGATCAACGTATACACGCTCGATCCGCCTTGACGCGCGGACATCACCGCGGCATCGGCAAAGTAGCTGAATTCGGCGGCCGTATCCCCCTCCACCGCCTCGAGAACTGGACCGATATCGGCAGCCTTCCATCCCGCACCGTCCCAGCGCCAGACGTGCTGACAGTTGCCGATAATCGACCCCGAAGCAGGCGATGTGGTGAACGGAAGTTTTCCTGACTGCGGGACAGGATACTCTCCCAGCACCGTCCATCGCGGCATTGCAGAGTCTGACCAGTTGAGCGCTGCCACACTGTACGAACTCAGGTCCGCCTTCACCCAGGTCGCCGACGCAAAAGTGCTTCCCACTGACCAGAATGTCTCTTCAACCCAGTCCTCCCAGTAAATATCCTGTAGCACTCCCGGAACCGACAATCCGGACCAATGCCCGTCCTGGTCCTTCACCAGCAGACGCATGTAAGCGATCTTCGCGGAGGAATCCCACGCCATCACGGCGAAGTTCTGGCCGGTGCCCGCCAGGCCCAGCTTTGATGACTCCATCTGAAATGTAGGACCGAACTGTACCTGCCCGTTGATGACCGAGAAAACCTTCACGCTGGAACTCTGGACCGATTGAGCCACAAAGCAATCGTTGCCCACCGCAATCTTGGCCACCGTGAACGCGAGCGGCTGTTGCGTCCACTCATCCGGCCTGTACACCGACTGCGCAAACACGCTGCCGTTCTGCGGGCCGGCGGCCTTGAGCCCCTTGTAGTACGCCACAAAGAATCCGCGCCCGCACTCCACGCGCAAATCGTTCACCGAGGGCGAAGCAGCAGCCATTGCAAACTCCCCTGACGCAAACCAGCCTCCCAACCAGGAGTAGACACGCAACGTCAGCGAGGAGTCGTTCTGAAAGCTGAAAACCGCGTAATCTGCCCCGAACCATACGCGCGGTTCTCCGGGTGCGCTCTCAATCGGCTGTTTGATGAGCGCATTCCCCAGCATCAATTCACCGTAGTTGTACGTGACAACCGCACCTTGCGGATAACTGATTCCCGCAAGTAGCCCAGCGGACGGCGTTCCACTTTCGAGATACGTGAACGTAAACCCAGCCTCCGGCGCGCGGTTCGGGTATCTAAGGCAGACCGAATCCAGCGTCCGCTTGAACATGCCCGGCTTCCCGGTTCCGCTGAAATCCCGGATCGAGCTCTCCAGAAGAACCGTAAACTGCGGCTCATCCTCGGCAGCAACGGATATGCCCGTCAGGTATTCCGTTCCGAAGCTGTCCTGGTAAGCCCAACTATCTCCCTCGGCCGCATGCGCCGGCATGTATTCCTGGACCTTATCGTTGTATTCCTTGGGAGCGTAGTGAAATGTAAGTGTCCTGTCGAAGCAGTCTGTGATCTCCGCCAGATAACTGGCTTGTGTGTAACTAAGTCCTGTGGATCCGATCAGTTTGTCCTGAAACCTGTAGCTGAACTCGATTGTGTCGTCCCACATGGACTGAATGCGGCGTAGCTTCCATGCCACGGACATCGTGGTACATCCGGTCTGTGTGGATGAATCGCGCCACTGCTGCCAGCGAACGCCGTAATCTACAAAGCGACCTTCGGCTCCATCGCCGCCGTACTTCCATATGGTTCCATCGTCGCGAATAACGGTCCAACTCTGCGAGCCGCGATCATAGCGGATGCGCCAGAAGTTATATTCCCTGGTGATGAATTCAGCGGGGCCTGATGCCAGCAACGAGTACGCCTGGCCCCCGGAGTGAAGGAAATACTCCGCACCGGCGTCGCTCGCTGTCCCTGGACGGTACTGGACCGTGATCTGCTCGACAGGAATATCCCACCCGAGCCCCAAGATGCTTGTCGGCGCATCCATGTTCCATCGAGTGGCCTGCTCCGGGGAAACCCCGGAATACATCGCCGTTATGCTAGCGCTAATACCGTTGCGGCCGGGCATCTGCAAAATGGGCAATGGCAGGTTGACGCTGCCGCGAAACAGGTTGACGCTCTTTCTGATTGCCCCTGTAAAACCACCAGCATCGAACTGAAACGCACGAATCGCCGGAGCCTGATCGGCCATGAATGAGTCCTTCCGTTTCCTTGCATTTAAACCGAGACAATCGTGGCCACACGTCTTTAGCGGCGTATGGGAAGATGTCCACAGGCTGATTCACAACCGAAACGGGGAAAGTTCGAGTATGGGGATAATGCGTCCATCTCACGTTGGAAATGGATGATTTTTCTGTACTGGGGAGTGCCCGTCGATCCTAATGCAGTGGATTCCGTTTTGACAAGATAACTTCCGCACACTCTATTTACTGGGGTCCCGTCAGAAAACGGACAAAAATGCACGCTAAGCGGGATTTGGGATGCTGAGTGGCCTGAATCTGCCTCCGGAGCCTCTTGCCCCGCCACCGATAGTCCCCGGTCAGGATGATGTGCTCCCAGCCGAGCGGCGACAGGTACTTCAGCAGTTCGGCATCGAGGACTTGGCCATTGCGAGTTGAGGCATCGATCGCCCTCTCGATACAAACCGTGTTCCAGAGCACGATGGCCGCTGTGACGAGGGTAAGGCCACTGGCACGATAGCGTTGCTGCTCGAAGCTGCGGTCCCGTATCTCTCCGAGCCGGCAGGGGAAGACTGCTCTGGCCAGGGCATTGCGCGCTTCGCCTTTATTGAGGCCGACCTGAACGCGGCGGCGCAGCTCGACGCTTTGCGGCCAGGACAGTATGAACAATGTTCGTTCGCTGCGGCCCAGTTCGCGAAGAGCGACCGCAAGTCCATTCTGACGGGGTAGCTGCCGAGCTTCCGCAGCATGAGAGAAGCTGTCGCGGCGCCCTGCTTGATTGATGTGGAGAGGCGGAGAATCTCGTTCCAGTGCGTGCGGATCGCCTTGAGATTGAGTGTGCCTTCGATCATGGCTTTGAGCGTCTCGTACTTGGCCTTGCCTTTGGAGACGTAGAGTTTCGTGTCGCCAAGGTCGCGGATACGTGGAGCGAAGCGAAAACCCAGAAGGTGCATGAGGGCGAAGACATGATCGGTGAAGCCGGCGGTGTCGGTGTGGTGCTCTTCGATCCGCAGATCGGACTCGTGATGCAGCAGACCGTCGAGCACATAGGTTGAATCGCGGACGCCGACATTGACAACCTTCATCAGGGGAGCAGTTTTCAAGATGAATTTTCTCGACGAATCGATCTGCTCCCGGGATGATCAGGCAATCTGCCACTCCTATTGGCAGTAAGCCAACGCAGGAAGCCAGCCACCGGTATCCAGGAATAATCCAGTTCTTGATCGGATGAGCTGTATTGTCTCGGTAGCATGCCGTTTTTCGTAGGCGACAAACTCGGCCACGATGTGGTACCTATGCCTGTCAGGAAAGGGAGGAATACGAATGATCGCTGAGAAGTTCGAATTGAAGAGCTTGAATTCCCCGGAAGAGGTGCGAAAATTTGACAAGGGCAAGGTCGACCTCGTGAATGTAGCGGGAGCCGCAATCGGTCGTGCTACGTTCGATCCCGGCTGGAAGTGGTCTACGTGCGTTAAGCCGATCGCCAAGACGGACAGTTGCCAGGCCGCACATCTCGGCTACCAGCTCTCGGGGACAATGACGACACGGATGAATGACGGCACCGAACGGACCTCGAAAGCTGGAGACGTCGTGAACATTCCGCCAGGACACGACGCTTGGGTGGTCGGAAACGAGCCGGTGGTGTTCGTCGATTTCCAGGGTATGGTCGATTACGCAAAACAGAGAAAGTAAGAAACTCACTACCCGTTGTTCGACCCATACCGGGTAGGCCTGAGCCTCCGAGCAATGAGAGCGAATGGGCCAGGCCAGCGAGAAGGGCCTGGGGTCCCACCTTCGTGATCACGATCGTTTCCGTATGCTCCGTGATAACGGGCAATCCAGTTGACGATCGGTCAAGTCCGGACCAGCGACTTGCTTCCCGCACGCCTGCGCATTCGTGTCTTCAGCGCATTGTTTGCGGCCATTCCATTGCTCTGCTCTATCCATATAGCTGACGGCGCATCGCGTCGACTCTGATTGGCCCTATGATGCCGCTGCGTGCACTTCTGTCAGGGCGTGATTTTGAAGACCACTCCGCAGCTGGTTCCACCATTGAGAGTGGTGCAGCTATAATCGCCACCCCGTGACGTTGTGCCGTAGAGCGCGGGTTGACTCGGATCAAGCTGCAGCGAGGCAATCGGATTGTCGCCGTCGGTTCCGTTGAAGCTGTGCAGCACCGTCTCCTTCCACGTGCCTGTTGCCGTCGGCGACAGCTGGAACACCACGCCGCACCCGAAGTTGAAGCACTGGCTGTTGACGATTCCGCCGGTGTACGTCGTCCCATAGAGGTTCCCAGCTGCGTCACGAATTACTCCATTCGGCTGTCCTCCATCGGCGCCCCCCGTAAACGTATAGATGGTAATCAGCTGCCCGTCCGGGAGTGAGCTTAAAAACCGTCCATGAATTCTGCGTCCCGCCGGCGGTTGTGGTGCCATAAAGATTGCCCTCCGGATCCAAGGCCAGGCCGCCGGGATACACTCCGTCAGGCCCAACAAACACGTGGAGCACCGAATAGTTGCTCTTTGCATCCAGTTTGAAAACAACGCCGCAGCCCTGCGGAGCCCTACACGCGAGGTCGCCGCCACCCCCCGTTCCATACAGGTTGCCCGCGTTGTCTCTCACCAACGCCCTCCCGCTGCTTCCATCGGCTCCGCCAACAAACCTGTACAGATCGGTCTCGCCGCTCTGGTCAAGTCGGTAGATGACTCCAGCATTGAAGGGCGCGCCACCCGAGGCCGGTCCGTAGAACGCGTTCGGCGTGACGATCAACGGCCCGGGAAACGATGCGTGCGTGCCTCCCTGGAACTGGTAGAAGACACTGAATGCGCCGGCAGGCGTCTCTTTGAACGCCGTTCCGAATACGTTTGCCCCGTTCGCCGAGGTGCTATATAGGTTGCCATCCGAACCCAGCACTACGCTGGCATTCGGATCCTGCCCATCCGAGCCGCCCGTAAAGCTGTGCAGCACGGTTTGGTTTTTCTTCTTGTCGATCTTGTACATCGTGCCGAGCCCGTTCGCGCCGCCGAATGCGGTGGTGCTGTAGAGCGCCCCGCTCGAATCCATTACCATTCCCGCCGACCCCCGATCTCCGCCGTCGGGCCCGTGAAACACATGCAAGCAATGTGAATGTATGTCCAGACGACACAACCGCAGACATCAACAGCACACAGAAGGCAAAGATCGGTCTTGTCCTCATCGCAAATCTCCGAAACCTGTTTTCAATCCGGTTCTCAAGCTTGCTTCTCAGCTCGTTTCTCGTCCCATTCCGCATCGTACTCATGGCAGCGTCACCGAGAACACCACGCCGCAGCAGCCAAAGCCGCCGCTCTCCGTAGTGCCATAGGCTGTGGTCGCTTTCTGCTCCAGAACCAGGCCTCCTGCAGGCCACTGGCCATCGAACGAGCCCTGAAATCCGTAGAGAATGGTCTCATTTCCCGCATGATCGATCTTGTAGACGGCTCCTGCTCCGGTGTTACCGCTGCCGCCGCCATGGAACGTGGTTCCATAGATGTTTCCGGATTGATCGATCGTCACGCCGGCCATCGGGTGAGAGCCATCCGGAGAACCTCCAAAGCTATGAATCACCGTCTCCGCGCCTGCGGTTGTCAGAATGGTGAACCGGTCATGACGGAGTTAGTGAGGCACTGCTCAAGGGGAAACCCGCAGCAACAGATAGACCCCGTCTAACGCCACTGAACCATTCCTTTACCCTAGACTTCGTTATGGGATTCCAGCACAAACACGAAGCCGAGCGGTTCCTGAAGGAGTTGAATATCCGCCTGGAACGGTTCGGTCTACGCCTGCATCCTGAGAAAACGCGGTTGATCGAGTTCGAAAGATAGAGACCCCGAGAAGAAGAACCACGACAAGAACCAGCCATCCCTCGATGCCCTGACGCCGAATGCCGTCGATCACGATCCAGATGGCGGCTTGCTACCGCTAAAGTCTCCGAAGCTCCCCAACAGGCCTCCGTTCGCAAAAACCTGGTACGAATCGTCGATATCGGACGGCCCGGCAAGTGCCAGCTCTTTGCCGCGCTCGTGCGACACATGCACGCGAATGCGATACCACGCATAGCCCCAATACCCCGGGTGCCCATGGGTCGTCCAACCAGGCACATAGCCCAAATCTCCGGTATCCGGATCAACAGTCCCCTCTTTGGGCGTCAGATCGACCGTCTCCCACGTGGAGTCGTTGAAGTCCGGCTCCGCCCAGAGCGGTTTTCCTGTCTTGGGATCAATTGGCGAATCGCCGACGGTGAACTTCCACGGCCCATAGAGAGCTGCCGCGGATTGGCCGAGCGTGATCTCCACAGTATCCGTATGTGGAGGAGTTTGGGCATTTAACGGAACCAGGAGTAACAGAAAAACACAAGCAAACAACCAGCCTTTGGCTTGCGCCATGAACCAGACCTCGGACCCTAGGGATTCAGACAGTTGGCCTACTATATCGAGAATTGCCCCGGATTTGAAGTCGACATGTACTGCGCATCGCTGTCCATTTTTTCGTCATTCGGCAGGTTGCCGCAGGTCAGGCACTGCAAGTGCCTTCGCCTGTATCGTTGGTTCGTATCCGGCGATTAGCTACCGATTCGGCAGGTCAACGATTGACTCCAGGCCGAGTCACTTGTTGACCGTACTGTTTAGAAAGCCGCAACGACCTCCAGCGCCTGCACAGTTGCGTCGCGGTTCATTTTGCAGTATCTAACCTGACCCTCTCATTTTCGTACTTGAGTGCTTCGCCCCGTTGGTGTTTGCTCAGAAAAGACAACTACCGCTTCCCCCTTTATCTTTTTCGTATCCACTGTCCGCTTCCGGCACACCTTTGTCCGCCGGCGAACATCCCTCCTGCTCCACACGCCCGTCGGCACCCGCTCACCGCGCACCTAACCATCACCACAGCTACAGTTGGCCCGTCGCAACTCCATTCCCCAGCCGCGTCCCGATTGGCCACTCTCGTGCATACCTACCAGCGCAGACAGGCAGCACAGCCCCTATACGGAGCAAGCCATGGGCAAACGCGCCCTCCACCTTCTGCTCACCCTCGCCTTGCTGATCACCACCCTTCACGCAGCCCCCGGCGATTCGGTCGCCCCCTTCCTCGGCAAATGGAAGCTCGACCTCTCCCACAGCCGCCTCACCGATCAGATGAGAGTTGAGTCTGCCGGCCCCAACAAATACAACCTCATCTTCTTTGGCGACAATGTTGAAACCGTCGTAGCCGACGGCACCAACCAGCCCGCCCTCTTCGGCACCACCCTCGCCGTCATCGTCCAGGACGCCAACAACTGCAAGGTCATCCGCAAAACCAACGGCCGCACCACCATCATCGGCCTCTGGCAACTCTCCCTCGACGGCAAAACATTAACCGACAACTTTACCGGCTATCACAACAACGGCACCACCACAAACCTGCACTACATCTACCAGCACACCGCGGGGTCGACGGTTGCCAATAGAACGTCTGGCTTCGTAGGCACCTGGGAAAGCATCACCGAAAACGTCAACTCCTCCTACGAGATCGAGATCCAGCCCTTCCAGGACGACGGTCTCTCCTTTACCAACACCGCCGCCCAAATAACCCAGAAGCTCCAGTTTGACGGCAAGGACTATCCCGGCTCCGGCCCAACGTGCCAGCGGGCTACGCCTCCTCCGGCCGTCGCATCAACGATCACGCCATCGAACGCATCGACAAGATCAACGGCAAGACCCTCTACACTCACCAGATCGAACTTTCCCCCGACGGCAAAATCCTCACCATGACCGTCCACATACCGGGCCGCGATAAACCCGACATCATGGTCTTCGACCGCGAAGAGAAACAAGAAGCCCCAGGTCCCCATCACAAGACCTAGGGCTGCGAGCATTCAGATACGAGTGCACAGCTCGCGTCTGGCCTAGATCTGATACTCGGGGATTTTGCATAAATCGACCCGCAGCCGAAGGTCAAAGGCACGCTCTCGCAGTTGCGCTCAAGGATTGTGCGTGGTCGGCTTTGTCAATCCGCCCTGAGGGCCTGCATTGGATCGATGGAAGCAGCCCGGCGTGCCGGAATCAATCCGGCGACCGTGGCGCAGAGCGACAGTATTCCCGTGGCGGCGACGAATGAAAGTGGATCGTAGGCGTTAACCCCATACAATAGGCCGGTCATCAAATGGCCCGCGAAAAGCGCTGCGGGAATACCGATAGCGAGGCCGATGAGAATCTGAGCCATTGCGCCGCGCAGCACCATGGCTACGACGCCGCTACGCGCGGCCCCTAGCGCCATGCGGATGCCGATTTCGCTGGTGCGCAGGGCCACGGAGTATGACATCACTCCGTAGAGTCCCACGGAGGCCAAGATCAGCGCCAGAATGCCGAACAAGCTGGTAAGCCGTGCGAGGAGCCGATCCTGATTGAAATTTCCGGCAATCTCCGCGTCGTACGGACCGAAGTGCAAAACCGTGAGATTGGGATCAATCGCGGCAAGCGTTCTGCGGGTCAGAGCCTCCACATCCAGCGGCGCCTGGGTGAAATCGAGAATGATGAAGTTGACGAACATCGAGCTTTTTTCCGCTGCGTCCGAATCCGGTTCCTTGTAACCGGTGAATTGCTGGGCCAAGGGACGGAAGAAAAGCGGGCCGACTTCCTTGCGTGGATCGGTCATCTTGAAGTCTGCAAACACTCCGGCGATTTCGAAAACGCCGGAGTAAGGAGTAGAACCCAGTCCGAAATGCTCGCCGATTGGATCCTGATTAGGAAAGAAGTGTTTGGCGAAAGCCTGATTGACAACGACGACCTGTCGCGAGGTTGCCGTATCCTGTACTGTGAAATTGCGGCCACGCACAATGGGCACGCCGATGGAATCGAGAAAGTGGGTGCTGGCGCGGTCCCAGCTCGCGAAACACGCGTCATTCGGCCCCGGCGCAGGATGGCCCTGGGGAATAACGCACGAGCCCCAATTGTTGCCGCCGAGAGGTATGTACCGGACCAGGCTTACGTTGGCCATTCCGGGCAACGCTGCGAATCTGTCTTCAATCTGCCGATACAGCGCGGGGAGCCGATCGAGGGTGTAGCCAACTCCCTTCGGATCAAACTGCACCACGTAGCGGTTGGCGGTGGCGAGACCAAAGTCTTGATGCTCCAGATTGCGAAGCGACCTGGTCATGAGAAAAGCTCCCGCCAAGAGGACCACCGACAAAGCCACTTGAAGGACAATCAGCATGCGTTGCGGCAAAGACGAGCGGTCTCCGGTGGAACGGTTCACGCCGCGAAGAGCATCGGCAGGTTGTGCATGAGACGACAGCCATGCGGGCGCCGTTCCGAAGACAACCCCGGTAAGGAGTGATACGAGGAACGCAAATGCCAATATCGGCACCGAGGGATTGGCATGGACCGGCATGTTGCGGGCGTTTGGAAAGGCAAGATCCAGCATCATGTGCGACCCGGCGTAGGCGACGGCCAATCCGGCAGCGCCGCCGATCATGCTCAGCAACACACTCTCGGTAAAAACTTGGCGCATGACCCTGCGACGCGATGCACCCAGGGCCATGCGCATCGCCACATCGGAGCGCCGTGCGGTGCAGCGCGCAAGCAGCAGGTTGGCTATGTTGGCGCAGGCAATGAGAAGAACGACCGTGGAGAGAATCATGAGCAGACGCAGGCCGGAGCCCGTTTGCTGTTGCAATCTCTGAATGCCACCGCCGGAGGGCGCTAGAATCACATGCTGTCGCGGAATCAGCGCCGCTCCGCCGTGATCTGTGTACGTGGGGCGCGTGGCCAGCCATTGGCGCAGGGTGGCGGAGAGCTTTGCCTGCAAAGCTCCCATGTTTGCACCGGGACGCACTCTGCCTAATGGATAGAGCCAGAGCACGTCGTCTCCCTTCAAGGCGGAATTTTCCCCTTCAAGCACGGGCTCACTTGCCAAAGGCATCCAGAAGTCAGGCGGGTTGGCAATGACGCGATCGCCAAAGAAGCCCGGTGGGGCGATGCCCGCCACAACGAAGGGGTGCATCTGCACATAGACTGCGGAGCCGACGATTGCCGGGTCTGCGGCGAAGTCAGCCTGCCATGTTTTGTAGCTCAGGACAAGGGCGGGGGCTGCTCCAGGCGTGTCATCGCTTTCGTTGAGCAGACGGCCGGCATACGCTCCCATGCCCAGAGTTGCGAAGTAGTTGCCGGAAACATATTCGCTCCGCATCGGCTTGGCCGGCGCGGCGCCTTTGCGCACGCTGAAGCCATTGCCTCCCGCTTCGACCGCCGCCAATTGCTCAAATTCCGGTGCCGCTTGTTTGAGACGAAGATAGAGATCGTAGGAGAATAGATCAAAGTCGCCGTTATCGTTCTGGTAGTTGTTGTAGTAACAGCAATCGTTCTTGTCTCCGATGCGATAAAGACGCGAAGGATCATTCACCGGAAGTGA
>WNGK01013069.1_pt1 | contig 12611 bp, 9 predicted proteins | sample 5400601 | NCBI WGS metagenome assembly WNGK01 (sample SAMN13153376, study PRJNA577476) | soil metagenome | isolation source: 60 cm soil or saprolite under Garry oak tree replicate 1 | place: USA:California | collected 2016-06-15 | reverse complement strand
GCGTGCCTCTGAAAGACAGTATCAGCAAGCGCAGACGGAAGGGAAATAGATGACAAGTTCTACTGCCTCCTGTGCATAGCTTGAAGCGCAGGATGGATGAGCAGGCGACTCGTTCAGGGTCTCGCGGAAGTCGACCGACCTGCGCATGTGTGATTTTACCCATAAACTGGAAATTTCCATGAAGCATATTGTGGCCAAAGGCTTCGATCAGGAGTGACTCTACCGCCCGCTTGCTTGAGAAGACGTGCAGGATATCATGGCCGCGATTTTGATTTGTGGAGCATAAGCTGGCAATGAATTTTCTTTCCATTTGTCACAGAGAAAAACACGCTGCTCAACAACTTTCTGTACCAGATATGCCGCAAAGCGGCCACTTAATGCTTCACTAGTGGTGAGTCAGTCAAGTCTTTTGTTGATTTCTCTTTAGATCAAGCATACGAGCCAATCGTTCAAATCTATGACTTCTAGGATACCATACTGTTTACTATATTTATTTAGTGTAGCAATGGTTGTGTCTAAATCCACATTATGGGCAGCAAGTATTTCGGTGAGCCGTTCGCGGAATGGCAAGAGCGAACAGCAGATGTCTAGAAGCGCGAGTGCCTCTAATGTCGATCTGTCTTTGCCCAAAAGCTCATAGTAACCGCGCTTGGACATTATTTTCTTACACTCATCGAGCTTGTCGCTAGGTACAAAGGACAATGAATACTGAAGATATAGATTATCAACAATATCTGTTAGCGATCCTTTCACGTGGTTAAGCGAGATTTTGATCCAGTTCTTTTCAACAATCTCGTTAAGCGCCTCAGTTAGGTCCTTATCGACCTTATCGATTTGCTCTAACTGTACCCCAACACGCTGTAGCTCCATGAACTCGGCACGGCTATTTCTCTTCGCTTCTGAGTCGGGGTCGACGCGATCAAAAAAAATGCTCCCAACCAGCTTGCCTTCGCGAGTGATTGTTACCACCTGATACGTGTTAAACACAGAGAAATAGAGGTCTATAGAGCCTTCTCCCCTCCCCTCTGTGGCATCTGGTGTTCCACGTACATACAGGAAATTCTTGATTACCTTGTCGCCTGTTGGAGTGTTGTAGTAGAATGATACTTTTTCTTCTTCAGTATCTCCTTTAAGGCGTAATGCCATAAACGTGCTGTTGTCCTGCGCTATTGTACTAAGGCCATCATTGTCGATTGAGACTGACACAGGGAGGCTCCCAAGGTGCATAAATGGGCGTCGTAAAAAGATATTCTGCTGTATTTGCTGCAAAATATTCCAGTGTTCACCATCATTCTCGTTCTGATCCGATTTGCCGTTGATCTCATCTGAAAGGACCTCATCTGAAAGTGCTCGCAGTCGCTCTAGTCCCAGTCTGGCGGTGGGCGTATTGTTGAATATCTCTAAAAAATGGGTTGTTTCGTTGGCTTCAAGACCTGCAATTTCTTTCTCGAAACGGGCAAGGTTCGTTGCCAAGTCGGAGGCGAAGAACTGGTCGATGCGCTTTTGAAATGCCATTGCTATAGTGTTAGCTGTTCGTATCTCGCTTATGCTTGGTTCGAGCAAGGCGGCAACCAAGCCGAGATCGTGATAAAAGAAGTTTCTCAGATAGGTCAGGAACAAATCGGTCTCGAGAAAACGGGTCGATTTTGACAGTCCAAAGCGGCGTAGGTTTTTTACAAAAAGGTATCCTGCCAGGTAACAATCGACAGAGGGTTGTAGCCGTTTGGCGAGCAGCGCAGCTTTGCTCTTAAGAGTCTGCTCGTTCAGGCGTGCATCAGCGAGGATCAAGAGTAGTGAGCGCATATCTCGCTCGAGCTGGTCAAATGAAGCACTAAATCTCAGCTCATCTGCATCCTCTTTAAAGAACTGTAGCGACCATGTGAGAGGAGCTGATTGCACGGATGAAGCTGATGGTGTTGCATCGAATTGAGCAAAGAGTGCCAGGCCTTCGGCAAGTGGCCTCATTAAGCTCGTTGCTACCTCGTAACGAACGAGGTCATCCAGCAAATCTGACAACGCACCAGGAGACTTCTGCGCTTTTAAGGCATGTTTGCATGCCCTGAACCGTAAATAGGTGAGCGTTGAGCCTACAGGAGATAAAAAGCACCAATGGTGTGTTGCTTCATGAAGAAAAACGGGGCGATAATGGTCCGGTGATTTACTCGATACAAATAATTTTCTCAAATCTCCGGTGCGTTGCACTTCGGAAAGAAACATCGCGTTGGTAGTGAGATCGGTCCAGCTGCGCCCACTCATTGAGCAATACCTATCCGAGGGGAATTGGTCATTCATGATCTCCTCCTAGGAGAGTAGCCTGGGATCGATGTCAATGCCTAGCTGCTTAACTAACTCGGCTTCTGGAGCTGTGCTACTGCTGAGATCTAATTCGAGAGTTACGACCTCACGTGTACCATCCTTATGGAACTTCTCGACAGTTTTCTTGAAGTGCTTTGTCTGTTTATTTTTCATTAACCACGCACTCAAGGCCTTCAAGCTTGCTACAGAGATGATAATGATGGCTGTTATCGTGGCTGGCTCGCCGTACCTGCCTGGTTCGATCGGTTGGGTCTCGAACTGCACTATGCTAGGATCAAGACTATCCTCTAACTCAATAACATCTAGTTCGTCCAGGCCAGGGAGTCCAATTTTGGTGATTTCTCTATTCATATGTCTCTGTTCTCCTTGATTGCAAATATATGACCAACAAAAGCATAGGCAGTGTACTCTCCATATTATATACGTTTCTATTTCCTATTTTTTGTTTTTTGATCATCATAGAGTAACCTCTACTCTGTCATCAATCCAGGAATAGCCTGGATTGATGACAGAGTTTTGACTTATTTCTCACTTGTGAAGTATAAAGCGCCGATCAACTTGTGAAGCATAAGCTGGCCTAGGTGGCCACTAATTCCTACAAATCACAATCGGGATAGAGGTAGAGAGGAAAATGAAAACTGTTATTTGATGTTTTGGGAGACATTATAATCTTTTCGGAAGGGTGTCTAGTGACCTGCACATGGGCAAACTGTTCGCCTTTGGTCATTCTACTAGTCAGAAGAGCAATGTTATCTTCTAGCATATGCCTCATAACAGCAGGTCTTGGCATACTATGAAAACCTCTTGAGCGACCCGTATAGTATGTGTATCTTACATCGAATGGACGGTATGATATTTTAATTAGGTAGCTATCTGCAAGTTCTGTTTGTTTTAAATCAGCTTGGGCTAGGGCTACTTGCCAATCTCTCGAATCTTCCCCAAGGTTTAGATCTTGTCGGGCAGTTTCTACTGATGTTGAGATAAACTTGTGGAGGACATGTTTTGTCTCCTGCGCTGTCATATGCACTGCTAAATCGTCTCGTGAAGTCACGATACCTACAGAATTGACAGGCATGACATCTGTGATTTTAGAACCCCGTTCGTATTCTGGTAAAAGAGCTGTATCTTGTGGTACAAAGAGGTAGAAAGGAGACTGTGGTGAGAGTGTTATCCATTCTGTTGTAGTAAGATCGTTTTCCGCTAGCCAGTGATACTTGCCGCCAATGAGCTGCTGTCCCTGTAACGTTTTATTGTATACTTCGCGTACTCCCCACAAGTGGGAGTGGTGTATAGTCACTTTCCGCTTTTCAACTTGTTGGTGCTTGACAAAGATACCAATGGCTACACCTTGTTGAATATCAAAGACATTTTCATCCTTCGAGCCATCAGGACAACGCTCTTTTTTCTTGCTGTTGCCATGTAGATCGAGCACATAGATCTCATTAAATGTTTTCATTAAACTCTGCCGTAATCCTCTAAAAGTCGGGTTATCTAAGTAGCCGTGATTACAAATGAAGGCAAGAATACCATAACCTGTTTGTTCAATACGCCATTGTGAGAACCGGATAAACTTCACATAATCATCCTGCAAACCCTTCGGATTACGCTCTCCTAAAGGTCTATTATCAACTTGATAGTAGTCTCTAACGAGGTTGCTTATCCACTTTCCTGTATTAGCTGATTCGTAAGAATAAGGTGGATTGCCAATAACCACCATCACCGGGCTATCTTGCTTCACTCTGGCTGCCTCGTTGGCCTCGTCGGAAATAAAACTACCCAGCAAGAGGCGCGAACGGCCCAGGACTTGTTCTAATGTATTGGTTAAATAGATGCCCAGGCGTTCATCTGATTTGAAGTCATAGGCCCAGCTACTTCTCTCGTCTACAGGGAGATCGAGGGCTGCCAGCTGCATGCCGAGTTTGAGATGGGCTACGGCGTAGGGAGCCATCAGCAGTTCAAAGCCAAAGAGACGTGGCAGCAATTGATCACGCACATAGCTTGACCACATACCGGCGTTGCCCATCTGGCGATAGGTTTCACGAATCTGATCAATGATGGAGTATAAGAACGTGCCCGTGCCACAGGCGGGATCAAGGATCAGCACACGCGGCGAACGTTGCGTGTATCTTTTACCCTGATCATCGGTATGGGTTACGGTCACCATCGAGGTATCGGCCAACCCGTCGAGGCAATCGAACTCTTCGCGCAAGAGATGATCAACGGAGCGCACTATATAGGAGACAACTGGCTCCGGTGTGTAGTAGACGCCACGGAGTTCACGCAACTTGGGATCGTATTGGGCCAGAAACGTTTCGTAGAAATGCACAATCGGGTCTTCCTGGCGCGTGCGCTTGCCGAAGTCTGACAGCACGGCCTCCATGTCGGTTGTCCCAAGGACCTGGGTCAATTCGTTTACAAAGCCAATAAAGGGTTCGTCGTCAAAATCGGCACCTGCAATCGTGTTGAACAGCTTGCGCAGGAAGGGATTGGTACGTGGTATCTCTTTGGCCGCGTCACGCCGGTTGAACGGCTCCTGGCCCTTATGATTGTAACGTGCTGCGAAGAGACCGTAGGCCAGAGTCTGTGCGAACATATCTGCAAAGTCTGTGGTTGGTAGGTCAGGCAGCAGCACCGTCTTGAACGCCTCGTACAAGCCTGCTAGGGTGTCGGACGCCTCTTTCTGCTCAAAGGCGGTCACCGTCACATCGCGAATCATATGTGCCAGTCGTGCCATGCGCCTGGCTAAATCCTCTGGCTTGCGGATCGGTTCAGCGCTCTGGTTGAGGAAACTGTACAGCAGGTTGTGTACGGTTTCTACCTCTGTCTTGTTGAGTACGAGTGACTTTCCGCCCTGGGGAGTCGCTAAACGTGCCGTCATCTGTTTCTGGCTTTTCACATACCAGCGAAACTCGACATAATCTGTCAAGAGCAGATTGTCGAGCGCACGCAGGTAGCGGCCCATCTGTTCGTCTTTCTCAATTTTGTCCAGCGAGATGCCAATATCTTTCGCTTCGATGTAGCCAACTGTCAGAGGTACGTTCGCTGTTGAGCGTAACACGACATAATCAGGAGCTCCACACGCCACCCGCTTTGGCTCATTGACCGCTGTGATGTCAGGAGCCAGCTTCGGCAGCATCGTTTGCAGGCTGGAACGATAACTATGCTCTTTAGATATGCCAAGCTTATAATAGTGCTCAATCTCTTTCAAATAATCGCGTAAAATGCTCTCATGTGCGCTGGTTTTATGCGGCATCTCGACCCTTTCCATTCCCAACGGTCTATTTTCTGTGCAGCCAGAGTGGATGATCGCTACTTGCTGGTTGCCTCGTCAGTTTAACGCATAGGGGAGTTTAGCGCAAGATATCTCATGAGGGTCCCCAAACCCTTGACAAAAATAGTATGGCAGCTTATAATATACATAGATAGTAAGGTGCCATAGCAGAGAGGGGAGCAACGAAAAGAGGGAACAGATGGAACGTACATTTCGCCTTTTGCCACGATACCAGGTCTTGTTTGATCTTGCCTGTCACATGCCCGCAGTGGATACCGCCTCGGTGAAAACGTACTTCTTCTTCTTAAAGGTTGCTCACGATGTCTTTGCCGCTCAACAGGCGTTCTATGATCGCTTCGAACTCTCGGAAGGAAAAATGGTCGTCCTCCTGTTGCTCCACCAGGCTCCCCACTATCGCCTGACGCCCTCAGCACTGGCTGAAGCCGCCGAAGTGACGCGTGGAACAATGACAGGGTTGCTGACCGGCCTGGAGCGTTCCGGGCTGGTCAAACGCACGGAACATCCCGAAGACGGGCGGATGTTTAGCATTGAACTCACACCATCAGCGCTTGATCTTTTTGAGCAGATGCTGCCCCAGCGTTTCGAACACATCGGAGAGTTTATGTCCTCTCTCACAGAGGAAGAGCAGCACCAACTGCGTGCCTTGCTTGAGAAAATGAACCGTGGACTTCCAGCACTCGGCACTTCGTAATGTTTTTTTATCACTATAGTAAGCCGCCTTAGTAGATTGAAAGCAAGAGGCATGAGTGAGTCACGACACCACCACTCGCGCCTGGGTTCTGTCCTTACAGGAGGGACATATCATGAACGAAGATATCGATGCCGTCAATCGTATGCGTGCCATCACTCTCTCACGAGAATATGGCAGCGGTGGGGGTGAGATTGCCTCCCGTCTCGCAAAGCGCCTGGGGTGGGCCTTAATCGACCACGCCATTGTTGAACGCACCGCACGCGAGCTGGGCACGAGCCAGGAGGAGGCAGAGGCGCATGATGAGCATACCGAAGGGAGAGTCTCACGGGTATTGAACAGTATGCTCTACCTCTCTCCAGCTTCCATGGTCATAGCTCCACCAGAAGCATTTCTCTCGGACGAGGTGTATCGCAGTGCAGTGAATAAGCTTGTCAGGGCAGCCGCCGTGCGAGGGCATGTGGTGATCGTGGGACGAGCCTCTCAAGTGATCCTGGCCGGTCTGCGAGATGTCTTGCACGTGCGCATTCTCGCCCCCTTTGAAAAGCGTGTGGCTTATGTCATGCAACGCGAAGGACTGGATCAGCACGCAGCCGAGTCTCGCATCCACACGAAAGATCATGACCGGGCGAGGCACCTTGAGATGGAGTACCATCAAAAATTGGAAGACGGGCATCTGTACGATCTCGTCTTGAACACGTCTCTGCTTGATCTGGAGAGTGCCGTTGACGTCATTTGTTTCACATTACACGAGAGAGCCCTTGGGCTTGCAACGAAAACGGGCGAGCTCGGGCCTGCCAGAGGAGTGTCACGATACCCCAATCAGCCGGGAGACTTCCGCCTATTGACACACCGATTCGAGGAATAAACCGATGAAAAAGACGCGAAACAACAGAGAAGCCTCAGTGTTGCCAACGGGCGCTACCAGCGCCTAAGAAGTCCCATGACTTCCCGCCGCTCGTGCGGTCAGGCAACCATGAGGAAACATTTTTTCGAACAGAACAGGAGTAAACAGATGAAAGTTCTCTATACTGCGGAGGTGACCGTGACTGGCGGACGGAGTGGACTGGCACGATCAAGAGATGGCGCATTGGAAGTGAAGATGAGTGTGCCAAAGGAGATGGGCGGCTCAGGCGGACAGGGAACGAATCCGGAACAACTCTTCGCCGCCGGTTTCGCCGCCTGCTTCCAGTCTGCTCTCATGGGGGCCGCACGCCGCCAGCATCTCGATGCCAGCCCCTCGGTTATTACCGCCAAAGTCGGGATTGGACCGACAGGACGCGGCGGATATGGGCTAGAGGTCGAGTTGCACATCGAGTTGCCGGGAGTGGAGCGGTCCGTAGGCGAAGAACTGGTCGCGATCGCCGACTCGATCTGTCCCTACTCCAATGCCACCCGTGGCAATATCCCCGTCAAGCTGATCCTTGAGAAGCCGTCGCCCACCTCCCAAAGCCAGGCAGGAACGGACGTGAGTGGACAGCAGTGAAAGCCTGAAACCAAGCAAGGATGGATACGATGGCGCGTTGTGGAAGACCAAGGGCTACCCCTGCGACCGAGGCTTCCGCGAGGAACCTCTGCTTGAAGCGTCGTTAGTAGTGACCTCTTGGAAAGAGAACCAACAATGAGGCAGAAAATGTCATGCTGGTCAGCACCCGAATTTGAATGGTCTCTAATCACAATAATTCTCACACAGCTTCCTCCAGGAGGGTTCTACTCGCAAACTGGCTGTTATACAGGTCGGCATAGAAGCCATTTTTCGCAAGCAGCTCCTTATGTGTCCCCTTCTCAACGATGCTGCCATGATTCATCACCAGGATCAAATCTGCATCCCGGATAGTCGAGAGCCTGTGGGCAATCACGAAGCTTGTTCTGCCTTTCATCACCTGGATAATCTCCTCTTCCGTGGCGGCCTCACGACCATAGGCAATATTGTCGCGGATGGTTCCATTGAAGAGCCAGGCGTCCTGCAGTACCATACCGAACGTGCGGCGCAACGGTCCGCGCCCCAGCTGCGTAATATCAACGCCATCAACCAGAATCTCGCCGCCGTTGACTTCATAGAACCGCATCAGCAGGTTGACCAGAGTCGTTTTGCCGGCGCCGGTCGGACCGACAATGGCGATCATTTGTCCCGGCTGGACATCGATGTTCATGTCCTCCATCAAAATGGCATCTTCCGAATAGCCGAACCGGACGTGTTCGAACTGGACCGCGCCTTGTGGATGCTCAATAACTTTCGCATCAACAGCATCCGGGATCTCCTCCTGCTCATCGAGCAGTTCAAAGATACGCTCAGCCGAGGCCATCGCCGATTGAATCACGTTGGCGATATTAGCCAGCTGGGTAATCGGCTGGGTAAACTGCTGAGCGTATTGGATAAACGCCTGCACATCGCCAATGGCAATCGCACCCTGCGTGACCATGATACCGCCGATCACGGCTACGAAGACATAGCCGATATTGCCCACAAAACGCATCAACGGCATGATAATGCCGGAAACGAACTGCGCTCTCCAGCCAGCGTTATACAGTTTTTCGTTGCTCTCGGTAAATTCGGCGAGGGATCGCTCTTCGTTCCCAAAGGCTTTCACGATCTTGTGGCCCGTATACATTTCCTCGACATGACCGTTGAGTTCTCCCAGCGCCCGCTGCTGTCCCCGGAAGTACTCTTGCGAGCGTTTCGCAATCACCGTCGTGATGACCAGACTCAGCGGGAGGGTCAGCACGACAATCAAGCTGAGGAGCCAGCTGATCGTCAGCATCATCACAATCACGCCCAGCAGCGTCACCGCCGAAGTGATCAACTGAGTGATGCTCTGCTGAAGTGTGGTACTCAGGTTATCCATATCGTTGACAGCGCGGCTCATTATTTCGCCATGCGTGCGCCCGTCAAAGTACTTCAGCGGCAGACGTGAAAGCTTTTCATCCACCTCTCTGCGCACTCGATACATCGTTCGCTGCGCCACACCTGCCATGATATATTGCTGAATGTACATGAAGAGAGCGCTGATCACGTACAACCCAAGCAAAATCAGCAAGACCGTCGCGATATAGCCGAAATCAATTGAAGGCGCTGGCTGGTGCCTGAGAATCGCCTGGTATTTCGCCAGCAGGCCATCGAACAGTTTGGTCGTCGCTAACCCCAGAATCTTCGGGCCGACGATGTTGAACACGGTACCTATGATAGCCGTGACAAGCACAGTCAATAAACGATATTTCTGCGGCAGGAAGTAGCCAAACAAACGCTTAGCCGTCCCTCGAAAATTCTTGGCTTTTTCCACCGGCCTGCCCATCGCGCCCCATCCGCCTCCACCCATCGGGCCGACGGGCCGCTGCTGTCCTCTTCGCTCTACACTCATGCGATTTCCTCCGCGATTTCTTCACTGGAAAGCTGTGAGGACACGATTTCACGATAGACCTCACAGGTTTCGATCAATGCCTGATGGGTGCCGATGCCGACCATATACCCCTCGTCCAGCACGATAATCTGATCCGCGTTCATGACGGTACTCACTCGCTGTGAGATGACGAACATAGTGGCATCGTGGATTTCCCATCTGAGGGCTTCTCGTAGTTTCGCATCGGTTTTATAATCAAGCGCCGAAAAGCTTTCGTCAAACACATAAATCTCCGGCTTGCGTACGAGGGCACGGGCAATGGAAAGGCGCTGCTTCTGTCCACCGGAAATGTTTGTGCCTCCCTGAGCAATCACCGCATCAAAGCCCTCATCCATGCCATCGATAAATTCCGTTGCCTGGGCAATGCCGGCTGCGTGCCTGACCTCTTTATCCGAAGCGTCCTCCTTGCCGTACCGGATATTTTCGGCAATCGTTCCTGAAAAGAGGACAGCCTTTTGTGGCACAAAGCCGATTTTCGCACGTAAATGTTCCTGCGACATCTCGCGAACATCCACGCCATCCACCAGGACCCGGCCGCTATCCACATCGTAAAAACGTGGGATGAGATTGACCAGGGTTGATTTTCCCGATCCCGTGCCGCCAATGATGGCAGTGACTTCGCCAGGGGCGGCTTTGAAGGAAAAGTGAGAGAGCGCAGGTTCTTCCGCGCCAGGATAGCTGAAGGTCACGTCCTGGAACTCCACATAGCCGCTTGTGTCTTCTGCACGCTTCACCTGTGCAGCATCGTTGATTTCAGGCTCCATCGCCAGCACTTCATTGATGCGAGTGGCCGAGGCCGAGGCGCGCGGGAGCATGACAAACATCAGCGCCCCGACCTGCATATCTCCGTTATTGATGCGTATAGCGCCGAACCAGAGAATCGCCACGCTTGAAAGGTTCAGTACGAACATCATCAAGGGCATTAACGTCGCCATCATCTGGTTCACCCTGACGGCAATGTCGGTCAGGTCGGCGTTCGCTTCGTCAAAGCGCTGCTCCTCATGCTTTTGGCGATCAAACGCGCGCACCACACGCGCCCCGGTCAAACCTTCATCCAGAATGAGATTGAGTTTATCCAGCTTCACCTGCATCCGGCGGAATAAGGGAATAGTTTTGCTCAACAGGATCGCGATAGCACCTACCAGGATGGGAATGATCACCACCAGAATCCAGGAGAGTCCGACGGGTGTATGAATTAGTTGTAGGTAGGGATAGGCAAAGAGAAAAAAAGGGAGTATCCTCATCTGTAAGGCGAGGTGGATTTGAACCACGCCGAAAAATCGAAAAGCAGAGAGAGGTACCCCAAATGGAAACGAATGAGAGAGCCAAAAGAGAACTGTATCAAGCAGCAGAAAAAGAATTGAGGAAACTGATAGAAGAAGTAGAGGGGATAGAGAAAGGAGATAGTAAGGAATTAGAAGAGAAGATTTATCAGGGAATATTCAAAATAGGGAGGAGGTTAATGGAAGCAGTTCTGAATAAAGGGAAAGAAGCCGTGCAAACGAAGAGAGAAGGGAAATGTGGACACGACCAAAAACTGGTTGGATATCGGCCTAAAAAGATGTTAACGCTGTTTGGCGAGGTGGAGTGGAAGAGACCCTATTATCAATGCCAAGCAGAGAAATCCGAGGAAGGAGGTGAGAAAGAACACGCCGAGCAGTGCTCCCATGGAAGCTGCCCAGAGGATGAGATATGGGGAGTAGAAGGGAAAAGAACAACCCCAGGAGTGCAAAGACAGGTGAGCTATTTATGTGCAATGCTGACGTTTGAGGATGCGGCAGAGACATTTCGTCGGATGCTCCCGTTAGGAATGTCAGCGCGACAGGCGCTCAATTTGATGAAGCCGGTAGGAAAGGCATTAGAAGCGAGAGAAGATGAAGATGTTCAAGCCTTATTTGGGAAGGCATTGCAGTCAAAGACAGATGATTATGAGAAGCTCTCTCAAAATAGTGTAAAAGACATTCGACGTCTCTATATTGAGTTAGATGGAATATTCGCTCGTCTGCGTAGGGGAAGTGTTCCCATGGAAGAAAATGAACTCAAACGAAGAGGGGATATCTACCGAGAGATTAAAGTAGGAGCTACATTTCTCGCAGAACGGGGTCTGGAACGTTCTGAACTGGTAGAAGGGGTCTACATCGATACCCCTAAAGAAGGCAGCATGCGCTATGTTGCTCGACGTACGGCCAAGGGCGGCTTTGGCCCCCTTCTCTATGCCCTAGCGCAAGCCACGGGGCTGAGTCGTGCGCAACAAGTTGTCGTTTTAGGCGATGGAGCGGTTTGGATCTGGAAGTTAGTCGCCGAACACTTTCCTGACGCAGTCCAGATCGTCGACCTCTATCATGCCGAAGAACATGTCTGGGAGGTCGCCCATGCTGTCTATGGAAGCCAAAGCCAACATGCCTGCATCTGGGCCAAACAGGCTTGTACGTTACTCTCTCATGGCAAGATTGAGGAACTGGTTGAGGCTATCGGCAAGCTCCCCACGATTCTCCCAGCCCAAGGGGAGAGCCGCAGTGTGCCTGAAAAAGCGGTCGATTACTTTACCACCAATGCCGAGCGTATGCGCTATCCTGCATTTCGTGCGCAAGGTATGCAGATCGGATCGGGTATTGCCGAAGCTGCATGTAAAACCGTGGTTGAGACCCGCGCCAAGCGATCTGGCATGCGTTGGACTCCTGACGGCCTCGATGCTGTCTTGCCCTTGCGTGCTGCCAAGCTCAACGGCACCTACGACCAGTTCTGGGAGGCTCAGTCTCGCTTGGTTGCTTGACACCTACAACTAATTCATACACACGTGCGAAAGATACCAATTGACAAAATGCGTACAGCCTTCTATGATTGAAGAAAGAAAAAACGTTTTTAAGGTAAGTGGAGGACCGGCACACAATGATTGAGCTAAATGGCGAAACATACC
>WNGK01018256.1_pt1 | contig 12613 bp, 14 predicted proteins | sample 5400601 | NCBI WGS metagenome assembly WNGK01 (sample SAMN13153376, study PRJNA577476) | soil metagenome | isolation source: 60 cm soil or saprolite under Garry oak tree replicate 1 | place: USA:California | collected 2016-06-15 | reverse complement strand
ATTGGAGCCGACTGCGCTGTCGCCGGACGCCACGCCGCCGACGGGGCTCGCGGCGTTTTATTGGCATTACGCGCGGCAGGCGCGCTGGCTGGTGGTGGCGCTGTTCTGCACGGGCTTCGTGGTGGCCGCGCTCGACTCGACGATTCCGGTCTTCATCGGGCGCGTGGTGACGCTGATCTCGAACCATGCGCCCGGCGCGCTGCTGGCGGAGGCCTGGCCGCAGCTCCTTGGCATGGCGCTCGTCCTGCTGCTGGTGCGGCCGGGCGCCCTTCTGCTGCAGAGCCTGATCACGAACCAGGCGATCGCCGCCGGTCTCACGAACTTGATCCGCTGGCAGAGCCACTGGCACGTGGTGCGGCAGAGCTGGACGTTCTTCCAGAACGATTTCGCGGGCCGGATCGCCAACCGCATCATGCAGACGGGCCCGGCGCTCCGCGAGAGCGTGGTCGCCGGCACGAATGCCGTCTGGTACATCCTGGTCTACGGCACCAGCGCCATCTTCCTGATGGCAAGCAGCGATGTCCGGCTGGCGGCGCCGGTGATCCTGTGGTTCGCGGGCTATGCGGTCTTCCTGCGCGTTTTCGTGCCGCGTTTGCGCGATCGGTCTCGGCAGATGTCCGAGATGCGCTCGACGCTCACCGGCCGTGTAGTGGACAGCTACACGAATATTCTCACGGTGAAGCTGTTCGCGCGGCCGCGTGACGAGGACGACTTCGTACGCGCGGCGGTCGACCAGCACACGGGCACCTTCCGGGCTCAGCTGCGCCTGATCACACTCTTCAGCCTGACGCTCACGACGCTCAACGCCTCGATGGTGGTGGGCACCGGCGCGATCGCGGTGTGGCTCTGGAACCGCGGATCGATCCCGATCGGCACGGTCGCCATGGCGCTGCCGCTCACCTGGCAGATCGCCAATATCGCTGGCTGGGTCGCGCAGAACGTAACGGCGATCTTCGAGAATGTCGGCGTCGTGCAGGACGGCATGCGCTCGATCGCGGTCCCCCATCAGATGACCGACCGGCCGGACGCAGGAACGCTGCGGGTCGAGCAGGGCAGGGTCAGCTTCGAGGATGTCCGGTTCGGGTATGGCACCGCGCGCGGCGTGCTCCACGGCATCGATCTCACGATCAGACCTGGCGAGCGCGTCGGTCTGATCGGGCGGTCCGGCGCGGGGAAATCGACACTCGTCAATCTGCTCCTGCGCTTCTATGAGCTCGAGGGCGGCCGCATCCTGATCGACGGCCAGGACATCGCACATGTGACCCAGGAGAGCCTGCGCCGCCACATCGCGATGGTGACGCAGGACACGTCGCTGCTGCATCGGTCGATCCGCGACAACATCCGCTACGGCAGGCCCGAGGCGAGCGAGGCGGAGGTGCGCGAGGCGGCCGAGCGCGCGCACGCCCTCGAGTTCATCGAGCGCCTGGAGGATTGGTACGGGCGGCACGGCTTCGACGCCCATGTGGGCGAGCGCGGCGTGAAGCTCTCGGGCGGCCAGCGCCAACGCATCGCCATTGCCCGCGTCATCCTCAAGAACGCGCCCATCCTGGTGCTCGACGAGGCGACCTCGGCGCTCGATTCAGAGGTCGAGGCAGCGATCCAGGAGCAGCTCGACGGGTTGATGAAGGGACGCACGGTGATCGCGATCGCGCATCGGCTCTCCACCATCGCGCGCCTCAATCGCCTGATCGTGCTCGACCAGGGCCGGATCGTCGAGGAGGGCAGCCACGCGCAGCTGCTCGCGGCCGGCGGCGCCTATGCGCGGCTTTGGCAACGCCAGTCCGGCGGGTTCCACAGACAGCAAATCCCCGCCGGGCGCGATGCGATCCCAGCGGGGGAATGACCGGCGAAGATTCAGCGAAGCGAGGCCGCTCAGTCGCCTTCTGGCATCACCTCGCCGGCGGGAGAGACAGCCACGCGCACGGCGGTGCCGCCCCTCATGCCGAAGCCGTGCCAAACGTTGTCACAGCCTTTCCGCTCCATCCGCACCTGGCTGTAGCCGGCGCTCTCCGCGCGTCTCTTCGCCATCTCCGCGGTCGTGTTGTCGATCCGCTCGCCGGGCTCGCAGGCGGCCTGAGCGGCCGTAAAGCTCGTCGGCGCAAGGAGGACCGGAGCAATCATGAGGCTCGCCGCCAAGACTGCGGCTCCGAGACCCTGTGCCAGTGCCTTCTGCATGAGTGACCTCCCATATCCAAGTTGAGTGGACATGAACTGACGATAGGAACGCAATTGTGGCGTTGCTAGTCCCGGGCGCGTGGGTATTTCCGGACGCGTTCTGACAAGTTCGTGGTACGTGGCGAAAACGGACGGTCCCGCCATTTTATGCCCGCTTGGCGCCGGCGTCGGCAAGAGCCGGCGTTGCCTCAGAGCACGGTGCGAAGCTGCCAGAGCTCCGGAAACAGCACGATCTCCAATTGCTTGCGGAGATAGCCAACACCGGAGGTGCCGCCGGTGCCGGGCTTCAATCCGATTATTCGCTCGACGGTCGTGACATGCCGGAAGCGCCACTGGCGAAAATAGTCCTCGAGGTCGACCAGCTTCTCGGCGAGCTCGTAGAGGTCCCAGTGCGGGCCGGTGTCCCGGTAGACGGTGATCCAGGCCGCCGCCACGCTCGGGTTCGCGTGGTAAGGCAGGCTCCAGTCCCGCTGGCTCGCGCGCTCGTCGATGGCGAAGCCGCGACGCAGCAACAGCAGGATTGCCTCGTCGTAGAGGCTCGGCCGTTCCAGCGTTGAAACGAGCTCGCCGTGTATTTCGGGGCGATGCTGGTGGGGAGCGGCGAGCGTGCGGTCCTTGTTGCCCAGCGTGAACTCCAGCAGACGGTACTGATAGGACTGGAAGCCGGAGGAGCGTCCGAGCTGGGCGCGGAAATCGGTGTACTCGCTCGGCGTCAGCGTGGAGAGCACGTCCCAGGCCTGAATGAGCTGGGCCATGATCCGGCTCACGCGCGCCAGCATCTTGAAGGCGGGATCGAGATCGTCCGCCTGCACGCGGGCCTGCGCCGCGCGCAGCTCGTGGAGCGCCAGCTTCATCCAGAGCTCGCTGGTCTGATGCTGGATGATGAACAGCATCTCGTTGTGATTGCCCGAGAGCGGATGCTGCGCGTCGAGCAGGCGGTCGAGATGGAGATAGTCGCCATAGCTCATCTCGCCCGCGAACTCGGTGTGCGGCGTCTCCCCGCCCGATGCGGGCGCGCTGGTCACAGCGACGCTCCAACCGATGGGGTCAACGCTGACCCTTGAGCCATCCCAGGAGGATCTCATTGAAGGCCTCGGCGCGCTCGACATTCAGGAAATGCCGGGCGTTCGCGATCTCCTCGTAGCGTGCGCCGGGGATCAGCTCGGCGATGCGCCGGTTCTGTGCCGGGGGCGTGCCCGGATCCTCGCCGCCGCAGACGACCAAGGTCGCTACCTTGAGCGAGGGCAGCTTGGGTGCCCAGTCGAAATCCAGGATCGCGGCGGCGCAGCCAAGGAAGCCCGCGGGCGGCGTCTCGGCGATGGTGTCGCGGATCTGCTGCCAGCGGTGCGGATTGCGCGGCTTGTAGGCGCTGGTGAACCAGCGCTCCATGGTCGCGTCGGCGATCGGCGCCAGCGAGTTCGCCTTGGTCACGGCCTCGATGCGCGGCGCCCAGGCGGGCTTGGCATCGGGCAAGGTGCCCGGCAGCGTGTCGCAGAGCATCAGAGACTTGAGCTTGGCGCCGTGCTCGATGGCGAAGCCCTGGCCGATCATGCCGCCGATCGAGAGCCCCACGAAGTGAACGCGGTCGAGACCGAGAGCGTCGATTGCGGCGGCTACATCCCCCGCGAGCGCGCTCATGGTGTACGGACCCTGCACAGTGTCGCTGCCGCCGTGACCTCGCATGTCGAGCCGCAACACCCGAAAACCCGCCGCCAACAAGGACGGAAGCTGCTCTGCCCACATGCCGCTATCGGAGGCGAGCGAATGGGTGAAGCACACGACTGGCGCGCTCTCAGGGCCGGTCAGATCGTAATAGAGGCGGCGTCCTTTCAGCGGGATCAGCATGGGCGAGGCTCCTTCAGGGGATCAAGCGCGGAAGAGCAGGTAAAAGAGAACATAGAGCCAGCTCAGGAAGCCGTCGATGATGGCCCAGAGCACGCTGTGGTCCTGCGACCAGGAAATCGCGATCGCGAGGGCGTTGCCGAAGGTGAGGCCGTAGCCGACGCTGGTACGGTAATAGACCGATGCCATGGCTGATATCTCCGAGAAGGGGATGGGCTCGCAGCTTACGCGAGTCGTCCAAGCGCCGCGTGCGGCGATGCCGGTCGCCCTAAAGGGCTGGCCCTGTGGCGGAAATGTGCTATAGGCACCGCCCATCACACCGGTTTCGATTTCAATCCAATGTCCATCGTCGTCGGCCGTCCACCCGAAAACCCCGACCCGGCCCAGCCAGCCCCAGCGCCAGCCGCCGTCGCGGTGATCCGAGCCTCCGCACCCAACGTCACGCTTCCGCAAGCTCCGGCTCGTCCGGCCGTTCCGCAAGTGGTGGTGCCGCCGGAAGCCGCCGAGACGGCGGACGAATTATTCGCGAGACTGCGCCGGTTCTGCGCGGACGGGCGGGTCGCGGTCGAACTCGATAACAAGCGCCTGATGCACATCGACAGCCCCGTTTCCTTCGAGGCCTGGGGAAATCAGTGGGTGTATCCGCTGTTGCTCGTCACCTGCGCGCTCTGGTGGTGGTTCGGCTGGAAAGTCGGCACTGGCGCCGCGATCACGAGCGTGGTGCTCTACCTCACGCTCGGTAAGGCCTTGCTGCATCGCCGCATCGAGCGGCGCGTGCGCGAGCAAGTGCTCGAGGACGTCGTCCGCTGGCGCAAGCTCTGGAGCTTTGGTGGGGTGAGTCTGCGCAGCACCGAGGCCGCCAGCGGTGGAATCTGTGCCTCGCCGAGCGATAACTGGATGGAATTCGTCCGCCGACTCACGAAGAGCGCGTAACCTGCTGCTTGTGCGCGAATTTTGGTGTAGGATGCTGCGCCTATCGATTCTGGAGGGCGCAGATGTATCGCAAATTGAAACTGGGGATCGTCGCTTTGGGCGTGCCGTTCCTGTTGTCCGCCTGCGGCGACACGACTGAGGATCGCGCGGCGAGTGGCGCCGGTATTGGCGCGGCGACTGGCGCTATCATCGGCGCCGTCACGGGCATCGGCCCGCTCGGCGGTGCGTTGATCGGCGGCGCCGTGGGCGCTACCGCGGGTGCGGTCACGGATTCGAGTCAAGTGAACCTCGGCAAGCCGGTGTGGCGCGGCTCGGCGGGCGGGCCGGCGGGTTCTGCCTACGACGAGGGGACCGTGCGCAATATCCAGGCCGGGCTGCAGCGGCTGGGCTACGACCCCGGCTCGGCGGACGGGCGCTACGGCCCGCAGACCGAGGCGGCGATTCGGCGCTTCCAGCAGGACAACGGTCTGCCGATCGATGGCCAGCCGACCGCGGTGGTCTGGCAGCAGATCCAGCAGCGCGCGCCCGGCTAAGCGCCTCGATCTTCGCGTCATCTTCGGGCGCGCCGCGGCCGATAGCCACGGCGCGGCCTTTGATTCGGGACCCATGCACGGGAAGACCTGCATCATCACGGGTGCGACCTCCGGCATCGGGCTCGCGGCCGCCGAGGCGCTGGCGGCGACGGGTGCGAGCCTTGCGCTCGTCGGGCGCGACCGCGCGCGGGGCGAGGCGGCACTTGCGCGGATGCGCGCCGCGTTTCCCGGTGCCAGCGCGACGATGCACTACGCCGACCTCTCGTGCATGAGCGAGGTGCGCCGCCTCGGGGCAGAGTTGCTGGCGGCCTATCAGCGCATCGACGTGCTCGTCAACAATGCGGGGGCGTTGTTCCAGCAGCGCGAAATGACCGAAGACGGACTCGAGCGTACGTTTGCGCTCAATCACGTCGCGTATTTCCTCCTGACGCAGGTCTTGCGCGACCGCCTAGTGGCGTCCGGCCCGGCGCGCGTGGTCAGCGTCGCCTCGCGGGCTCATGAGCGGGCAAACGGACTGGATTTCAACGATCTCAACCTCGAGCGCGGGTATGGCGGCTGGAAGGCTTACTCCCGGTCGAAACTCGCAAATATCCTGTTCACGCGCGAGCTGGCGCGTCGGCTCGTGGGCACGGGCGTCACGGCGAATTGCCTGCATCCGGGCTTCGTCGCGAGCCGCTTCGGCGACAACAACCGTGGCCTTTTCCGCTGGGGTATCGGCCTCGCGAAACGGCTGACGGCGGTCAGCGAGACACAGGGCGCGAAAACTATCGTCTATCTCGCGCGCAATCCCGCGGTCGGCGAGACCACCGGAGGCTACTTCGCGGACTCAAGGCTCGCGACGCCCTCCGCTGCGGCGCAAGACGATGAGGCCGCGCGTCGGCTGTGGGAGATTAGCGCCAAGATCGTCGGCTGATCCCGCATCCACTGGCCGGCCCCGACATCGACTCCATATAGGAAGGCCGTGGGGCCCCGCGGTTCCGGCAGCATATCCGGCTGTTCGGGGCGGCCGCGGTGAACTATGGAGCCGATGTAGATGGCATCGCCCACCGTCGCCTATTCCGCACCGGATCGGCTTAGTTTCTGGCGGCGGTGGTTCTTCTCCACCAACCATAAAGATATCGGCACGCTTTATCTGCTGTTCTCGGTCTGCGCCGGTCTGATCGGCGGCACCGTCTCGGTGCTCATGCGCTACGAGCTGATGCGGCCCGGTGACCATCTGCTGCATGGCAATCATCAACTCTACAACGTCATGGTCACCGAGCACGGACTGATCATGATCTTCTTCACGGTCATGCCAGCGCTCATCGGTGGGTTCGGCAATTGGATGGTGCCGCTGATGATCGGCTCGCCCGACATGGCGTTTCCACGGCTCAACAACATCAGCTTCTGGTTGCTGGTGCCGGCCTTCCTGCTGCTGACGGGCTCGGCGGCGGCGGGCGCGGGGGCGGGCGTGGGCTGGACGCTTTACCCGCCGCTCTCCAACGGCACGTTCCATTCCGGCGCCTCGGTCTCCATCTGGCCGGCGCCTCATCCATCCTCGGCGCCATCAATTTCATCACCACGATCCTCAACATGCGCGCGCCCGGCATGACGCTCTTCAAGATGCCGCTGTTCTGCTGGGGCATCCTAACGACCGCGGCGCTGCTGGTGCTGTCGCTGCCGGTGCTCGCCGGTGCTATCACGATGCTGCTCACCGACCGGAACTTCGGTACCACTTTCTTCGATCCCGCGGGCGGCGGCGATCCGCTGCTGTTCCTGAACTTGTTCTGGTTCTTCGGGCACCCGGAGGTCTACATCATGATCCTGCCGGGCTTCGGGATCGTGAGCCAAGTGGTCGCGACCTTCTCCAAGAAGCCGATCTTCGGCTATCTCGGGATGGTCTACGCGATGATTGCCATCGCTTTCATCGGCTTCATCGTGTGGGCGCATCACATGTTCACCACGGGCATGTCCGCTGACGCGCGCGCCTATTTCGAGTTCGCGACGATGGTCATCGCTGTGCCGACCGGCATCAAGATCTTCTCTTGGATCGCGACGATGTGGGGCGGCTCGGTCGAGCTCAAGACGCCGATGCTATGGGCGATCGGCTTCATTTTCCTGTTCACGATTGGGGGTGTAACGGGCGTGGCGATCGCCAACGTTCCCGTCGATTTCGCCGTGCACAACACCTATTACATCATTGCGCACTTCCATTACGTGCTCTCCCTCGGCTCCGTGTTCACGATCTTCGCCGGCTTCTACTACTGGATCCCAAAGATGAGCGGGCGGCAGTACAACGAGCTCTTCGGGCAGATCCATTTCTGGACCACCTTCGTCGGAGTGAACATGACGTTCTTCCCGATGCATTTTCTGGGTCTCGCGGGCATGCCGCGGCGGATCAGCGACTATCCCGACGCGTTCGCGGGCTGGAATATGGTGGCCTCGATCGGCTCCTACATATCCTTCGCATCGACGCTGTTCTTCGTCTTCGTAGTGCTGAATACGCTGCTCGCGGGGCGGCGCATCGGCGCCAACCCCTGGGGACCCTCGGCCCAGACCTTGGAATGGACCGTTGCCTCACCGCCGCCTTATCACAGCTACGAGGAGTTGCCACACGTCGGATGAGGCGCGCGTCGCAAGCTCCGGGCGCGGCACACCAGTAGACGATCCAGGCGAGCAAAAGAGCAGGGATCAGTGTTGACTTGAGGTCGGGCATTGGCGCGAATACTCAGGAACCGAGCTAGGCAGGCATATCCCGACACGAGGGGCACATGACTATTACGCTTTACGATCTCGCGGGCGCCGAAGCGGACCGACGCTTCAGCCCCTTCTGCTGGCGCATCCGGATGGCGCTCGCGCACAAGGAGCTCTCAGTGGAGACCGTGGCCTGGCACTTCACCGAGAAAGAGGTGCTGGCACCGACAGGCCAAGGCCGCGTGCCCGTGATCGTGGACAAGGGTCGCTGGCTGAACGACTCCTGGGTGATCGCGAACTATCTCGAGGACACCTATCCCGAGCGCGCATCGCTGTTCGGCGGCGGTGCCGGCCGCGCGGTGACGCGGTTCGTTCAGGGTTGGACGGATACGGTGATTCACCTGGGCCTCATACGATGCGTGATCCTGGATATCTGGCAGCACGTGCACGAGAAGGACAAAGCCTATTTCCGCACGTCGCGCGAAGAACGCTTCGGTACGACGCTCGAAGCGGTTCAATCCGGCCGCGAGGATCGACTTCCGGCGCTCCGCCAGAGTTTGCTGCCGCTCAGAAATCTCCTGGATGCGCAGCCCTTCATCGGCGGAGACAAGCCGCTCTATGCTGACTACACCGTGTTCGGCGCGTTCCAGTGGGCCCGATGCATCAGTCCGTTCAAGCTGCTCGAGCGCGACGATCCCGTGTTCGCCTGGCGCGAGCGCATGCTCGATCTCTTCGGCGGCCTCGCGCGTGAAGCCAAAGGTTACCCAGTGTGATCATCAGGTCGGCTGGCTTTAGAACCTGTTCGAATAGATCACCACGGGGATCAAGAATAACAATGTGAAGATCCCGGTCAGTAAAATGCCAATCACGAACCGCGCTTCTGGCTTTAGCGCGATGACCACGTAGCTCAGCAGGAGTATGCAGATACCGCTGTCCGGCAGAGATCAACGCCAGGCCGGTGGCGAAATTGACCTGATACCAGGCCTCCGGCGATGCGAAGGTTGTCGGCGTCCGGTACCCGTAGAACCTGTTTGGCGGCACCAGCTTGAGCGCGAGCGGGACGCCCAAAACGAGCATCAGCGCGGGCAGCCCCATGAACAGCGCGCGTACCATGGCGATCGCTCCAAAGCTCTATCTCGCGAGCCGCTCCTCGAGCCACTGGCGGAGCTGCGGCGTCAGCGGCTTCGCCTTGCGCGTGCCGGCGTCCATCAAGACCAGCACCGTCTCGGACGTGGCGGCACAGGTTTCGCCGTTGAAGATGCCCTGTCCCAGGCGAAAAGAGCTGCGGCCAATGCCGAGGACGCGCGTGCCGATATCGATCCGGCCGGGATAAAACAGCTCGGAGCGGAAATCGAGCTCAAGGCGGACCACCACGAAATTCGCGTCGGGGCCGGCGAGGTTCAATGTCTCGTCATAAAGAAACATGACGCGCCCGCTCTCGCAGAAGGTGGCAAAGACCGCGTTGTTCACGTGGCCCTGCCGGTCGGTGTCGGCGTAGCGCAGCTTGTCGTAGGTCCAGATCGTGTAAGAGCCGCGCTCGGTCGCGGGCGGGAGGGCTCGAGCGCCGCTGTCGTTCAAGCGCTTTACTCGGCTGCCACTTTGCGCGGTGTCTCGAGCGCAGCACCGGACGCGAAGAGCGCGTCGATTTCCGCCGCGCTGTAACCCGCTTCCGCCAACACCTCGCGCGTCGCCGCGCCGAAGGCCGGTGGCGTCGAGCGCACGCTGGCGGGCGTGCGCGAGAGCTTCACGGGATTGCCGGTGCCGCGATAGGTGCCGCGCTCGGCCACCATGCCGCGGTGACGGGTGTGCGGATGATTGAGCACGTCGGGCACATCGAGCACGGGACCGCAGGGCACGCCTTTATCCAGCAGCGTCATCGCGAGCTGCTCGCCATCGATCGAGGCGAGGCCGGCCTCCAGCTCCTCGCGCAACGCTGCGCGGTTGGTGACGCGGTCCGCATTGGTGCGGAAGCGCGGATCGTCGACCAGCTCGGACCGGCCGATCTCCGCGCAGAAGCGCTGGAACTGCCGATCATTGCCGACCGCGACGAAGATACGCTTCGTCTTGGTGCGGTACTGGTCGTAGGGGCTCACGTTCGGATGCTGATTGCCGGTGCGGGTGGGCGCCTTGCCCGACAGGAACCAGTTCGCGCTATAGGGATGCAGGAGTGCGACCGCGCTGTCGTAGAGCGTCACCTCCACGAATTGACCGCGTCCCGAGCGCTGCCGCTCCTGGAGCGCAAGCAGGATCGCGATGGTTGAATTCATTCCGGTCGCCAGATCGACGACGGGCACGCCGACGCGGACCGGTGCGCCCTCAGGCTCGCCATTGAGGCTCATGAGGCCCGCCATCGCCTGCACCACGGCATCGTAGCCGGGATAGCCGCCGAGCGGGCCGTCGGCCCCGAAGCCGGAAACGCGGCAATGGATCAGTCGCGGGAAGCGCTGCTTCAGCACGGTCTCGTAACCCATGCCCCAGCGCTCGAGCGTGCCGGTCTTGAAATTCTCCACGAGCACATCGGCGCTCTCGAGGAGGCGTAGCACGACCTCGCGTCCTTCGGGACGCGTGAGATCGAGCGCTACACCGCGCTTGTTCCGGTTGACCCCAATGAAATAAGAAGCCGCGTCGCCCTGGAACGGAGGGCCCCAGGTCCGGGTCTCGTCGCCTTGGGGTGGCTCGATCTTGATCACCTCGGCGCCGTGGTCGGCGAGCATCTGGGTGCAGTAGGGGCCGCCCAAGACGCGAGTTAGGTCGATCACTTTGATGCCGGCGAGCGCGCCGGCGCTTTGATCCGAGGTCATGGCCCTTCCGTCGTTCACTCCGCCGCCCGCGGCACGATCCCGAAGACCCGGGCGCCGAATTGGGGATAGAGAGCCGCCAGCTCCGGCGCAAGCGTCTCGCGCAGAAGCCGCAGCGTCTCCTGCGTCGGAGCGGGCGTCACCGGCACCGCTGCCGGCCGGTCGAACTCGAAGCCGGTGTTGTCCAGCACCTCCTCGAGGGTGTGGCCGGGATGCACGCTCTCCAGGCGAAACCGGGAGCGCGGCTTGTCGAAAGCAAAATGGCAAAGCGGCGTTACCAGTCCGATCGGTCCGCCGCGGCGATAGACATTGGACGGGCTCACGCCGGGCGCGCTGACGAAATCCACTTTGGAGACCAGCGTGCGCCGGGAGTGCTCGGTGCGAAACAGAATTACCCGAGGCACCACGAAATAGAGATAGGCCGAGCCGAACGATCCAGGAAACCGCGCCTTCGGCCGCGCGTAGTCGCCGACGGCGACCAGGTTGATGTTGCCTTGGCCGTCGATCTGCGCGCCCGAGAGGAAAAAGACATCGATGCGCCCCTGGCCCGCGGCATCGAAGAGCTCGCGGCCGCCGTCGGTGAAAAGATTATGCTTGGGGCTTTGCTGGAGCGAGACGTAAGGCCGGCCGTTGCCGAGACGCTGTGCCAGAAACGCCGCGGCCGCCGGGATCGGCGAATTGGCACCGACGGCGACGTGCTTCGCCCCCGAGATCAGGCGCAGCACGACATCGATCAGAAGCTCCTCCGGCTTCACCTCCGGCGTGCTCACGCCGCCCGGCGCTGATAGACGTAGCGGTCGAGATATTGCCGGAAGCCCTCGGCGGTCTGGGCGAGGCGCATGTACTCCTGGAGATGTGTGGTGTCCTCGGCCGCGAGCGAGCCGAACTTGAGTGGCCAGGTGCCGTTCTTCGCTACTGCGACTGCCTCGACATAGAAGCTCGCGAGCGTCGAGCCCGCGAGCATCTCGTCCTCGAGGAGATTGCCCTCACGGATTTCCTCGACGGTGACCACGGTTTTCGCCGAGGCGTGCGCCATCACGAAGAGCTCGCGCCGGCGGCCGACCCAGACATTGCCGTGCCGGTCTGCGAAGGGCGCATGGAAAAGGGCGACATCTGGCCGGATCGCCGGGACCAGCAGGATCGGATCGTTCTGGCCGAACGGGTTCTCCACCACTTTCCAGTCCGGCCGCACCTTCAGGAGATCGGACCCGATCACGCCGCGGAGCGGCATGAAGGGCACGCCTTTCTCGCTCGCCTGCAGCGCCGCGTGCAGCGCCGGACATGTCGCGTCCTTGATCGCGAGCGTGCCCGCGGTCGCCGCGGCGGCGAAGCGCGGCCCCGTCCCGAGCTCGCCGATCGCGACCGCTGAGGTCTCGATGGAGGCGAGCGCGCCCGCGCCGATGAGCAGATCCGCTTGCAGGGACGAGGCCGGCAGCGTCAACAAGTGAAGGTGCTTGATGCCGCGGCGGATCAGCGCGCGCGTCGCCTCCATGGCGACGCCGCCATAGTCCGGCGGCACCACCACCGTCATGCCATCCTCGATGATGGAGAGAGCAGCATCGAGCGGTCTAAGTATCTCGGTCACGGGCTCGCTCCTGTGATCGACACCGGAGGGTAGGGGGTCGTTCCGGGCTCGGCAAGGGCGGCGGGTCGTGCCTT